>OJQY01000070.1_pt1 | contig 88476 bp, 78 predicted proteins | sample 1599091 | NCBI WGS metagenome assembly OJQY01 (sample SAMN03922524, study PRJEB24848) | human gut metagenome | isolation source: stool sample | host: Homo sapiens | place: Germany | collected 2010-02 | reverse complement strand
ATCTTCACCTACTACTAGAAGCCACTTCGCTACGATGCAATGTGGCTTCTTTGACGGGCTGACACCCCTGTGAATAACAGGGGTGTTCCGCTTTTTTGTGCTCATTTTTGGTTGATCTCGGTTTTACTCAGAGATCGCGCTGCACCATTTTTATGAGCGGAAGGAAAAGGCCGGTTTTGACGGTGAGTCTACCGCACCACTTCTGACACGGATGTTTCTCTCCGCACCATTTTTCAGAAAAGTGATACGGATAATTTTCGCGACAGGAAAAACGCCGCAGGCTACCTTGCTGGATTGCTGACCCGTGCAGGAGATTTGCTACCGCTGGGGGTAAAATCGGTGCCGACGACCGTCCGCCGTCAAAACGGGATTGCAGCTTTAGAAATAAGCAGTAAGTCGTTTCCCTTCATTCCGCAGAATGCCGGAGACGTGCGGGTTTTCCCTGAAATGTTGACAACGCGATAAATCAGGCGATTGGTCGGCGACATACAAATAACAGTTGGGCAACTGCGTTTTTCCAGCCCATCAGATTTTCCTTTTGATCTGCAGATGAGGTACGCCCCAAACAGCAGAGTGGTTATCAATATAAAAAAGTCTTCGTTGGCTTTTATATATCCACAAAAATTCAGATATCGATCGTTTCAAAATCCTGGGCAGCTTTTGTCATAGAGACAAATGTCAGCGCAATATACAGAACGATTCCTAAGCAAAGGGCACCAAGTTGCGTACCGAGATGCTCAAATCCGAGAGCGCCCAGCGCCTCAAGTCCCGGAATATGAAACAACGTTTCTCCCATACCGACAATAAGGAATGCCGCTATGATAAAGCATACAAACGGTTTTCCGAATTTATAGGCAGTCTTGAAAAATCCTCCCACAAAAATCAAATTAAAGCAGCCGAAAATTATTAGAACAAATCCGAGATATACCAGGTTGGCGGCCATCAAAGCATTGTTTGTATATGCGATGGCATCTGCAAAAATGGTCATGCGTATCAGTGTTACGGCTGCGGTAAGGAGAAAATAACAGGCTTCAATAAAAACGCAAAAGTTATATTTCGCTTTAACAATATCTCTTTTTGCAACCGGTAAAAGCGCCGTATAAGTGATATCGTTTGCCTCCCGCGCCGCCTGAAAGGTTTGAAAAATGCCGAGGCAGCAAAAGAATGTTCCCACAAGGATAGGGTATCCCGGCAAAAATGCCATTAAGGCGAAAACAATAAAAACATAGGATAGGATAGAAGCTGTCAGTTTCAGTTCTTTAGCAAGCAGTTTCAGCATTTCGGGCGCTCCTTTCCAAGCGAAGAATGACTTCCTCTAATGTTTCGTCTGCTTTGCCAAATTTTTTGATAAAATCAACCTTTGAGCAGGCGGCTATTAATTTTCCTTTTTGAATATACACAATATCATCAGCACATTTTTCAAGGTCCGAAGTGATATGGGTTGAAAAGAATACGGCAACGCCGCGATCCTTAAGTTCTGCGAATAGATCAAGCAGTTCGTCTCGTGAAAATGGATCGAGCCCGCTTGTCGGTTCGTCCAAAATAAGGATTTGAGCCCTATGGGACATGGCAAGCAAAAGATTAAATTTCACCTTCATTCCCTCAGAAAGCTCCGAGGGAGTTTTATTCTCGTCAAGAGAAAACATTGTCAAGTATTCCCGGTAGGCGGGCTCATCCCAATTTGTATAAAAGGATTTTGTAACGGCGACAATATCCTTAATCTTTTTCTTCGGATAATAGTTGATTACACCAGTAGAATATCCAATGCGTTGTTTTATTTCGTTCTCGTTCTCTTCAAATGGAATTCCAAAGTAACTGACCTGTCCGAGGTCAGAATGGGCAAGTCCGAGCATCACCTTTATAGTTGTAGTTTTCCCCGCACCGTTTCTGCCGATAAAGCCTGTTATTCTGCCGGCATTCAAATCAAAGGAAACGTCCGTAAGAGTAAAGGTTGGATAGACCTTTTTCAGGTGTTTGATTTCCGCAATTGCCATTATTCTTCCTCCGCTTGTGTTTCAAAAATTGCTGCCGCAAATTGGCTGAAGGCACTCTTGGGAGGAATAGCAATTCCCTTTTTTTCATCGCCCAGCAACACTAATGTGTCGCCCGGCTTGATATCAAATATGTCCCGTGCCTGTTTGGGAATTACAATCTGTCCCTTTTCGCCGACGGTAGCCGTCCATGCGTATTTTCCTTTCGGCTTTTTCATTCCTGTTCACCTCATATATATGTTTTATACAACTTATTATACTTTTCATACCCAGCGATGTCAAGAGTGTCGTAATGATTTCAGTACCCGTCATCGGTTTACCATAAAAATAGAGTAACCTAAATTATCCGTGTCACGCTCAATAAAATTGATCTAAACGTGTCAAAGTATGATATAATACGAAAGCGCGGTCAGCGATATCCATTGTTGACGTCCAAACCCAGAAAAAGCCTCCAATTTTCCATTCGGGGCAGCGTGTAGAAAAAGTCCGCCCGCGCTGGTCTTTTCCGCAGGGCACGTTTCCCCTGTGTGTGACGCGGCCGGCGAAACGCGCCTGGATTCGGATTTCATTTGGAGGGCTTCCGTCCTCCAGGCCTCCTCAAATGGATTCTTTGACAGTACGAGGCCCGGCCATTGATTGGCCGGGCCTTTGCGTATGCTAACGTTCTGTTAAGATTTTCCGTTTTTTATCCTTCTGGTGGGCTTTCCGGCCGGGTTATGGTATACTGATTTTATCTATGCATACGAAAGGATGTGCTTGCATTGCAGGATACTCCCCGCCAAAGCCCCCTGCTGGGGATTCTCAAGGGCGCGGTCATCGCCATTGGCGCGTTGCTGCCGGGCATCAGCGGCGGCGCGCTGTGCGTTATCATGGGCATCTACAAGCCGATGATGGCCCTTCTGGCCGACCCCATCCATCAGTTCAAAAAGCAGATCGGTTTCTTCTGGCCCATCGCCGTGGGCATGCTGGTGGGAACGCTTGGCATCTCCAAGCTTCTGGGCGATTTTCTGGAGCGGTCCGAAACGGCGGCCATCTTCCTGTTTATCGGCCTGATCGTGGGCACGCTGCCCAGCCTGCTTCGCGAGGCGCGGCAGCAGGGCGTGGCCCGCGGTTCGATGGCCGCGCTGGCGATTGCGCTGGTGGTGATGCTTGCCTGGATGATTCCCATGTCCCTGGGGGGACAGGCCAACGTGATCCCGAACTTCGGCTGGTGGTGCCTGTGCGGCGTACTGTGGGGGCTGGGCATCATCGTACCGGGCATGAGCCCCTCTAACATCTTCTTTTTCCTGGGACTGGCCACACCCATGTACGCCTCCATCGGCGCGTTGGACCTGGGCGTAATCCTGCCCATGGGCGTGTGCCTGCTGCTGACGGTGGTGCTGCTCTCCCGCGGTGTGGGCTACTGCCTCAAGCGCTGGTATTCGCTGTTCATGCACGCGGTGGTGGGCGTGGTGCTGGCCTCCACGGTGGTGATTCTGCCGCCGGTCAAGCTGCTGATTTCGCCCGGCTACACCTTTGCCATGGGCCTGGGCGACTGGCTGATCTACGCGGGCTGCTTCGCGGCAGGCGCGGTGCTGGCCTGGGCGCTGGGCAAGGTGCAGGGGAAGGAATAAAAACCGCCCGGCGCCGAAAGGAAGCGGGTGCCCCGGGGGGCACTCGGGCCAAAGGCCCAAAGCGACCGGAGGCGAAGGGCTGCGCGCGGTCAGCGCGCAGAACGCCGGTATTTACAAGGGAGCGAAACGGGCGGAGAGGGCGACCGGCAGGCGGGCCCTCCGAACCTCCCAAATGGTTTTTGGACAGTCTGAGGCCCCGAAGCGCGACGCGCTTCGGGGCCCCTGCTTTTTGTGTCTGTACGCCGCCTATTTCAGCAGCTTTTGCGCCTCGGCGGTCAGGTGCTCCAGCAGCTCCTGCGCCTTGGCCTGGTCGGGATTGTTGACATTGACATAAAGCTTGATCTTCGGCTCGGTGCCGCTGGGACGCACACACACGAAATGCCCGCCCTCCATGGCGAAGTAGAGCACGTCGCTTTCGGGGTAATCCAGCTTTGTCACCTTGCCGGTGGCCACGTCGGTTTCCGTGCCGGCCATGATGTCCAGCACGCGTGCCACCTTCACGCCGCCGATCTCGACCGGCGGGTTCTTGCGGATGCGGGCCATGATCTCCGCCATCACCTTCAGGCCGTCGATGCCCGGCAGGGTGGTGGATTCCACGTGCTCCAGGTAGTAGCCGTAGCGCTGGAAGATCTCGGCCATCACGTCGCACAGCGTCTTGCCCTGGGTGCTGTAATAGCACGCAGCCTCGGCGATGAGCAAAGAGGCGTTGACGCCGTCCTTGTCGCGCACAAAGGTGCTGGAGAGATAGCCATAGCTTTCCTCAAAGCCGAAGAGGAAGGTATGGCTGCCGGTATCCTGGAACTGCTGAATCTTTTCGCCGATAAACTTGAAGCCCGTCAGCGTGTCGAACAGCGCCACGCCGAAGTCCTTGCAGATGGCGCGCGCCAGCTCGGTGGACACGATGCTCTTGACCACGGCGCCGTTGGCGGGCAGCTTGCCCTGCGCCTTTTTGCAGCTGAGGATGTAGTAGAGCATCAGGCAGCCGATCTGATTGCCGGTCAGCAGGCGGAAGCTGCCGTCCTTCTCGCGCACCGCCACGCCCAGACGGTCGCAGTCCGGGTCGGTGCCGAAGATGGCGTCCGCGCCCACCTCGTTGGCCAGCTTGATGGCCAGCGTGAAGGCGGCGGGGTCCTCCGGATTGGGCACTTTGACGGTGGAGAAATTGGGGTCGGGCGCCTCCTGCTCCTTGACCACGCTCACGTTGGTGATGCCGATTTCGCGCAGGATGCGGCGCACGGGCACGTTGCCGCTGCCATGGATGGGGGTGTAAACGATCTTGAGGTTCTTGCCCGCCTCAGCCACGATTTCGGGGTTGATGGAAAGGGTCTTGACCCGTGCGATATACTCGTCATCCACCTCTTTATTGCCGATAATGTTCAAAAGCCCCGCAGCCCTGGCGGCTTCCTCGTCCATGCGCTTGGCTGCGGTGAAGCTCAGCGCGTTGATCCTTTCGGTCACGGCGGCTGCGGCCTCCGGGCCCAGCTGCGCGCCATCCTCGCCATAGACCTTGTAGCCGTTATATTGGGGCGGGTTGTGGCTGGCGGTAATCACCACGCCGGCCGCGGCGCCCAGGTGCCTGACGCCAAAGGACAGCAGCGCCACGGGCCGCAGCGCGTCAAACAGATAGGTTTTCACTCCGTTTGCGCACAGCACCAGCGCCGTTTCCTTGGCAAATTCGGCACTCATGCGGCGGCTGTCGTAGGCGATCACCACGCCGCGCTTCTTCTCCCCGTCGCTCAAATAGTCGGCCAGTCCCTGGGTGGCGCGGCGCACGGTATATACGTTCATGCGGTTCATCCCCGCGCCCAGCACGCCGCGCATGCCCGCGGTGCCGAAGCTGAGGTTTTTGTAGAAGCGGTCTTCAATTTCCTTTTCATCCCCCGCGATGGCCTGAAGGTCGGCGATGGTGGCCTCGTCCTCGGCAAAGTCGCGGAGCCACGCTTCGTAATTGTCACGATAGCCCATGGAAAAGCACCTCTCCTTATGTTCTTTTTGGCCGGTGAATTCTCGCACCATTCATTATAATGGATTTTCCAGCCATTTGCAAATGATTTCTCCCGTCCGCACGGCATAGGAAAAACGCCTCCGGGCATGCTAGAGCGCGGAGGGAGGGACGCCGCGTGATTCGCATGCAGGGCGTTGTCAAAACCTATCCGGGCCGCGGCGGGCAGGCGCCGCAGCGCGTGCTTAAGGGGGTGGACCTGCGCGTGCGGCCGGGTGAATACGTGGCCTTTGTGGGGGCCAGCGGCTCTGGCAAGAGCACGCTGATGCATATTCTGGGATGCCTCGACACCCCCACCGGCGGCCGCTATCTGCTCGACGGCGAGGACGTAAGCCGCCTCGACGCCAAGGCACTGTGCCGCGTGCGCCGCGAAAAAATCGGCTTTGTGTTTCAGGGCTATCAGCTGCTGAGCAAGCTGACAGCGGCGGATAACGTGGCCTTTCCGCTGATGCTGCGCGGCGTTCCGGAGGCCGAGCGCGCGCGCCGTGCCGCCGAGGCGCTGGCGCGCGTGGGTCTGGCCGGACGCAGGCAGAGCCGTCCCTGCGAGCTCAGCGGCGGACAGCAGCAGCGGGTGGCCGTGGCGCGGGCGCTGTGTTATTCGCCCCGGCTGCTTCTGTGCGACGAGCCCACCGGCGCGCTGGATGTGGACAGCCGCAATGAGCTTCTGGACCTGTTTGACCAGCTGCACCTGAGCGGGCACACGGTGGTGCTCATCACGCACGACCCCTTCGTGGCCGCCCGCGCGGACCGGCGCTACCGCGTGGAAGGCGGGCTGGTGCGCGAAGGTTGACCTGTGCCTACCAAAGAAGGCGATTGTCGTGGTGGTCCGGTTCCACCGACGAGGCCAGATTGTCCGCATGGTCCGCGATGCGTTCCAGGTTGTTGAGCATATCCAGATAAAGCATGCCGTTTCTCGGCGTGCACTTTTTATTTTTGACGCGCTCGACATGGTGATCCGCCAGCGTTTCGCACAGCTTGTCCACCTGGCTTTCCAGCTCGATCACCTCGCCGATGATCTCCACATCGGTGATCTGCTGCCTGACGATGTGGATGCTCTTGTCCAGCATGCTGGTCACGATGCCGCTGAGCTCCTCGATCTCGCGCTCCGCCTTGCCGGAAAAGCGCAGCTTCTCCTTTTTGCGCGCCGAACCGATTTCCACGATGTTCATGCTGTGGTCGCCGATGCGCTCCAGATCGTTGACCACATGAAACAGCGAACCTACCAGCCGGATATCTTCGCTGCGCAGGTTCAGGCCCTTGAGCTCAATCAGGTTCTGGGTGATTTCGGCGTTGAGGTAGTCGATCACCTGCTCGTTGTTGTCAAACTCGTCCACGGACAGATCCTTGGGCGCAAAGTAATACTGCATGGCAAAGCGGTAGTTGGCGGTGACGATATCCGCCATGCGCTGCACCTCGCGAAACAGCTGCTGCACGGCCACCGGCGGCGTGGAAAACAGGCGCGTGTCGAAGTATTCCAGCCGCATGGGCTCCTCCTGCTTGTCCTCTCCGCGTACCACCAGGTACGCCAGTTTTTCCAAAAGGCCGCTGAGCGGCAGCAAGAGCAGCGTGGTCACCACGTTGAAGATGATGTGCGCAAAGGCGATCTGCAACCGCAGGTTGGCCCCCGCCAGCATCTCGATCCACGAAGCCAGGGGCAGCGCCAGCGCGATGATGATGAACAGGGCCGCGCCAATGATGTTAAAGAGCAGATGCACCACCGCGGCGCGCTTGGCCGTGCGGTTGGCGCCCACGCTGGCCATCAGCGCGGTCACGCAGGTTCCGATGTTCTGGCCGAAGAGGATAAACAGCGACGCCTGCAGGCTGATCGCCCCCGTGGCCGCCAGTGCCTGCAAGATGCCCACGCTGGCCGAGCTGCTCTGCAGAAGCGCCGTTACGCCCGCGCCCACCAGCACGCCCACAAATGGGTTCCTGGCCCATTCCATCATGTCGCGGAAGCCCTGCCACTCCTGCAGGGGTTCCATGGCCGCGGTCATGGCGTCCATGCCCACAAACAAAATGCCCAGCCCCATCATGATCTGTCCAAACAGCTTGAAGCTGGACCGGTTGCCCGCCAGCTGGCAAATCGCGCCTACGGCGGTAAACAGGACGCCAAAATTCAGTTTGACCGACAGCATCAGAGAGGTCACGGTGGTGCCGATATTGGCGCCCATGATGACCCCGATGGCCTTGCTCAGGGACAGCAGCCCCGCGTTGACAAAACCCACCACCATCACCGTGGTGGCGCTGGAGGACTGAATCACCGCCGTGACCAGCAGGCCCACCAGCACGGCCGTCAGCTTGTTGCGGGTCAGCGCCTCCAGCAGGCGCTTCATCTTGCTGCCGGCCGCCTGTTCCAGACCATCGCCCATCGTCTTGATGCCAAACAGAAACAATCCCAGGCCGCCCAGCAATGAAAAAACCGTCGTCACTTCCATGCGCAAACTTCCTCCTGTGCATGCATGCGCCTCCCTATGGCGCATATCCCGATTCTCTCCCATTTTACTACATTGTACAGCATACCATACCGGCCGGCCCGATGTAAATAGAAACTGTCGATTGATACACTTTTTAAAGCGTAATTGTCGTTTCTCCCCCTCCGCACACACAAATGGCGCTTGTTTTTTTGGAAAATACGGGCTATAATGTGGACGTTGCATCCGGGTCTGTGGTTGCAAGCCGATGCCAGACGCGGGCAAAGCGGTCCACGTAAGCCGGACAAAGTTCCGGTGAGCATGGCGCGTTCTAGGTGTAAGACCGACCGCCGCCCAGGCGGCGAGAGAAGGCGAGTAGGGCGCTGAAGCGATGAGCAGACCTTCCCGTCGGCGAGTGTGGGGGCAAAGACCAGGTCAGCCGGATGCACAACATCATTGGATCGGAGGACACCCTATCATGTATCAAGACAAGACGCTGGTTTGCCGCGACTGCGGCGCTGAATTCGTGTTTACCGCCGGCGAGCAGGAGTTCTACGCCGAGAAGGGCTTCCAGAACGAGCCCACCCGCTGCAAGGAATGCCGTGCGGCCCGCAAGGCGAACCGCGCTTCCGCTCCTCGTGAGATGTATGAGACGACCTGCGCTGCCTGTGGCAAGCCCACGACCGTCCCCTTCATTCCCAAGAGCGACCGCCCCATCTACTGCAGCGAGTGCTTCGCCGCTCACCGTCAGGCCTGATTGGGGTCAAAGAACAGAGACGAACCCGCACGCGAGGCGCGGGTTCGTCTCTGTTTTTCTGTTTTATGCCATGAGGTCCGGCACGCGCAGTCCGTTTCAGCCTGCCGTCTCGGCCAGATAGTACAGCACGCGGGCCGTGGGCTCCACCTGCAGGGTCAGCTGATAGGCCGGCCTGCCCTCCTCATCCCGCATGGCCACGTCCACCAGGCGCACCTCCCCTGCCCGGACATCCGCGGTCGCCCCGGCGCTCGCCCATTCAGCCCCCGGCACCAGCGCACTCATAAATGCCTGGATGTATTGATCCACGCTGTCGGTCAGGGTGCGATGCGTATAGGACGTATCGGTAAAGGACAGGCCGTTCAGGGCGCGGGTGCCGTCGTATTCCAGCACATATCCCTCCTGGGAGAAGCGCATCACAATGGGCAGCGAATCCAGCGAGAGACGCGCCTCCACGCGCCAGTTCCCATCCACCAGAGCGGCGGTAAAGGCGTATTCATCGGTGTTTTCGTGAATGAAGGCGCTTTCAAAAAAGCGCTTGGCGCACGCGATGGCCGCATCCCCATCCTCCAGGGGAGCGGCGGAGGCCGTCCACATGACCTCCGGCACGTTCGCCACCGTGGGCAACGGCTCGCTTTCGCTGGTGGCGAACGAAACCAGCAGCACCGCCGCCGCCGCAAGCGACCCCAGGGCGATCGCCCAGCGATTGCCCCGCACGCAGCGAATGACGGCGGTCACACGCTGCCTCAGATGCCTTCCGGTGAGGGTGGTACCGGTAGCATGCACGCAGGCCGCGTTACCGCCCCGTCCGGACGCGCTGACGATGCTGTTGGCATAGGCCAGGCGGTCGATGTCCTGCAGTTTGGCGGTCACCCGGTCGTCACAGGCCATTTCGGCATCCACGCGGTTGAGGCGCGCGCCCAGCCATACCAGGGGATTGAACCAGTGCAGCGCCACGCAGCAGTTGCGCACGATGCTCCAGAAGGGATCATGCGCGCGCCGGTGACACAGCTCATGCGCCAGCACCAGCGACAGGTGCTCCGGCGAAGTATCCAGTGGAACGGCAATGAAGGGGCGCACCACCCCGATCAGGCACGCGGAGGGCAGGTGGTCCACAAAATATACGGGCACGGGCTTGACCCGGTAGCGGCGGCACAGGGATTCCAGCATGGTCTGCTCGTCGCCCTCCAGCGCGCGCACACGGTCGCGTTGCACCCTGGCGCGGAACCGCGCGTTGCGCCACGCCATCCCGCCGCCCAGCGCCAGAGCCACGCACAGCCACCCCAACAGAATCCACTTTCCGGCCACGCCGCTGCTGGTGTGCTGCGCCAGGGCTTCCAGCGCGCCTCCCTCCACGCCGTCCAGCAGGGTGGAGGCGCTGTAACTGGCGTCGATCACGCGCTGACGCACCTGGTCCGCCACGGGCCGGGCGGCCACATCCACGGAAAAACCGGGTCGAAATTCATCCATCACAGGATTGGGCAGCGAAAGGGGCAGCAGCAGGCGCAGCGCCACCAGCAGCCAGGCCGCATAGATCGCCCGGCTGCCCAGTCGGTCGCGCAGAAGCGCACGCACGGCAATCACCAGCAAAATGATCACGCTGCCGATGACGGTGGCCTCCAGCAGGAAGTTGAATACAGTCATGCTCCGCATGGGGGGATAGCCTCCCTTCAGAGAACCTGTTTGCAACAAACGATATCTATATATAACAGACGCTTAAGCGGAAGCTTTTGGTTCCTCTTTCGTGTTTTTTTTCTGTTTTTCCGCACGATCCAGGATCTTTTGCAGCTCGCTCAGCTCCTCCTCGTCGATTTCGCCCTATTCCACCATATCGTTCACCAGCAGCGAGGCGCGCCCCGAAAACAGCCGCCTGAGCAGCGTCTGCGTCTGCTCGCGCGCCACACGGTCCTTGGCGACAGCCGGAAAATAGGTTTTCACCGGGCCATCCTCGCAGATCCGCACGGTCCCCTTCACCGCCATGCGCTTGAGCATGGTAATCACCGTATGCTTGCTCCACCCCGTATCCTCCGCCAGCGCGCGGGTCAGTTCCATCATGGTACGGGGGCTCTTTTCCCATAAAAGCAGCATGATTTTCCACTCCGCCTCCGTCAGGGGCACATGATCGCGGTTCATCCGATCGCCTCCTTCATTTTTTCCTTGAAACTATTGTACACATGTATACCTTCTCTGTCAACGGCACCGCAACAAAATACGCCCGTCCATTCGGACGGGCGCACATCCCGGCACCGCCGGGCTACAGTCTTCGGTTCATAATGGAGATAATCAGGTTGCCGTTTTCAAATACCTGGGCCAGCGCGCTCTGGTCCACCAGCTCGCGGAACTCCGTCAGGGGCACCACGCTTTCCAGAAGAGGCAGCACCGTAAAGAACGCGAAGCACAGCACCACGCCCAGCAACAGCCCGAACACGCCGCCGGCCAGCCAGTCCAGGTGCTTGAGCACCGGGAAGCGGAACACCGCGCGCAGCAGGTTGACCACAATCGTGGCCACCACGAAGCACACCACAAAGCACAGAAGAAAACACAGCACATTGATGCTGACCGACAAAATGGTCTGGTTCACATAATCGCCCACATTGGTGGCCAGGTTGCCCAGGGGGCTGAATACCTGCTGCTCCAGGTTATGCTGAAGCAGCGTGCCAATCGGTTCGGGCAGGGCGGCCTTTTCCACGATGGCGGCCACACCCGTCTCCCCCAGAGAGCTGACGGCGCGGCTGCTCAGGTCCAGATCTCCCAGCAGGCTGCCGGAATCCGTGTAGGTGCTGATGAGGCGGGTAATATCCGTATTTGAGCTAAGCACATCGGCCAGTCTGGGAAACAGCAGGAAGGAACCCACAAAGGCCAGAAGCCCGCCCGCCAGATTGAGCACGGACTGGATAAAGCCCCGATACAGGCCAAACAGCGTGCACAGGGCAATGATGCCGATCACGATAAGGTCAATCGCGTTCAGGAAACATCCCTCCTTTAGCCGCTCATCTGAATGTGTTCACCGCCTGGGGAAGCGTGATGACGTAGACCTCGTCCCCGCAGGCCACGATGGCGCGGCCGTTGGTGAGCGTGCCCACCAGGCGCGTAGCCTGGCTTTCCATGGGCAGTTCATAGGTGGTAAAGCGGCTGTCGTTGATACCGGCGCGGTAGAGCGTGGTGGCGCTGAGGGCATAGACCGTTCTGTTCCACACCGCCGCGCCGATACAGGTATCGGGCAGGCTGTAGCGCTTGTCCGTGCTGCCGGAGATCAGGCGCAGCTCGCGGATGTCGAAAATGCTGTCCGTCTGGGAGGTGGGTGCAAAGAGCATCAGCGCGTTGCCGCGCTCGGGCACCTCTGCGTCCAGAAGCCGCCAGCCGTACACCAGCACGCTGGCCGAGGTATCCTCCGTGCCGCGGTCGTTGAAGGTGAGCATCTTGCGGGTGTTGATCACGCGCAGCAGGCTGTTTTCATACACCACGGCATAGGCGATAGGCTCTCCCAAAGACACCTCGCCCGTGTTCATCTTGCCCACCTCAAAGGTGTTGAGAATCGTATTGGCCGCCGTGCCGAATACGTCCAGCGCCAGCGTCCACATGTATTCGCCGTTCTTGCCGTAGAAGCCCACGTCCAAAAGAATCAGCGTGTCGAAGGCGTCGGCCTCCTCGTCCATGTGCGCGCCGGTATGGTCCTTGACCACCAGGCGGGGGCTGGTGGTTTCGCCGATCACAGCCGCCACGTACTGCGTGCCCACCCGTGCGAACTGGATTTCCTCGCCCAGGTTGTCATTGTAGGACGAGTTGCCGTTCTGGTCCAGGATATAGATCGTGCTGCCCGCCCAGGCCACCACGACGGAATCGTTGCAGTCATATCCCGCGTCCGCGCCGATCTGGAACGACCAGCGGACCGACCCCGTATCGCTCATGCAGTGAATGCTCACGCCGTCGTAATACAGCACGTTCTGTCCGAAAGGCATGATGGTATCGCTGTAGGGGCAGGGCAGCAGCGAGGCCGTCACATTGGTGACCACCCGCACGGAAAACAGCGAAATGCCGCCCCACACCAGCAGGCCCACCCCTGCCAGGATCAGAAACAGGACCAGAAACGCCTTCCGCCGGCTCATTTTGGGTTTGACTCTTTGCATAGCGTCTCCCTTGGGACCCGGCGCTCTACCCACTTACATAACGGATGCGCCGGGGCATTTGTTGCGGCCCCGATGGATTTTGTGCCGCTGATTTCCATTATAGCCTGTGCGGCGCGGGGATGCAAGATGCACCTGCTCTTCCCGGCAGGAAGGTTCCATTTCTTTCAATTCTCTTTCCAAACGTTACAGTTTGTTCACAAAACATGCAACAAAAGGACACCTTCGTTCGTCATAATAACTGTGAGGTGATCGCATGGCAACCATCATGATTTATGAACCCAATGAAATCATCGCGCAGAAGCTTTGCGACTCCCTGAAAAAGGAGAAATATAACGCAATCCGCTGCGACGAGAACGTGATTCCTTCCTTTTCGGACGACAGCATCCCCCTGGTGATGATGGATGCGCAGCTGCGCTGGACCACCTGCCGCCCACTGCTGGAGGCATTTCAGAAGCATGGCTGCCCGATTCTGTTTTTAACGGGCGACCGCAAGATGAGCGCTCATTTGCGCGCGCTCTATGGCGGCCGCAGCGACGTGCTGACCGTGCCCTTTTCTCAGAAAGCACTGCATGCCAAGGTGCACAACGCCCTGGGCGAATGCGCGCCGCTTCGCGAATTGAGCGTGGACGAGAAGGAGCGCGTAGCGCTGCTGGACGGCCGCCGTGTGGAGCTGACGGCGCAGGAGTTCGCCCTGCTGCTGGCGCTGATGGAAAAGCCGGATATTCCCGTAAGCCGGGAGCAGCTTTTGCGCCGGGCCTGGGGCTACCAGAGCATGGGAGAAACGCGCACGGTGGACGTGCATGTACAGCGTCTGCGCAAGAAGCTGGGCGGCGAGTATATCGAAACTGTCTACAAATGCGGCTACCGGCTCAAGCTGGCCTGACCGCCCGTAACAGCATGACCGGCGCGGCACGCCCTGTTGGCGTGTCGCGCCGGTCTTTGAGTGTCAAAACCCTTTGGGAAGCTTAGGAGGGCTGTGGTCCTCCCAATCTCCCCAAAGGGTTTTTTCAATTGTTTCGGGGCCTCTTCCTCTGGGAAACGGCCCCGGAAAGGCATGAACCGGCGTGCCGATACGCTTCCTGTTCCGTGCGCCGTAAGCGGGCGGCGGCCCGCCGGGACCCGTTTGAAACAGAGACGGGATAACACGCAGGCCGGGCAGCCTTTTCCGGTCCAGCTGCCTCGTGCCCGTTCCACGCGCTATGGCGCCTCTCGCCCGCCGCCGTTCAGGCGGCGTGGGCGCATGCCCGCTTTTGCCGCGCCACGCTCAGACCTTTTTCACAAACAGCGCCCGGATGGCATTGAAGACGGCCAGGATCATGACGCCCACATCGGCAAAGACCGCCAGCCACATGTTGGCGAAACCGAACGCGACCAGCACAAGGCAGACCAGCTTTACGCCGATGGCCAACGCGATGTTTTGGTAGACGATGCGCAGGCACTTGCGGCTGATTTGAATCGCTTTGGCAATCTGCAACGGATCGTCATCCATGAGCACAACGTCCGCGGCCTCGATGGCGGCGTCCGAGCCCATGGCGCCCATGGCAATGCCGATATCCGCCCGGCGCAGCACCGGGGCGTCGTTGATGCCGTCGCCTACAAAGGCCACCCTCGCCTTCTCGCCGGTCTTGGCCTTCAGCAGCTCTTCCACCTTTTCCACCTTGTCGGCGGGCAGCAGCTGGCTGTACACCTGATCGATCCCCAGGGCTTCGGCCACCTGGTCGGCAGCTTTCCGGGCGTCGCCGGTCAGCATGACGGTCTTGCGCACCCCCATCGCCTTCAGGGCCTGAATCGCCTCTGCGGAATGGGGCTTCACCCGGTCGGAGATGAGGATGTGGCCGGCATAAGCGCCATTGATGGCCATGTGGATGATGGTGCCCGCGCTGTGGCAGGGGATAGGCTCCACCCCCAGCCGTTCCATGAGCTTGTCGTTTCCCGCGGCCACCTCCACGCCGTCCACCTTGGCGATGACGCCATTGCCGCTGATCTCCTGAACGTCGGTAATCCGGCTGCGGTCGATTTCCCTGCCGTAGGCTTTCCTCAGACTCTTGCTGATGGGATGGGAGGAAGCGCTCTCGGCCAGGGCGGCGTACTCCACCAGCTTGGCGTCGTCCATCTCGTTGTGATGGATGCCGTTGACCTCAAACACGCCCTGCGTCAGGGTGCCGGTCTTGTCAAAGACAACCGTTCTGGTCTGGGACAGGATTTCCAGGTAATTGGAGCCCTTGACCAGAATGCCGGCCTTGCTGGCGCCGCCGATGCCGGCGAAGAAGGACAGCGGAATGGAGATCACCAGAGCGCACGGGCAGCTGGCCACCAGGAACGTCAGGGCGCGGTAGATCCAGGTTTCCCATCCGGCCTCCATTCCCAGCGCAAACATCCTCACAAGCGGCGGAACGACCGCCAGGGCCAGGGCGGCATAGCAGACCGCCGGAGTATAGATCCTGGCAAACCGGGAAATAAAGTCTTCGGATTTTGATTTGCGCGAGGAGGCGTTTTCCACCAGGTCCAGGATTTTGGAGACGGTGCTTTCGCCAAACTCCTTGGTAGTCTTGATGCGCAGCAGGCCGGTCATGTTGATGCAGCCGCTGATGATCTCCTCCCCCGGCCTGACCTCACGGGGCAGGCTTTCGCCGGTAAGGGCCGAGGTGTTCAGGGTGGAGCATCCCTCCACCACCGTGCCGTCGATGGGCACCTTTTCGCCGGGTTGCACCACGATCACCGTGCCAATGCTGACCTCATCCGGGTCCACCTGCTCCAGCCGGCCGTCCCGCTCGATGTTGGCATAGTCCGGACGGATATCCATCAGCTCGCTGATGTTCCGGCGGCTCTTGCCCACGGCATAGGACTGGAACCATTCGCCCACCTGATAGAACAGCATGACCGCAATGGCCTCCAGGTACTCTCCGTTCTCATACACGGCCAGAACCAGAGCGCCCAGTGTGGCCACGGCCATCAGGAAGTTTTCGTCAAAAACCTGACCGTTGCGAATGCCTTTGCAGGCCTTGCGCAGAATGTCATAACCGATAATCAGGTAATCCGCCAGGAAGAGGGCCAGACGAACCCAGCGGCCTGCCGAACCCAGCGGCTCAAAGGCGGCAGGGCCCAGCGTCTGCAGCGCCAGCAGCAGCACGGTGGTCGCCAGAATGCGCCACAGCATCACCTTCTGCTTGCGGGTCATCGCAGCGGAGGGACGCCTCCCGATGATCTGAAGCACCAAAGCGAGAAGCGCAACCACGATCAGCAGCGCATTGACAATGTATTCCTGCATATTGATGATCCTTTCCATCTGAAGAAGAAGCGCCCTGCGGACGGCCGCATGAAGAGCGCATTCCCCCGTGAGCCTGCAGCCTTACAGAAAGATCTCGCAGTCGGGCTCCACCTTTTTGCAGGCCTTGACGACATTCTGCATGACGCTTGCAGGTTCCATGCCCTCGTCAAATTCGACAATCATTTTTTGGGTCATAAAGTTGACGGTGGCCGTACGAACGCCGGAACTCTTGCGGGCGGCGTCTTCCATCAGGTTGGCGCAGTTGGCGCAATCCACTTCGATTTTATACGTCTTTTTCATCCCCAGGGCTCCTCTCTGACTGGTTTTCAATATTACGATTAAACAATTGTTTAATCGTAATGTCATCATACGCAAAAACCTCCCGGTCGTCAATGGCTGCCGGCAACATTCTCCCATTTGGGCAAAAGGTGCTTCCATTTGGGTAAAAAGCAAAGGAACCGGCCCCAAGCAAACCGGCGCGTTTTCTCCCCCGCAGCCGGCCCGGGCAAAAGGCCGGAACCGCCATGGCTCCGGCCTTCCATTATTCAGCTGCCTGCTTTCTTTGTCCGCTGTTTTCCGAGCCTCGAATCTCCTCGTGGTAGAAATAATCCACAAGAATGGGGTGGCCCGGCTCCGCCCGTCCATAGGGCAGTTCGTTATCCACAAAGGGACAGTTGTTTTCCCCGGCCAGCCGTTTTGCCTGGGCTTCCAGGCCGCGGAAATAGCTCCGGTCCCCTCTGTTGTAAATGGCATGATACAGAGGAAGCAGATGGGGATATTTTTCTGCGATATAGTCCAGAATGTTCTGCTTGAAACCGCCCCGCAGGTTCAGATTTTCCAGCCATACCAGATCGCACTGATCCTTTACCCGCTGAAAGATCGCCTCAAAATCCGTGATGCCGGGAAAGAGGGGGGAAATGAAGCAGACGGTGCGGATTCCCGCATCATAGACCTGTTTCATGGCGGCAATTCTGCGCTCGATGCTGACCGCCTTGTCCATATCCGCCCGGAAGCCCTCGTCCAGGGTATTGATGGACCAGGAGACCGTCACCCTTTCCATCTGGCTGAGCAGGTCAAGGTCGCGTAGTACAAGGTCTGACTTGGTGCAGATCAGGATTTCCGCCCCGCTGCCCAGGAGCTGCTCCAGGAGCTTTCGGGTGTTGCAAAACTGGGCTTCCTGGGGCAGATAGCCATCGGTCACCGAGCCGATGACCACCCGCTGTCCCGCATACTTCTTTGCGTTGCGGATCGGCGGCCAGTGCTTGACATCCAGAAACGTGCCCCACGGCTCCCTGTGGCCGGTGAACCGCTTCATGAAGGAGGCGTAGCAATACCGGCAGCCATGCGTACAACCCACATAGGGATTGACGGAGTAGCCGCCTACAGGCAGGCTGGATTTGGTCATGATATTGTGCGTCTCTACCTCCTGAATCAGGAGGCAGTTTTCGGTGATTTCTGCCATTTGCATTGTTCCTCCCATACCCGGCAACAAGCCGGTATCTCTTCCGGACGTCTCCCGTGATCGGGAGCGGCTCTTCCCTGCATAAAAACCAGGATAGCAGGGCGTAGGCCCGGCCGGCCGGATTCCCTGCGGTTTGGATACGGCCTTTCGTATTCCGCGCCCGGTTTCGGCTCCGATCACGTCCTTTTCATTCCAAGCCGGTCCGCCTGCCCCCGCCGCTCAGCATGGCGCAAAGGTCCCGTGGCAGCGTCTGCCACGAATGGGTACCCGCAGCGGAACCCACCCATTCCCGCGCATTTGGGCTTGACACGCGGATGCAGCATTCATATAGTAAGTATACCAAGAATCAAAACGATTACAAGTACGCAAAACTTTGATACCTGGTATCAAAAGGCATACCGGTGCAGGAGAGGCGGTTGCAGTGGACGAGGCCATGACGTACGAAGAATTTCAGGAAAAGGTAGGCGGCATCATCCTGACGGCGAAGGGAAACTGTCCCGTCACGCCGGTGGTTCAGATGCTCCAGGGAAAATGGAAGCTCCAGATCCTCTACGAGCTGTGCATCCGGTCACCGATGCGGTTTGGCGAACTGAAGAAGGTGCTTACGCCCATCACCAACGCGATGCTCACCAACGCGCTGAAGGAGCTGGAGGCCGACGGCCTTGTACATCGGGAGCCATACAGCGAGATTCCGCCTCGCGTGGAATACACCCTGACCCCAAAGGGCCGGGATCTGCTTCCGGTCTTTTATGCCATTTGCCAGTGGGGGATGAAGTACATTCCCTGAAAGGAAGCCCCTGCAACATGGGCATGGCCGGATGAAGCCAGGATTGGCTGGCGCTGCGCAAGGGGCTGCCGCTCCCCGGGAAAGCCTGTGCCGGTTTTTCCTCTCCGCAGCCATGGCCTGTTGCAGATGGCAGGATAAGCCGGACTTCCGGAACGTCTGGTGAATGGTGCCCCCTTGCGGCATTTCGGGCGCCCTGCCGGGTGGCCGGTTCCAGGGTGGCTTTGCTCTCCGCGCGGCCTCACAGGGACGCAAGCCGGTTTTCATTCCTTCCGTTCCGTGGTATGATAGGCTCAGAACAGGAGGGACCCCTTATGGAAGGCATCTCTTTACCGCATGACCATGGCCAGACGATGGAACAAGAGCTGGAACATATGCCCAGCACGGAAAACTTCCAGACGGTGGCGGATGTGTTCAAGCAACTGAGCGATGGAAGCCGCATCCGCATCTTCTGGCTGCTGTGCCATTGTGAGGAGTGCGTCATCAATCTCTCTGCCATGGTGCATATGAGCAGCCCGGCCGTCTCCCACCACCTCAGGCAGCTCAAAGCCGCCGGGCTGATCGTGAACCGGCGGGAAGGCAAGGAGGTCTACTATACCGCATCGTCAACCCCGCAGGCCCAGTCGCTTCACAAGATGATCGAGTATATGGTGGAAGTGACCTGCCCCTCTGAAAAAGCGCTGGGGGGTGGGCAGGAATGAACCAGGGCAGACCCGCCTATCTGGAAAAGCAGCTGCAAAAGATCCCGGCGGGAGAGCTGGAAGTGATCCACCGTTCGGTTTTCGGGCAGGACCATCCGCATGCGACCGACCGCGTCCTGGCCAAAACGGAGGGAAAGGGCAGGATGGAGGTCTATTCTGTCTATCCCGGCATTGATGTAACCTATACCGCTTTTCTATCTGTGGAAGCAACCTTTCATCATGCGGCTTCTCCCGACATTCTGGAGCTGTTCTACTGCCATAGCGGACGCGTGGGCTGGAATATGCGGGAGGGCACGGCGGTTTATTTGGGCGCCGGGGATTTAACGGTGCATAGCGCCGCCTGTTGTGCGGATTCCGCGATGATGTTCCCGCTGGGCTACGCCGAGGGCATTGCGATTTCCATCCGCCTTGCCTCTCTTTCGGACAATGAATCCGCCATCTTGCAGGAGGTGGGAAGGGAACGGGAGAAGATTCAAAGCGTCTTTTGCTGCGGAAAGCCCGTCATCCTCTCCTCCTGCCCGGATCTGGAGCGGATCTTTGCCCCCCTGTATGCTGCAAGTCCTGCGAGGCGCAGCCTGTATCTGCCATTGAAGATTCAGGAACTGCTCTTGTTCCTTCTGGATTTTCAGCCGGAGCAGAACGCCCTGACCCAGTATTGTTCCCAGCAGACGGAGCAGATCAAGCGGGTTCATCAGCAGCTGACGGAACATCTTGACCAGCGCTTTACCATCGAAGCGCTTTCCAAACAGTATCTGATGAATACCGCCACGCTCAAGAAAGTGTTCAAGGCGGTCTATGGTCTGCCAATCGCCACATACATGAAGGAATACCGCATTCGTCAGGCCATGAAGCTGCTCAGGGAAACCGACGCCCCCATCGCCGAGATCGCATCTCAGGTCGGGTATGGTACGCAAGGAAAGTTTTCCGAAGCATTCAAGGACGTTGCGCAGATGTTGCCCACGACCTATCGGAAAGCGCACGTTTCCTCCGACAGGGCTTCCGAGGCCCGGCCCTAGGGACTGGTTGATGGGGCAACAGGGGCCGGTATCCGAAAGGCGGGGTCAAGAGGCCGGGCATAGACCCCGGTTTCTGTTGCCGCCTTTCTTTCCGGGATGGTTCTCCCGGCCCGCCGGTCCCCTCCTGCCCGGCCTGCTGTTTTCTGCATTGCAAAGGGGCTGTTTCTCTCGAAACAGCCCCTCAGGCTGCTGACAAAGTGTGGGGTGCAGGGGGATCATCCCCCTGCCGGGGTTTGGGGCAGAGCCCCAAAGCCTTATGCCGCAGCATTTTTCGTGAGCGTTGCGAGCGTCCAAAGGACGCAAGAAACGCGATGCTTTCCAAAACTAGGGTTTTTTTAACGGTCTGAAGGGGCTGTTTCTCTCGAAACAGCCCCTCTTCCGAGCCAGGCGGCTTTGCCCGGGCCCGGATTTTAACCTTCTGCGCGGATGAATAAAGGCTCCGCGCGTCCGGTTGGGTTTCTCAGTCCTCCACGATCAGCTTTCCATCCCGAATCGCCGTGACGCGGGCCAGGGAAACCACATGGTATCCCTCTTGCGCCAGTTTCTGATGGCCCGGCTGAAAGCTTTTTTCCACGCAGATGCCGATCCCCACCACCGTGGCCCCCGCCTGCCGGACCAGATCGCACAGGCCCTCGGCGGCCTCGCCATTGGCCAGAAAATCGTCTATGATCAGCACGCGCGCGCCCTTGGGAAGATAATCCTTGGCCACACGGATGTGGTTTTCCACGCCATGGGTAAAACTGAATACCCGGCTTTCATACACGTCGCCCGTCACATTCCGGGTGCGGCTCTTCTTGGCGAATACCACGGGAATATTTCCGCAGGCCATGGCGGTGGTCAGCGCCGCCGCAATCCCGCTGGCCTCCACGGTCAACACCAGATCCGGCTTTTCCTGCGCAAACTCCTGCGCGAATGCCTGCCCCATCTTGACAAACAGGTCCGTGTCCAGCCGGTGATTGAGAAACATATCCACCTTGACGATATCCGTACCCACACCCACGCCCCTCGCGCGGATGGCCTCGACCAGCTCCCTCATGCTGGGTGTTCCTCCTTTGCGTATGGGAATGCGCGGAAAGCCGGCGCCCTGCGCCGCGCCTGCCGCGCGCTTTTCCTTCTGCTATTGTACCGCATTTCACTCCAAAATCAAGCCTTCGCCCACCTTGAGTGAAATATGCACCCCACCATCCGCAACAGCCAGGCTTCGGCCGCTGTAGTGGTCATGCACGGCCGCCATTCCCGCCATGCCCCCGGGCAGTTCCAGCCGCACGCTGACCGGTTCCAGTCCCGTGTTGACGACGCAGAGCAGCTGCTGTGTATCGGTTTCGCGCCGGAAGGCGTACAGGCCGTTTTCCAGAGCCACGTGGCTGCGGAACCGGCCTGTGCGCAGCGCGGGCAGCTGTGCGCGCAGGCGCGCCAGCTTCTGGTAATGCGTCCGGATGGGGTTGCCCTCCACATCATCCCAGCGCATGGGGCGTCGGCAGTCCGGGTCCTCGCCGCCCTCCATGCCCAGCTCGTCGCCATAGTAGATGATGGGCGATCCCAGGTAGGTGAACTGGAAGAAGCTTGCCGCGTGCACCATGCGCAGGTCGCCGCCCGCACGCGTACGGATGCGCTGCGTGTCGTGGCTGCCCAGAAACGTCCACAGCACCTCCTGCGTGCGCTGGGGATAGAGCATGGCGGCGCGATTGAGGGCGCAGTCAAACTGGGCCGTGCTGATTTCATGACGGCAAAAGCGGCTCCAGATGTTGCGGCTGAGCACATAGTGCATGGTGGAATCGAACATGTCGCCCACGGTGAGCCACTCGCGGCTGTCATCCCAGCATTCCGCCACCATCAGGCTGTCGGGGTTGACCTTGCGCATCATGGTTTTGAACTGCCGCCAGAAATCCGGCCACACCTCCGGGCTCACATCCAGCCGCCAGCCGTCCACATGGCATTTTTCGAGCCAGTAGCGTCCCACGGACAGGAAATACTGCGCGCAGTCCTCGTTTTGCAGGTTCAGCTTAGGCATGTAGCGCCAGTCGCCGAAGGTGTGGTATCCATAGGGCATTTTGTCGTCAAAGCAGAACCAGCCGCGATAAGGGGAGGCCTCGCCCTTTTCCATCGCGTCCACAAAGGGCGCGAACTTGAGCCCCGAATGGTTGAACACCCCATCCAGCACGATGCGCATGTCGTTTTTATGCAGCTCGTCGCACAGCGCGCGCAGGTCATCCTCCGTGCCCAGCAGCGGATCGATCTTGAAGTAGTCGAAGGTATTGTAACGGTGTGAGCTGTCGCTGAGGAACAGGGGCGTGGTATAGATCATCTTTACACCCAGGTCCTTGAGATACGGCACCGCCTTGAGAATGCCGCGCAGATTGCCGCCGAAGCGGTACTGGTTTTGCACGCGGGTGCTGGTCCAGGGCTCTACAGGCTCCGTATCGGTTTCCACGGGTTCGCGGCGGAAGCGGTCCGGAAAGATCTGATACCCAACGCACCCCCGCGCCCATTCGGGCATGGGAGCCGCCGGATACACATAGGCAAAGGCGAATGCCTGGCTCACGTCCTCCTCCGCATCCGCCCCCGCCTTCAGGCCCGTGGCGTCAAGCTTGAACGTCAGCTCATCGCTTTGAAGCACGAACAGATACTTGATCCGCAGGTCCCGGGGGGAAAAGATCACCTCATAAAAATCATGCCACTCATCGCGATAGGCCACCGCCATTTCATACTCGTCCGCGCCTTTGAAATAATCGGGCATGGCGTAATTGCTGGTAACCCGCACGGCCACGCGCGAAAACTCTCCCCTGCCGGTCTTGAGGCGCAGGCACACGCGCCCGTCGGGCAGCGCATGGCGATACTCCAGCCAGGGCATGTGATAGATGGACCCAAATTGGATGGTGCGCATACTCTCCAACCTCTCCTTATTCGCTTGCGGGCGCGTCGCCCACGCTGTCGCGCTCGATCAATGTAAAGGGTACCTCGATCGATCTCGGGGCATCCATCGTTCCCTTGAGCACGTCCGCCATCAGGTGCATGGCGCTCATTCCCAGCCGGTAGGGATCAATCTCAAAGGAGGTGAGCGCCGGGATGTGGTATTTGCCCGCATCGGTATTGTTGAAGCTGACGATGCTCACATCGCCCGGCACATCCAGTCCCATCCCCTTGAGCAGCCCGGTCAGGCCGATTGCCAGCGCGTCGTCCATGCAGACGGCCGCCGTGGGCCGGTCCTTGGCCCGGAATATGGCGATCAGCTTTTCGCTGGCGTCCGGGTCCTGGATGGGACGGCTGGTGACAATCCACGCCTTGCGCACTTTGATGCCCGCATCGTCCAGCGCCTGCTCATAGCCCAGGCGGCGGTCCACGGTGAAGATGTAGCGTCTGTCATAGCCCAGCAGCAGGATGCGCCGGTGCCCGTGCGCCAGCAGGTGCTGCGTGGCCGCGCGGCCCGCCGCCACGTTGTCATTGTCCACATAGTGCCATCCCGCCTCGTCCCTGGGGTGGCCAATCACCACCACCGGTACGCCGGGGTCGCGCGTGGGCACGTCCTCCGCCGCCAACAGCACCAGCCCGCTCACATACCCGCTGTCCACCGCCTGACGGCTGGCCTCCTCCGCGCTGACTTCGCCCCCGCCCGTCACCAGCAGCAGGTGGTAGCGGCGTTCGCCGGCGGCACGCCCCAACCCCTGCAAAAGCGACGGGTAGAAGGGGTTTCCCAGGCTTTTGCTCACATCGCCCGGAAAGACGATGCCCACAATGCGCGTCTTGCGGCTGACCAGGCTTTTGGCCATCTGGTTGGGATGGAAATCCAGCGCCTTCGCCGCCTGCTTCACACGCTCCCGCACCTTTTCGCTAATGCGCGGGCTGTCATGCAGCGCCCGGCTGACCGTAGAGGGCGACACCCCCGCCGCCCTCGCAACATCCTTGATGGTCGCCTTCATGCCCGGCTCCTTCCTGCTGTATGATGGGCGTGGCACGCCCCGTGCAAACGTTTGTGCCTGCATCATATCATGCCCGCCTGGGGCTTGTCAACCGCAGGTGCAGGCTGCATTTCCCCGCGCAAAAGCCGCCCGCGCAAGCGCGGGCGGCCGCTTAGGGCGGGCGGTTCAGTCCTCCGCCCCGGCTCCCTCGGTAATGGCGTTTTCGGGGCGTTTCTTCTGGATGCTGCTCCAGGCATGCATGACCAGCGCCAGCGCAATCACGCCGTAGGAAATGAACACGCGGAAGTATTCGCCGATCGCCGCGTCGCCAAAGAGGTTCTTGGCTGCCGGCGGCGTCACGATGAACAGCAGGTGGAACAGGATGCAGCCCAGCAGCGCCTGACCGTTTGTGGCGCGGCGGATGCTCGCGCCGCCCACCAGGATGGCCGCGCCCGCGTACAGGCCCACCTGTTCATGCGCGCCGTAGGTCTGGAACGTGCCCATGTTCTGCACGAAGATGAGCTGGCCCCAGCCGGCGAGCACGGTGGAAATCATGATGGCAATAACGCGCACATGATCCACGTGGATACCGGACGCATTGGCCACCGTGCGGTTCTGGCCCACGGCACGGAACTGCTGGCCGATGCGCGTTTTCATGATGCCCACATTGAACAGGCACAGGAGCCCCACCACCAGGAACGTGACCATGGGCACCGTGACCATGCTGAACAGCGAGGCCACCGCGGGGATCTGATACAGCAGGCAGGCCGCCGCCAGAATGCCGATGGAAATGCCGCCCTTTTTGGCGTTCAGGCGCTTGGTCAGCATCAGCACCACCAGCAGCGCCGCGATGACGCCGCAGCAGATGTACAGCGCGGGACCGAAGCTGAGCTTCCACAGGCCGTCCAGCGCGTACTTGATGCCTCCGCCGGAGCCATAGGTCAGGTCGATGGTGTTGGCCACGCCGGTAGACCCCTTGATGACCAGGCCGGGCGTGTTGAGCGGGATGAGGTTTCCGAAGATGAAGAGGAACAGCAGCTGATACAGGCCGTTGGCAAAGTAGCCCAGGATCAGGCCGCCGATCATTTCCTGGCCCTTCATCTTATTGAGCAGCTTGCCGATCAGGAAGCCGAACAGGGCCGCAATGGGCATGGTCAGCAGCATGGCCAGCAGGAATCCGCCAAATCCGCCCACGCCCCACTCGATCACCCACAGGGCGGCGATCTGCGCGGCCATGGCGCCGATGGTGATGGCGAAGTTGATGCCCATGCCGGCCACGATGGGAATAATCAGCGCCAGCACGATAAAGGCGTTGCGGCTGAGGCGGCCAAACATCTCATAGATGACGTAGGACATCGACTGGCCGGAATAAATGATGCAGATGATGCACAGGAACACGAACATCACCGTAACGGCGTTGTTGCGCACCCATGCGCGAACGTCCCCTTGCTTACGCACGCGAGCCACCTCCAGACTTGGTCAGCGCATACAGGATGATACCGTTGGAAATGAGGATGCGCAGCGTTTCGGAAAGGGTGGTGCCGGGCACCAGCATATTGGCCACCGGCATGCCCAGCGTAAGCACGCCCTGGAACAGGAAGGTACCGATGATCACGTGGCTGATCTTGCACCGGCTGGTGGAAGCGCCGCCGATGAGGATGGCGCTGGCCGCGATGAAGCCCATTTGACGCGGCGCCGTATACAGCTGCATGAAGCCGTAGCTCTGCGAGTAGACCAGAATGCCTACCGCGCCCAGCACCGTGGAAAGCATTGTACCCACGATGCGCATGCGGTCCACGTTGATGCCCGTGGCCTCGGCAAAGCGCGGGTTATTGCCCACGGCCTGCATGGCCACGCCCGTCTTGGAGCGGGAGAACAGCCACACCAGGAAGCAGCACAGCAGCATGAAGAGGATCAGGCCCGTCGGCACGGTAAAATCGCCGATGCTGAAGGAAAGCAGATCATCCAGGATATGCTTGAAGTTGGTACTGTCCAGGCCGATGGTGTTGCGAAGGCCCGTGCCAAGCGGCCAGCGCAGCTTGAGCGACGTAAAGGGCAGCACCAGCCAGGCGATACACATCACCGATACGATGGAGAAGCCCACATACGTCGTCACCGACATTTCCTCGCCCTTGAGGCGGTTGAGCAGCAGGCCATACAGCCAGCCCGCCACCGCCGCGATCGCAGCGCCGACCGCAATGGCAAACAGGAAGCCGCCCCAGCCGGGGATGCCAAACTCGATGGTCATCAGGCCGCCGATCAGGCCCGCCACCAGGCCGATGGGCAGACCCAGGTTCAGGCTGATGCCGCACTGGATGCCCGGCACCATGGCCAGCACCATGATGGCGTTCATGCCCATGCGCACCACGCTGTTGGAAAGCAGCGTGGACAGCGAGAGATCATAGAGCAGTGCCAGCAGGCACAGAAGGATAAAGAACAGGCTGATAATGATGCGCGGGATGCCGAGCTTGACCACCAGCGTGCGGCTGAACAGCAGCGCCAGCGCGGCCAGAATCAGCGCCACGCCGCAATAGATCAGGTCGTCGGCATAGCGTATGAAGAACGCGGTGGTCGTATTGGAAAGCGCCTCTCCGCTGCCCGCATCCATGTAGCGGTCGTACTGCGTGGTGAAGTCGTCGCCGCTCTGATATACGATGGCCTGAATGGTATCATGCAGCGTTTCCAGGGCCGCGTCGTCCAGCACCGGGTAGATGTCCTTGAGCGCTTCGCCCACGGCGAGGAACGCCTCGTCCGCCTCGGCCATGAGGGCGTTCATCTCGTCGGTAGCCACGAAGCCGGACATATCCACCGTGACTTCCTCGTCCTCGGATACCTCCTGGCCCGCCGCCAGCTTGGCTTCGCGCTCAGCCTCGGCAGCGGCTTCCGCCTCGGGCATATGCTCCTCGATATAGGCCTGCTGCGCCGCGTCCGCAGCGCGGTAATAGGCGCTCAGCGTGGAGGTGTAAGCCTCCAGCGCGGGCACCAGGACGTCGGTATTGACCGTGTCATAGTCCACCGACGTGCCGGTGTGCTGCGCGCGCGCCTCCTCCTCCGCCTTGGCAACCGCCTCACGCAGGGCCGACATGCCCAGCCCTTCCTCGCGGGCCTTGTCGGAAGCTTCCTGCTTGGCAATGGCTACGTAGCTTTCCACCACGCCCTCGCCAGTGGCGTTGAGCAGGGTGCGGATGCGGAGGGCATCGAGAATATCCCGTCCGCCCTGCGCTTCACGCTGCGGCATATGGATGATGCCCAGCACAATCAGCGCGACCGCCGCGACGGCCAGCAGGATGGCGATGATGCGCTGCGTCTTGCTCTTTGTCATTACGCGCCATCTCCTTTCTCAAGTTGGTCGTCGGGTTTGATGCCGGACATGGCCAGACCGAAGTCCGCATCGCTGGCGTCGGGGGAGAGAATGTCCACCAGCCTGCCCTCGCTGATAATGGCGATGCGGTCTGAGATGCTCTTGAGCTCCTGAAGCTCGCTGGAGACGATCACGATGGTCATGCCCTGCTCCCGGTTGAGGCGCACGAGCGTCTCCAGCACCAGCTTCTTGGCGCCGATGTCGATGCCGCGGGTCGGTTCGCTGACGAACAGGAACCGGGGACCCATCACCAGCGCGCGTGCGATGCACACCTTCTGCTGGTTGCCGCCGGACAGCGTGCCCGTGTGCTGCATGGGCCCAAAGCAGCGGATATCCAGGTCGTGAATCATGCGCTCGGCGGTTTTGCGCACGGCGCTGCTGTTCTTGAGGGTGAACAGGCCCAGCCTGTGCAGATACTCACCCTTGATCTGCATGGCGTTAAAGACGATGTTGTCCTCAATGGACTGGTCCAGAAGCAGGCCCACGCCCTTGCGGTCCTCGGACACCATGGCGATGCCGGCGCGCAGGGCGTCTCCGGCGTTGCCCAGCTTGAGTTCTTCCCCAAACAGGGTCACGCTGCCCCGCGTGTCGTACAGGCTCATCACGCCGTTGGGAATGCCCAGCTTGCCCTGGCCGGCCAGTCCGCCGATTCCCAGGATCTCGCCCTCATACACCTCCAGAGATACGCCGCGCACCTCCTCGCCCGGCATATCCACATGCAGGTCCCGGATGCTCATGGCCACCCTGTCCTGCGGGGGCGTGCGGGGCGCGGCCTGCACCATGCTCTCTCCCTTGCGGCCGATCATCAGCTCCGCAAGTTCCACAACGCTGGTCTGCTCTTTTTCGCGCGTGGCGGCCAGCTTGCCATCGCGCAGTATCGTGATCGAATCAGCGGCGGCCATCACCTCGTCCAGACGGTGGGTGATAAAGATGATGGCGATGCCGTTCGCAGCAATCTTTTTCATCACGGAGACCAGCTGCGTGGCCTCGCTCTCGGTCAGCACCGCCGTGGGCTCGTCAAACACAAGCAGCTTTACGCCGGTCTTGTCAATTTCGCGGGCAATTTCGACAAACTGCATATAGCCCACAGGCATGCCCTCGACCAGCGTGTACTCGTCGATGCTCATTCCCACGCTGTCCAGCGCCTTGCGGGCGTCGGCAGCCATGGCCTTCATGTCCAAGGTTTCCAGATTTTTTCCAAAGATGCGGCTAATAAGATTGGGATGCGTGATTTCACGGTTGAGCTTGATATTCTCCGTGACGGTAAAGCCCGGCAAAAGCATGAATTCCTGGTGCACCATGCCGATGCCCTTCACCATGGCGTCATGCGGCGAGGTCACGTTCGCCGGCTCGCCCTCCAAAAGCACCTGGCCCTCGAAGCCGCCCGTGGTATGAATCACGGGCATGCCAAACAGCACGTTCATCAGCGTGCTCTTTCCGGCGCCGTTTTCGCCCAGCAGCGCATGGATTTCGCCCGGACGCACAGACAGCGAAACGTCGCTCAGGACAGTGTTCTCGCCATAGCGCTTGGTGATGTTTTTCATTTCCAATACATACTCGGCGCTCAAGTCGACAGAACCTCCTTGCAGATACGAAGAAGGGGCCCACCCCGTGGGGAGGGCGGACCCCATCTTACGGACTTTTGTACGAACGATTACAGATAATCGTTGAAGTCAACCTGAGACAGCAGAATGGTGTAGTAGTTGTCCAGCGTGGTGCCCTCGGCGTTGGTGTAGTTCTCGATCTTCGCGCCGGGAACGCTCGCGTTGAACAGCTCCATCAGGATCTCGGAGTTGTTGCGGTCGGTGATCTCGCCCAGCGCCCAGCCCTTGCCGTATTCCACGCCGATCTCAATGATGGACATGGCCACGGGGGTCGGCCAGGTGGAGAAGCGGTCCACCGCGTCATGCTCGGCCAGCTTCTCGGCGATGGCCTTCAGAGCGGCCTCGTCGTCGCCCAGCTCAAGCTCCAGGCCCAGGGTGGCCGGGAAGCCATGGTAGGGGCTGGGGCAGCAGGGCAGCGGATAGTAGGCATTGTCAATATCCAGCACGGCGGCCTGCATGGCGGGCTGCATGGAGCAGTTGGTGGTGAAGAAGGCAACCTTCTTGTCGGGATACTTGGCAGCCTGCTGGGGCACGTCCTCCAGGACGAACTGCTGGGCGCCGGAGGTGCCGGCCTCGCCGGTGGGGTCGGGAGCGGTCACGTCCACGAACTCAATGCCCAGAGCCTCGGCATTGGCCTTGAGGATGTTGTAGCGGCCCACGATGGTCTCCATGGCCATGTGGCGCGGGAAGGAATAGTGCATGAACACGTCGATGCCCCACTCGGCGCACTTTTCCATGATGGTGTCGCCCTGGCCGGCCTCGTTGGCGTACATGATGATGTCAGCCGCATCGGAGATAACGGCGGGGTCTTCCTGCGGGGTGCCGGCGATGAAGAGGATGTCGTCGCGGCCCATCTCACGGATCTTCTGGATGCCGGGGGTCGCGCCGGGCACGGCCTGGCACATCACGATGGCCTTCACGTCGGGGTCAGAGGCGAAAGCAACCAGCTTGGAGATGGTGGTTTCCGTCTCGGACATGAAGTTATCGGGGTACGTATCGGTGATGATGTGCTCGGGGCCATACTTTTCCAGCGCCTTTTCGGCGGCGCGGAATTCTTCCTCGCCCTGGCTGGTGGTGCCGGTGAGAATGGCAACCTTCCAAGTACCCTCATCCGCAGTTTCAGCCGAAGCCGCCACGGTGGTCAGGGTGAGGAGCATGGCAAGCGCCAATACGATGCTCAACAGTTTCTTCATGTTGGGTTCCTCCTTGTCCACTTTTAGAGATTTTGGGTCATCCAGCTCAAGGGGGTTCTCAAGTTTGTGAGATGGAATGTAAAAAGTATATCATAAAGCCGCCGAAACAGGCAAATGGTAATTTCCATGCCTCGCGGCTGCGATTTCCTGAAAAATCCTTGTATTTTCAGGCGTTTCCCTTTATGCTTCCGGTTTTCCGGTTTTGGGAAAACAAAGAAAAAACAATGCAAACCCGCGCAGCGCGGGCCTTATTCGTCCTCCTGGCCATAGATGCGGGGGGAAAGCACGCCCACGTCCGGCAGGTTGCGGTAGACTTCGTTGTAATCCAGGCCGTAGCCCACCACGAAGGCGTCGGGAATCTGGAAGCAGGAATAATCCACCGTCAGGGGCGCCACGCGGCGGGCGGGCTTGTCCATGAGGGCCGCGATGCGCAGGCTGGCCGCCCCGCGGGTGATGAGCAGCTTTTTGAGAAAATGGAGCGTCATGCCGCTGTCCACGATATCCTCCACGATGATCACGTCGCGTCCCAGGATGCTGCGGTCCAGGTCCTTGACCAGCCGCACCTCGCCGCTGGATTTGGTGCTGGCCCCGTAGCTGGATACGGCCATGAATTCGATCTCCAGGGGCAGGTCCACCTGGCGGATCAGATCCGAAAAGAATACGCTCGCGCCCTTGAGGATGCAGATGAACACGGGCTTTTTTCCCCGATAATCAGCGGTGATTCGCTCGCCCAGCGCGCGCACGGCGGCGGCGACCTCCTCGCGGCTGTAGAGAATGCTGTCCAGGTCATGATACAGGTTGCGTTCGTTTTCCATGGGATGCTCTCTCCTTTTCGGTTCATCTGTAGGGGTCGCCGGACGGCACTTGCAGCCGGACCGAGCCGGCGGGCACGGCGTTCAGGCGCAGCCGTTCGGACGCGCACAGGCGCGGAATCCAGAGCACTTCATTCTCCACGGCCAGCACGGCAAGATAGGGTCTCAGCGGCGGGTCCACCCGCCGGTCCGTCAGGAAGCGGCGCAGCGGCTTTTCCCCCGGCGCGCCCATGGGTCGAATCCGGTCGCCGGGGCGGGGGCGGCGCATGACGGGGCCCAGCGCCAGCACCTCCGGGGACAGCACCGCCTCGCCCGCATGGGAGGGCACCGGGGTTTCCGGCCCGGCGAGGGTCTGCGTCACGTGCGTAAAATCGAGGACATAGGCGCTTTCATGCACCGTCACCGGCAGGGGCCGTGCGGCGGGCGCGGGGCTAAGCGGTTCGTCCCGCTGGGTGAGCAGATAGAGGTACGCCCGCCCCGCCACCGCCTTGAGTCCGAGGGGCAGGTTGCACGTTTCACCCGCCTCCGCGCGCGCCAGCGCGGCCAGGGCCAGCGTGTCGCCGTGGCTGAGGGCGCGCTCGTCCGGCAGCGGGCCGTGCAGGGCCGCGCCTTCCCAGAACCAGCGCCGGAGCGCGCGGCGCGCCAGCGCCTCCGGGGCGTGGGCGAGCGGTCCGCGCCGCAGCGCATGGAGCGGGGGCAATTCGGCCCGGGCGGTTTCATACAGCCGCTCGGCCAGCGCATCCAGGCAGCCTGCGTCCGTCCCGAGCGCCTCCGCCGCCTCCGCGATATGGCCCGCCGCGCCGGGAAACAGCCTCTCCATGGCGGGCAGGACCTCCAGGCGCAGGGCGTTGCGCGGGGTGACCGGGCTTTGGTTGCTCTCGTCCTCGCGGTGAGGCAGGCCCTCCTGCGCCAGCGCCTGGACCAGCGTTTGCTTGCCCAGGCCCAGAAACGGCCGCAGCATCACCCCGCGGCCAAACGGCACCCATGCCCGCATGCCGCAGAGCCCATCCGTGCCCGCGCCGCGCAGAAGGCGCATCAGCACCGTTTCGGCCTGATCGTCCCGGTGGTGCGCCACCAATACCGCATCCAGCTTCAGCGCGTCCATCTGCCGTGCAAAGATGGCGCGCCGGCGCTCGCGCGCCCGCGCCTCCATGCCGGGAGCCTCCATGCCGCCGGTCAGGCCCGCATTCTCCACGTGCAGCGGCACCTTCAGCTCATCGCACAGCGCGCCAACAAAGCGCTCGTCCTCCAGCGAAGCCTCGCCCCGCAGGTCATGCTGCACATGGCTGGCCTCCAGCCGAAAACCCGCCTCCGACCGCAGGCGCCACAGCGCGTACAGCAGCGCCACGCTGTCCGCTCCGCCACTCACCCCGCACAGCAGGCCGGCCCCTCCGCGAAAAAGGCCCGCGTCCTCCAGCGCGCGTCTCACCGCTGCCACCGGCGCGTCAAAGCCCATCGGCGCCCTCCTCCCCGCTTAGCAGCTCCATCACCTGCCCGGCCAGCGTTTCCGCCGCCTGGCACGCGGCCGCGGCCCAGCCCTGCGCCGCCTCGCGCGTGGGCAGGAGGAGCAGCACGACGAAGGTGGTTTCTCCATTGCGCAGGGATACGGCGGCGGCATGCTCCCGTCCCCCATAGGACACCAAAGCTGGATGGCCCTCCCCCGCTGCCCTGAGGGCCTCCTCCTCATCCGGCAAAACGGGAAGAGGGCCACCGTCCTGCTCAAAGGGCAGCGTATAGAGAAGCGTCAGCAGCCGGGGCGCGCAGGTACGGAAGCCATGCACCACCGCGCGGGCAAGGGCCTCCTGCGGGGTCCGCACATCCAATACCAGCGCCGGCACATCGCCCTCGCGCACCGTTCCCACCGCGCGGCACAGGCCCGCTTCGGCCCGCCGGTACGCCGCCGTGGCCTGACGCCGCTCGTTCAGGCCGGCGGCATAGGCGGGCGCCGCCTCCCGGATGCGTCGGCAGTCCGTGTGCGTAAGCTTGTCCCGCAACAGCGAGAGGGTCTTTTCGCCCTTTGGCGTCAGATAGAGCACGCCTTCCAGCGCACAGCGGCCCTGGGCTACCTCCCCGTCCTTTTTCAGCTCGTCCAGCAGCAGACAATAGGGCAGGTACTCCATCAGCTCCAGCTCCGCCACAAAGGGCCAGAGCTGATCGGATGTGGCCATGCCCAGCGCCCGGAGGCACAGAAGCAGCCGCAGCTTGTTTTCCGCGTCCGAGACGCGGCGTTTGGGCGAAAGAAACGGCATCATACCCTCCTCAGATTTCATGGCGGCGCTTTTCTCCCCGGGCGCCGTAACGAAAGAATGGGCAAAGCGGAAGCTTTGCCCATCAAAGTATCGGAAAAATCCCGGCCACGCCGGTCTTTTCCGCCAGAACACGTTTTCCTGCGCCCGCGGCGGAGCTGGAAAGACGCGAAAGGAACCCTTGCCGCGCAAGGCTGCGAACCCACCGCACCGGCCGCCGGATTCGCAATGGATTCGAAGGATACCGAACCTTTGCAAACAAGGATTCGTCGGCAAAAGGGCCTGCCGGAGCAGGCGATGCGCCGTCAGGCCATGAAAGGCTTGATATCGCTCAGCAGGTCGTCGCAGGAGTCGGTGTAGATCTCCATGGTGATGGGCTTGCTCAGATCCAGGCTGAAAATGCCCAGGATGGACTTGGCGTCTACCACATGGCGGCCCGCGCGCAGGTCCACATCATAGGGATAACGGTTGACGATGTTCACAAAGGACTTGACATTCTCCGCCAGGCTCAGCTTGATATTGACAGACTTCATAATTGAAAGCCCCCTTTCGTTTGGTTACGCAGGTATTATACACTACGCCTTGAAAAAAAGCAAGGATTCCCGCCTTGTATCATTCAACAAAGTTTCCCTTAAAGTTCCCCTTCGGCACGGGGGATTGTTGTCGCGGATGATCCATGTTATAATACGACCTAATGGCGGCCTCTTCGCCATGCTCCGAGCGAATACGATTGGATAAGGATGAAGCGAGCGATGAGCAACCTATCCCCGGAAGAAATCGGGCAGCTGGCCCTGCGCTTTGCCCCGGAAGGCATGCTGGAGGCGCCGGTTCCCTTCGGCGGCGGTCACATCAACGATACCTATCTGTTTTCGCCCGCGGGGGAGAAGGGAGTGCGCTATGTGCTCCAGCGCATCAACAGGACCGCCTTTCCCCACCCGGAGGACGTGATGGACAACATGCTCCGGGTGACGCAGCACCTGAGGGAGCAGATCGTCCTGCGCGGGGGCGACCCGCAGCGCGAAACCCTGCGCCTGCTGCGCACGCAGGACGGTCTTTTCTTTGCCGTGGACCGCAACGGGGACTACTGGCGCTCCTACAGCTTTGTGAGCGATTCCGTCAGCTACGACCGCAGCGGCGACGAAAGGATCTTCCGCGAATCGGGCCGGGCGTTCGGGCGGTTTCTGTCCATGCTGGACGGGTTTGACGCCGCTTCGCTGCATGAGACCATCGGGCGCTTCCACGATACGCCCCATCGCTTTGCGGCGCTGCACGAGGCGGTTTCCCGTGACGCGGCGGGCCGCGCCGGGGGCGTGCGGGATCTGATCGATCTGGCCCTGTCCTATGAGCCGTTTTCCTCCACGCTGGTGGACGCGCTGGCCTGTGGCCGTCTGCCGCTGCGCGTGACGCACAACGATACCAAGCTCAACAACGTTCTGCTGGACGAGCGCACCGGCCGCGCCCTGTGCGTGATCGACCTGGATACCGTGATGCCCGGCCTGTGCGCCTACGACTTCGGCGACGCCATCCGCTACGGGGCCTCCACCGCGGCCGAGGACGAGCGCGACCTCAGCCGCGTGAACCTGAGCCTGTCGCTCTACCGCGCCTATGCCGAGGGCTACCTGTCCGAGGTGGGGGACGTGCTCACCGGGGAGGAGCTGCGCTCGCTGCCGGTGGGGGCGAAGATGATGACGCTGGAAACGGGAGTGCGCTTTTTGACGGATTATCTCGACGGCGACGTTTATTTTAAGGTGGCCTGCCCCGATCACAACCTGGTCCGCGCCCGCACGCAGCTCAAGCTGTTGCAGGACATGGACGCGCACTGGGACGAGATGGTTTCCGTGATCGGCGAGCTGGGCAGCCGCAAGAAAGGCGGCGCGTGACGGGCGACCCCCGCTTCTCCCGCCGCCCTGGAGAGGACCAAGCCATGAAGCTACACATCAAACCCATCACCCTTGTTCTCTGCGCCATGCTGGCGGGAGGCGCGGTGGCGGTCGCGCTGCTTTTGCCCGGTACGCTGGACAGCCGCCGCACGCTGGAGATCGAGCGCGCCGCCACCCCCACGCCCACCGCGGACGTGCGCAGCATGCTGATGGTGACCCTCGATCCCGCCAATACGCCTGCCCCCACGCCCATGCTGCTCAAAACGGGCGTCAAGGGCGACGAGGTGACGCGCCTTCAGCAGCGCCTCCAGGAGCTGGGCTATTACAACGGCGAAGTGGACGGCCAGTACGGGCCCGGCACAGCCGAGGCGGTGCGGGTGTTTCAGGCCCAGCACGGGCTTGACAGCGACGGCATCGCGGGCGAAGCCACGCGCGCCCGCCTCTATGCCCAGGACGCGCAGACCTGCGTGCCCACCGCCACGCCCACGGCCACGCCCTCGCTGCTCAAAAAGGGCGACGCCAGCGACGCCGTGCGGGAAATGCAGCAGCGCCTCAAGGAGCTGGGCTACTACGACGGCGAGGTGGACGGCGACTTCGGCGGCGGCACGGAGGAAGCGGTGCGCCTCTACCAGCGCCAGAACGGCCTGGATGTGGACGGCATTGCCGCGGAAAAGACCTTCGCCAGCCTCTACAGCGACAACGCCCGGCAGGTGACCATCACCCCTACGCCCGACCCGGCGCAGATGCCCCTTCTGGTCAACCGGGAGCATCCCGTGGGCGCGGATTATGAGCCGGACGACCTGGTGAAGCTCAAAAACGTGATGCCTTCCTCCCTGGTTACCGTCAAGGGCAGCGACATCGAGGGCGACCGCACCGCCGCAAACGCCATGATCGAGATGTTCGAGGCCGCCAAGGCCGACGGCGTGACCGGCTGGCAGATCAGCGCGGGCTACCGCAGCTATGAATACCAGCAGGAGCTCTTTGACGAGCAGGTGGCCGAGTACCGCGCCGAGGGCTTCACGCAGGAAAAGGCCGTCTCCGCCACGCGAAACACCGTGGCCGATCCCGGCGCCAGCGAGCACCACACGGGCCTGGCCTTTGACATCACGGTGGCCGGCACCATCTTCAAGGGCACCGAGCAGCAGATCTGGCTGCACAAGCACTGCTGGGACTACGGCTTCATCATCCGCTACCAGGAGGATAAGGAGGACATCACCGGCTTCCTGGCCGAATGCTGGCACATCCGCTATGTGGGCCTGCCCCACAGCACCGAGATGCGCGACCGCAACCTCTGCCTGGAGGAATATCTGGGCGAGGCCTAGGGCGCTTCGCCCGGATGCCGGGCGGAGGGCAAATCAACACGAAGAAGGGACATCATGTACGACCTGATCGTCATCGGCGCGGGACACGCCGGATGCGAGGCGGCGCTGGCCGCCGCACGCATGGGCGTGGAAACGCTGCTGCTTACTCTGGATCTTGGAAGCGTGGCCCTGATGCCCTGCAACCCCGCCATCGGCGGCACGGGCAAGGGCCACCTTGTGCGTGAGGTGGACGCGCTGGGCGGGCAGATTGGGCTGTGCATCGACCGCACGTTCCTGCAAAGCCGCATGCTCAACCGCGCCAAGGGTCCGGCCGTGCACAGCCTGCGCGCCCAGGCCGACAAGCGCCGCTACCACGAGGACATGCTGGGCGTTGTGTTTTCCACCCCGCATCTGACCGTGCGCCAGGCCGAGGTCATGGACATCCTCACCAAGGGGGGACGGGTGAGCGGCGTTCGCACCATGACGGGCGAGGTCATCGCCTGCCGGGCGTGCGTGGTATGCGGCGGCGTGTACCTCAAAAGCCGCATCATCATCGGCCAGTATTCCAAAAACAGCGGGCCGCAGGGGCTTCTGCGGTCCGAGGGGCTGTCCGGCACGCTGGAAAACCTGGGCTTTGCGCTCCGGCGCTTCAAGACCGGCACGCCCGCGCGCGTGGACGTGCGCTCCATCGACTTTGACCGGATGGAGCCCCAGCCCGGCGACGACCCCATCGTGCCCTTCTCCTTCCTGACCGCCGCGGGCGATCCGGACACGGGCGTGTCCTTCCCGCTGCGCAACCGCGCCCTGTGCTACCTGACCTACACCAATGAGGAAACGCACCGCATCATCCGGGAAAACCTGCACCTCTCCCCCATGGTGCGCGGCGATATCAAGGGCACCGGCGCGCGCTACTGCCCCAGCATCGAGGACAAGGTGCGCCGCTTTGCCGACAAGGACCGCCACCAGCTCTTTCTGGAGCCGGAGGGGCTGTCCAGCCCGGAATGGTATGTGCAGGGCATGAGCTCCAGCCTGCCCGAAAATGTGCAGTGGGCCATGTACCGCACGGTGCGGGGGCTGGAGCGCTGCGTGCTCACGCGCCTGGCCTACGCCATCGAATACGACTGCATCGACCCCACGGAACTGCGCCTCACCTTGGAAAGCCGGCGCGTGCTGGGGCTGTATTTCGCCGGGCAGGTCAACGGCACCTCCGGCTATGAGGAAGCCGCCGCGCAGGGGATTCTCGCGGGCATCAACGCCGCGTGCGCGCTGCTGGAGCGTGAGCCGCTCATCCTCACCCGCGACATGGGCTATCTCGGCGTGATGGTGGACGACCTGGTGGTCAAGGGCACGGACGAGCCCTACCGCATGATGACCAGCCGCAGCGAATACCGCCTGCTGCTGCGCCAGGACAACGCCGACCTGCGCCTGACGGCGCTCAGCCACGCGCGGGGTCTGGCCAGCGAGCGGCGCATGGCGCTCATGGAGCGAAAGCGCGAGGGAACAACGCGTTTGCTCGGCGCGCTGCATGCCGTGCGGCTGCCGGCCTCGCCCGCGCGCGACGCATGGCTGACCGGGCACGGCCAGCCCGCGACCGCCGCCACCCTGACCGCGGAGGACCTGCTGCGCCGCCCCGACATCACCCTTTCTTCGCTCAAGGAGCTGTGTCCGGAGCTGACCGGCTTCCCCGCCGATGTGGAACAGCAGGCGGAGCTGAACGTGAAATACGAGGGCTACCTCAAAAAGCAGCAGGCCCAGGTCGCGCGCGCACGCGCCATGGAGGACTGGCGCATCCCGGAGGATACCGACTACGACCGGATCGACAGCCTGCGCATCGAGGCGCGCCAGAAGCTGAAAGCCAAAAAGCCCCTGAGCCTGAGCCAGGCCGGGCGCATTCCGGGCGTGAACCCCGCGGACGTGGCCGTGCTGATGGTATGGCTCAAGCGGCGGCGGGACGCCGTCGAAGCCAACGACACAAGAGAGAGGGAACAGCCATGAAAAAGCATTCCTCCATGGCGCTGGTCGTGTTCGCGGTGTGCATGGTCAGCTATTCCGGGCCCATGGTCAAGGGCGCGCTGAACGAGGGCGCCTCGCCCATCTCGGTGGCGCTTTTGCGCATGCTGGCGGCGGCGCTGCTGATGCTGCCCTATGAAGCGCGCCAGTGCGTCCGGCGGCACATCCCCATGAAACTCACGCCCGCCCAGTGGGGCCTGACGGCGCTGGCCGCCGCCTTTCTGGCTGCGCACTACATCACCTGGATTACCTCGCTGACCGGCACGAGCACCTTTGCCTCGGTGGCGCTGGTGTGCACGCAGCCGCTGTTTGTGGCCTTTTTCAGCTATGTGCTCTTTCGGGAGCGCACCCCCCGGCGCGCGCTGCCCGGCGCGCTGCTGGCGCTGCTGGGCGCGGTGACGATCGCCCTCTCCGGCCTGTCGGGGCAGGAGGCGCAGGCCACGGGACAGGAAGCGCTCAGGAGCAACCTTCTGGCTCTGGCCGGGGCCGTGCTCATGGCCGCGCACTGGCTGGCCGGGCGGCAGATCCGCCAGACCCTGGCCGCGGAGGTCTATACCCCCGTCCTCTACCTGATCACGGCAGCTCTGCTGGCCCTGTGCCTGCCCCTGTCCGGCGGCTTTCGCATGCCGCTTTCCGCCCTGCCCTACATGGCGGGGCTGGTCATCGGCAGCACGCTCCTGGGCCATGCGGTATTCGCCTATGCCCTTTCCGGCGTGTCCGCGAACGTCATCAGCTTTGCGCTGCTGGGCGAGCCCGTGGGCGCGATGATCTTCAGCATGATCTTCTTCGGCGAGGTACCCACCTGGCCGGTGGCCCTGGGCGGCCTGCTCACGCTGATGGGGCTTGCGCTCTATCTGGCCTTTGCGGGCGGAGAAAAGCAGCCCGCCTAGCGCCACAGGTATTTTTCCAGATCCACGGTGCCATCCTTCCGCAGGCCCACGCCCTCCATCTCCAGCAGCAGGCGGTGCGTCTCCCGGCCGCAGGGCGAGAACGCCGCGCTCAATCCGCCCTGCCGGTTGACCACGCGGTGGCAGGGCACATCCGGCGGAGCCACGCTCAGGGCATACCCCACGGCGCGGGCGGCCCGCGGGCTGCCGATCCTGCGGGCAATCTGCCCGTAGGTGGCCACGCGCCCGCGCGGGATCTCCCTCACGGCGGCATAGACCCGTTCAAACATTCCCATCCATGCGCCCCCTTTGCGCCATCTTCCCTGGGATGATACCACAAAAGGCCGAGCGCGGAAACCTGTTTTTCAGAAGGGACCGGCGATACAACTATGCAGGAACGCTCAACGCTCATGACGGAGGGCTCCGTCTGGCGGCACATCGTTCGATTTGCCCTGCCCGTGTTCTGGGGGAACCTCTTCCAGCAGCTCTACAACGTGGTGGACTCGCTGGTGGTGGGCAACTTTCTGGGCAGCGACGCGCTGGCGGCGGTGGGCTCCTCCAGCCATCTGATTTTTCTGCTGGTGGGGCTGTTCAGCGGCATCTTTACGGGGGCCAGCGTGGTCATTTCGCGCTACTACGGCGCGCGGGATGATGCGGGCGTGCGCACGGCCGTGCACACCACCGTGGCCTTCGGCCTGGTGGCGGGCGTGGTCATCACCATCGCGGGCGTGCTGCTCACGCCCCACCTGCTGATCTGGATGGGTACGCCTGAAAGCGTGCTGCCCAACTCGATCCTGTATTTCCGCATCTACTTCGGCGGCATCATCTTCGTCATCCTCTACAACACGGCGGCGGGCATCTTCCAGGCCGTGGGCGACAGCCGTCATCCCCTGTATTACCTGATCGTTTCCTCGGTGGTCAACGTGGTGCTGGACCTGCTCTTCGTCGCGGGCTTTGGCATGGGGGTGGATGGCGCGGCCCTGGCCACGGTCATCTCCCAAGCCACGAGCGCCACGCTGGGCTTCTGGCGGCTGTGCCATACCACCGGGTCTTACCGCATCTGGTTTCGAAAGGTGCGCTTTCATGGCCGGACGCTTCGCCAGCTGCTCACGCTGGGCATCCCCTCCGGGGTGCAGAATTCCATCATCGCCATCGCAAACGTGGTCGTCCAGTCCTCCATCAACCTCTACGGCCCCATGGCCATGGCGGGCTGCGGCTCCTATTCCAAAATCGAGGGATTCGGCTTTCTGCCCATCAACAGCTTCGCTTTGGCGCTGGCCACCTTCATCGGCCAGAACCTGGGTGCGAAACAATATGACCGCGCCCGGCGCGGCGCGCGGTTTGGCATCCTGTGCAGCCTGATGATGGCCGAGGTGATAGGCGTGGGTATCAACCTGCTGGCTCCATGGCTGATTTCGCTGTTCAACGGCGATCCGCAGGTCATCGCCTTCGGCACGCTGCAGGCGCGCACGGTTACGCTGTTCTACTTCCTGCTGGCCTTCTCGCACTCGGTGGCAGGCGTGATGCGCGGCGCGGGGCGGGCCATCGTACCCATGCTGGTGATGCTGGTGTGCTGGTGCGTCATCCGCGTCAGCTATATCATGCTGGTAGCGCGCGCATCCGGCAATATCCAGATGGTGTTCTGGGCCTATCCCATCACCTGGGCGCTCAGCTCCGTGGCCTTTTTGATCTATTTCCTGCGCGGCGACTGGCTGCATTATCTGGAAAGGAAAGAAAGGGCGGCCTGAAGGGGCGGCCCCTTCGCTTGACTTGTCCCGCCGCTTGAGCTACAATAGCCTCGGCTGTGCGGTGTGCGGCGGTTCATCATCATATATTGCCATTATTTATCATCGCTGGAAGTCCGCGTGGCCTGACGCCCGGCCCCTTTGCGCGGGGCCCTCTGTCCCCAACCATTACGGAAAGGAAGGAACGCCATGTTTGGACACCGCCCCGAAGGCAGCCGTGTGCGCGATGTGGACCCCATCGTGCAGATCACCCCGTACCTCATGCCCATGCGCTGCGACGCGCAGGTTTTTCTGGACTACGATGTGGAATACGAACCCCTGATGCGCTACATCGCCAAAAAGAGCCGGGAAGGCGTAAAAATCACGTTTATGGAAATCCTCATCGCCAGCTTTGTGCGCGGCGTGTCGCAGGTGCCGGAAGTGAACCGCTTCATCATGAACAAGCAGTTCTACAACCGCAGGGAGCTCACCGCCAGCTTCACGTTGCTGATGGACACCGACGACGGCAGCATCGAGGAAAACACCGTCAAGATCTTTTTCGATCCTACCGACACCATCTACGACGTCAGCGCGCGCATTAAGGACATGGTTCAGAAAAACCGCAGGGCGGAAACCTCCGGCTTTGCGGTAAAGCTGGCCTCCGCCGTGCTGAAGATTCCGCTGCTCCCCAATCTGGTGGTGGGGCTGGTGAAGCTGCTGGACCGCTACGGCCTGCTGCCCAAGGCATTGCTGGACGGCCTGCCCTTCCACACCAGCATGTTCATCACCAACAACGCCTCCATCGGCCTGATGCGCGTGTACCACCATATCTACAATTTCGGCGACACCAGCATGTTCATCTCCATGGGCACGCCCCAGCGCGGCTATTCCGTGGATGCGGGCGGCAATGTGGTGCGCAAGTGCACGCTGCCTGTCGGCGTTACCGTGGATGAGCGCGTGTGCGGCGGCGCGGTATACGCCAAGCTGTTTGCAGTGATGAAAAACTGCCTGCGCCATCCCGAGCAGCTGGAAACCCCGCCTGAAAAGGTGTTTTACAACAAGGGCTGCGAGTTCCATGTGCCCAAGCCTGAAAACGTGTTTCATCCTGCCGGGGCGGCGGAAGGGTCCGTCACGGCATAACCTTACTGCGGCCTTGCGCTAAAAAAGCGTGAAGGCCGCTTTTTGCGTTTCTCCCCACCTTGACACGTCCCCCGAAAACGTCTATAATAGTGCAGTCGGCTATACAGGTTTATCGCGCTTTGCGAGAGCCTTGCTGTTTTGCGAAATATACTCCCATTTCCCGGCTTCCCCCGCGTCGCGCGCGGACGGCGTCCGCTTAAGCGACGGGTTGGTTTTGAAACGCTCCGGCGTTTTGTAAGGGTATATGAACTTGGTCTGTCCATCGTCCCGTGCGCCTTTTGCCGGGGCGAAACCGGGGTATGCGCCTCGACGCCCGCTTCTTTTCCCGTGCCGTGTTGTCGCGCGCGGAAGGGGCGGACATGGCCAAACAAGCGAATCAACATAGCCGCACGAGCTCTGCTCGCCGGCTTTTTTGCTAGAAGCAAAAAGCCGTTCCGTGCATGAAGAGAAAACAAGCAGCTGGAAGCAATACCAACGGAAGGGAGTGTACGCCATGGACTGGATCGTAGCGATCATCGTAGCGGTTGTGGCGGCGGCGCTGGGCGCGGCGGGCGGATATCTGTACCGCAAGCAGGCCGGCGAAAAGAAGATTGGCCGCACCGAGGAATACGCAAAAAACCTGCTGGAAGACGCACAGCGCAAGGCCGATGAAAAGAAAAAGGAAACCATCCTCGAGGCCAAGGAGGAGGTTTTGCGCCTGAAAACCGAGCTGGACCGGGAATGCCGCGAGCGCCGCGCCGAGGTGCAGCGCAGCGAGCGCCGCATCCTGCAGCGTGAGGAATCGCTGGATAAAAAGCAGGACGCCCTGGAAAACCGCGAGGAGGCGCTGGGCAAAAAGCAAAACGAACTGCAAAAGATGCGGGAGGAAATTGAAAACGACAAGCAGCGGCAGGTGGCCGAGATGGAGCGCATCGCCGGCATGACGCAGGATGAGGCCTGCCAGATGCTGGTCAGCCGCATTCAAAAGGACGCCTACCATGACGCTGCCGCCATGGTGCGCGAGATCGAGACGCGCGCCCGCGAGGAGGGCGAGAAGAAAGCCCGTAACATCATCGCCCTGGCGATTCAGAAATGCGCCGCCGACCATGTGGCCGAAAGCACCGTCAGCGTGATCAACCTGCCCAACGACGACATGAAGGGCCGCATCATCGGCCGCGAGGGCCGCAACATCCGCGCCCTGGAGACCGCCACCGGTGTGGACCTGATTATTGACGACACCCCCGAAGCGGTGATTGTCAGCGCCTTTGACCCCGTCCGGCGCGAGATCGCGCGCATCGCGGTGGAGCGCCTCATCATGGACGGCCGCATCCATCCCGCCCGCATCGAGGAAATGGTGGAAAAGGCCCGCAAGGAAGTGGATCAGCAGATCCGCGAGGCGGGCGAACAGGCCGTGTTTGAAACGCATCAGCACGGCATCCATCACGAGCTGGTCAAGATTCTGGGCCGTCTGCGCTACCGCACCAGCTACGGCCAGAACGTGCTCAAGCATTCCATCGAGGTCAGCCATCTGGCCGGCATGATGGCCGCCGAGCTGGGCGCGGACGTGGCGCTGGCCAAGCGGGCGGGCCTTTTGCACGACATCGGCAAGGGCGTCGATCATGAGGCCGAGGGCACCCATGTCACGCTGGGCGCAGAGCTGGCGCGCAAGTACCGCGAGAGCCCCGACGTGATTCACGCCATTCTGGCCCACCATAACGACGTCGAGCCCCAGACCGTCGAGGCCGTGCTCGTGCAGGCCGCCGACGCCATCTCCGCCGCGCGTCCCGGCGCGCGCCGCGAGAGCCTGGAAAACTACATCAAGCGTCTGGAAAAGCTGGAGGAGATCGCCAATTCCTTCCCCGGCGTGGAGAAGTGCTTTGCCATCCAGTCCGGCCGCGAGGTGCGCATCATGGTCAAGCCCGAGGATATCACCGACGACGGCACCCGGGTGCTGGCCAAGGAAGTGGCCAAGCGCATCGAAAAGGAGCTGGAATATCCCGGTCAGATCCGCGTAAACGTCATCCGCGAAACCCGCAGCACCGAATACGCAAAATAAACGGCATGGCTTTGGCCCGGCGGCACGATCCGCCGGGCCTTTTGTGCGCCCGCGTGCTTGCGATTCCGCAGAAGTATGATATACTGTATTCATCCGGACGCATCTGAAAATAGATTTGATTCCGATCATGAAAGGAGTTTGCGCCATGATCCTGGATCAATGGGAAAATGCTCTTCGTTACCTGGGGATCAGCCCGGAGCTGGATACAGCGCTGCGTTTTCTCTCTTCCCTGACGCCGGGTCAGCTTGCCGTGGGCAGCCGGGTGGAGCTTCAAGGGACTGACGTATTTTACACCGTCAGCGAACCCACGCTGTCCGCGCGTCCCATGACCTTTGAATTTCACAGGCGATATACCGATATCCATGTGCCGGTGACCGGCGAGGAGCGCATCGCGCTGTGCCCCGCGTCGTCCCGTCCCGCCGACACGCCCTTTGACAGCGAAAAGGACATCGGTTTCTTCCCCGGCCGCGCTACCAACACGGTCAGGATTCCCGCCGGGTGGTTTTGCGTATGCTTCCCGGAGGATGCGCATGTGCCCTGCCTCAGCGACGCGGAGGAACACGCCATCGTCAAGCTGGTACTCAAGGTCCGGGCCTCCTGAACCCCGCGGCCCGTTGGGAGGTACATATGAAGATCGCCGTTCTGATTCCCTGCTACAACGAATCCAAAACCATCGCCAAGGTGGTGGCCGACTACCGCGCGGCCCTGCCCGAAGCGGATATCTATGTCTACGACAACAACTCCACCGACCACACGGACGAAATCGCCCGTCAGGCCGGAGCCATCGTCCGCTACGAATACCGGCAGGGCAAGGGCAACGTCATCCGCACGATGTTCCGGGAAATTGAGGCCGATTGTTATCTGATGATCGACGGGGACGATACCTACCCCGCAGAAAGCGCGCGGGAAATGGTGGACCTTGTGCTGAATAAAAAGGTGGATATGGTGGTGGGCGACCGCCTGAGCGCTACCTATTACACCGAAAACAAGCGGCCCTTTCACAACTTGGGCAACCGCCTGGTCAAGCGCCTGGTCAACACCATTTTCAAAGGCGACGTGCGCGATATCATGACCGGCTACCGCGCTTTCAGCTATCAGTTTGCCAAATCCTTCCCGGTGCTGTCGCAGGGCTTTGAAATCGAAACGGAAATGACCATCCACGCCCTGGACAAGAATTTGAGCCTCAAAAGCGTGCCCGTGGAATACCGCGACCGGCCCGAAGACAGCGTCAGCAAGCTCAACACCTATTCCGACGGCATGCGTGTGCTTCGCACCATCGCAAGGCTGTACAAGGAATACCGGCCCCTTTCCTTCTTCGGGCTGTTTGCGGCGCTTTTCGGCGCGGCCGGGCTGATCCTGTTCATCCCCGTGCTGGCGGAATTTTTCCGCACGGGGCTGGTACCGCGCTTTCCCACGCTGATCGTCAGCGGCGTGATGATGACCTTTGCGCTGCTTCTGCTGGTATGCGGCTTCATTCTGGACACCGTGGCCAAAAAGCACCGCCAGCTGTTTGAAATCAACCTCAACCTGCTCAGGCTCACCCACGACAAGGAGACACGATGATGGGCAAGCGGCAACCCTCTCTCATCCCGCGCGCTTTCCTCTGCGCAGCGCTGGGCGTGGCCAGCGCCATGTGCTTCGTGGTGGATACCGAGGGCTATGTGGGCATGAGCGCTTTGCCCGCCGCCTCTACGAGCTATCTGTGGAGCGCGCTGGCGCTGTGCTTTGCGCTGCTCCTCTACCATGTGCATGTGCGGCGGGGCATTCGGGCGGGCGCGGAGGCGGTGCTTCCGGGCCTTCTGTTCGGTGTGCTCAATGCCTTTGGGGGCCTGCTGTTTGCCTACGACAGCTGGGCCATGCTCGCTTCGCCCGTCACGCTGGCGCTGACGCTTCTCAGGTCCGCAGGGCAGGCCGTGCCCATGGTATCCCTGCTGGCCTGGGTGGACGCCGGGCTGCGCGGCGGGGCGCTGTACCGGCCGGGTACGCTGGACGATGCACCCGTGCCCGCCGCGCTCAGGCCGCTGTGGCGGTGGGCCTTGCGCCATGAGACGGCGGCGTACATGCTCATGCTGGCGCTGTGCTGGTCGCCCTACCTGATCGCGTTCTATCCCGGCACCGTGTGCTGGGATCTGGGCGAGATGGTGGCGCAGTTCTTTGGCCAGCGACCCATGGATACCTGGCATCCCGTCTTTCTGACCTGGGTGATCGGCGGGTGCGTGTGGCTGGGCCGCCTCGTGGGCAGCGACAACCTGGGCGCGGCGCTCTATACGCTGATTCAGACCGCGCTTATGGCCTTTGCGCTGAGCAGCGTCCTGCGCCTGATGCGGGCCCTGCGGCTGAATCGCACGGCGCGTCTGGCCGCGGCCGCCTTCTTTGCGCTGCTGCCCATCTGGGGCGGATACGCGCAGTTTATCAGCAAGGATACGCTGTATACCTCGGTGCTGCTATTGTTTACCCTGTGCCTCATCCGCCTCGTGCTGGCACGGGAGGGACGGTTGTCCGTGCAGACCGGACGGGAAGCCGCCGGCCTGTTCGTGTGGGGGCTTCTGACCTGCCTGATGCGCTCCAACGGGCTGTACGTCATCCTGCCCACGGCGGTATTCGCCTTCGCGTTTGTGGTGCGGGGACGGGCGCGGCTGGCTGTGGGCGGCGCGCTGGCAGGGGCTGTGGCCTGCGCCCTGCTGTTTTCCCATGTGCTGCTGCCCGCGCTGGGCGTGCGCGACGAGACGGCCAGCGGCCTGTATTCCGTCTGCTTTCAGCAGAGCGCGCGGGTTTTGCGTGATCATGCCGGCGAGGTTACGCCCGAGGAATATGCCGAAATCGACCGCGTGCTGGACGCGGAAAATCTGGCTGAGCTGTACGAGCCGTGGATTTCCGATCCGGTGAAATACACCTTCCGGCAGTATGGTCAGGGCGCGGAGGATGAAAAGGCGGCGCTGGCGCGCTACCGCAAAACATGGCTTTCGATGCTGACCAAGTATCCGCTGACCTATGTGGAGGCCTTTTTCGCGGGCAACGTGTCCTACTATACCTTCGCGCCCAAGCTGGAGGGCGAAACCTACAACCAGCAGGCGGGCAACCGCCTGGTGTTTGAAACCTATGAGCTGGGCGAGGACCCGCGTTTCCTGCACACCGAGCAGATCGCCGCGCTGGAGGGAGCGCGCACGCTGCTGGCGGTGTTTGCGCGGGGCATTCGTCACATTCCCCTGCTGGCGCTGCTCTACGCCTGCGCCACCTACACGTGGCTGCTGGCAGGCGCGGGGATGAGCGCCGCGCGGCAGCGGCGCTGGCGCCTTCTGTGCTGCTTCCTGCCCGCTTTGCTCACGCTGGGGGTGTGCATGCTCAGCCCGGTGAACGACTATTTCCGCTACTTCCTGCCCATCGTGGCCATGACGCCGCCGCTGCTGGCGGCGACAGGCTCGCGGCCGGCAGCATCGTCACACCTGCAAAAAAACGCGCAATCCCTTCCCGCGCAACAGGAAGGCCCTCTTTCCCCGTCGAATGAGTGATGCGGAGCATTCCACAGAAATGGAGGTATTCACCCATGAAGAAATATCTGGCCCTGCTGCTGATGATGGCCCTGGCCGCCGCGCCCGTCGCGCTGGCCGAGGACGCCGCCACCCCTCTGCCCTGCGGCGCAACCTTCGAAATGGACGGTCCCGCGCTGGTGGAGGCCATCGGCGGCGAAGCGGAGTTTGTGCCCTATTTCGAGGATGATGACACCGAAACGGGAAACATTCAGCTCTCAAACGTGGACCTGGGCATCGGCGACATGACCGCTTCCTTTGTGTGCTTTGATGTGCAGCGCGTCAACAGCGCGCGCGAGCCGCGCCTGAGCCTAGTCTCCGTCACGCTGGACCCGGGCGATGACAGCATCGCTTCCTTCCGGGCGGCGCTGGAGGCGCTCACCGGTGTGTACGGCGCGCCCGACAACAATCCCTTTGACGAGGCCGCCACGGACATGTACGTGGAATACGGCATGCTGGACGCCTCCTGGGTCAAGGAGGACGTGCGCATCTATCTGTCGCTGCAGCGCATGTACGAGGATTATCTGGAGCTGAGCTTTTCGCCCAGAATCTGCTTTGACGCCTCCGATCTGGACGTGTAAGAGCGGTTTGCATCCAAAAAAGGAGCAGGGATTCTTCCCCGCTCTTCAGCGTGTCGAAAAAGCCCGCCTGCGGCGTTCTTTTCCGACAGGAGCTTAAGAAATGTTTGCGCCAGGGCGCAAACTCCCCGCCCGCCCGGCAAAGCCGGGCGATACGAATTCAGCTCGGAGGGCTGCGGCCCTCCAAACCTCCCAAATGGGGCAGTCTGAGGAGCAGGGATTCTTCCCCGCTCCTTTTCCATTTGCGGCCTTTATTTCAGGTACGTGCCCACCAGACGGTTGACCAGCGCGCCGTCGGCCTTGTCCTTCACCTTGGGCATGAGGGCCTTCATCAGCTTGCCCTTGTCCTTGGCCGTGGGTTCGTCGAGGCCCAGTTCCGCCAGCGTCGCCTCGATCACCTCGCGGATCGCCGCCTCGTCCATGCGGGCGGGCGCAAATTCAGCATAGACCGCCATGCGCAGCCGGCACTCCTCGATCACATCCGTGCGGTCCGCGGGGGTGGTGTCCAGCGTTTCCTGGGCTTCCTTGATTTCCCGGTACACCACGGCGTTGGCCTCATCCTCGGTCAGATCCTCGCGCTTGTCGATGGTCTTGGCCTTGAGCGCGGACAACAGCAGCGAAAGCGCCTCCTTGCGGGGCTTGTCGCCCGCCTTGAGCGCGTCCATCATGGCCTTGCGCACTACCTCTACCTTGGTCATTTTTAACTCCCTCCCAAATCTTCGGTTTCATGGTATAGTATATCACAGCGGGCAAGGCCCGCAAAGAAGGAGGCGCCGCCATGGACCTGACCATCCCCTGCTTTGACCCCGCCCTGATCGCACGCAGCGGCCAGTGCTTCCGCATGCGCGAAGGAAAGGGCGGCATCGTGACCGCGCTGGCCGGAGCGGACCGGGTGCGGGTGACGCCGCTGGGCGGGGACCGCTTCCGCTTCGACTGCCCGCCGGAGGACTTCGAGCGGCGCTGGCGCGCCTACTTTGACCTGGATACGGACTACGAGGCCATCCAACGCGAGGCCGCCGGCCAGGATGAGCTTCTTGCGCACGCAGCCTACACCTGCCGGGGCCTGCGCATCCTCCGGCAGGACCCATGGGAGACGCTGGTCTGTTTTCTGATTTCCCAGCGAAAGAGCATTCCCGCCATTCAAACGTGCGTGGAGGCGCTGTGCACGCGCTGCGGGGCGAAGGTGGGCCGGGGCCGCGGTAGGTACTTCGCCTTTCCGGGCCCGGAGGACCTGCTCCGGGCGGGCGAGCGTGGCCTTCGCGCCTGCGGCACGGGGTACCGCGCGCCCTATCTGCTGGACGCGGCGCGCCGTGTGGCGGACGGGCGGGCCGATCTGGACGCCATGGCCGCCCTGCCCGACGATGAGCTGCTGGAGCAGCTTGAGGCCATCCACGGCGTAGGCGTGAAGGTGGCCAGCTGCGTAATGCTCTTCGGCTATCACCGCCTCGCCTCCGCGCCGGTGGACGTGTGGATTCGCCGCGTGATCGACGAGGACTATGGCGGCCGGTCGCCCTTTCCCGCCTACGGAGAGCATGCGGGCATCTTCCAGCAATATCTGTTTTACGGGCGCATCGCGCAAAAGGGTTAACGCGTGCGCCTGGGCCGCCGGTGCCTGCGCACCTGCGGCTTTTGAATGTCGTCGTGCTTTTCCCCCTTGAGGCGGAACAGTTCGTCGCGCAGCTTGGCGGCGCGCTCGAAATCGAGGTCCTTGGCGGCGGAGAGCATCTGGTCCTCCACGCTCTTCATCAGTTCCTGAAGCTCCTCGTCGCTCATGTCGTCGGGCTTGTGGTCCTTCATGCTGTCGGTGATGCGGATGAGGGCCTGCACGGTGCTCTTGACGCTCTGCGGCGTGATGCCGTGGAGCTTGTTGTACGCCTCCTGCAGGGCGCGGCGGCGGTTGGTTTCGTTCATGGCGCGCTCCATGCTCTCGGTGAGCACGTCGCCGTAGAGGATGACGCGGCCGTCCACATTGCGCGCCGCGCGGCCGATGGTCTGGATGAGCGAGGTTTCGCTGCGCAGAAAGCCCTCCTTGTCCGCGTCCAAAATCGCCACAAGGCTGACCTCCGGTATGTCCAGTCCCTCGCGCAGCAGGTTGATGCCCACCAGCACGTCGAACTCGCCCAGCCGCAAATCGCGGATGAGCTGGGTGCGCTCCATGGTTTGAATGTCGGAATGCAGGTAACGCACGCGGATGCCCAGGTTTTTCAGGTAATCCGTCAGGCTTTCGGCCATGCGCTTGGTCAGCGTGGTCACCAGCACGCGGCCGCCTTTTTCCGTGGTACGGTGGATCTCCCCCACCAGATCGTCCACCTGACCCGTCGCGGGCCGAAGCACGATCAGCGGGTCAATCAGCCCCGTGGGACGGATGATCTGCTCCACCGTATTTTCGCTCAGCCCCAGCTCATAGGCCGCAGGGGTGGCGCTGACATAGATGGTCTGGTTCTGCCTGGCGCGGAACTCCTCAAACAGCAGAGGGCGGTTGTCATAGGCGCTGGGCAGGCGGAAGCCATAATCGACCAGGCTTTTTTTGCGCGCGCGGTCGCCGTTGTACATGGCGCGGATCTGCGGCACGGTGACATGGCTTTCGTCGATGAACATCAGAAAATCCTTGGGAAAGTAGTCCAGAAGGGAATACGGCGCGTCGCCGGGCTTGCGGCCGTCAAAGTAGCGGCTGTAGTTTTCGATGCCCGTGCAAAAGCCGATCTGGCGCATCATTTCGATATCATAGCGCGTACGCTGGCGAAGCCGCATAGCATAGAGCGGCTGGCCCTCGTCCTCCAGCTCCTTGGCCCGCACCTCCAGATCCCGCTCGATCTGGTCGATGTTTTCGTTCATCTTTTCGCGGTCCATGGCATAATGTGTTGCGGGAAAGACCACCGCGTGCTCCAGCGTGCTCAGCACGTTGCCGCTGACCACCTCGATCTCGCGGATGCGGTCAATCTCGTCGCCGAAAAATTCAATACGCAGGGCGTGCTCGCGCTCATTGGCGGGGATGATCTCCAGCACGTCGCCATGCACACGGAAGCTGCCGCGGGTAAATTCATAGTCATTGCGCGTATACTGAATTTCCACCAGGCGCTCGATCAGCTTGTTCCGGCTGATTTGCATGCCGGGACGCATGCTGACCATCATGCCCTCATACTCGCTGGGATCGCCCATGGAATAGATGCACGACACGCTGGCAACGATGATCACATCGCTGCGCTCACGCACGGCGGCGGTGGCAGAGTGGCGCAGCCGGTCGATCTCCTCGTTGATGGAGGCATCCTTTTCGATGTAGGTATCGGTAGAGGCGATGTAGGCTTCGGGCTGGTAGTAATCGTAATAGCTGACGAAATACTCCACTGCGCTGTCCGGAAAAAAGGCGCGCAGCTCGCTGCACAGCTGGGCTGCCAGCGTCTTGTTATGCGCCAGGACCAAAGTGGGCTTCTGCACCTTTTCAATGACGGACGCCATGGTAAAGGTCTTTCCGCTGCCGGTGACACCCAGCAGCACCTGGTCGCGTTTTCCCTCCAGAACGCCTCTGGCCAGCGATTCAATGGCCGCGGGCTGGTCGCCGCTGGGCGGATAGGGGGCTTTGAGCACAAAGCGGTTCATGGCAAAAGGTCCTTTCGTAAACTGCCTTCTCATTATAGCATGTTTCCCCGGCGCGGTACAGTCCGCCCGGCAGGTCCGAACCGCTTCAAAAAAAAACTTCCACCATCCGCCGTTTCTTTTCGCCGCCCGCCGTCCTTATGCAAGCAAAACCCGGTTTCCAGCGGGCTGAAACGGCCTGAAAAGGAGGGCTGAAAAACGTTTCCACGCGACATGGGCAGCGCGCGTGGCGGTCAAAATGAGCGCGACAGGAGGGAATGGACATGGCACAGCATTGGCAAAAGGTCCAAAAGCAGCGCGTCGCGCTTACAGAGGTGATGCCGCCGTGGCGACGTATCTGATCCGCCACACGCCCCGCCTGAGCGGAGAGGTGGAGGTGAGCACGGCCAAAAACGCCGTGCTGCCCATTCTGGCCGCGGGGCTTTTGACCGAGGACCCGCTCATCATCAAGGAGGTTCCGCGCATCACCGATGTGGAAACGCTGGTGAGCATCCTCCGGGACTGCGGCGCGGAGGTCAACCGCAGCGGCGCGGACCTGTCCGTATGCGCCCTGCAGCCGCAAAGCCCGCAAAATGAGGAGCGCATGCGAAAGCTTCGCGCCAGCATTTTGATTCTGGGGCCCATTCTGGCCCGCACGGGCAGCGCGTGCGTGGGCCTGCCGGGCGGCTGCGCCATCGGTCAGCGGCCCATTGATCTGCATTTGAAGGGTTTGCAGGCGCTGGGCGCGCAGGTGCATCCGCTCGGCGGCATGCGCCAGCTCAGCGGCCGGCTGACCGGAGCGCGCATCTACCTGGATTTGCCCAGCGTCGGCGCGACGGAAAACCTGATGATGGCCGCAAGTCTGGCCCGCGGCTGTACCACGCTGGAAAACGCGGCCAAGGAGCCTGAAATCGTGGATTTGGCCAACTGCCTGAACCAGATGGGCGCGCGCATCACGGGCGCCGGCACGGGCACCGTCAGCATCGTGGGCGTGGAGCGCCTGCACGGGGCCATCTACCGGCCCATTCCGGACCGGGTGGAGGCCGGAACGCTGCTTTGCGCCGCCGCCATCACCGAAGGAAGCGTGCTGGTGCGGGGCGCGTGCGCCGAGCACCTCCGTTCGCTTCTGTTCAAGCTGGCAGAAACCGGCGTGGGCATCCGCGAAACGCCGGCAGGCATCCGCCTCAGCGGCACGGCCGTTTCGCCCTTTGAGCTTCGTACCTTAGCTTACCCGGGTTTTCCCACGGACATGCAGGCGCCCATGACGGTGGTGGCGCTCAAATGCCACGGCACCAGCCTGCTCAACGAAACCGTGTTTGAAAACCGCTTTATGCATGTATCGGAATTATGCCGTCTGGGCGGACATATCCGGGTGGAAAACAACGTGGCGCTGGTGGAGGGCGGCCATCCGCTGCGCGGCGGCGTGGTGCGCAGCACCGATCTGCGCGCGGGCGCGGCCATGATGCTGGCGGGTATGATCGCCTCCGGGGAAACGGTCCTGCAGGATCCCGCCGGGCACATCGAGCGCGGCTACCAGGACCTGCCGCAAAAGCTGCGGGCGCTGGGCGCCGAAATCGAGCAGATCGAGGATTATGCCGGACCCTGACCCTCCGCCCGCCCTCACCGGGGCGGGCGGTTATATTCCCCCGCGCTCCAGCGGCATGCAAAGGAGCTGCGCTCCGCTTGCGTCATGATAGCTCACAGCAAGGGTTTGGGGGAGCGGGGATGCATCCGGGACGGCCCAGACCGCCGAAAAGCGCACACCCCAGCCGCCGCCGTCCATCGGCTGAACGCCCTTCTCGCCGGACAGCATCTCCGCGTCCAGCGGGGCGCCTTCGCCGTCGGTCAGCTCAAAGGAGCCGTTAAACAGGGCCTCAGCCGCCTCGCGGGTGCCCTCCGCCGGCTCGGCCACCAGCTGCACATACAGTCCCAGCTGGGTCAGCACGGCGCTTTCATAGCGGGCCATGAGGCGGTCGCATGTATATCGCTCCCGAACCGTCAGCGGTTCTCGGCTCGCATTCGCGCAAGTCATGTCCAGCGAAAGCGAAATGTGCAGTTCCTGCCGCTTGAAACGCGCGGCCAGCGCGGGGTCAAGTGCTGCGTCGATGCGTCCGAAGCATTGATACCACGCATCCCCCTCTTGCGCTGTCAAGCCCTCGCCGCCCGCAATGACGAAGTAGCCTTGTTCCGTTTTGCGCCGGGCTTCCTCCGGATCAAAGGAATCCATGGCATACACGGGATCGATGGGGGTATAGACGCCCACGGCCAGCTCCATTTGCAAATCGTTCTCCCCCTTCACTTCCCCGGGCAGGGCGATGACCTCTCCATCCTGCATCACGCCGTCCGGCGCATAGAGACCTGGCAGCCATTGACAATCAAAGCTGTCGCTGCCGTCGCTCCCCACACGAATGCCGTTGAGCGTCCATTGGTCAATCTGCACATAGACAGGCGTCTGCGGCTCCCTGTTTTGTATGCGCCAGTCCATGGCGAGCATTTCGCCATCGGTCCATACGCCGCTGATCTCCAGGCTGACCGCCCCGGCCTCCGCCTCCGCATTCACCGGCGTCACCAGCGGCTCCAGCACCTCCCGTCGCTGCGGCTGCTCATGGATGCCCAGCAGGAAGTCCAGCACGCCGTATTCCGCAGCAGCCAGCGCCGCCCCCGCCAGGAGCACCAGCACGGCGGTCAGCGTTAGCAGCCTGCGCCGCCGGAAGTGCTGCGGAGTATACCGGGATGTGCCAGCTTCCGTCAGGCCCTCGAGCGTGGCATGCACGCGGTTCACAAAGCCCTGGTCCGGCTTTCCAAAAATCTCCTTCCAATCCGTGCGTCCACTCATTCAGCCTCTTCCTCCCCTTCCAGCAGCTTGCGAAGCGCCGCACGCGCGGCACGCAGCCGGCTTTTCACCAGGCTTGCGGGCCAGCCCAGCGCCCTTGCGCACTCCTGCTGCGTCATTCCTTCCATATAGTAGAGCACCACCGGCAGGCGAAGCCGGAGCGGGAGCGCCATCAGTGCCTCCCGAAGGGCATCCGCGCCGCCGGCAGGCGCAGGCTGTGGCGGCGGCAACGCCGCCCTTTCTGCACGGCGACGTTTGCGGTGAATGCCGTTGCATACGTTGAGCAGGATCCGTATGAGCCATGTCTGCATATAGCGCTCGTCGCGCAGGGTGTCGCGCTTTTCCCAGGCGCGTACAAGCGCCTCCTGCACCGCGTCCTCCCGGTCCTGCGGAAGGCTGAAATGCGCGCGGCATACCCGGTAGAGCACCGGAATCATCTCCTCCACCCGCGATGCAAAGACCTCTTTGGTCACGATCTTCCCCCCAGTCATCTTTCCTCCTTTACCCTGTTAGATGCCTTTCGCCCCGCTTGGCGCGCGCTCCTTCCAAAAAGAATTTTTCCGGTCTCCCTTGACAGGTGTTGTTTTCAGTGTTATTATACTGCCACGTTATCGTGCTAAAGCGGTTGCGAAAAGGAGCGTGTTTGGAGTATGAAAAAGCTGTTTGCCACCCTGCTGGTCCTGATGCTTGCGGTTTCCGGCCTGGCCATGGCCGAAGAGGACACCTCGGTTGAAAACATTCTGGAAAAGGGCACCTTCATTCTGGGCCTGGATGACAGCTTCCCGCCGATGGGATTCCGGGACGAAAACAACGACATCGTGGGCTTTGACATCGACGTGGCCAAGGAAGTCGCCGCACGGCTGGGCGTGGAGTTCATCGCGCAGCCCATCTCCTGGGATGCCAAGGAGCTGGAGCTGGCCTCCGGCACCATCGACTGCATCTGGAACGGCATGTCCATCACGCCCGAACGTGAGGAAAGCATGGCCATGACCTTCCCCTACCTCAACAACCAGATGATCTTCTACACCCGCGCCGATGCGGGCATCGACAGCCTGGAGGCGCTGGCGGGCAAGTCGGTGGCGGTGCAGAACGGGTCCTATGCCGAGGAGCTGCTCAGCGGCGACTATGCGGATCTGGCCGCGACCTTCTCGGAGGTGCTGGGCTTTGACGAGTACCTGACCGCGCTGATGGACCTGCAAAACGGTGGCTGCGACGCGGTGCTCATGGACCTGGTGGTGGGCGACTACCGCATCAATGGCATGGGCGCGACCGATCTGAAGGCTGCCGTGGCCCTGACGGACGACAACTACGGCATCGGCTTCCGCAAGGAGGATATCGCCCTGCGCGACAAGGTCGAGGAGCTGCTGATCGAAATGAAGAAGGACGGCACGCTGGAGAAGATCTCCACCCAGTGGTTCGGGTCGGACATCACGGTGGTGCCTGCCGAATAATGCCCATATTTTCCGGAAGGGGGAGGCCCTCGCCTCTCCCTTTCGCGCACGAAAGGAAACGCCATGACCATCAAATTCTTCAACGACCCTGAGCGGCTATGGAAGCTGTTCACTCTGATGCTGGATGGCGCCGGGGTAACGCTGAGCATCTTTTTTTTGACGCTGGTGTTTTCCGTGCCGCTGGGCATGCTGGTGGCGCAGGGCCGCATGAGCCGGAGGCGGCTGGTGCGCGCGCCGCTTTCGTTTTACATCTACATCATGCGTTCCACGCCGCTGATGCTGCAAATCATGTTTATCTACTTCCTGCTGCCGCAGGTGCTGCCCTTCCGGGTGGACCGGTTCTGGGCGGTGATTTTTGCGTTTGTCATCAATTACGCCGCCTACTTCGCCGAGATTTTCCGCTCCGGCATCCAGTCCATCCCGGCGGGGCAGTACGAAGCCGCCAAGGTGCTGGGCTATACCGGCGGGCAGACGTTCCTGCGCATCATTCTGCCGCAGGTGGTCAAGCGCGTGCTGCTGCCCGTGGCCAACGAGGTCATCACGCTCATCAAGGACACGGCGCTGGCCTCCACCGTGGCGGTGGTGGACCTGATGACCGTGGCCAAGAAGCAGGTATCCAGTTCATCGTCCATTGAACCGTATGTCGTGGCAATCGTACTCTATCTGGTGCTCAACGGCGTGGCCGAGCAGCTGTGCAAGCTGGCCGAGCGCAAGATGAGCTATTACCGCTAGGAAGGAGGGCGTCCGCATGCTGAGCGCAACCGGGATTCACAAGGGCTTTGACGGGCTGGGCGTGCTCCGGGGCATCGACCTGAACGTGGAGAAGGGCGAGGTCGTGGCGCTGATCGGACCGAGCGGATCGGGGAAAAGCACGCTTCTGCGGTGTCTGAACCAGTTGGAAACCGTGGACAGCGGCACCATCGTGCTTGACGGCCTTACCCTGTGCCGCACCTTAGGCGGCAAGCTCACCTATGCCGATCCGGCCACTCTGCGCCGCATCACGCTGAAGATGGGCATGGTGTTTCAATCCTACAACCTGTTCCCGCACATGAGCGTGATGCAGAACCTGACCGACGCGCCCATGCGCGTCAAGCGGCTTTCCCGTGCGCAGGCCACGGAACGGGCACGCGAGCTGCTTGCCAAGGTCGGCCTCTCCGACAAGGCGGACCAGTACCCTTATCAGCTTTCCGGCGGCCAGCAGCAGCGGGTGGCCATCGCCCGCGCGCTGTGCATGGACCCGGAGATCCTCTGCTTTGACGAGCCCACCAGCGCCCTGGACCCGGAGCTGACCCAGGAGGTGCTGGGCGTGATGCGCGAACTGGCGAGCGAGCGCATGACCATGTTGGTAGTCACCCATGAAATGAGCTTTGCCCGCGATGTGGCCGACCGTGTGGTTTTCATGGAGGATGGCCTGATCGTGGAGGAAGGCCCCCCTGAGCAGGTATTTCATTCCGCCAACCCCCGCACGCGGCAGTTTGTCGGGGAAAACTGAACAGCAAAATCCGCCCGGCAGCATGTGCCGGGCGGATTTGATTTGCGCTTTTATACCAGGCGGAAGCCGTTTTCCGCCTGCTTTTCGTGATAACGGGTGATGAGCGCCTTGATGCGGTCGTAGGGGTTAAGCAGGCTGCTGAGGCTGCGGTCGTGGTTCAGGCTGGCCACGATGTAGGAGATATACTTGCTCATATCCGCCTCAATGAACCAGGGCCGCTGCTTGAGTTCCGGCGTGCGGTAGGTCAGGTTGGTGGAGATGATGCGGCTGATGGCTCCCTCTTCGTAGGCGCGGTCGAAAGCCTCCAGCCCGTTGGTGAAGAGCGCGAAGGTAGCAGCGGCGAAGATGCGGTTGGCCTTGCGCTTTTTGAGCTCCCTGGCCAGGTCCAGAATGCTTTCGCCGGAGGAGAGGATGTCGTCGGAGACGAACACATCCTTGCCCTCCACATCGTCGCCCAGGTATTCATGGGCGATGATGGGATTGCGTCCGTCCACCACGGTGGTATAGTCGCGCCGCTTGTAGAACAGACCCATGTCGATGCCCAGCACCGAGCTGTAGAAGATGTTGCGGTCGATCGCTCCCTCATCGGGGCTGACGATCATCAGATGATCGCGGTCGATCTGCAAATCGCACTCCCTGCGGAACAGCGCCTTGAGAATCTGATAGCTGGGCTTTACGCTGTCAAAGCCGATCAGGGGGACGGCGTTCTGCACGCGCGGGTCGTGCGCATCGAAGGTGATGATGTTGCTCACGCCCATCTGCTCCAGCTCCTGCAGCGCCAGGGCGCAGTCCAGGCTTTCGCGGCTGGTACGGCGGTGCTGACGGCCCTCGTAGAGCATGGGCATGATGACGTTGACGCGCTTGGCGCGGCCGCCAATGGCCGCGATGATGCGCTTGAGGTCCTGATAGTGATCGTCGGGGGACATGGGCACTTCACGCCCATACATCTTATAAGTGACGTTGTAAGCTCCGATGTCGGTCAGGATGTAGATGTCGTAGCCGCGCACGCTGTTTTTGATCATTCCCTTGCCCTCGCCCGTGCCAAAACGGGGGCAGTGCGCCTCAATCAAGAAATCGTGCCGGTTGGCGCCCATCAGGGAAAAGAGCGGGGTGTCCTCCAGGGCTTCCTGCTGCTCGTACCATTTCATGAGCCAGTTGTTGACCTTCTGACCCAGCTCCTCGCAGCCCGGCATGGCGATCAGCCCCAGGGGCGCGAAAGGCACGGTCAGAAGGTCGTTGTTCCACGTGCTTACAAAGTCCGTCACAGGCATACTCCTTCTCAAACGAACGTATGTAGGGAGAGACAAAATCAGTATACCGCAAATTGATGTTTCTGAAAAGGTCCTTTTCCGAAAAAGCAAACATTTTGACGGTTTTTGTGAAAAACCTCCATGCCCTCATGGGTTCAAATGGAGCAGATGCGCACATAAAATGCCTGAAAAGGGGGTGTATGCGATGGGTGGCATGGCGACAGGGATCTGTCTTTTGCTGGTGATGGCCTTTTCCTCCCAGGCGATGGAGGCTGCATCCCAGGCGGCACGGGTATTTGCGAGCGGGGTCATGCCTGCTTTGCTGCCCATGATGGTGCTGTGCCGCCTGTTGCCCGCCCACGCCAATCACGAACGTTCCGCATGGCGTGGCTATGCCGGCGCGGTGTTTTTTTCCTTTGCCTCCGGCTCGCCGGCCAGCGCGCAGCGGGTGCGCGACCTTTGGGGCGCGGGCGCGTTGGCGCGAGGCGCGCTGGAGCCGCTCCTGGCCGCCTGCGGCGTGATGAGCCCCATGTTTTTCACCGGTACCCTGGCGCAGTGGACGGGGCTGCGCGCGGGCTGCTGGGTGCTGCTGCTATGCCACTGGACAGGGGCGCTGGCCGCTGCCGGCGTGGTGCGGCTGGCGGCGCGAAAGCAGCCTGCCTGCCGCACGGGGGCCGCCGCGGCACCGGCGCCCGGCCCTGCCGCGCCGCGCCCCTCCCTGCCGGAGGCCGTGACGGGGGCGGCGACGTCGCTGCTGGCGGTATGCGGCGCCATGATGACCTTCGCCATCGTCGCGGGCGTGCTGCGCGCGCTGGTTGCGGCGCTGTTCCCGGCCTGGACGGCGTCTCACGGACGGTTGCTGGCGGCGGCGTGGGCGCTGCTGGAGATAGGCGGCGGCGCGGCAGCGGTGCTGGAGGCATGGCCGCAGGCGCCCATGGCGCTGCTGTGCGCGCTGTGCTCGTTCGGAGGTCTGAGCATCTGGCTGCAAAACCTGCTGTTTGTGCCGGAATGCATACGCCCCGCGAAGCTGCTTTGCATGCGCATGCTTCACGGGGCGCTGTCGGGCGGCCTGGCCCTGCTGATCTTTACGCTGTTTCCCGGCCTTACGCGGCCTTTTTGAAGATCCAGAACTTGCTGACCACGTAGTTGAACACCATCACAAACACCAGCACGATCACGCGGTTGACGATGTTGCTCACGCCCACGAGCTTGAGCAGCAGCATCAGCCCCTGTTCAAACACCAGAAAGCTCACCAGCCGGCTCCCGGCAAACTGCACAAGTCCGGTCAGCACCTTTCCCTGATCCTGTGCGCGGAACACCAGCCCGCGGTTGATCCAGTAGGCAAAGAGCACCGCAATCACCCACGAGATGGCGCTGGACAGGGACATCTGCACATTGTTGGCCCGGTTGATGGAATCCACCAGCCAGGGGATGAGATTGCCGTCATAGGGCGCCTTATCTGCCATGAGAAAGCAGCAGCCATAGTGCACCACCATGCTCAGCAGCGTGGTCAGGCCCCCGGCAAAAAGGTAGCGGATCATTTCATACTGCTTTTCATGCGTATTGAGATATTGCCTGATCTTCTGAACCATGAGCGTCCTTCCTCTCCTGTATGCGGTCAATCCTCGCCATGGTCGCCGCGGGCATAGTCGCAGCTGAGCAGGTCGCCCACGGGCAACGTGAAGGGCGCGCCCTTTGCCCCGGCGCGCAGGGTGACGGTTTCCCCGTCAAAGGCGAGCACATGGACCGTTTTCTGCACCATTTTGCCATCCCGCAAAAACACCGCGCGAATCCTGCGGTCATGCTCCAGCGCATAGCGCAAAAAGCGTTTCATTGGCGGTATTCCTCCGGCACCTCAAAGATGCGGTTCTGCCCCCCGGCCGATTCATAAATCACCGGGAACAGCGCCTCCAGCGCCGCCTCGTTGACCGCATACTGGGTATTGGCGCGTTCATAGGGGCTGACGTAGATATATTGTACCTGATATCGTGTCAGCAGGTCAAGGTTGGCGGCGGGGTTGGCATAGAAGGCCGCGATCTCCGCCTGCCGCTGGGTGGTATTGAAGCCGTGGTAGTAGAGGTAGAGGTCGCTGGAACACAGGATGGTGCGTCCCGCCAGCGAGCTCACGGGATTCAGGTGCTGATTTCCGGTGAGAAAGATGCTGTGTTCCGGGGTGTTTTCCCGCACGAATTCCGCGGTTTCGATATCGGCGGCGCTGTAGGCCTGATAGTCGCTCACGCACTCGCGCGCCACGGTGAGCGTCGAGGAGGTGAAGCAGCAGAGGAGGAACCCGACGGCAATCACCCGCCGCCCCGGCAGGCCGCGCAGGCGGGCAAAGGCTTCCATGGCATAGTCCGCGGCCATGGGCAGGCACAGCAGGAACCAGACATACAGGAGCTTGTTGTTATCGTACTCGTTGGGCTGGAACTTGAATACCTCGGCCACCGCATAGATGAGGAACGCGCCGCAGGCGATCAGGCGGATCTGGCGCAGATCGTCGGGCACGGCGGGCGCATCCTTGGGCTTGCGGCGGCAGAGCGCCAGCAGAATCAGCACATAGGGCACGCCCACGTTTTTGAGATAGAACCACAGGTAGGTATCCACCAGGCCCCGGTTGCCCCGGTTGTTGGCCCAGTTGAACCAGACGCTCAGGAAATGGTCGCTGCCCGTGGCCTGCACAAACGTGAAGGCAATCAGCTGCGGAAGCGACAGCGCCGCCGCCACGGTCCCGTACAGAAGCCAGGGCCGGAACGCCTCCCAGCGGCCTCCCCGGGGCGTGGTGGCCACGCAGTAGGCGCATGCACCCGCGGAAAACAGCACCAGCGCGAGGTAGCTGTGCGTATGGGCCAGCGGCAGCCCGCCTGCAAACAGGCCCAGCAGCACCAGCTCGCGCACGCCGTGACGCTCCCGGCGGCACAGCGGCGGCACCAAGAGGTTGAGGGCCGGCATCAGCAGCGTCCAGCCGCCCAGAATGCCGCGCTGGGGCACCAGCATGTCGCAGATGATGTTGACCCAGCGCAGGTTGTGCGGGTCGGGCTGGTTGGTGGGGGTCTGGTAGTAACCCTGCATCACGTTGGCCAGATTGTCCCACATGGTGGTGACTTCATAGCCGTTTACGGTGGCATCCAGCGTATAGAAAAAGCCCAGACCGCCATTGAGAAACAGCAGGAAAAACGCCAGCGCCGCCGCGCCGCGCCTTCTGCACAGCTGCATGGCCAAAAGCCCGTAGCCTGCGTAGACCAGCGCCATCATTATCGTGCCCGTGAAGGCCATGGCGGTGTTGAGCGGCATGCCCAGCATGAGCATGCTGGTGGCAATGGAATCCGACAGGTAGGGATAGGCCATGGTAGCCCCCAGCATGAGGCTGTTTTCCAGCGGGAAGGAGGCGTTGACAATGCTGGTGCATACCGCCAGGTGCAGGGACAGGTCGCCGTACGTGCTCTGACCCACGTGGTAGGTACCGTCCGCCGCCAGGCGGATGGAATGCGTATATTGCAGGTAGCCCCCCAGCACCGTCAGCGGCACGACCAGCACAAGCAGCAGCCGAAGCGTCCGCTTCTCCGTCTCGTCAAAGGGCGCGGGCGCACGACGGTCGCGCCACAGCCACGCCGCGCCCACAAGCAGCGCGAGCGTGCCCAGGGCCAGCCAGTGCGCCGCATAGCTGAAGCGCACCGCATAGGCCCACAAAACGGGCAGCCACATCAGCAGAAGCACGCCCAGCGACAGGCCCAGATAAACGCGCAGCACGGGCTTGAGCCGGGGCAGGAGCAGCCGGGCAATCACTGCGCCGCCCGAGAGAAACAGCATCAGATACACGATGGAAAGCAAGCTCCGTCCTCCTTATACGCACAGCATGGAGCGGAAGAACTGCACCGCGGTCTGGAGCGTTCCGTCCGTCACGGTGCACATGCCCGAAAGCGCCTCCTCGCCCGTGAGCATAAAGGGCGAGAAGCGGTAGACCCGTCCGCCCGGCTGGGCGTAGAAGCGCCCGTCCGTCACAAAGGGGCTGAGGCAGGGCACGATCACCGCCCGCTCGAACTGGATTTCAATGGCCGTTTCCAATGCGTCCCAGGCCTCGCCGCTGGGATCGCTCGGTGCGCCCGCGTCCTCGCACATGGAAAAGGTCATGCGCAGGTCATCGTTGCCCGCCAGGCAGCGGATGCGGTGGCGCGCCTCCGCCGCGCGTACGCCGGGGATCAGCGTCTGGCGGAAGATGAGGGACGCCTCCCGCGCCGGGGTTTGGAGCGTACCCTGCGCGCTCAGGGCGCATACCGTGCGCTCGCTCACAAAGAACTGATGAAACACCGACCGCTTCCGCCATAAAACCCGCATCAGCGGGAACGTAACGCGCGGACGGCGCACCAGCCACCGCTGCAAAAGCGGCGCTTTTTTGCCCAGCTCCGAAAGCATCGTTTCGCTGGCCGCGCACAGCCGTGCCCGGCGCGGATGGCGCGTGAGACGCGCGCCCGCGCGCAGCAGCTCGTCCACGGGGCGGGCGCGTTCGCGGCCGGGGCGGCTGCTCACCTCCCGGTCCGCGGTCATCTCTCCCTGGATTTCGCCCTTTTCGCAGATGCCGATCAGCGCCAGCGGCGCGTTTTTGGGCAGGTAGGTGCGGAACGCCTCCATGGTGGCATATCCGCCGTGGTCCAGCACAAAGCAGGGCGACAGGCTGCGCGCCTTCAGGTGCGCGGCGATGCTCCGGGCGCCCGCCCCGCCGCTGAGCCCGTCCATGCTCAGGGCCAGCAACAGATCGCCGCCGGGCTGATACCCTTCGCCCAGAAGCCCTTCCAGCGCCTCCAGCAGCGCCACCACATGGGCGCGCGACAGCGGCACGCTGATGGGCATCTCGTGCGGGCTGTCCGCCGCGACGGCCTCCGTCCCGGCCGCGTCCAGGTGGGATACGAACACCAGCGGCGACGTGCTGCTTGCGCCGGGCATCTCCATCAGCACCGCGCCGTTGTCAAACTGCTTGCTTTCCAGCTTGTCAAACACCAGCGGATAGCTTTCCCGCAGCACGCCCAGCGCCTGCGCGGCGCCCTGCGGCGTATAGGCGGAATACCCGCTCAGGCGCCGGAGCACGTCGCGCGCGCGGCCGTAGTTGAGGGGCGCCAAAAATTCGCTCATGAGGGAGCCTCCGTTTCCAAAAGGGAATCTGCTCATGGATTCGACAAAAGGGCGCCAGGGTCCTCTTTACCGGGCAGGCAAACCGCCCTGCCGGCAAAAAAGCGGGGACGGGCAGCCGCCCATCCCCCAGAAGGCCCTCCGGCCCGTCAGATGATTCCCTTTTCCTTTGCTTTGCGGATCGCATCGCTCACGTAAAACACCAGCGCGCACAGCGTGATGCACACGCCCAGCCACAAAAGCAGCAGGTCCGGCGTCAGCATCCAGCCCACGCACCGGGCCACAAACCAGTCATGGAAGTACGTGGCGACCAGTCCCGCGATGAACACGCAATGCGCCGTCTTTCCAACCAGACGGGAGTAGACCACGATACCATGCTTGAGCATCACCAGCCCGCCGATAATCATCACCAGCTCCTTCATAAGCAGGATGATCACCGCCACCCACGGCACCACCGGCGGGATGGCCGACGAGCCGATGGCCATGCTCAACAGGGCGGTCAGCACCATCACCTTGTCGGCAAACGGGTCCACCAGCTTGCCAAAATCGGTGATGAGGTTGTATTTTCGGGCGATGCGTCCGTCCAGCAGATCGGTCAGGCTGGCTGCAAGGAAGGTAACAAGCGCCGCGTACTTTTGCCCGCTGACGAACAGCACCACGTACACCGGCACCAGCAGAAGCCGGATCATGGTCAGCACGTTGGGCACATTCAGGTTTTTGCGGATCAATTCCTTCGCGGTCAAAATGATATCCCCCTTGCGCTATGTTCAGGGTTATTATAGCATCAACCCGAGAACCCGCGCAACATATGCGCGCCTGAAAGCAGCGCCGTTCGCCGCCCAAACCCGCCTTTTGGCGGTTCATCGCGCTTACTTGCGGCTGACCTTCACCATGACGGCCTTGCCGGCGAGAGGCTCGCCGAACACATCCTTTCCCTCCCGGGCGCAGCGCGTGATGCGCAGCGTATCGGCGTCCACGGCCTCCACCTCCAGGTAGCCGGTCTGCAGGACGGGGTTGTCGCGGCGCTTGTGGAGCAGCTCGCGCACGCCCTCCAGCAGCTTTTCGTCCGGATCGTCCCAGTTCATGGGCGCACGGTTCCAGGGGTCGGCCATGCCGGTCATGCCGATCTCGTCGCCATAGTACACGGTGGGCGCGCCGGGCAGGGCGCACAGCAGCTTCATGGCCTCCAGATAGCGCTTCTTGGCGCTCTTGAGCTCGCGCTTGCCCAGGGTGATCTTCTTTGCCTCGGCGCGGTCCATCTGCGCGGCGCCTTCCCGGTTGAGGCCGCACATCGCGTTGAGGATGCGCACGCGGTCGTGGCTGCCCAGCAGGTTCATCAGCGAATAGTAGAAGGGCGCGGGGTATACCTCCTGCTGATGCAGAATCACCCGGCGCAGCTGATAGGCGTCGATCACGCCGGTGAAAAAGTCGATCACCGCGCAGCGCAGAGGATAGTTCATCACGCTGTCCAGCATGTCGCCCAGGCAGTAGGAGCGGTTTACGCCATAGGCGGTCTTGTTGCTGGCGTCCTCCCAGACCTCGCCCAGCAGCGTGGCGTCCGGGTCGGCCTGCTTGACGGCCTTGCGCATCTCAAGCACCATGTCCACGGGCAGCTCGTCCACCACGTCCAGCCGCCACCCGCACGCGCCGCGGCGCACCCAGCGGGGCAGCACACCGGTTTCATCATTCAAGAGGAAATCACGGTAGGAGGGGTTGTCCTTGTTGACGGCGGGCAGCGTATAGAAGCCCCACCAGCAGTCATACCTGTCGGGGAATTCCTCAAAGCGGTACCAGTCATAATAAGGGCTTTCCTTGCTCTGATACGCGCCCAGCGTGTCATAGCGGCCATAGCGATTGAAGTACTTGCTGTCCGCGCCGGTGTGGCTGAACACGCCGTCCAGCAGGATGCGGATGCCGCGCGCCCTGGCTGCCGCCACCAGATCATCAAAGGCGGCTTCGTCGCCCAGAATGGGGTCGATTTCCTCATAGCTGCCCGTGTCGTAGCGATGATTGGAATGCGCGCGGAAGATGGGGTTGAGGTAGATGATGCTCACGCCCAGGTCCGCCAGGTAATCGAGCTTTTGCCTGATGCCCCTGAGCGTGCCACCGAAAAAGTCCAGGGCGCGGTTATCGCCGTTTTCCGGGTCCAGGTCCAACGTGGGGCGCTCGTTCCATTCCTCATGGAAGGTGGCGTCCGGATGCGCCGCGGCGATCTTGCGCAAGCGTCCTTTCTGTCCGTTCTTATCCTTATAAAAGCGGTCGGGGAAAATCTGGTATATGATCCCGTGACGCAGGTATTCCGGGGTCTGGTAGGCGGGGTCATAGACCGTCACCTGATAGCTGTCGGGCTGGCCGTCATAGCACGCGCCTTCGCCGCCCAGCTGATCGCGGCTGTTGCCGTAACGCACGTCGCCGTCTGCGCGGCGGATGATAAAGTCATACCAGAAAAGCATGGGCTTGTCCGGTACGGTGACGGTTGCCTCATAAAGGCTCTCCCCCACAGAAACCATCGGATACAGGCGCTCCGCACCATCCCAGGTGCGCAGCAGCACCTCCGGGCTTTCATCGCAGGCAAAGCGCAGCGTCAGCCTGTTTCCCGCCGCGACGGGCCCAAGGGGATCCCGGTATTGAGCGTCATGTGAATCGTGGTACAGCATTTGGTAGATTCCTCCGTTCTGCGTGTCAAGGGCATCTTACAAACATTGCGTATTGTAACACAGGATTTGCCAACGTGCAAATGCAAGGGCCGCCCTTCCTGCATCTTATGCGGCGGGAAATGCATTTATGCCTCCGCGCGTCACATTTTTCCAGATGGGCGTGCGCGTGTTGACGCGTTCCGGCTCCAATGCTAAAATGTTCTGAGCGCATGGTCCCGCTCAATCGGGTCAAACTGACCATGAGTGCCCGCTACACCGCCCCACTTGGAAAATTTCCTCAAGAAAATTTGAATTTTGTGCAGGAAAAGGGAAGGCGGATTCGTTTGATAAATGAGCACAGTACGCCCGTGAAGGATGCGCGTCCGGGCATTAAACGGAGGCTCGGACATGCTTAGCTACGAGGAACTTTACGAGAAGTACGCTACGGACGTGCTGCGCGTCAGCTACTTCTACCTCGGCGACAGGCAGCGCGCGGAGGACGTGTGTCAGGACGTATTCGTGCGCCTGATGACCAACGCGCCGGACCTGCAGGAGGGCCGTGAAAAGGCCTGGCTGCTGAAGGTGGCGCTCAACCGCTGCCGCGACCTGTGGCGCGGCGCATGGCTCAAGCGCGTGGTGCTGGGCAGTCCGGCGTTTGAAATGATTCCCGCCCCGGACGACAGCGGCAGGCGCGACGATGAAGAAGCCATGATGAAGGCCATCCACGAACTGCCTCCCACCTTTCGGGAAGCGATTCTGCTGTACTACTACCAGGGCTATGGCATCGGCGAAATCGCCCAGATGCTCGATTTGCCCGAGGGCACCATCTCCAGCCGCCTCTCCCGCGCAAGAAAGAAGCTGGAAAGCATTTTGAAGGAAGAAGGAGGTCTTTCGCAGTGAAACGCCTGGAACAACTGCCCGAAGTGGCAAACCGGCAGCTGGGCGGGTTGACGGCGACGTCCACCCTGCTGGCAAAGGCAAAGCTGCGGGCCGCGGAGATGCGCCAGCCACGCAGGCGCGGCATCAGTTGGAGGCCTGCGCTGGCCGTATGCGCCGCGTTGGTTTTGTGTGTGGGGGCCGCGCTGTGGGCCTCGGACGGCCATGTGCCCGGCGTCCAGCCCACGCCCACGCAAAACGTGCTGGGCAGCCGCTCGGCGGGCGATTCGCATCCCTCCACCGCTGCGCCGCGCACCGCCGGTGACGTGCCCGTGGGCAGCCTGTCCATGAGCGCGGGCAGCGCCAGTTCCAATCAGACCCTGTTCGCGCAGGGCCAGGGGCAGAGCTTTCCGCTCATCACCATGGACGGCGCCACCTACCGCATGCTGCAAAGCCCCACCGGCATTTCCAGCTCGCTCCTGGGCGAGGAGCTGGGGCAGGTGACCGAATTTAACGTCGAGCCCGCGCTGGGCACCAGCGGCATGGTGAGCAACGTGGTGGCCCGCGGGGAGACGGTCTATGCCATTTCCGGCATGAGCGGCGCCCTGGTGGCGGCTCAGGTGGACGGAAGCACGCGCGTGTTCCAGCGCGTAAGCTATGCGGGCACCGCCATTATCGGCTCCGAGACCCTGGCCGATACCCTGTGCGACCCCGCCGACGTGGAGTGGATGGAGCTGGCGGGCACGGGCCGTATATCCGACGTAGCCACCGCCCAGCAGCTGATGCAGATTCTGGTGGATTATGCCGACTATCAGAGCACGGCCATGAGCGGCTCCGGTTCCCTGCTTATCGGTCTGAAAAACGGGCTCACGCTGCAGCTGCTGGTCAGCGATGAATCCGTCAGCGCCTGCGGCACGTGGAGCTGCCCGGATTTCTTCGAGGCTTTTGATGAGGCCGTTGCGTCCTGACCACGGCATGCATAACGACAAAACCGCCGCGGGAGCGTTCTTGCCCCGCGGCGGTTTCGTCTATTCCATCAGCCTTCGGAAGCCTTCGCCCAGCACCTCGTGCGCATCGCTGATGAAAAGGAATGCGTCCTCATCCGCCTCCCGCACGATGGCCTTGAGCCGTCCCATCTCCTGCGCGCTCAGGACGCACAGCAGCACCGGGCGTTCCTGCCCGCTGTAGCCGCCCTCGGCGCGGAGCACCGTTACCCCCCGGTCCAGCTTCTGCATAATTTCCTGCTTCACCCGCTCATGCTGGGTGGAGATGATGTAGCAGGCCTTTTCGCGGGCGAGGCCCACCATTACCACATCAATCAGCCTGCTGGAGGCATACAGGGAGGCAAACGCGTAGAGGGCATATTCCGCCTCGATGAAGAAACCGGCCATCAGCACCACGCAGCAGTCAATGAGAAACAGAATGGCCCCCACCGAGATGTGCTGAAAGCGGTTGTGAATCATGCGGGCCGCCATATCCGTGCCGCCCGTGGTCGCGCCGCCGCGCAGGATGAGCCCCAGACCTGCGCCCAGCAGCACCCCGCCGAACACCGCTCCCAGCAGGGGCTGCTGCGTCATGGGCGGCAGCGGGATCAGGTCGATCAGGACCGAGAAAAGCACCGTCGCCACCAGCGACCGGATCACAAATACCCGCCCCATCGCCCGGTAGCCGATGATGAACAGCGGTATGTTCATCAGCAGGCTGGTTGTGCCCACGGGCCAGTGGAACAAATAGTTCAGCACCGTAGCCAGGCCGGTCAGGCCGCCCGGCGCGATGTGGTTGGGCACCAGAAACAGCGGGTAGGCCAGCGCGCCCAGAGCGCAGCCCAGCACGATCTGCACGGTGGAAGCAAGATGCTCGTTTTTCAACAGGTTTTTTCTCATGTGTTCTCCTTTGGTTTTGCTGGGCGGCCCCCTTGACGGGAGCCGCCCTTTTTCTATTGTGCATCGTCCTCGCAGGTCATATCCAGCGACACGCCCAGCGCCCGCTCCACGCGGCGCATGCTCTCCGGCGCCAGCGCGCCCAGACGCCGCCTGAGGCGGGTTTTTTCCAGGGTGCGCACCTGTTCGCACAGCACGATGGACTCGCGCCACAGCCCGCCCTCTCCCCGCGGGATGTGCACATGCGTGGGCAGCGCCGGCTTGCCGGTACTGCCCGTTAGCGGCACCGCAATCACCGTGGGCGAATGCAGGTTTCCCATATCGTTTTGAATGATGGCCACAGGCCGCGTTCCTCCCTGCTCGCTTCCGACCACGGGGTCCAGCTCGGCCATGTATATATCGCCTCGTTTCATGCTTTCACACTCCGAAGGCGGCCCTGCTTTGTTATCATATCATGAAGCGGGCGGATTGTAAAACGCCGCCGCGCTTTTCCCGGACCGCCCACGTCATCCTATGCGCCCGCCAGGGATGGTGTGCCGCAAAGACAGGTGCGCTACATCTGGCGGTTGATTTTTAGAACATACGTTCGTATAATGAGATAGAACATATGTTCGTATTTTGCGCTGTTGAGGCGATTGGCATGGCAAAGGTCATTCTGCACGCAGATTTAAATAACTTCTATGCCTCCGTGGCCTGCCTGCACCGGCCGGACCTGCGGGAGGTACCCGTGGCGGTCTGCGGTGACCCCGCGCGCAGGCACGGCATCGTCCTGGCCAAGAACATGCCCGCCAAGCGATATGGAATTCAGACGGGGCAGGTGCTGTGGCAGGCGTTTCAGCTATGCCCGCGCCTGACGACCATCGCGCCGGATTACCGGGAGGTCTCCCGCATGAGCCAGACGGTGCGCACGATTTTTGGGCGTTACACCGACCGGGTGCAGCCCTTCGGCATCGACGAGGCCTGGCTGGATCTGACCGCGCCCGATATGACGCTGGAGCAGGGCGAGCGCATCGCCAATCATCTGCGCCATACCGTGCGGGAGGAAACCGGCCTGACGGTAAGCGTAGGCGTGAGCGACAGCCGTGTATTGGCCAAGCTGGGCAGCGACCTGAAAAAACCGGACGCCGTCAGCCTGATCTGCGAGCAGAACCGATCCCAGGTGCTGGACCCGTTGCCCATCGGGTCGCTCCTGTTCGTAGGACGGGCGACGGCGCGCAAGCTCAACGCCATCGGCATCTACACCGTAGGACAACTGGCCGCGGCGGACCCGCAGGTGCTGCGCGGCGTGCTGGGCAAGGCAGGGCTCACGCTCAGCGGCTTTGCGCGCGGCGCGGACGACGCATCCCTCTTTTTAGATGACCAGCCGGTCAAAAGCGTGGGCAACTCCACCACCACCCCCAGCGATGTGACGGATGAGCGCGGGGCGCGCCTGACGCTGCTGGACCTGAGTGAGAGCGTGGCCTTCCGGCTGCGCCAGCAGGGCATGGCCGGACGCGTGGTGGAGCTCAGCCTGCGTGATACGGCCATGCGCACCGTCACCCGCCAGCTTACGCTGGACCGGCCCACCGATTGCAGCTATAACATTCTCGACGGCGCCATGGACCTGCTGGACCGGCACTGGCGTCCGCGCGTGCCGCTTCGCGCGCTGGGAGTATGCGTGAGCGCGCTGTACCCCGCGAACCAGAACATCCAGCTCTCCTTTCTCCCCGAGGAGGCGGCGAATCAACGGCACATGGCCCTGGACCGCATGGTGGACGAGATCCGCGGCCGGTACGGCCATGACGCCATCCGCCGCGGGGCGTGGGTATAAGACGAACAGACCCGGCGGAACTGCTTCCGCCGGGTCTGCGCGCATCAAAAAAGTCCGCCGCGCCGCCTCTTCCGACAAAATGGAAAACCCTGGTTCATCGCGCTCACAGCCAGGGTTTTCCTCACGGATTCGGATTTCATTTGGAGGGACGGTCCCTCCAAACCTCTCAGAATGGGTTTTCCGACAGTCTGCGCACCGGGTGCATGGGGCACTCGGCGCGTCAGCCTGTCGGAAAAAGGTACGGCTCTGTTTCCGTCAGTCGATGGTGCGCTCGTCGTTGAGCTTTTTGATCATGGCCACGGCCTCCTCAAAGGAGACGGTGCCCAGGTTGTCGCCCTTGCGGTTGCGGATGGTCACGGTGCGGTTTTCCGCCTCGCGGTCGCCAAGGACGAACATGTAGGGAATCTTCATCATCTGGGCCTCGCGTACCTTGAAGCCGATCTTCTCATTGCGCAGGTCCAGCTCCGGACGCAGGCCCGCATCGGTCAGCAGGCCGGCCACCTCGCGCGCGGCCTCGTCGCTGCGGCTGGTGATGGTCATCACCTTCACCTGCACAGGCGCCAGCCACGTGGGGAACGCGCCGCCGAAATGCTCCACCAGAATGCCGATGAACCGCTCAATGGAGCCGAACACCACGCGGTGAATCATCACGGGACGGTGCTTCTCGCCGTCCGGGCCGGTATAGGTCAGGTCGAAGCGCTCGGGCAGGTTCATATCCAGCTGAATGGTGCCGCACTGCCAGGTGCGTCCCAGGCAGTCGGTGAGATGGAAGTCGATCTTGGGGCCATAGAACGCGCCGTCGCCCTCGTTGATCACATACTTCACGCCCAGCTCGTCCAGCGCGCCCTGCAGGCCGTTGGTGGCCTGCTCCCACATCTCGTCGGTGCCGATAGAGTTTTCGGGCCGGGTGGACAGTTCCACATGATACGGGAAGCCAAAGCGGGTATAGACCTCGTTGATGAGGTTGTACACGCCCTTGATCTCGTCCTTGATCTGTTCGGGGGTCATAAAGATGTGCGCGTCATCCTGGGTAAAGCAGCGCACGCGCATCAGCCCGTGCAGCGCGCCGCTCTTTTCATGGCGGTGCACCAGGCCCAGCTCGCCCGAACGGATGGGCAGGTCGCGGTAGCTCCACAGCCTGCGCTGATAGACCAGAATGCCGCCGGGGCAGTTCATGGGCTTGATGGCGAAGTCCGTGTCGTCGATCTTGGTGGTGTACATGTTTTCCTTGTAATGATCCCAGTGGCCGCTGCGTTCCCACAGGCCGCGGTTGAGCATGATGGGGGTCTTGATCTCCTCATACCCGGCCTTGCGATGGATCTCGCGCCAGTAGTCCTCCAGAATGTTGCGCAAAATCATGCCCTTGGGATAGAAGAACGGGAAGCCCGGGCCCTCGTCGCGGATGTCAAACAGGTCCAGCTCGCGGCCCAGCTTGCGGTGGTCGCGCTTTTTGGCCTCCTCGATGCGGTCCAGGTGCTCCTGAAGCTGCTCCTTGGTGGGGAAAGCGGTTGCGTAGATTCGGCAGAGCATCTTGTTATGCTCATCGCCGCGCCAGTAGGCGCCCGCCACGTGGGTGAGCTTAAACGCCTTGATATAGCTCAGATTGGGCAGGTGCGGGCCCACGCACAGGTCGGTGAAGTCGCCCATCTCGTAGAAGGACAGCACCTCATCCTCGGGCAGATCCTCGATCAGCTCGACCTTGTAGGGCTCCTGACGGCCCTGCATATAGGCGATGGCCTCGGCACGGGGCAGCGTGTAGCGGCGCGGACGGATGCTCTTTTTAGCGCAGCGCTGCATTTCCTTTTCGATCTTGGCAAGGTCCTCCATGGTGAAGGGAACCTCGGTATCAAAGTCATAGTAGAAGCCGTCCGCGATGGCGGGGCCGATGGCCAGCTTCGCCTCGGGGAACAGGTGCTTGACGGCCATGGCCATCAGGTGGCTGGCCGAATGGAAGAACACCTTGCGGCCGTCCGGGTCGTCGAAGGTGAGCGGGGTCACGGTCTGGGAATGGGCGATGGGGCTGAACAGGTCGCAAAGCGTGCCGTCCTCCAGCCGCACGACCAGGTACTTTTTCCAGTCATCGGGCATCTGCGCCTTGAGCAGGTCGCCCACGGAGGTGTTCTCCGCCACCTCGTAGGCCTTGTCAAACAGGTTCAAAATCATGGCTTGCGTACTCCTTTCTGTATCTACGGGGACGGAAAACGCCCGCCCCCACATGCGGTATGCGGGGGCGGGCGATGATTTTTCGCTCGCGGTTCCACCCTGCTTGAACGCCCCGAAGGGCCTCCACTCATTGTCCGGCGCTGTATCGCGCGCCTCGCGGCCCGTCGGCGGGTGGTGTCCATCGGTCCGTGGCATCCGCCGCTTGCAGCCGGGGGCGGCGGTCTCTGCAATGCCCCATCACCATGGCGCGTCCCGCGTCATCCGAAGCACGCTCACTATAGCATTTGCCGCGCCGCCTGTCAAGCGGAAAATCTTCAGCGCTTGGGTACGGCAACGCCGCCGGTCTTATAGATGTGCCGCGCGGGCACCACGCCGCGCACGCAGGAGAGGGGGTAGACGTTGCTTTCCCGTCCAATCACCGTGCCGGGATTGAGCACGCTGTTGCAGCCCACCTCCACGAAGTCGCCCAGCATGGCGCCGAATTTTTTCAGGCCCGTTTCCACATTTTCTCCCTGACCATGCACCACCACAAGGGATTTGTCGCTTTTCACATTGGAGGTGATCGAGCCCGCGCCCATGTGGGAGCGGTAGCCCAGAATGCTGTCCCCCACGTAGTTGTAGTGCGGCGTCTGCACATTGTCAAAGAGGATTACGTTTTTCAGCTCCACCGAGTTGCCCACCACGCAGTTTTCCCCCACCAGCGCCGACCCACGCACAAACGCACAGTGCCGCACCTCCGTACCCGCGCCGATGATGCACGGCGCGCCCAGATAGGCCGTGGGGGCCACCGTGGCCATGCGGTGCACCCACACCTGCGGCGATACCTCGGCGTACTGCTCCGCATCCAGCGCCGGACCCAGCGCGAGAATCATGTCCTTGATGCCCCCAAGCGCCTCCCAGGGATAGGTAAATCCCCTGAGGTACTCCGCCGCCAGGGTATGGGTCAGGTCGTAAAGCTCTTCGATGGTATACATGCGTCGTTCCGCCTCCTTACAAAACCTCTCCGTTCAGCTTTCCCGGTGGAGCGTCTTTTCTTTCAATGCCCAGCGTGCGGGCCTGGCGCTCCGCCGGTCTACGCCTTTTTCCGGCGCGCCAGCATGGGAAACGCCTGTTTCCAGCTCACCTGCCGGCCCAGCCGCACCACATAGCCCGAAAACAGGAAAAACAGGAAATTCAGAATGCTGTAGCTGTCCACAAACAGGTAATGTTCCAGCATGCCCTGCACAAACAGCGCGGCAGGCAGCAGCACCAGCAGCTTCTGCGCAGGACTGATCCCGCCATCACGGGCAAACAGAACCCGCACCGAAGCCGAGGCAATCCGCCAGGTCAGCCACAGCGCGGCCATAAGGCCGGGCACGCCGGTGAGCATCAGCGTCTGCAAAAAGGAATTGTGCATGTGATTGTACAGCATATCGGCGTTTTTGTTCACCGCCGCCATCATTTCCAGCTCATCAAAGCCCTTGAGCAAGGCCAGCGGATGCTGCGCAAAAGTGGCGGGGACGGCGCCATATACGCCCGTACGGCCCGTAAGTGTGGTCAGGTCCGCCAGCAGGGATCGCTGAGCCAGCTCCTGCTCGCCCTCGCTGGTGGTGGAAACCACCTTCACCGCAGCCCCGAAACCCGCCACGGCCACTACCGCCACAAGGACGACAACGCACACGACCTCTATGACTCGCCGCCATTTGACAGGAATGGGCAGCCGCTGGAAGCCGACCACCACCGCAATGACCACGCTCAGCAAAAAGGCGATCATGCCCGTGCGCGAATCCGACAGCGGCAGCGCCATAAACAGGCCTGCGCCCGCCACGGCCGCGGGAATCAGCACCCAGGGCTTCCAGTGGCTCACCACCAGATACATCAGCATGCACAGGCCGCACAGGCTGAGCGCCGCGGTAAAGTTAGGATGCTGGCCCAGGACATACAGCCGGCCATCCTCCATGATGCCGAACTGGCTGTCAAAAAACGGCACGGGAATCACCTCGCCGCGGAGCGCGGCAATCACGCCCAGCCAGCATACCGCCGCGATCACCGCGGTGAGCACCGCGGAAATGCGGTCCAGCGCGCGGCGGCCCTTTTCATCTTCGAGCATGGCCGCAAAGGGAAACGCCAGGCCGTAGGTCGCCGCCATGCAGACGATGCGGTACTGGTTGTAATCATACTGCAAATAATGGTCCCCGTTGAGGGCTCGCGTAAGCACGTACCAGGCCGCAAAAACCAGCCCCAGACCATAGACCCGGTCCGCGTGGTACTCCCCGCGGTAGAGGCAGATGCCTATCAGGCCAAAGGCCAGCGCGGCTCCATAGCCTTGTACCAGCGCATGACCCCGCTCGTAGGTCAGCAGGCCCAAAAGCATCGCCAACGCAAAAAACATGGTCGCCAGCCAGCGCGCGTTCCACAGGCGGCGCTCTGCGCGCGTGCGCAGCGCTTTCTCACTCATGCCCTTTCCCTCCCTGTCGTCTCGCGGTGTACCTGCCGCTCCGTTCACGGGCAACGGTTTTGCCTCAGGGGCCACACGCCGCATTCTGGGTGAAATTTCCAGTCAGCTTATTATACCAGAATCATCCTTTCCGGGCAAATCGCTCCCGTTATAGCCGCGCCGCCCGCAATACCAGCCCGCCGAACAGCCCGGCCACCCACAGCCCCGTCAGACACCACTTGGCCGCCGTAACCGCGGCCGCCATTTGCACCGTCCCCTCTTGCCTGCGGCCGGGATAGGCGCTTACGGCATGGGCAAGCAGCGCGTTTTCCAAAAGGTCCGCCACAGCCCGCAGGCAGGCCACCGCGTCCATGGCCGTGGGCAACGGTGCCAGGCCGACCATGCTGTTGTGCGCCGCCGCTGCCATAACGGCCAGCAGCGAGAGGCTCAGCCCCGTATCAGCCCACCACAGGCGCATCAGCTGTGCGCGTCCCTTAGCGCCCAGCCGGTCCAGCCCGTCAAACAGCTCCTGCGGCGTATAGTGAAAACGCATGTCCGGGCACTGAAAGTCCGCGTCCAGCGCGCGCAGGGCGGGCATCTGCCGCCGGCTTATATACCATCCGGCCAGCGCAGCCCCCGCCGCGCCCGCAATGCCCACCGCCATCCACAGCGCCGTGCTCATGCCTGCTTCTCCACGTTCACGCCCAGGCGCGTGCAGGGCACCCGGCCCGCCAGCAGGTCCGTGATGTGGTAGCGCGCATGGCCAATGATCACGTTGGTGCCGTGCTCGACCGCGCGCATCGCAAACGCCAGCTTGGCGCGCGCGCCGTTGGCTCCGGTGCGGCTGGCGCCGCTGCAATGGCCCATCAGCTCCGTCACGCGGGCCCGCACCTCGGCAAGGTCCCGGCCGCTGACCAGCTCCACCAGCGTATCGGGATCGTTGCGGTCCAGATAGATGCCGTTGGTGCTGGTGAGCAGAATCAAATTCCTGGCCCCCACCAGCTGCGCCACCACCTCGGCGGTTTCGTCGTTATCCACGCACTCCACCACCTCCACGCCCTCGGCGCGGCGGCTGGCAAGCTCCATCTTGCGCACCTCCTCGTCGCTGACGGGGTCGTTGTAGTTGATGATGGGAATGACCTCCTGCGCGGCGGCACGCAGGAGCATCCGGTGTATATGCTCGCGGCGCAGCGGGTCGTTAAAGTGCGTATGCTCCACCAGCACCTGCCGGATGCCGTATTCGGGGCGGATAAACTGGCGGTAGGTGTTCATCAGGATGGTCTGGCCCTGCGCGGAATAATCCACCTTGTCCTGCTCGGTCACGCCGGTCAGCTCATGGCCGGTGCGCTTGAGATAGTCCAGCCGTCCGATTTCGGTGGCGCCGCTGGTCACCAGGATCATGCCCGGTCGAAGATCCCCGCCCAGGCGCTGAAAGATGTTGTAGTCAATGGCGTTTTCATCCTTCTGAATCAGCGCCATGCTTCCGATTTTGACCACCAGGTCCAGTTTTTCCATGCTGCTCCCTTCCCTTCCGTCAGCCCTGCGGCTGCTCTGTGAGCACGTTCATCCATTGTTTCTTTTTAAAATGCGGGATGCCGACCGCCATTTTGACCGCTTCCTCCAGGAAGGTGCAGGCATACACCCATTCCAGGGGCCAGTGAAAGACCAGCGCAGCCAGGCCCGTGCTGGTCACGCCCACCAGCCACAGCGTGCCCACATCCAGGCACAGGCTGAACAGCGTATCGCCGCCGGAGCGGAGCACGCCCACAATATTGATGGTATTGAACGCGCGGAACCAGATGGTCAGCGCGCCCAGCATCAGAATGAACTGGGCCTTTTCCCGTACCGGATAGGACAGGCCGGAAAAGATGTTGACCAGCGGCCAGCGCACGGCGATGACCAGAAGGCCCAGCGCCACGCCGGCAGCCACCGCGCCCGCCATCATGCGTTTGGCATACAGATAAGCCCGTTCGCGGTCGCCCGCGCCGAGGGCTTTGCCCACGATGATGGCCGTGGCATTCATCAGGGCGAAGATGGCGACCCATACCAGATCGTTGATCGTGGTGCACACGCCCATGGCGGCCACGGCAGCGTCGCCCATGCGGCCGTAAAAGACGCTGTACATGGTCGTGCCGACGCCCCAGAGCCCCTCGTTAAAGATAACGGGCACCACCGTTTTGCTAAACCGCCCCGCAAAGCCCTTTTCCTGCCGCAGCCACTCGGAAGGCCTGGCGCCCGCAGGCAGATGCATGCCATAGGAAAAGGCCATGTTCATGCCCATGGACACGGCGGCGGAGATGACCGTCGCCAGCGCCGCGCCCTTCACCCCCATGGCCGGGCAGCCCAGCTTGCCGAAGATGAAGGCATAGTTGAGCACCGTGTTGGTCAAGATGCTTGCAAAGCCGGACAGCATGGGCAGATAGGTCTTTTCCGCCGCCTTGAGGGTGGCGGCATAGACGTTATCCACCGCGGTGAACAGATAGCCAAACGCCACCACCGACAGGTATTCCACCGCCCGGTCAAAGCTCTCGCCCTGCGGCAGAAACAGCGATATGATCTGACGGGGCATCAAGAGCGACACGCTCATAAACACGGCCGCCACAATGAGCACAAACATCATCGTCAGGCCCATGGTCTGCCGCATGCGCCGGATGTCCCGCCCGCCCCAGTACTGGCTGAGGAAGATCGCTCCGCCCGTACAGGTGCCGAAGCTGAACAGGTTGAACATGAATGTGACCCGGTTGGCCTGCGTCACGGCGGAGTATGCCGCGTCGCCCAGGCCGCTGACCATCAGCCCGTCCACAATGTGCAAGGACGCGGTCATCAGCTGCTGGATCACCATGGGCAGCGCTACCACCAATACGTTGCGGATGAAGGGCCTGTCCCAGCGCAGGCTGTCCCACAGAAGCCGGAAGGCGCGGGCGGGCAGGGAAACGACATTGCGTAACATGGGTCGGTCCTTTCTGGATGAAGCCATTCTATTGCGGGCGAATACAGGCGGAACCGTTCCCTCCGTGCTTCGCCGCGTCTTTTTATGATACCATGACACGGGAAGCAAAGGCAAGCGCAAAGCGAGAAAAACGGGAAACGGGCGGGCGCTTCCTCCCCCGAGCCGCTCCTCTGCCGGCGGCCTGTGGGCCTGCGGATGCGACGCCTCCGGCGTGATGTGTTCCGAGAAGAAACCCTATGTTACCTACGGCGGCGCCGCGATCGGCTTCGCGTACACCTCCGGCCGTCTGGCGGGCGGATATGCGGTGGACTATGCGGCCGGCGTGTAGTAACCGGCCGAAGCGCTGCCCCGTGAGCTGAGGCGCGCGGCAAAGCGGCGTCACCAATCCAACCTCCCGGCACGGGGACGGCCTTCGTCCTTGCGGCCGGGAGGTTTTTTGGGCGGCACGGCATGCCCCGAAAAGAAGCAGGAATTTTTCTCCGCGCTCACGAACTGTCATCGTTGCGGCGCGGGCGCGCCCCTCAATCACGAAAGGAAGGCGAAAAGCCATGGATTACCGGCAGGAATATCAGCGCTGGCTGGCGCGTGTGACCGACGAGGAACTTCTTGAGGAACTGAGGGGCATGGACGAGGCGGCCATCGAGGACGCCTTCTACCGCGACCTCGCCTTTGGCACCGGCGGCCTGCGCGGCGTGATCGGCGCGGGTTCCAACCGCATGAACGTCTATACCGTCGCCAGGGCCTCACAGGGGCTGGCGGACTACCTCAACAGGCGCTTTTCCGCCCCTTCCGCTGTTATCGGCTACGACAGCCGCATCAAAAGCGATGCGTTCGCCCGCGTGACCGCGGGCGTGCTGGCCGCAAACGGCGTGCAGGTTCACTTCTGGCCACAGCTCACCCCGGTGCCCACCGTGTCCTTTGCCACGCGCTGCCTCGGCGCCTCCGCGGGCGTGATGATCACCGCCTCCCACAACCCCGCCCAATACAACGGCTACAAGGTCTACGGCGCGGACGGCTGCCAGGTGACCGTTGAAGCCGCCTCTGAAATTCTCTCCCAAATCGAAAAGCTGGATCTCTTTGACGGCATCAAACGGGCTGATTTTGGCGCCTGCCTGCGGGAAGGACGGATACAGCCTGTCCCGGACACCGTTCTCACGGCCTTTCTGGCGGCGGTGAAGGCGCAGTCCGTCCTCTTTGGCGAGGAAGCCCGCAAGGATATCGCCATCGTCTACAGCCCGCTCAACGGTACCGGCTATGTGCCCGTCACTCGCGCGCTGAAGGAGCTGGGCTATACGCATCTGACCCTGGTGGAGGAGCAGCGCCTGCCGGACGGCCACTTCCCCACCTGCCCCTATCCCAACCCGGAGATCCGGGAGGCCATGGCGCTGGGCATCGCCTATGCCGGCCGATGCGGCGCGGACCTGCTGCTGGCCACCGACCCGGACTGCGACCGGGTGGGCGTGGCCGTACGGGACCCAAGCGGCGGATATGCGCTGCTCTCCGGCAACGAAACGGGCATGCTGCTCCTGGACTACCTCTGCGCCCAACGCACGAAGCATGGCAGAATGCCCGCAGACCCGGTGATGATCAAGACCATCGTGACCACGGACATGGCCGGACGCATCGCGGCGCACTACGGCGTGAAAACCATCAACGTGCTCACCGGCTTCAAGTTCATCGGCGAGCAGATTGGCCGCCTGGAAGCGCAGGGCCGCCGGGACAGCTTCGTGTTTGGTTTTGAAGAAAGCTATGGCTATCTCTCCGGCCCCTATGTGCGGGACAAGGACGGCGTAGGCGCGGCCTGCCTGATCTGCGAAATGTTCAGCTTCTACGCCAGCCGCGGCATTTCTCTTCTGGACAGGCTGCATGAGCTCTACGGCATCTATGGCTACTGCCTCAACACCCTGCACAGCTATGCCTTTGACGGAAGCGCGGGCTTTGCCAAAATGCAGGCCGTCATGCAGGCGCTGCGCGCCGGCGTCGCATCCTTCGGCGGCAAAAAGGTGCTCCGCCTGATGGACTATGCCGCAGGTCTGGACGGCCTGCCCAAGTCCGATGTGCTCAAATTCATTCTGGAGGACGGCTGCACGCTCGTGGCGCGCCCCTCCGGCACCGAACCCAAGCTCAAACTCTACCTCTCCGTCAGCGGGGAAAGCCGGGAAGCGGCGGAGGAGACAGAGCAAAAGATCCTGAAAAGCGCAGAGGCCCTCCTCCACTGAGCGGGGCGTTCCCTTTGCTCTGCCGCCGGAGTCCCTGTTTTGCAGAGCGCTCCGGCGTTTTTTCTTGCAGCAAGGCCGCCCTCACGTCTTTTTGCCCGGTAGTTCACTTTTTGCGATATATAAATAGAATATCCGGTTGAATTTCTTCCAAAACGCAACTATGATGAACACAGATTGAATCAGCTGTTTCACAAAACAGCAAGTGAAGAAAGGGGAATCATCCATGAAGAAGCTGTTTGCCTTGTTCCTTTGTGCCATCATGGCCCTGAGTGTGGCCTGCGCCACCGCCGAAACCGCCCCCGAGGAAACCGGCAAGCTGGTTTTGTACAGCCCGCTGACTACTTCCATGATTGAAAACATGCTGGCCATGTTTGAGGCCGATACCGGCATCAAGACCGAGTGCCTCGCCATGGGCACGGGCGACGCCCTTAAGCGCATCGCCGCCGAAAGCGAAAATCCCCAGTGCGATATTCTCTGGTCCGGCACCATCGGCACCGTGAAAAACAGCAGCCAGTATTTCCAGGATTACACCTGCGCCAATGAGGACGCCTTCTATGAGCAGTACCGCAACGTGGAAGGCAACCTCACCCGCTTTGACTGCGTTCCTTCCGTTATCATGATCAACACCGACCTCATCGGCGACATCGAGATCAACGGCTATGCCGACCTGCTCAACCCCGAGCTCAAGGGCAAGATCGTCTTTGCCGATCCTCAGGCTTCCTCTTCTTCCTTTGAGCACCTGGTCAACATGCTCTACGCCATGGGCACCGACGGTCAGCCCAACGGCTGGGATTATGTGCGCGAGTTCTGCAAGCAGCTGCCCAACGGCTGCGTGAACAGCTCCTCCGCCGTGTACAAGGGAGTGGCTGACGGCGAATACGCCGTGGGCCTGACCTTCGAGCAGGGCGCCGCCACCTATGTATCCCAGGGCAACATCAAGGTCGTTTACATGGAAGAGGGCGTTATCATCCGCGGCGACGGCGTCTATATCGTCAAGGATTGCCCCAACCTGGACAGCGCCCGCAAGTTTGTGGACTGGCTCACCAGCTATGACGCCCAGACCTACATGAACGAGACCCAGTTCCGCCGCACCATCCGCACCGACGTGCCCGAGACCGACGCCATGCAGAGCATGTCCACCATCAACGTGATCACGGATGATGAAACCATCGCTTCGGAAAACAAGACCGCCTGGATCGGGCAGTTCCAGGAGGCCCTGGTGGACGCCGCCGAGTAATCCTTTCCACGCTTTTCAAGCTGCTGTGAATGCTGCCGGGCGGCAGGCCCTACCCCTGCCGCCCCTTCACAACAGCTTCTTTCATTATCTTAAAGAGGTGTGCAACGTATGAGCGTATCCATTGCCATTGACCACGTTGTCAAAAAGTTCGGTGATAACGTCATCATTCCCAATTTGACCGCCAACATCAAAAACGGCGAGCTCTTCACGCTGCTGGGCCCCTCCGGCTGCGGCAAAACTACGCTGCTGCGCATGATTGCGGGCTTTAACTCCATCGAAGGCGGCACCATTGCCTTTGGCGATCAGGTCATCAACGACCTGCCCGCCTACAAGCGCAACATCGGCATGGTGTTCCAAAGCTATGCCATCTTCCCCCATCTGACCGTGCGCAGGAATGTCGAATACGGCCTCCGGCTGCGCAACGTGCCCAAGGACGAAATGAAAAAGCGCACCGATGAAATGCTCTCCCTGGTGCATATCGACGAATACCAGGACCGCCTGCCCGAACGCCTTTCCGGCGGCCAGCAGCAGCGCGTGGCGCTGGCCCGCGCCATCGTCATCCACCCGCAGGTGCTGCTCATGGATGAACCGCTGTCCAACCTGGATGCCAAGCTCCGCATCGAAATGCGCAGCGTGATCCACGACATTCAGCGCCAGGTGGGCATCACCACCGTTTACGTAACGCACGACCAGGAGGAGGCGCTGGCCATCTCCGACCGCATCGCGGTGATGAACAAGGGCGTCATTCAGCAAATCGGCACGCCGCATCACATCTACAGCCGTCCGGCCAATGTGTTTGTCGCCACCTTCATCGGTCATTCCAACCTGTTCCATGCCACGCTTTCCAAGAAGGATGGCCGAACCGAGCTGTGCTTCCCCAGCGGATACCGCCTGCCCATGACCACCCTGTCCGACGAGTGCACGGACGGTCAGGAGGTCGTGGTGGGGATTCGTCCGGAAGAATTCTCCGTCTCCAGCGAGGGGCTTACATGTGACGTGCTCAACCGCACCTTCCTGGGCCGTTACAGCAACTATTTCCTGCATTTCGCCGACGGCATGTGCGTGCCCGACCAGCCCAGCATTGAATTTTCCCAGGATCTTGGCCATACGCAAACGCTGTATCAGCCGGGCGACCACCTCACCCTCCGCCCCAATCCCGATAAGATCAACGTCTTTACGGCGGATATGGAAAAGAGCCTTCTCAAGGATGTGATTCGCTATGAGCAAGCGTAAGCCGCAGTTCGATTTCTGGACGATTGTAACCATCGGCATTCTGGCCGTCTTTGCCCTGTTTCTGATCTACCCGCTCATCTCCCTGTTTGTCGACGGCTTTCTGGAGGAAGGCACCGGCGCCTTCACCATGGCCAACTTCACCAAGTTCTTCGGCAAGAAATTCTACTACCGTTCGCTGCTCAACTCTCTGAAACTCACGGTATGCGTCACCATCTGCTCGCTGCTCATCGGCGTGCCGCTGGCCTACATCATGTCCTTTTTCAAAATCCGGGGCAAGAGCATCATTGAAATCCTCATCATCATCTCCATGATGAGCCCCAACTTCATCGGCGCCTATTCGTGGATTCTGCTGCTTGGCCGCAGCGGCGTGGTCACCCAGTTCCTTTCCAACACCTTTGGCATCAAAATGCCATCCATCTACGGCTTTGGCGGCATGCTGCTGGTCTTTACGCTCAAGCTGTACCCCTTCATCTACATGTATGTGAGCGGCGCGCTCAAAAAGGTGGATGTGGCCGTGTGCGAGGCGGCCGAAAGCCTGGGCTGCAACGCCATCCGCAAGGTATTCACCGTGGTGATGCCCCTGGTCACGCCCACGGCCATCGCCTCGGCGCTGCTGGTGTTCATGAACTGCATGGCGGACTTCGGCACCCCGGCCCTCATCGGCGAGGGATACGACGTGCTGCCCACCAAAATCTATATCGAGTTTGTAGGCGAATCCGGCGGCTCGGCCTACTTCGCCTCGGCCATGGCTTCGCTGATGGTGGTGATCACGGCGGTGCTGTTCCTTTTGCAGAAGTGGTACGTGAACAAGAAGAGCTTCACCATGAGCGCCATGCGCCCCATTCAGCCCACGCGCGCAAAGGGCGCCAAGAACGTCATCATGCATGTGTTCACCTACCTCCTGGTGATTCTTTCCGTGGTGCCGCACCTGGTCATCATCTGGACCTCCCTGCGCAAAACGGAGGTACAGTACTTCGTGGACGGCTACTCCTTTGAAAGCTACACCAAGATTTTTGACACGGCATTGTCCTCGATTCAAAATACTTACTTGTATTGCATCATTGCCTTGGCTATAATTATTGTGCTCGGCATGCTGATCGCCTACCTGTCGGTGCGCAAAAAAAGCATGCTCACCAGTGCGATTGATACCATCGCCATGTTCCCCTACATCATTCCCGGCTCGGTGCTTGGTATTACGCTGCTTCTGGCCTTCAACGGCAAGGGTGACCCCATGGTGCTTTCCGGCACGGCAGCCATCATGATTATCTCCCTGGTGATTCGCCGTCTGGCCTACACGCTGCGTTCCAGCTCTGCCATTCTCTATCAGATCAGCCCCAGCGTAGAGGAGGCCGCCATCTCTCTGGGCGATTCGCCGCTGAAAGCCTTTGTGAAGGTAACGGCCAAGCTGATGCTGCCCGGCGTAATTTCCGGCGCCATTCTAAGCTGGATCACGCTTATCAACGAGCTGAGCTCCTCGGTCATGCTCTACACGGCGAACACGCGGACCATGTCCGTGGCCATCTACAACGAGGTTATCCGCGCCAGCTATGGCACGGCCGCCGCGCTGGCCACCATCCTTACGCTGACGACGGTGCTGTCGCTGTTCCTGTTTTTCAAGATCAGCGGAAGCAAGGATGTCACCATGTAGTTTCCCATTTATCCCAAGCGAGGCATACGCATGAAGAAAACCGGACAACAGACCCGCTTCCGTGATGACCTGCGCAGGCTGTTGTTGTTTTATTCCCTGCTGCCGGTGTTGTCCGCGGTGCTGCTGTTGATTGTGTTCCTGGGGTATATTCCGCTCCAGAATGTGGTCCACGGCACGGCGGACAACCTGCAGCTCGCCTGGGACGCCTTTGGCCAGGAATGGCAAAGCCTGCAAAATGAGCTGCTCTCCCTGCAAAGCCAGCTGGACCTGGACGCATTCCGTTCAAGCGTCAACTACCAGGCGGCTGTGAAAAGCCGTATCTATCAGTTCATCAACCAGGGGGTATCGCGGCCGCAGTTCTTTCTTCTGGACGCTGATGAAAACCTGGTCTTTTCCTCACAGACAAACGAAGCAATGCGCGAAAGCCTGCAAAACAGCTTCCATTGGCGGCTGGTCAACAACCTGCCCGCCTCGGCCGGAAAAGTGGCCATGGTGGTGGCGCGTGCGGAGGTCGGCGTGAGCACCGTTTCCAGCATGCTGGTCGGCTGCTGCCTGTATGATGAGAAAGGCGGGGTAGGCGGCTATCTCTACTTTGCTCTGGACGAGGATCAAATGGCGGCGCAATTCAAGCAATGCGCCTCCGACCTGATTGTAACCGACCGGTTCGATTCCGTATTTCTGGGCACAAACAGCGCTTTCGTGGGTGATTTCGGCAAGCTGCGCGTTATGCTTCGCGACGCCAACGGCTTCACCATGCTTCCCGAAGGCCTGTTCTATATTCGCACCCTTACCACGCAAAACGGCTTTCTCAAAATTCATGCCATGTCGGAATGCGGCGGCATCATCAGCACGCTGCTGTTGCTGGGCGCGCTGGTGCTGGTGTTTTTCGGTGTATTCACGGCGGTGATCCTCGTAAGCACCGAGCGCGTCTCCCGCCAGAAAACCCGCATCATCGACGAAATTGCCGCCGCCTGCTATCAGGTTCAGCAGGGAGACCTAAACACCGAGCTGAGCATCAGCAGCCACGACGAATTCCAAATCATCTCCCAGGCCTACAACAGCATGCTCAAAAGCATGCGGGAGCTGATCCGCCGCAGCGTAGACCTTGGCCATGAAACCGCGGTATCCAAAATCAAGCAGCTGGAAAGCCAGTTTCACCCGCACTTTCTGTTCAATACGCTTGAGAATATCCGCTTCATGATCCGCATTGACCCCAAGGCCGCCGACAAAGCCATGGTGGCGCTTTCCAGCCTGTTGCGCTACAGCATTCAAAGCGAAGGCATGATAACCCCTCTGCGCGAGGATTTGAACTACATCCGCAGCTATATGCGCATTCTGGAAATGCGCTTTGGCGATCGCCTCAGCTACCAGATCGACGTACCTTCCCAGCTGGAGGACTTTCCTGTGCCCAAGCTGATCGCCCAGCCCATCATTGAAAATGCCGCCGTCTACGGCATGAAGCGCAGCGACCGCCTGTTCATTGGTCTGTCTGCCTGCTGCGAAGGGGATGAGGTAGTGCTGCGGGTAACCGATAATGGGCCTGGCATTGAGCCAGATATGCTCCATCAGTTAAAACAGTGCCTGGCCGATGCCGGTGCCGAACGCGGCGACCACTTTGGCATCATGAACGTGCATGAGCGCATTCGGCTGATCTATGGGGACCGCTATGGCATTTCCATTGATTCACAGGTGGGCAGGGGCACGACGGTCCTGCTCCACTTTCCCCAGGATGGCGGTAGGAAAGGAGATCTGTTGTGATTCTGCGTGTGTTCATCGTCGAGGATGAGGAGATGATCCGCAAGGGATTGGTGCATACCATCAACTGGGCCGGCATGGGCTGCCTGGTGGTGGGCAGCGCTGCCGATGGGCGCAGCGGCCTTAGCAGCATATTGCAGAAGCGGCCGGATGTGGTCATCACCGATATCCGCATGCCAGAGATGGATGGCCTCGAAATGCTGGAACGCGCATTGGCCGTGTATTCCTTTCGTATCATCCTGCTGACGAGCTACGCAGATTTTGACTATGCGCGCCGGGCGATTTCCCTGCGCGCGTGCGATTACCTGCTCAAGCCCCTGGACGAGGAGAAGCTGGCCTCTTTAATGAGCCGCATTCATTCCGAGGAGGAAACCGCCAAACAGATGCGCCGCCTGATGCCGCTGCTCAACAGCACATGCAAGTCCGCCTCGCTGGTCATGGAAGAAATCCGCGAGCAGGACGCCTATGTGGATGTGGCCCTGGAACGCATTGCCACGCACAGCGAGCAGCGCCTGCGCATTGAAACCCTCGCGGAAGAGATGGGGGTATCCGCCAGCTATCTGAGCCGGCGCTTTAAAGCGGTCACCGGCCAGACCTTTCTGGACACGCTCAACATGCAGCGCGTCCAGCAGGCGGTGGGGCTTTTGCACGAGGGCGCGCGCACATCCGAGGTGGCCGAAAAGACCGGTTTTACCGATTACAAGCACTTTTGCTCCGTTTTCAAACGCTGCACCGGCCTCACGCCGCGGGAATATCTGCGCGGGAGCGTCTCCCCTTCCGGCGCGACGACAGATGATATTCAGAAAGGATGATTCTCCATGACCAAAGCACAGATTGCCTCCATGATCGACCACACGCTGCTCAAGGCCGCCGCCACCCCCCAGCAGATCACCGAGCTGTGTGAAACGGCCAAAGCCCTTCACACCGCCAGCGTATGCGTCAACCCCTGCCATGTAGCGCTGGCGGCACAGCTGCTCAAGGGCAGCGGCGTAAATGTATGCACGGTCATCGGCTTTCCTTTGGGAGCCAACACCACCGCCGTCAAGGCCTTTGAAACCAGGGACGCCATCGCCAATGGCGCGGACGAAGTGGATATGGTCATCAACATCGGCGCGCTGAAAAGCGGCGATCTGGCCCTGTTGGAAAGCGATATTCGCGGCGTCGTGGAAGCTGCTGCCGGCACGCTGGTAAAGGTCATTATCGAATGCTGCTACCTGACCGATGAGGAGAAGGTGCTCGCCTGCAAGGCTTGCGTCAATGCAGGCGCCGACTACGTCAAAACCAGCACCGGCTTTGGTACCGGCGGCGCAACCGTGCCGGACGTCCGCCTGATGAAGGCCTCCATCCCCGATACCATGAAGGTCAAGGCCTCCGGCGGCATGCACAGCTGGCAGGAGGCCGTAGACATGGTGGAGGCCGGCGCGAGCCGTCTGGGGACCAGCTCTACGCTGGCCATTCTGGAAGGCGCCCCGGCTTAACCTGCGGATTCCAACCGCATGCACACGAAAAGCGCCCGGACAGCGCAACAGCGTCCGGGCGCTTTTTAAGCGCCGCCTGTAGGTTTGTCAAACATATTGGACAGGGAAGGAGGAGAGAACCTCTCTGGGAGC
>OJQY01000069.1_pt1 | contig 88488 bp, 88 predicted proteins | sample 1599091 | NCBI WGS metagenome assembly OJQY01 (sample SAMN03922524, study PRJEB24848) | human gut metagenome | isolation source: stool sample | host: Homo sapiens | place: Germany | collected 2010-02 | reverse complement strand
TTGAAGCAAACCTACAGCAGTAATGCTGTAAGGCGGTTTCTTCCTACTCTACATGACCTTCGTTCCTCTGAGCCTGCCGAACAACGAAGCCCAGTTTCTGGAGACCCGAAAGTTTCAGGTGTCCGAGATATGCCGCATCTTCCGCGTCCCGCCGCATATGATCGGCGATCTCGACAGGGCTACGTTCAGTAACATCGAACATCAGTCCATCGACTTCGCTGTCCATACGATCCGCCCGTGGCTGGTTCGCATCGAACAGGCCATTAACCGCGCTCTTTTCTCTGAAAAGGAGAAGGGGCGCTTTTATGTGCAGTTCAATCTGGACGGCCTCATGCGCGGTGACTACAAGAGCCGCATGGAAGGCTACGCCATTGCAAGGCAAAATGGCTGGATGAGCGCCAATGATATCCGTGAACTGGAGAACATGAACGCCATGTCCGATGAAGAAGGCGGCAATGCCTACCTTGTCAACGGTAATATGATCCCCGTCAACCTCGCCGGCATCACTGCTTTCCTTGCCGCTGCGGCATCCGCTGCACAGGCTGAGAACAGTGATCAGCAGGCTGACGGAAACACACCTGAGCAAGAAGAAACGCCGCCTGCCGAGGACAGTAATCTCCGGAAACGGCGAAAACCGAAAGGAGGCAGCGAACCTTGAACCAACTGACATTGGGCAGCCTTTTTGACGGTATCGGCGGTTTTCCGCTAGCGGGGATTAAGGCAGGTATCCGTCCCGTCTGGGCGTCTGAAATTGAGCCGTTTCCCGTGCGCGTCACGCAGAAACGACTGCCCGATATGAAGCATTACGGCGATGTCAGCAAACTGAACGGCGGCGATCTGGAGCCGGTGGACATCATCACCTTCGGTTCACCCTGTCAGGATCTTTCCATCGCCGGCAAGCGAAACGGACTGGATGGCGCACGTTCCGGTTTGTTCCGCGAAGCAATCCGAATCATCACAGAAATGAGGTGCAAGACCAATGGACAATACCCGCGCTGGGCAGTCTGGGAAAACGTGCCGGGCGCCCTGTCCTCGGCGAATGGGCGCGACTTCCGGGAAGTCCTCGAAAGCCTCATCCGCATCAAAAACCCAGAAGCAGATGTTCCTATGCCTGACAGCGGCAAGTGGATGCCAGCCGGCGAAATTCTGGGAGACAATTATTCTCTCGCCTGGCGAACCCTCGATGCCTCGAAGGGCTGGGGAGTCGCACAAAGACGGAAACGTATATTTGCTGTCCTCGATCTTGATGGACAACGTGCCGGATCGGTACTCTTTGAGTCCGAGGGCTTGTCAGGGTATACTCCGCCGCGCTGCGAAACGAGGCAAGGAACTGCCCGAGGTGCTGAGGAAGGCGCTGGAGAGGCAGGCCTTTGCCTGAACGATCAGGGCGGTAGCCGCATGGATGTCACCCGTGAGATGACCTCCACCCTCCGGGCAGAAGCCCATCATCCGCCCTGCATCATGGGTGCATCCGGTTTCTGCACCGAGCACAGCGCCGACAGCCGAAGCATCGGCTACCGCGAGGAAGAAAGTCCGACACTCCGTGCCGGTGTTACGCCCGGCGTTGCAATCGAGTACAATCCCACTGACAGCCGAATCAAAGTGAAGGAAGATGGAATCTGCCAGACACTCTGCTCCCGAATGGGGACAGGCGGAAACAACATTCCTCTGGTATTCGGCATTTCTGCTGACAAGAGCAATGCCATGCTGTCGGACAACCCGCACAGCGGCATCTATGAAGCGGATACCAGCCGAACACTCGACTGCAACGGCGGATCGCCGGCGTGTAACCAGGGCGGCATGATGATCGTTAAGCCTGTCTGCGATGGCTCCTTCTGCATACAGGGTTCAATGATCGGACGAAAAGACGAGAACGGTCCGCAGGGTGACGGCATCAATCAGGATGTTTCCTTCTCTCTCAACACGATAGACCGACATGCTGTTTATGCCGTGACAACTGGCGAATTCACCGCTGTCGGTCAGGAGCAAACTCCGCCTCTGATGGCGAGAGACTGGAAAGATCCGCCCGTTGTAGGCAGGCTCTGCGAGGAATACCTGGTCAGGCGGCTTACCCCGGACGAGTGCTGCCGACTGCAGGGCTATCCTGACGGATGGTGCAAGGATCTGGAAAGTGAAGATCCCGACGAGGACGAAATCTGCTTCTGGACTGATGTTTTCCGGGAGTGGGACGCTATCAACGGCAAACCCGACAAAGTGCGCAGCCGAAATGCCATTCTCAAGTGGCTGACCGCGCCTAACTCAGATGCAGCTGAATACAAGGCATACGGAAACAGCGTTGCTGTGCCGTGTGTCTTTTTTGTTCTCGCCGGCATCGTCTGGGCGCTGAACAAGGAGGTGAAATCTTGAGAGTTATCAACCTGAACGGCTACATCGATGAGGAGGTCTGGTACGGTGACGAGATCACCCCTGACATTCTCCATGATCAGCTGTTCGCAGAGGGCGAGGACCACAGCCTTCCTGTCCGCATCATTCTGAACAGCTACGGCGGTTCGTGCAATGCAGCAGTCAGGATGTTTGATGATGTCCGAGCCTATCCCGGTGATGTTCACATCATCGTATCCGGCACAGCTGCTTCTGCCGCCACTGTACTTGCAATGGCTGCGGACAGGCTGGAAATGACGCCCGGCTCCATGTGGATGATCCATGATCCCAGCGTTTTTGCTTTCGGCAATGAGCACGATCTGAACGACGCCATCCGCATGCTCAAGGCATGCAAGGAAAGCATCCTCAACGTCTATGCCCGCCGCTGCCACAAAAACCGGGATGAAGTAGCCACCATGATGACCGAAACCACGTGGATGGATTCCCACAAGGCCCACACGGAAGGCTTCGTAGACGGCATTGTGGACATGGGCAGCGGCATCATCAACGCTTCTTACGACCGCACGGTTGTGTTGAAGGATGCTCAGGCCAAGGTCAGTCTGTGGATTGAACGATCCCGACGCAGGATTGAACGGTGTGATAAAGACACCAATGAACTTGCTGCCGTGGCGGTCGTTTCCGTACCTGCAACGGATTCAGCAGCCGATTTGCCCGAAGCAGCCGATTCTGCAGCCGAATCCATTCCCGAAGAACCCGTAACCCAGCCGGTCGAACCCGGTGTGCCCGTTGCCCAGCTGCACAAGCGGCTGGAACTGATCAAACCCCGACGTTAAAGGAGGAAAACCAATATGAGTAAGATTGCTGAAATGCGCCAGAAGCGCGGAGAACTGTGGGACAAGGCGAAGGCTTTTCTGAACGAGCACGCCGACGAGAACGGCATGATGAACGCCGAGGACACTGCGACCTATGAACGCATGGAAAAGGACATCGACAGCTTTGGTGCCGCCATTGACCGCGAGGAGCGCGCCGAGCGCCTTGAACATGAACTGAACGCACCTACCAGCCAGATGCTTTCTTCTCGCCCGGAAAAGCCCCTGACCGACAAGCCCGGTCGTACTTCGGATGAATACCGCAGCAATTTCTGGACCATGGTACGTGACCGCTATGCGCACTATACCGTGTTCAATGCACTGCAGGTCGGTACGGACAGCGAGGGTGGCTATCTCGTTCCTGACGAGTATGAGCGCACTCTGGTACAGGCTCTGCAGGAAGAAAACAAGCTCCGTTCCCTGTGCAAGGTGATTCACACCTCTTCTGGTGATCGAAAGATTCCGCTGGTTGCCTCTAATGGTTCTGCCAGCTGGGTCGATGAAGAAGGTCAGATCCCCGAGAGTGATGACAGCTTCGGTCAGATCTCTCTTGGTGCGCACAAGATCGCGTCCATCATCAAGGTGTCTGAGGAACTGCTGAAGGACAGTGTATTCGACATTGAGTCCTACATTGCTACCGAGTTTGCCCGCCGTGTCGGCGATGCAGAGGAAGCTGCTTTCATCAATGGCGATGGCGCAGGCAAGCCCATCGGTCTGCTGCACAATACCAACGGTGCGGCCACTGGTGTCACCGCGGCCAGCGCTACTGCCTTCACCGCAGATGAGCTGATTGATCTGGTCTATTCTCTGAAGGCGCCTTACCGCAAGCACGCCCTGTTCCTGTTCAATGACCAGACCCTCAAGGCCATCCGCAAGCTGAAGGACGGCAACGGCCAGTTCCTTTGGCAGCCCGGTCTGCAGGCGGGTCAGCCCAACACCCTGCTGGGTTACAAGTACGAAACCTCTTACCACATGCCGCTCGTCGGTGCCGGCAATAAGCCCATCCTCTTTGGTGACTTCTCCAGCTACTGGATCGCCGACCGCGAGGGCCGTTCCATCAAGCGCCTGAATGAGCTGTATGCTGCTACCGGCCAGATCGGTTTCCGCGTTACCCAGCGTCTGGATGCCCGTCTGGTGCAGCAGGAAGGCATGAAGTGTCTGGCTATGAAGGCTGGTTCCTGATAAGGAGGATGCCTAATGAGTAACGGCTACAATGCGAAGAACTACTTTGCCCACGGCGGGAATGAGCTTGTCATCGGCGGCAAGCTCACGTTTCTTCCCGGCGCTGAAGTGGAAGGCGCTGACGCGCTGCCTGCCGCGTTCGCGGACGAGGAAATCGTGCAGATCCCAAACCAGAAAGAAAGCGAAGCAACGACTGTTGCCGCGCTCCGCGAGGACTTCAACGAACTGCTCAGCAAGCTGAAGGCTGCCGGCCTTATGGCCCCCGACGCCACCGAATGAGGTGATGCTCCATGATCCTCACCATTGACGAAGTGAAGACTCATCTTCGTATTCAGCATGATGAGGAGGACGAGCTTATCTCCACCCTGATCGCACAGGCTCAGGCTGTGGCTGAGGATTACTGCCGTGTGCAGTTCTCCGAATCCGCACCTGAGCCTGTGCGTCTCGCCGTGATGCTCATGGTCAGCCACTACTACGAGAACCGGGACAACCCGGACAGGCAGGTGTATGTGACCATGCGCGTTGCCTTTGAGAATCTTCTGTATCCGTACCGCGATCCCGCAAAGATGTTCTGAGGAGGTGGTTTCGCTTGCGAGGATACAAAAACTTTGAATCCGATCCGCATCCGGGAGACCTCCGCCATCTGGTAGAGATCGGCTATACGGAGAACAGGATCAACGAAAACGGCTATCCCGAAGAAACAGACATCGTTCTGTGCAAGGTATGGTCGGCGGTTACCGATGCCGGCAACCAGCATTACCGCTCTGCCGATGTCATGAATACCGAGGCTGTTGTCAACTTCACCATCCGCTACCGCGCTGACGTTGTCCCGGGCATGTGGGTGCGCTTCCGCAATAAGAAGTGGCACATTTCCACTCTGGGCGAATACGGATTCCGGGGTCATTACCTTGGCCTTAAGGCATCCATCTCCGAGGGTGTGAGCGGATGAAGCAGGTTCAGAATGCGCTCAGGGACATCGGGATTCCCGTTATGGCGGGCGTGTGGAGAGCGACTTCTCCCAATCAGAATCCGCCTCAGCAGTATGTGGTGTACTCCACCACCAAAACAGAGTCCAGTCATTATGATGACCACGTAAGCGCCGTTCGCACCTTTGTCTATCTCAACCTTTGGAGTGACACAGACCCGACTGCTATGGCTGACCGCATCCGCAGCGCCATGTATGCAGCCGGGTTTTCTATGGTCGAGGAATCCGATAAAGGCTACAACCAGCCCGCTTACGACACTGCCACACGCCAGTTCACGGTTCAGTGGACATGGTGCTGGCATGAGGAGGTGCATATCGATGCCCCTTGAAACCGAAGGGCTTGAAGCTCTCCGAAATGATATCGCCCGGATGGCAGGCATCATGGATGCGGACGGAGCCGGTTCTGCGACTGCTAAGAACATCCTTCTTGCTGCCGCAGAGCCGATCCACCAGCAGATGAAGGCCAATGCCTCCAGCGATCCCAAGATCATTACCGGCGCACTGCATCGTTCCCTTGAGATCGGCAGTGTACGCAAGCGCAAGTACAGCGGAAAGAGCGTGACCATCGGCGTGCATCACTCCGCTGAAGGCGCTTACTACGCAAACCCTGTGGAGTTCGGACACGGCGGTCCCGCACCGGCTCCCGCACATCCTTTCGTTCGTCCTGCCTACGATACCCGTGCTGATGAGGCGTATGCCATCATCCGGGAAGGCCTGCAGGACGCCATCGACAACCTGTAAGAATTGGAGGTAATTCAATATGGCAGGAACTCCTGTTGCTTCCCCGCAGGTCTCTTCGACCGTGGGTCTCAAGAATGTGGTCATTGCTCCGCTGGTCACTGATACCGATGCGGAGCACACCTATGGCGATCTTCAGCTGCTTGCCGGCGCTATCGAAGCGTCCATCACGCCTGAAAACGCTGATCCCGACATCCAGTATGCGGATGACGTGGAATTCGACACCCTGTATCCCGATCCGGAACTGAGCTTCAAGACCAAGATGGCAGATGTGCCGCTGGCTATCCAGGAGCAGATCTTCGGCAACCAGATCGATGACAACGGCGTACTGGTTCGCACCGCGTCGGACAAGCCCGGCTACTTCGCCGTAGGCTTCAAGTCCGAAAAGGCGGACGGCAATTTCAGGTATGTCTGGCTCTACAAGGTCCGTGCCAAGCCTGCTACCGAGAACTACGCGACCAAGGAAGGTACCACTATTACCCGTCAGACTGGCGAGGTCGAATGGACTGCTATCAAGCGCACTCATGACGGTCGCTATCAGGCAGTTGCTGACGAGGGCCAGAACGGCTTCACCGCTGAAAAGGGCAAGACCTTCCTGTCCACCGTCTACGAACCGACCTTTACCACAGGTACCTGATAACCCATTCCGGCACACCTCATGCTCTCAATCATGGGGTGTGCCTTTCCTTTGGAGGTGATCCCGATGGCGCTTGAAGCTATGCAGCGCAACGGACACAATTTGGGGCTGGGTGTGTTCGAATGTGAAGGTCTGTACGATACCCCCAAGCTGGCGCCCGTCCACTTCAATGAGAAAACGGACTGGATCAGCTTCAACTGTGCTGGAACAGACCGAAAGCGCAGCGTCCACGGTGTTCACTTCTTTGTGGACGATTACATTTTTGAGCGCACATGGCATGACCCCAGACGCTATGCGCTCCTTCTTTCTGAATTCAAGGCAGCAATGACGCCTGACTTCAGCCTGTTTACCGATTATCCCAGAGCCGTGCAGATCTACAATCACTACCGCAAGCATCTGATCGGCGCTTACTGGCAGAGCATGGGCATTACAGTCATTCCGTCCATCTGCTGGAGCGATCATGACAGCTTCGAGTGGTGCTTTGACGGCGAGCCTGTCGGCGGATGCGTTGCAGTATCCTCCGTAGGCACCCAGAAAAGCCCGACCGCACGTGCTCTGTTTATGGACGGATACAACGAAATGCTCAGGCGGCTGAAACCTGAGAAGATCATTTTCTTTGGCGATGTTCCGTCTGCCTGCGAGGGCAACATCGAACGGCATGACCCTTTCTACAAGGCAGTCCATGCCCGAAGGCGGTGCTGATATGGGCGGACGAGGAGGTTCCAGTCACCGTCAGACTGCGGGCGGTACGGCAGCTATCCAGACATTCCTGCAGAATGCCTATGGAGCAAATCATGCCAATGCAGTTCTGGCTATTCTCCAGAATGCGCCGGCACATATTCGTGCGCTATGGGAGCAATATGCCGTACAGTTCCGTGCAACAAACATGCGGCGCGACGAAGGCGCTTTCTACTCTCCGAGAGATGACAGCGTCCATCTTCACATCCCATCTGTTGCCCGGGGCGATGCGATATCAACGCCCTACAGCGTATTGTTCCACGAATACGGGCACATGACCGATTACCTGATTGCCCGGACTCATAATCAGGGTAATTACAGTGCCTACTCAGATCTGTTTCAGGGAATCGGCTCGGATGGCAAGGCGATCATTCGCAGCGGATCTTCCGGCGGCTTGCTTGGCAGAACTGCAAAGGATGAACTGGAAGGACATCTGGCACGAATGCGCAGGCAGAATCCCAATCTGAATCGCCAGCAGGCTGCCCGTGCTCTGGTCAGCGAAGCAAACAGCAAATACAGCTATCGGGATCGAAGTGATATCTCCGATATGTTTGAAGGCGCAGGTCTTGGCATTGCACATCCGCTAGGTGCAGGACACGGCCTCGATTACTGGATCAGCCGCGGCAACAGCAGGGAGATCTTTGCTGAGATCATTTCTGCCGAGGCCGCTCATCCCGGATCACTGAAGGCTATCAAAGAATATTTCCCCAGGACCTATCAGGTTTATCAGGACATGATGAAAGCGAGGAAAAAACGATGACTGAGTTTGATAAGGCCATGAATGACTATTTCGATCATTTCGGTGTGCCGTACCCTTATGCTGTAGGCGTTGGCTTTCCCGGCAGCACGGACGAAGAGAACATTGAGATCATCCGTCGCTGTATCTCTGAAAACAAGCCCGCACAGTTTTCTCCTTTGTATCTGGACGATGTAGATTACTGATCGGAGGTAATAATCATGATTACTTGCACACTGAACAACAAGAAGTATACCGTTGACTTCATCACCGGCCGTGCGCTTCGCGAGATGGAACCCGCCGCCAAGGTGTATGGTAAAATCGTAGCTCTGTCTCAGGCGGCTCTCAAGGGCGAGAACATCCAGACCGATGATCAAATCAGCATCCCAGAAGCGATGGATGTGATGATCCGCTGGTTCTGCATCCTTTTCGGCAACCAGTTCACTCCCGATGAGGTGCTGGACTATTACCCCGTGGACAGGCTGATGCACGATATCGCTCTGGCCCTCATGGCCGTGCAGACGCAGACTACCGGGGTGCTTGATGAGTTCCCTACGAGGGCAGCGCAGACGGACATGACGGCCCCGGCCTGACGCTGCACGACTTTATCATGGACACCTACAACTCTCTTCTTGAAGGCGGCTGGCGTATGAGCGAGATCGACAGCATGGACATGCTGGGCTTTCTCGGCGTCCGCGCATGGAATGCCCGCAAGGAGAAGAAAAAGAAAGAACCCCGCCGCGCGTTCATCGACGAGGTCTGGGGCAACCTTACGCCCACTGTATAAGGCAGGTGAGAAATCTTGAGTGAAACCCTCCGCGACCTGGTTGTGTCGCTGTCCCTTCAGACGGATAACTTTACCCGCAATATCAAATCTGTCAATAAGCAGATTCAGGAAGCGGAGAGCAAGTTCAGACTCGCCGCGGCCGGTATTGAGGGCTTTGAAAAGACCGCAACCGGGCTTTCGACACAGCTTTCCACCCTGGAGCGGCGGCTTCAGCTTCAGAGGGATGCGGTCACGCAGTTTGAAAAGGCACTGACTGCCGCAAATACCAAGCTGCAGGAGTGCTATAACCGCCAGAATGATTATGCCCAGCGGCTGACGGATGCCAAAACCGCACAGCAGGCGCTCAAGGAGCAGGTCGGACTTGCTGCACAGCAGTACCGTACCTTTGCGGCAACACTGGGTGAAACCGACTCTGCTACCATTGCTTCCAAGGCAAATCTCGATCAGCTGAAGGTCGAATACCGCGCCCAGTGTGCGGAAGTGAAAAAGCTGACCGGGCAGAATGCGGCTCTGAAAAAGAGCACTCAGAACGCAGCTGATGCTGTATCTCAGGCGAACATCAATCTGAATGGCGCCCGTGCTGCCGTCAAGACGACGGAGTCTGAAATCAGCAAGTGCAACCGTTCTCTGGCGCTGGCTCAGACCAATTGGGATGCCGCCGGAAAGTCCATTGAGCAAAGCAGGACGGCTATCACTACCTTCGGCAAGCAGATCAGCCTTGCAGAGAGCAAGTTCAAGCTGGCGGCTGTCGGCATCAAGGATATGGACGCCAGTGTCGACGGCTTGACTGCCAAACTGACCATGCTCCGCGAGAAGCTCACCCTGCAGGAAAACACAGTCACCGAGTATGAGAATGCTCTGCGCGGTGCCCGTGAACAGCTGAAGGCGGCACAGGATGCTCATGATCCAGAGAAGATCCAGCAGGCATCCGATGCTGTCATTGATGCTGAAACTGCTCTCAACAAAGCAAAGACTGCTCTTGCCGAGGTTCGGCAGGAAATCGAGCAAACCAATAAAGACCTTCGCACCGCACAGTCTGCCTGGACGGAAGCCGGACAGAGTCTGGATGCCTTCAGCAAGTACTGTGATAAGGCCAGCAAGGTAACCGGAGCCGTTGGACGCACTCTGACCACCGTAATGACCACGCCGATTCTGGCGCTGGGATCTGCGGCGATCAAGGCGTCCATTTCTTATGAATCGGCATTCACTTCCGTCCGCAAAACGGTCAATGCTACCGAAGAAGAGTTTGCCGCCCTGTCTGATGAGATCAAGGGCATGTCGACCGAGATCGCCACCTCTGCTGACGATATCGCAGAAGTCGTTGCCATCGCCGGTCAGCTGGGCATCGGTACGGATTATCTGACCACATTCGCGCGTACAATGATCGATCTGGGCAACTCCACCGATATTGTGGCATCCGAGGCAGCCTCTACGCTGGCGAAGTTTGCGAACATAACTAATATGGATCAGAGCCTGTTCGGAAACCTTGGCTCTACGCTGGTTCAGCTGGGCAACAACTTCGCCACAACAGAATCCTCCATCATGATGATGGCTATGCGACTGGCTGCTGCAGGTCATCAGGTCGGCCTTTCTGAAGCGCAGATTCTGGGCTTTGCTACGGCGCTGTCCTCTGTCGGCATCGAAGCCGAAATGGGCGGTTCCGCATTCTCCAAGGCGCTGATCAAAATGGAAGTAGCTGCTGCTACGGGAGGCGAAGCGCTTACCGACTTTGCAACCGTCGCAGGTATGACAGAAGCCCAGTTCAAGACGCTGTGGGATGCTGATCCCGCCGCTGCATTTCAGGCATTCATTGTCGGTCTGTCTCAGATGGACGAGCAAGGTATGAGCGCTATCGCAACCCTTGAGGAGATCGGCATCTCTGAAATCCGACTTCGTGATACTCTGCTCCGTGCGACGAATGCTACGGAGCTTTTTGCTGAAACGCAGATCATGGCCAATGCCGCTTGGGAAGACAACTCCGCTCTGGTGGAGGAAGCCGGCAAACGCTATCAGACAACGGCGAGCAAGCTGACGAACCTGAAGAACAAGGCTGTTCTGTTCGGTCAGCAGATCGGCGATGATCTCAATCCCACGATCCAGAATCTGATCAAGGGCGCGGATGAACTGATCGACAGCTTCATGGAGATGGATGAAGCCCAGCGGCTTCAGATCATCAAGTGGGCTGGCATCGCAGCGGCAACCGGTCCTGTTCTTCTGGGCATCAGCAAGGTGTCCAAGGGCATCGGTGTATTTACCGGGGGTATCGGCAAATTCGCTACCGCTGTCGGCAAAGCTGGAGGCGGCTTCAAGGGCTTTATGTCCGTTTTGGGCAAGTCTCCTTCTGTGTGGCTGGCTGTAGCTGCCGCAGTCGTGGTTGGTACGATTGCGCTTGCCGACTATGTTTCCGGTGCAAAGCAGGCGCGTGAAGCACTCGAAGGCATGGCGGAAACCGCTGAAAGCTGGAAAAATACTGCTGCTGAAACTTTCTATGGCAAAAGCGATGGTCTTTCTTTCTTCGGCATGAGTGAAAGCGACTTCACCAATGAAGCACAGACTGCTGAAGAGTGGCTCACCGGGCTTCTTACTGTTTGGACGGACGGCAAGAAGGAAACCGATGAAATTGTCAGCGAGTGGACGGAATCCTTCAAAACGCTGACTGCCAATACCCGCAATGCGCTGGTTGAACTGAAGGCCACCGCAGATGCCAATGGCTATACCGGTGTGTCTGCCCAGCTGCAGGCTGACATTGATCAGCTGGACGCCATCGATAAGGAAATCGAACGGCTGCTGAGGAAGCGGCAGAACGGCTACTTCTCCGAAGGTGACCAGATCCGACTGCAGGAACTGATCGATACCCGCGAGGCGATCGTTGTCAAGTATCATCTAACTCCGGCTGAAACGGACGGCTTCGAAACCATCGCTCAGAAGGTGGAAGCAGAAGTTGCCCGTGCGCACGCCCGCGGTCAGAGCGATGCAGATGTGTCTGTCTACGAGAACGCAATGGTTGCCGCCGCTGAAGGCATGGCTGCCATCAACGCACAGATCGATGCGCAGTATGACAAGGAGTACGCTCTGATCATGCTGATCGATGATGCTTCTGAACGTCAGGCGGCTCTGGATGAACTGAACCTCAAGTACAACGAAAACCGCCGTGCCGCTGCGCTGGAATATGCGCAGACTATGGCTTCCATTGTGATGCCTGTCTGGCAGCAGGATGATATCCAGCAGGCGGCAGCAGACATTGACACACTGAACCAGAAGCTGCGCGAATACAGCATGGCTTCTGAAACTGACAAGCCCGGTCTGCTGGCCGATCTCAATGAGATCACAGCGAATATGGACGAGGGCGCGCTGATCGAGTACATCGGACTGCTCACGCAGATCCAGTCCCTTCTGGACAGCGGTCTGACGGAAGCAGAGATCGAAGCCATGTTCCCGGAAATTGATGTGTCCGAGGCTATGGAACAGCTGGCTTCCGTTCAGGATTATCTGGACACCCACCAGCTTGAACTCCCGGGTCTGGCAAGCATGTTCTCTGAAGCGATCCCCGAAGAGGCTCTGAAGATTGCAACTGATCTTGACATGACGGGTGCGCAGGCACGATGGGACGAGTTCGCCGCCAATCCTGGCGTGATCACCACCGATGCCATCATTGCATCCTATCAGGAAAACGAGGAAACCCAAAAGATCCAGCCCACGGTTGAAGCCTTCGTCTCCGGCTATACGGAAATCCCCGAAGGCGCGGATGTTGCCCAGCTTACTCCGCAGGGCGTGATCGCCTATGTAGAGAAGTATGCTGAGATCACCACCGGCGCCGATGTATCCGGACTGACGCCTGAGATTGCCGCCTGTTTTGTTGCCGGTTATCAGGAGCTTGCGGAAGGCGCGGACGTGTCTCTCCTCAAGCCCAGCGATGTTGTGGCTTATGTCACCAATTACGCAGAAGAACAGGGCGTGGATATTTCCGGCCTTGCACCTGATGGCGTGACAGCCTTTGTCATGGCCTATCAGGAAATCGAAGGCGGTGCGCTGACCACAACGCTGAAGCCTTCCGACGTTGCCGCAATCGTCACCCAGTATCTGCTGGATGAGAACGTGGATCTGAGCAAGGTCACTGATGCCCAGGTGGACGCGATGGTTACTGCCTATGCAGAAGCCGCCAACTGCGACAAGACCGCGCTGAAGGCTGAGGTTGTTGCCCAGATCACCGAGTATGTTCAGGCGGAAGGCCTGAAGCCTCCGATTCTGACAACCAAGGTGCAGATCACCGGCTATGAATACCTGACTTATCAGGACTTTCAGGAGAAAAGCGGTCTGAGCGTTGAAGTGCCTGTCCGCCTGGGCGAAGTGTCCGATACTGATCTCGCCGCACTCAGCGCAAACGGCAAAATCAAAATCTGGCAGGACGGTATCGAAATCCCGGTTACTGCTGTTCCGGAAGGAGCAATCACAGCCGATACCATCGCAACGATGGACGAGGACGGCACGATGCACATCCTGATTTCGCCGCAGGTCACTGGCACGCAGGAAGCCATCGAAGCCATTTCTCCGCTGGTAGATGAGGTTGATAAGCTGGGTGTCACCACGGCTGGCATGTGGGCAGGCATCATGCCTTCGACCACAATGGACCTGATCGGTTCTGCGGTCAGCCGAATCAACTCCTACACCAAGACGCTGGACTACAACGGCTGGCAGAAGTTCTGGGCATCTCTGCGCGGTGAAAGCACCGATCATGGTGTGCTGGATCAGAGCATGCGCTATGACTTCAACTCGCAGACGGTCGCTGAGCTTTCTGCCTATGTCGGCGAAATGGTCGCCGCAATAATGCAGGGCAAACAGGTGTCCGAGGAGGACATTGCAAACCTGCAGGCCATCGTCACGTTCCTCAACGGACTGGATACCACAGAAACCGGCGCCCACATCCTTGAGGGTGTCGCTCAGGGTATGACGGAAGCCGGCTGGGATACGGATGCCGAAACAGTTGCTGCCAATCTGGAATCCGCTCTGAACATGGCATTTGACATCAACTCGCCCTCTGAGCGTGTAAAGCCTGTTGGCGACAACGTGGCGGCTGGTGTCGGTGCCGGCATGAGCGCACACGATTTCTCTACGGATGCTTCTACAGTCGCTTCCGCTATCGAAACCGCAATATCCACTGCTTTCCCGGCAGCAATGCTGGCTTCCTATGGCACGACCGGAGTGCAAGGCATCGCTGATGCCATGACCGGCTACAGCATGTCTGCCACCGGAAACACGGTTGGCTCCAATGTGAAGAGCGCCGTCAACTCCAGCCTGACCAGCACAACGCTTCGTTCTGCTGGTGTCAACGTAATGGCTGGTCTGAAGGCAGGCATCAATGCAGGTCGCTCCGGTGTGATCTCTGCCATGCGATCTGCTGCCCGGGCTGCTGTCAGCGCTGCGAAATCCGAACTCAAAATCAAATCGCCTTCTCGCGTTTTCGAGGATGAAGTCGGTGTCATGACGATGCGCGGCTTCGGACAGGGCGTGCTGAAGGAAAGCAAGGAACAGGCACGCGTCATCCGCAACGCATCCCGATACCTGACCGGCGAAGCAAAGAACAGCGCCATTGGCTACACAACCAGCGACAACCGGCGCACTTACAACAACAGCGTGAACTCCACCATTCAGGTTGCACAGATGGTTATCCGTGATGAGCAGGATATCCGTTCTCTGGCTGTGGAGATCGCAACGCTGACCAGGCGACAGCAGCGCGGAAAGGGGCTGAGAATGGCATGAACGACTGGTTTGAATGGAACGGTGTGAAATGCACCGACTATGGAATCTATGTGACCGAACAGCCTCCGTCCACCATCCCGGAGGAACGTGTCACATTCACAAACATCCCGGGACGGAGTGGTTCACTGACCACTCTTGAAGGGGATTATGTATATGAAGATCTGGTTCTGACAGCCACCTGCGTGATCTCCGATCCTGACAGGATTCTCGAGATCGCCGGGTGGCTGCGCGGCTCCGGTACGGTCACCTTCGCCAACCGCGATGGCGGCTTTTATTATGCACGGGTGGTCAATCAGATCCCATTCGAGAAAATCCTGCGCGGCAATCCACACAGGTCATTTGCTGTGAACTTCCGCTGCAAGCCCTTCTGGTATGAGGCGGATGTACCAGTCAAGAACATCCAGCCCGGCAGCGGCAGTACCAGCGGATATGTCACCATGCAGAATCCCGGCAATGTGCCCTCTGAGCCGATTATTACTGTGACCGGAAGCGGCGAGATCACGCTGATCGTTGACATGACGATTGTGGAGCTTTCCGATGTGAACGGTGAGATCACGATTGACTCTGTTCTGCAGGAAGCATATTCCGGAATCACGTCCATGAACAGCTGTATGAGCGGTGACTTTCCAACTTTGCCGCCCGGGAACAGCACGATCTCGTGGACTGGCAATGTGACCTATTTGAAGGTTGAACCTAACTGGCGGTATCTCTAAGGAAAGGAGGAAATCCGTTGATTTGTGTATATCCTGCTGATTGTACAGACTTTTCCAATAACGGTCTGGGCGCGGTCAGCCCGACATCCTGCACTGTTACCGAAACTCTGAACGGCGAATGGGAACTGACGCTTGTTCATCCCATCGATGAGCGTGACAAGTGGCGAAAGCTCACGGACGGCGGCATCCTTCGCGTCCCTGTGCCTGCGGCAATGACGCCGCAGATCAATCTGGTCACGCAGCAGTACCAGACCACTACCTATGACGTGGAAGTCTACAAGGTCAGCACCAGCCGAGATCCGCTTCGTCTGCGCTCCGGTACAGGCACGAAGTACAAGATTCTGGGCAAGTACAAGAAAGGCACTGAGGTTATCGTCATCGAGAAAACCTCGTCCTCCTGGTACGAAGTAACCTGCCCGGACGGCAAGCATGGCTACATGTCCTCCGAATACCTGACCTATGTACGCACTGAGCAGCAGAGCACGACCACCAATGTGGGTTTCCGCAATGATGTGGTCGAATCACGCCAGCTACGCGATCAGCCCTTCCGCATCTATCGTGTTGTGCCTGAACTGGATAAGGTCACTGTGTATGCCCGGCATATCTTCTATGATCTGCTGGACAACATGATCAAGCAGATCAAGCCCGCCTCTGATGCGGTCGGCGCCTCTGTTGTGAAGAGCATATCGGACGGATGCCTGTCCGAGCATGACTTCACATTCTACTCCGATCTGGAGAGCACAGCTTCGAATGTCTCTTTTGAGAACATCAACCCGGTTGAGGCTCTGCTGGGCGAGAACGGCCTGACCTCCAAGTACGGAGCCGAACTCGTCCGAGACTGGTTTGACGTGTTCCTCGTCAGCCGTGTGGGTACGGACAGTGAGGTGCAAATCCGCGAGAAGAAGAACCTCACCGGCATCTCCATCGATGTGGATATGACCGATGCCGTCACGCGCATCATGCCCACGGGCGAGGACGCAGACGGCAATGTGCTGTATCTGCCGGAACTGTACATCGACAGTCCGAACATCGGCGCTTTCCCGCATCCGAAGTGGATTCACCTTCCGGTATCCGAAGCCAAGGAAGTGGCTGAAGGCGATAACTACAAGAGCCTGACTTCCTGTTATCAGGATATGCGCAAGGCAGCACAGGCTGAATACGACGCCGGGTGTGATATGCCTACGGTCACGCTGAAGGTGGACTTCGTGAACTGCAAGGATACCGAGGAGTACAGGCAGTTTGCGGCGCTCACCGATATCTTCCTCGGTGACGCCGTTCGTGTGGTTGCGAGGCGTCTGGGCTTCGAAGTGACCATGCGCATGACGCAGTACACCTACGACTGCCTGACCCGCAAGTACACCAGCGTCACGCTGGGAACGGCGACAGAAACGCTGGAGGGTACGACCATCTCTGCCCGGCAACTGGCGTCCGGGTCGATCAGCGGTACGAAGCTGATGCTCAACTCCATCGGTTCCGGGCATCTGCAAAACGGCTCTGTCGGCAGTCTTCAGGTGAAGGCTGCAGCGATCCAGAGCGCACACATCCAGACAGCAGCCATCACGCAGGCGCACATTGCGCAGGCGCTGATCGAAACGCTGAACGCCAATGCGATTACTGCGGTTTCTGCAAAGATTCAGGAGTTGGCTGCCGGGCAGATCACGACGGATGAGCTTTACGCTTCCATTGCAATGATCTCCACTGCCCAGCTGACTACTGCGAACATTATCAATGCGAACATTGAGTGGGCGCAGATCGAATCGCTGGCAGCTGACATTGCCACCATCTCCAAGGCACAGATTACAAGCGCAAATATCGATGAAGCCAATATCGACTGGGCGGCGATCACCACGCTGTCCGCTGCGGTTGCCAGCATGGTCAAGGCAGATATCGGTACAGCGGACATCGACTGGTCGCACATCAAGGATCTGGCCACCGATACGGCAATCATCACGCAGGGTACTGCCGGCGAACTATATATCGCCAAGCTGGCTGTGACCGAAGCGAATATGGTATCCCTGACCGTTGGCGAGCTTGTTGTAAAAGGCTCGGACGGGCATTTTTATTCCGTGAGTGTTGATGAGAATGGTGAAGTGGTCACAACCCTCAAGCAGGTGGCAAATGATGATGTTGCCGATCTTTCCATTCATGGTACAGAAAAGCTGATCGAAGGCTCTATCACAGCCAAGACACTGAATGTGCAGGAGATCTTCGGTGACAACGCTACGATCAGAAGCCTGATCGCTGCAAACATCGATGTTGACACGCTGTTTGCACGAGAGGCAACGCTCAATGCCATCAATGCGATGGACATCACAAGCAACACCTACCTCAAGCTGATGGTGGCCGAGAAGGCTGATCAGTCAGAGGTGGATGCCCTCGGTGAGCGCATGGATGCAGCAGAACTGAAGATCACGCCGGACGCCATTGTTTCTACGGTCACCGGCTCCCAGCAGTATCAGGAAGATCTGGCTTCTATATCTTTGTCGGGCAGCGGCGTCGAAATGATCGTGGGCACTCAGACTGCTTCCACCGCTTCATGGACAGGCGTTTCTGCAATGTCTGAACTGAAGGACGGTGTGCAGATTGCTTTCTGGCTGCCGCAGAGCAGTGGTGCGAATGTTACTCTGAATCTGACGCTTGCTGATGGATCGACAACCGGTGCTATTCCGTGCTACTTTTCCGCAGGCACACGGCTGGGGACTCAGTACAGTGCGGGCAACGTCATCCGTCTTACTTATCGCGAGAATGCGAAATACTACTCCAGCACAATCGCCAAGGGCTGGTGGGCTGACGCGAATTACAACACGGACACCTATGACCGCATCCGGCACGGAACAGTCAAAGCTAAGGAAACCTGTGCGTACTTCAGGCTCATCGTCAGCGACAGCGAGGGTTACTATCAGCTTGCTGCTGGTAAAGCGTTCGACATTTCCAAGCCTATTCTGTGGCTAGCAAGCACGCTTACAGCCGGTTATTCCACCTCCAATGCATATCTGGCCTATTCCAGTATTTCTGTCAGAAATCATGTGTCGGATTTCACGGGTACGACGGGTGCTTCTCTATATCTGGTTGGAACGCTGGTTGGCTCCACTTTCCTCCCAGCAGAGAATTACCTGACCTGCACGCCACCGACAGAAGAAAATGGCCTCACATACATGCTGCTGGGCATCATGACCTCTGCGTATGCCATGAACCTCTTCCCGGAGCATCCGCTGTACCGCTTTGTGAACGGCGCTTTCCAGCCTCTTTCGCAGGTGGCATACGAGGCATATTCAGAGGTCGGAGAAGTACGCACAGAGATGCGGACTGCCATCGAGCAGACCAACACTGCGATTGCGCTCAAGGCTGACCAGACAACTGTTACTGCACTTTCCAGCCGTGTTGATTCGGCTGAACAGCAGATCACACCGGAAGCGATTACTTCCAAGGTGCTGCAATCCGCACAGTATGCTTTTGAGAAAGCCGATGGACGCAACTACTGCCTAAACAGTGCTGTGGAGCACAAGTTCGTGGACGGGTACTATCGACTGGCATCGGGCGGAACCACTACTGCAACAGGTCAGCGGCTGGATCTGTCGGATGACTTCTTCTCACACAGCAATGGGCTGAGCAGAATGCTCTTTTCCTTTGACATCAAGCGTACCAACATTGACGCCTCCGCCGCCTCGACTGCAGGTGTGTATTCCGGTTTCTGGATTTACTACAACCTCTACGGGGCGGATGGCACGACTGTTTCCACCACCGGACGCGGCTTTTATCTGCGCACAAGCGATGCAAACTTTGCTGCCACCGACAGCGACTGGGTGCATATGACCTACGGCGTATATAACTTCTCCGGCTATAATCCGATCAGCGTTGCTTATGCGTATATCGGTACTGCCTCGCAGAAGGGTTGCACCGGTACAGTCGAGTTCCGCAATTTCAAAGTCGAAACATCAGAAACATGGACAGACTGGAGTGCTGCGCCCGAGGACATTTATGGTCTTTCCAGCCGTATGAGCAACGCTGAAAGCCGTATCACCCAGAATGCCAGCAGCATTGCACTCAAGGTTTCCACGTCCACTTACAATTCCGAGAAGGTCTACCGTGGTTCGACTGCGCCCACAACTCTGTACACCAACATGCTCTGGCTGGACACCTCGGTAAGCCCGAACCTGCTCAAACGATATACGGGAAGCACATGGGTGGCGGCAGGTGCGCAGGAGGTCAAGGCCAGCGGCATCACCATTGGCCCCAACAACGTGGCAATTACAACGGAGAACTTTCTGCTTCAGCTGCTCGATCCCGGCGACAATGAAAACGTACTCATGGAAATGAGCGCCAACGGCAACGTCGGTTTCAAACAGCTTTATGCGGATGAGGTTATCTCTGACTCCGTAGCACAGTCCTATGCCGGTTCTTCCCGGCTGTGGGTAAAACCATCCATTGAGACGCCGACAGAAACGGACTTCCGTTCGCTGGGCGAGGCTGTTCAGACGCTGAACAACAGATTCCTGCCCAATGACGTGACCATCTATCTGCCGTGGGGCCGGGAAACCTATGAACCCTCCGGTGTTGTCATCCGGGGCATTTCCGGCCCGGGCAAGCTGACGATCTATGGCTACGGTGAAAACAGTATCCTCAACAGCTACATCAAGGTTCACGGCTGCTTTGCCCACATCTGTTTCCAGAATCTGTACCTTCGTGAAAGCAGAACGCTGAATGGAAGCAACCGCCAGCCGTATCTGTGCGAGGTTACAAAGTGCCACTTCGTGGAGTTCAGCGGTTGTACGCTCGACGCCAACGGTATCACGTATGACTCCGTATATGCCCGCTCCTCTCATGTTTTCCTGTACAATTGCGGTCTGTACAATGCTCTGCAGGGGCTGGAATGCTATCTGGCACAAGGCAATGTGAAGGACTGCTGCGGCTCCTGCAGCTGGGCGATGGTTTCCTACGCCAGTCTGATCATTGCCAGCGGTACGGTTCCTGCGGGCAGCAGAGGCACGGGTGAAAACGGGCTTCTGTATGCAAACAGCGTCACAACCGATTACGGCACAGCCATTCCTACTGTCACACCGGATGAAACCGGCATTCTGTACGCAACAACCACAAAGTCGTGGCGCGGCAGCTGGCGAACCGATACGCTGGATGTCATTCAGGGCGTGTACTACGACAGCGGCTACAACTCGTCCCTTAACTGGAACAGAGGCTGCATGTGGTTCAGTAATGCACAGAACCTGCTGTCGGGGTGTACAGTCAAGAGCGCGACGCTTACGCTTCACCGCAAAACCGGCTCCGGTTCCAGCTCAGCGAAGAGCGTCTACCTGTGTGCGATCACGAATACCTCTGCAAGCGGCACACCCAGCATTGCCAGGAACTATGGTGCTATCGGCACCATCGGTCGAGACAAGCAGGTTACGTTCTCGATCCCTGTGGATGCTGTGCAGGGATTGGCAGACGGCTACTACGGCGGTCTGTGCCTGTATGAAACCCCGTACAACTTCGGTTCGTCCACCTACTCCAATGCGTACATGCGCATGAGCGGAACGGACACCAATTACGAACCCTATATCGAATGCGTATTCAGCGGCAGCACGGCTGTCGGCTAAGAAGGAGGATTTCAAGTGAATATTGCTATCCCGCTGGGCGGGCAGATCCGTATGGTGATCTGCTCGTCCTTTGTTATTGCCAAGCGCAAGGATACCACCCACTACGATCTGAGCGGCGAGAGCTTCCAGCTGACGGGCGTGACTGCCGATCAGGTCTATGTCTTTGATGACTCGGTTGTGATCACCGAAGGCATGGAACTGACACACAACCTGATCGCTCAGTCCCTTCCGCTGGATCGCTTCGTTTCCGTGAGCGCGGAAGAGGCGCTGCCCAATGCCATCGGTCTGCTTCTGCGGCTGGCTGTGGCAGACGGGCGCGTGACGGACAGCGAACTGCTCCGTATTCAGCCTGCGCTGGAGGGCCGCCTCTGGCAACCGGGGCTGGATGTCAAGGTTGGAGATGTGTATACCTTCGGCGCGTTCCTCTGGCGCTGCCTGCAGGACCACACCACGCAGGGTACCTGGACGCCTGATCTTGTACCTGCTCTCTGGCGCAAGGTGGAGATTCTCTCCGAAGATGCCGTGCGCATCTGGGCTGCGGGCATTGACTACATCGTTGGCGATGAGGTCGCTTATCCGGATGAAAACGGCACGATGTACACCTGTCAGCAGGCTCACACTGCACAGACCGGCTGGGAACCGCCCGCTGTCCCCGCTCTGTGGCAGGAGAAGGTCTCCGGTTCAGCCGAAGAATCAACCGATGAAAACCAGATCGAAGAAGTATAAGGCCGCTGTCATAGCGGTCTTTGCTATATCAACTCTAAGGAGGATTTGACTATGAGGGATTTCTCTATCGACATCATTTGGGCCAAGCTTCAGATGGCTATCGCGGCTGTCGGTGGCTGGCTCGGCTACTTTCTGGGAGGTATGGACGGTTTGCTGACTGCACTTCTGATCTTTATGGCCGTTGACTATGTGACCGGCCTCATGTGCGCTGTGGCAGACAAGAAGCTGTCCTCCAGCGTGGGCTTTAAGGGTATCTGTAAGAAGGTGCTCATTATCATGCTGGTGGGTGTTGCCCACATCGTTGATCTTCATGTGGTAGGAACCGGCAATGCTCTGCGCGGCGCCGTGGTGTGCTTCTACTTGTCCAATGAGGGTGTATCCCTGCTGGAGAATGCGGCTCACCTTGGACTGCCTATCCCGGAAAAGATGAAGAGCATTCTTGCTCAGCTTCACAATCGAATTGACGATACCACGACCGACCAGGGCAGCGGCGCATAACCGCTGCTCTTTTGATTGGAGGAAATCATGAGCGAAAGAATCAATACTCCGTATACCAGTGAACACTTCGTTGCCTTCTGTCTGTCCATGCTGGGCCAGCCCTATTGGTACGGCACGGTTGTCTACAAGTGTTCCGAATCCCTGCGAAGCCGAAAGGCCAAGCAGTATCCGTCCCATTACAAGGACTCCCGCACTGCCCGCTATAAGCAGGATATTGCCAATAAGAAGGTCTGCGCAGACTGCGTTGGCCTCATCAAGGGCTACAACTGGACCAGCGGCGGCGTGGGCGTCAGGGAAGCCATCGGCACCGACAAGACCTTCTCCAGCAAGTATGGCGGCAACGGCTGCCCTGACAAGTCCGCCAACGGCATGTTCACCTATGCCAAAAGCAAGGGCTGTGCCTGGGGAACGATTGACACGCTGCCCGAGATCCCAGGCGTTGCGCTGCGCTCCGACGGTCATGTCGGCGTGTATGTTGGTGACGGCTGCGCTGTCGAGGAGCGCGGCTTCAGCTATGGCTGTGTGAAAACCAAGGTGTCCTCCCGCAAGTGGACGCACTGGTTCCAGCTTCCCTTTGTGGATTACGGCGATGGTGTGTTCACGGGCGGCAGCTATGTCAAGCCAGATACCGCAGAAACCGTGTACACTCTGGGCACCCGTACTCTGAAGAATGGCAGCAAGGGTACGGATGTAAAGGCTATGCAGGAATTCCTCCTGCAGCTGGAATACAGTCTGCCCAAGTATGGTGCTGACGGCGAGTTCGGTTCTGAAACTGAAAAGGCCCTCAAGGCGTTCCAGCGGAAGATCGGCATCAAGCAGGACGGCTTCTATGGCAACGAGACCCATCAGGCTCTGATGGATGCTGTGGCTGATGATGACGAAGGTAAGGCTGGCCCCGCGCCTGACACCGAAACTCCCGAAGAGGTGGCGCCCACTGGCAAGCAGGTACGCATTGTGTGCGGCAGCGGCTCTGTCAACATTCGTGTGGGCAACGACACGAAGTATGGACGCATTACCTCTGTAAAGGACGGTACGACCTTCGAGTGGGTCGCCACTGCCGAGAACGGCTGGCACGCCATCGTGGTCAATGCGCAGATCGGCTGGGTATCTGGCAAGTACAGCGAAATAATCCAATAATCCCAATTACAAGCGGCACTTCAGGAGTATTTCTCCCGGAGTGCCGCTTTATTTTGTTAAAGTGGTTATGCCCACATTTTGGGCAAAACCTCTTTATTCATCTGTATAGGAATCATCGTCATCATCCAGATCATCTTCATCACTGGCTGTTCCGTACAGCTTGCGCATGGACAGCCGATACTTGCACTTTTTGTTGTAAAAGAGCAGCATCGCTTCTGCATAGCCAAGAGCACCCGGACGCCGCTCCCGAGCAGTACGAATAATGGTTTTCATAGGAATAAGTCCAAGGCGTTCCTTGAAAGTCTCCTCATTTAGTGCATCACCATAAGCCGCAAGCATCCGCGCTACCGCATTGAGCATATTGCCTGTTAAGGAGTATATTTCTCCTTCCCAAGTGCTGACGAGGATGCGCAGAACCTTATCCAGCACATGATATCCGTAGGTATCGAAAATGTTTTCCAAGGCAGCAATTGCGCAGATCACACCATGCCTTTTCTGTGTTGACCCAAGTTCCAGATTATAGGAATACACCAGATCACGGATAAGCAGATGCTTTTCGCTGCCTGACTCAAGATGCGCATAAAAGGTATCATACGGAGAAACCGGTCGATGGTGTTTCTGCTGTTCTGCAAAGATATGAGCTTCATGTTCATAGGACAGATGATTAAAGATCATACACCATACAGGAGTATCTCTTGAACCGGATTTAAGCGCGACCGCTTCTATGGTGTGCTGTCCGTCAAAAACAAAGTTTGTTCCGTCTCTGCGGCTGACTTTGACGAGGTTGATCTGATACAGATCAAATTCACGGACGATCTTCAGAATCTGCGATTCAGACAGACTGCGCTGATAGTCCTGACAGGAAACCAAATTCTTGATCGGTATCTTCTCAAAAATCACATCAGGCACATATGCGCTGTAATCAGTATTCATGTGTCACTCCTTAATGGCTTGAAGCAATTCTTCTATTGTAGCCCGCAGGTTGAACAATGCATGTTCAAGGTTCATGCGTGCTTTGAGAGAAATGCTGCTCAAGTCCGTATTGCTGCGTGTCCGACTGATGGAGGTTGCCCATGAAGGGATGGTGAGCGTTAAGCCGGTAACCTCAGCATCGGGATCATAATCGGGCATGTTTTTGATCTCAGGCTTGACTTGAACAGGCGGTTCCGGTACAACCTGTCCTAACTGAGAACGTGCGACTCCATAGGGCACATATACGCTGCATTTCTTCACATCCTTCATCTGTCTTCCAAATTTCTTGACCTCTTGCGGTGACATGCGGGACAGCGCTATAACATTGTCGTGCGATATTTTGTATCTGCCGGACAGTATGCGTGGAAGCATGGTTGGATCTTTCTTCGCAATCGCATCGATGGCCTTGCTGTATGTACCGTACTTTTCGACAGTTCCGTGCGCCAAATGGTACTCTTCTCCGATGCGCTGAGACGTGCGTATCTTCTCCTGCTGGGCATCCGGGTCAATGACTTCATACGGCAAGTCACCCGAATGCTCTCTTTTTCTGTACTGATTCCAGCCATTGTAATTTCGCTTGGCTGCGATTACTTTTTCAGCTTCATACCGCTTTCCAATGAGATAACGGCGTGTTTCATCTGAAATGTTTCTGCGCCCCAGCTGTCTGGCACATATCCAAATGATGGCTTCTTCCCGGTTGTCAAAGTGCCGTTCTCGGGTATCGAAGGGAATGCCCAGCCGAGTGCATATCTCGTATCGATTATGCCCGTCCACGATGATTCCTTTCCAAACAGTGATTGGCTCCTGACATCCTTCCGATATAAGGGTTGATTCTAGATAGCGGTATTCATCCTTCATGAGCGGGCGAATCAGATCACGAAACTCACGGTCAATGGTTAGCTGCGGGGTCTTAGGCTTATCCATCGACACTGGCTCCTTCATCATTCTCAATCTTCTGAATTGTACTCATAGGGAAGCGGGCTGCGCGCAGTTCCGGGATGATCTTTCCGGTCAGTCTGTAGGAAGCGTTTGCATCTAAACCGCCATGCACCTCGCGGAGTTTTCTGAGGAACATACTGCTGCAGAATTCAAAGCAGTTTCTGCTCTTAAGTCCGCGAGGATTGATGCGAACCTCCTGACCACCGGAAACTTCCGTATCACGGCATACAATGGCAACAACCATGTCCTCGGGGTCGAACAGCAGCTGAAGAAGAGTGGGATCACCCAGCAGATGGATTGTTGGCTTATGGATGCGGATTCGATTCCGTCTCATATCAAGTGCCATGCTGATTGTGATTGGAGCATTTACCTGTTCTGCCATGAATCTGTACCTCCTGAACGAGTTTCAGCAGGAAGCCGAGGCTGTTCTGTCTGTGCCGGAATGCCCGGAACGGCAGATTGTTCAGCCTCCTTGTCCTTGATACCGTACACAGCATAGTTGTCGAAAATGTTGATCTGAAGTGATTTGCGGTGCTCCTCAAAGGGGACACCGAACTGATCCTGCCATTCAGCCGGGAACACGGGTGTGCGGCTCATCTTGGGTTTAGTACCTTCCTTAGCGATCCGCTGGTACACTTCCGTAGAGGTCAGATCGAACACAAAGAGGTACTCACCATTTGCGCGGATGAGCTTTCCCAAAATCTTGTATCTGTAGTTCGGGTTCCAGCCCATCATATCAAACAGCTTCATAAAGAAGATCTTACCCGTTACTTGGCGGGGTTTGCGCTTGCCGCCGCTGTTGGTGCACCACTGAAAAGAATGCAGGTCCGACTCAAGGCAGGGACGGATAGCCAGCTTGCGTGTCTGTCGGTTGACCAGAAACTGAATATAATCGATCTGCGGCAGGCGCTTGATGCAAGCGGAGTTTAGGCCGATTTTGTAATTATTGAAGGTGATAGACGGTTCGCTGATGTGGGAAAAGAATTCACGGCGGACGACCTGAAACTTATCCAGACTGAAGGAATCATCCTCTTCAATCTGATCCTCGCCCACGGGAACGACCGTCAGCATCTCATCGCCCTCAAGTTGCGCTTCATCAGTCTGATCAATCGACAGTGGCAAATAGCCCGGTGTGCCTCTGTTCCAGAAATCATTGCTGTTCATACTGTTCATCCTCCTGCGGGCGCCAGTCGCCCAATTCCTGCATGATAAACGTCCGCAGCGTATCGTAATCGGTTACGTTCAGCTGCATGCCTGTATTGCACAGCTGTCCTTCAACACGGATCTGCCATTGCTCACGGGTCTGGTTCGCCAATGCGTAATATGTCTGTTCTACATAGAAGTCATTGCCAAATGAGTCGGTATAGCATGCCGGGATGCCCATCACATGTGCGGGAGTCTTTGCAACAGGCTCAACGAATGCCTGAGAACCGTCCCGTTCGGGGATTCTCTCAGTCTGAATATACGCCGCTGCTTCATCCGCGTTGAAGATAAACACCTCTTCGTCACCGTTTGAAATGAGCGTGCTGTACATTCTGTACTTGTGATTACGATTCCAGCCAAATAAAGAATAAATGGTATCGCCAAATGCAGTGCATGCGATGGCGCGTGCTTCCGTGCGGCCATCTTTGGTTTTCGCCCAGATTACAGCATTCCTGTTCTGTTTATTCGATGCACGAACTGCAAACCTGCGCTGCGTTGGATGGATCAGCAGTTCAACGTAGAAATCAGACTTCATTCGGCGGATGCACTCAATGCCAAACTTGATCGAGTCATCGTAAAACGTGACATGCGGAGTCTGCTGAACATTGAACAGGTCTGAATGTGCCACTTCGAATCCGCGCATATCAAAGTCGCCGGCTTCCACTTCAAACTGCAAGTCACCAGCCTGCTGCTTCTGGTTTTCACCGGGCTTATACGCACTTGCTGATGCGTGGAGGTATTCAGGCTCCCGAAACCCGCTCCAGCGCGGATTGATGATTACGTAACCCTTCAGAAGCCCTTCCGTTATGACGCGAAGTTCAGGCAGAATTGATTTATTGCCGTATTTGGAATTCTTCAGCATGTGCTGTACCGCAATGAAATCATCCCGAGATATGATCCCTTCATGCTCATCGTAATAGTGGCTGATAGGACGTTCGCCGCGGTTCTTGACGGACTTGTGGGACAGGACATCCTTGGTGAAGGTCTTTCGCGTATACACATCACCGCAGTACCGCTCATTGCGCATGGAAGCCGCAACGCCGGATGCCGTCCACTTCACATTGCCCAGATAGGTTTTCTTCTCAAGAGCAGTCAGTGCATCTGCGATCTGCTGAGTTGAATAACCGTACAGGTACATAAAGAACATCAGCTTGGGGATATGCATGGTATCCGGGTTCGGAATGAGTTTCCCTTCACTGTTATGCGTAAATCCCAGCAGCTTGGGCGTCAGCGGAAGACCATGATCCAGACGCATACGCAGGGAAGTTTCCATGCTTCGGCTTTTGTTGCGGGATTCTTCCTCTGCCATTGTTGCCTGAAAGGAGAGGGCCATGTTAGAGGTTTCATTGAGCGAGAAGATGTTCTCCGCTTCAAAGAACACGCCAATTGGCGGATTGCGCTCCGACAGCATGCGCACCATGCCAAGAAAGTCCACTACGTTTCGGGCGAAACGGGATACGCTCTTTGTGATGATGAGGTCGATCTTGCCAACCTTGCATTCAGCGATCATGCGGTTGAATTCGTCACGGTGCTTTGTGGACGTGCCGCTGATGCCTTCATCCGCATAGATGTCAACCAGCGTCCATTTGGGGTGACGAACGACGAAGTCCTCATAATACTTTTTCTGAAGCTCATATGAGGTGGTCTGCCGGGGATCATCTGTAGATACTCGAACATATACGCCAACGCGCTGATTGACATCGTTATCGTAGTAATCTGGGTCCTTTCGCTCAGGAAAGAACTGATAATTCTCCTCGTCAATCTGCACACGGACGCGCTGGCGGATGCGTTCCTTCTGCTCGGCGTTACTGTATTTCTTACTCAAGCAGTTCCCTCCGTTCTTCTTCCGGGTCGTCCGGGAGCATCTGCCAGTCGGGTGACGGGAAGAATTTCTTCTCGCGCATATCCTCCTGATAATACGAAGCCAGCGTGAAGATGTCCTCATTGATGAAGTACATGCCGATAGGCTTTTTCTGTGTGGCAAGGAGACGCGCGACAAGCGTGATTTCTGCCGGGTTTCGCGTTACATTGCTAACTTTCTGCGTGATGATCAGGTCGATCTTGCCATCAAGACAGTCCTGCAGAAGCCGGGACCACGCTTTGGCATTCTCCATGTAGGGTGCCGTCTGACCCTCATCCACATAAAAATCGACCAGCGTCCAGTTGGGACATAGCGCGATGGTGTCAATGAACTCCTGCTTATGATAGAGCAGATAATCATCATACTTGGTCTGATTGAAGAAACGGATGTAAACCCCGATCTTGTAGTGGGCATACGGGCTGGGATACTCATGCTGCAGGCTTTCCAGCCACAGCTTATGCCGAGCAAGCATTCGGCGGTGGGCTTCCTCCCAGGGATCGCGGGCAAAGGGACTGACCTGCTGAGCAGTACCTCCGTATCGGATGGTGTCCCACATGGATGTCTGGTTTGCCGGCAGTGCCAAACCTGCTTCCGGCTGATGTTCATTGTGTTCCTGCATACTTACCTCCACCGATGCAATAGTATGCGAATACTATAAAAGTGTACGGGGATAAATGGAACAAACCAGAGGTAAAGCAAATTACCTCCGGTTCATCAAATGATCAATTTTACAAAAAAAGAAGCGAATCATGCCGATCCGCTTCTGCATTTACTGATTATTCTGATTGTTTCTCATAGTCGCTTTGAGATTTTTGACGATGGCTTTCAGAGATTCCAATTCCGATGGCGTACAGTCCTCAAACAATTCAGCGATCTCACTTGCGTACATGCAGGTAACTGTAGGAACATTCGCTCTGAGGATCGAATCAGCAGAAACCTGCAGGGCTTCGATCACCCGGGTGAATGTGCTGAGGAGCATCTTTGTTTTTCCCAGCTCGATGGAACTGATGTGAGGAAGCGAGATATTGGCTTTCGCAGCAAGCTCCGCCTGACTCATCTTGCGATCTACGCGCGCATTGCGAATACGCAGACCGATCTGCTCGTATTCACGCTGCAGTGCTTCATCTGTCATCCTCTCACCACCTCTGCTACAGGCTAAAATATAGTCTGCAGACTATATCCAGTCATTATTCTACCCTTTAGCCAACAAAATTTATATAAAGTGCAGACGAGAATATAAGCTACGCTTGATAATTGAGATGTAAAAATTTTTAGGAGGGAATTCCCATGCATCTCAATTATGAAACCATTGGCAAGCGCATCCGTCTACTTCGCAAGCAACAGCATCTGTCCCAGATGGAACTGGCAGAGATGGTCGACAAGTCACCGACGTACATATCGCTGGTAGAGAACGGACAAAAAGGTCCCAGTCTGGAAACGCTCGTTGACGTCGCTAATGTCCTGAAAGTAACTATGGATGTACTGCTTTCTGAGTTCCTGGAACATAACAAGGCAGCTGTCGGTGCTGAACTGTCAGCAATCCTTGATGACTGCAGCGAATATGAAAAGCGCGTCATTATAGACGGAGCGCGTTCGCTGAAGCAGGTTCTTCGTGAAGCCAGACATCTGATCAGGCGCCGCTGACAACAGTATAAGCAAACCTCCCCGCAATTGGAATTAACCATCGGTGCTGTCTTTTACCGCTGGTTGGTGATCCTCTGCACAGGGTGGTTATTCTTATGATTTTGGCAGTTATGCCTACGATTTCATCAAAAACGAGATTTTTGGAATTTCATGTGCTATAGTTGACGCACAAATTCTGTCCGCATAAAGAAGCGGAATGGTACTCCAATGTGAGGTGATACGCAATGAACATGAGAGTTTTGGATGCTGTACGGAAGACACCATCCGCCGATGCAGTAAAAAATATGTATTTTGATGATATAAGGGGGTTCGTTTGCTTCATTCCTTCGGTTATTGTTGGAGAGGTGATGATCATCATGTACAGCAATGCCATTTCCGTCAGGCACAGGTCGTCTGCTGTAACCAGCTGCGAAATTAACTATGAAACTGGCGTCTACACAGTCGAAACCGCAGACTCGGTATACAAGCTGCAGGATCTAGAGAGGAGTCGAAAGACTGGCAAAAAGCGCATTGCGTCCACGCTGTACATGGAGAGCCGCATTCTCCATAGGCCTCTGCGAATCGAAACCGACTCGGATGGACATCTCTTTTCTGACGGGCGGTACAGAACCAAGGTCTACGCTTCTGATCTTCCTGAACACTTTATCTATGGGTATCTGTACAAGCGGCATGGATTCATATCAGCAGCCGGTGTCAAGCACTTGCTCTATGTTCCGGACTATATCTTCAACCATCGGCACAAGTATGACACGCTCTACATCTCATACGACGAACCCATACGTCAAGATGCCGGCGATCATGGCTTGAAGCTCTACGACGGCTATAAACACGCTGTCAGCGGAGCACTGATCATCGACTTCGTAGACGCAGCCGAAAAGTATTCAGGATATGAAGTATCTGACATCCGCAGGGAACTTAAGCGCAAGAGCGACTGGTTTGATGAAAAACACGGAAAGGAGCACCTGCATGAGTGATGCCTTCACTTCGCTGACTGTCTATGATGATTTCAAGCAGTTCTTTGAGCAGAATCCCGGCAGGATATATCGCTATTGGGTGTACCGACGCATGTTTACGCCGTATGAGCAGAAGCAGGCTTACATGGATGAGTCCTTCTTCGAGCAAAGTCAGGCGCTCTTCGGTGTCGTTCGTGAGGTTGTTCCTCTGCCGAATGGAGATTTGCTTCTGGGCATAGCCGATATCGCAGAAGATGCATCTGAACTGTCCGCCGACAATCGACAGATGACCTATCATCGCCTCAGCGATCTTCAGCTTATGTACATGCCGTTGGATGCGCAGGAACTTGATCCCAATGGTCTGATTTCAGATAAGCTGAGCATGCAGTACGCACAGAGACGCAGCGATGAAGAGGTTTGACCTAGAGGACTGTGCCGATGAGGATGATTACAATGACGCACGATGAACTGAAAGAACTGCTTGGTGTAAGCGAACTGCCTTCTGTTACCCGAGAGCAGATTGAGCAAGAACTGGAGACTGTGCTGGACTTGATCGATTCTGGGCACAGTCCGATACTGATCACGGCTGATGGAAAACCGGACCTGCTGATGTTCAGCTGGAGTGACTACAAACGCCGTTTTTCAATCCTCTATCCACCGGGAGAACTTGAACGGGTTGAAGAAGAAATGCAGCGACAAAAGGAGACACAATGAATTTCTATATTGGTGACCCACATCTGGGACATGAAGCAATCATACGCCTTTGCAATCGACCGTTTGCCGATGTTGATGAAATGGACGAAGCGATTATCAGCAATTGGAACAGCCGAGTGACCAATGGCGATACAGTATTTATCCTTGGAGACATGATGTTCCGCAACAAGAGAGAGCCGTCCGAATACCTTAAGCGGCTCAAGGGCCATAAGATTTTGGTTCTCGGAAATCACGATGCATCATGGATCTGGCGTGAGAGTGCCACAGAACATCTGACCACGCATGTAAGCATGATGGAACTGATCGACAGAAACCGCAGAGTAGTCCTCTGCCATTACCCGATGCTGACATGGCCCAATATTCGAGGCGGCAGCTACATGGTATATGGACATTTGCATGGCAACCGTGAACACGATCCGTGTCTGAAGCACGGGCTCAATCCGCGCATGCTCAATTCCTGCGTTGAGGTAAATAGGTACCAGCCCGTCACGCTGGATGAAATGATCGAAAACAACCGTATCTTCCGCCAGCTGCCAATATCGGAGAATACTCCCTGCGGAGGTGAAGACAATGATCTATGTGATGTCTGATATTCACGGCTGCGACGGAAGGTATCGAAACATCCTTAAGCAGATCAAGCTGAAGGCGGATGACCATCTGTACATTCTTGGAGATGTGATCGACCGCGGCCCGTGCGGACTGAACATACTGCGCGAAACGATGAAAAAGGAAAACATCACGCTGCTCCTGGGCAACCACGAACACATGATGCTGGAGGCGCTTGCCGATCCGGATGATGCAGATGCGCTCTGGCTCTGGTACCGAAATGGCGGCAAGGTAACGCACGAACATTTCAAGCATTGCACACATGCGTATCGAGCAGAAGTTCTGGAATATATCCGAAACCTGCCAATCAACATCGAGGTGTCTGTAAACGGCACAGATTATGTCCTCGTACATGGAGCACCGCTGTGTACCTTCTCAGAATCTTCCCGCAGCAGGACCGCCAGAGAGCATGCTGTTTGGACTCGGCTTGGCAGGAATACTCCGATGCTTGAAGGAAAGATGGTTGTTTTCGGTCATACACCTACACATCATTATCTGCCTGATTTCCCGATGCGTATATGGCACGGCAGGGACAAAATCGGCATTGACTGCGGATGCGCTTGGGGCGCTGATGGAAGGCTGGGGTGCCTGCGGCTGGATGATATGGCCGAGTTCTACTCCGAGGAGGAGGTGTGATGATTGGCATTTGATGCAATTAAGAAGATGGCAGAAGGTGTGCCAGATTATCTTGAAGTCCCCGTCACCGAAGATGGACTGCTTGAGAAAGCTGCCGCCGCCATTCATGCCCTCGGTTATGACATGGAGGAAGCCATTGCTATATTCCTGAGAAGGATAGTTCAGACAGAACCAGCTGCTGATGCGGCGCAGGCGGAAGAATACGTCCGCAGAACTGCCGATACGACGCTTGATGACATGGTTACCCAGCCGCTTCTGGTGCCGCGGCGCGATGTGTTCAGCGTTGATCTTTTGGATTATGCAACACCCGGATTCTGTACCAACTGGAAGCCCTACTTTGGTTCTATTGAGGATATTGCTGCCTTCCGCAATGCACTGCATAGGGATAAAAAGCATAAGCCGGAAGACATGAGCTTTATGCCTGTCAAAGTGTACGGTGCCAAGCAGCTGGTGCGTGAAGCCGGGATGTATGAGCATACCAACATCTGGGGTTACCCATACTTCGTCTGGTGGGATCGTCTGGAAAGCATTCATCTGTGGATTGGCTGCAAGGACAAGTTCTGCCGCTGTGTTCGTGCCAGAATGAAGAATCTCAAATACGACACCGATGAAGATGCCGCCATGATCCAGTCTCCCGGCGAGCAGATCTGGGGCTACCCGCATGTGCTGGAATACCGCCATCCCTTTCATTTCAGCAGAATGTATGTGACTGAAAAATGGTTTGAGTCAGAAAACGAACTGCTGGAGGATCTGAAGAACTATGATGGTGGCATTGAACTGAGAGGCTGGCTGGACGAACTGTTTGGCGATGGCTGAACACGAAAGGATTATCATGAGCAAGTATACGGAAGAGTTCAGGCGCAATGGCATAGAACTCATGAAAAAGGTAGGCATAACCAAGGCCTGCAAGGAACTGAAAGTATCTCATTGCACCATATACCGCTGGTGCCGAGAATTGGAGAGGATTCCCGCAAATGAATCCGATGATTCCGGCTCCGAAGACATGAATACGCTCTTCGAATACCAAACAAGCAAAGAACAGCCTCAGCCGGAGCCTGATGTACAGGTGCCGGCCGAGGCTGAAGAGGGTCCGTCGGAGAATGACGATACCATTACCATGGCAATGGCGCTGCTTGTGATCGAGAATACCCATCTCAGAGAAGTGATTCGGAACCTGCGGGATACCATCTCGGGTCTGACAGATCACAAGCTCCTCTAAACCAGCGGTTCAATGACAATCAGCGAAGCAAAAGCTAAAATATACCCATGAAGAGCAAAAAGGGGTGAACATTATGAATCTGAAAGAAGCATTCCGTTTTCAGAATAAGCTGGGCGCGTTGATGGAAGAAGCTCAGGACGTCCTCGACCGAGATGCGAATATCACCAGGGTAGAAAACACCTATCTCCGCAAAAAGGTCTATGACGGGGCAGAAAATGAAACGGTTGTCGATACGCCGCCCACCGAGTTTGCGGATAAAATCACTGTACTGGTCGGATTCCTGATGCACCTGATGGCGCAGCGTGAGAAGCTGAGCAAGGCTATCCACACCGCCAAGAATGCACTGCCCATTGATATGGACAGCGAGGTCAGCCTGAACGCCAAGCGCCAGGAGATTGCCCGGGTCCTTAAACGCATGGCGGATGTGCGCAACTCCGAGGTTCTCATCAACGGAGGAGGGACAGGCTTCCGTTTCAATCAGGAAGGCAATCAGGTGACCTACCGCTGCGATGTCAGGCGCGTGACGACCATCAACTTTGACCGCAAGGTCGTCAGAAATCTTGCTGCTGAAGTGAACCGTAAAGCCGATACTGTTTCTGCAGAACTGGACCGCTGTCTGGTCAACTCCGATGTCGTCTATGAAGCGCCGTTCGATGTGAACGACAGCTTCGCAGAAATCTTCGGTGCATACGCTGAGGAGCAAGGCAAGGAGTAATCCCTGTGCCCGGCTCGGCTGCTTTGGAAACGGCAGGATAGGTGTTTCATGGATATCGGTTCAGGTGCAGATGAACTATAACGCTGCACAAACCAAGTAATGATGAAATCATGCTCATGCAAGAGCTCCATTCCGACCATTCGTCAGAAAGCATTTCGTTCATTACCATACGCAAGTCGGCCTATCCGCCATCCTGCCCATACGAGCGATCGAACGCCCAACCACACGTCTCCATTTTATGATCGCGGCTGATTACCGCCCACATGCTATTCGACATGATGCCTTCGGGCAAACGTTCTGATGCTGTGCGCGCGGGAATCTTCTTCGGAAGAAACCTTATGCGCACTGCATCAGTGAAAATGATTGAAGTGTTCTTCGACTCCTGCCGTGTCCAAAGCAGCCGGGCCCAAAATGATTCGAGCAGCAGGGCTCTTCCTGCTGCTCAAGCATGATGATATTTGATTTTGCGTTTGCAGGTACCAGGATATCCTCCATAGGCACATCCAGCAAAGCGCCTAGAGCGTACAGGTTGTCAACCGTAGGCAGGCTCTTTCCGCGCTGCCACTTGTAGATTGCCTGGGGTTCCTCAAAGCCGAAGTAGGCTTGCAGATCCCGAACCGTCATGCCGCGTTCCTCGCGCAGACGCATGATGTTCTTGCCGGTCTCGACCATGTCGATGACCGGAAAAGGCTTCTGATGCATGGCTTTCGCCTCCTTTGCATTGTCGTGTTCTTTATATTATATTCACCTGAGTACCTTAAGACAAGCATTTTTGAACGCGGAGGGCTGGATGAAAAACTATTTTACACTTGAACGATTCTCTCTGCGGTATGACCATTACGCGTTTATTGACGTGCCGAAGTACTTTGCCGATCAGCTGTTCATCCGGCATCAGGTAACGGTTCATTTCGGCAATGAGTTCCAGCATCCTGAACATCCGTATGTTATCATCTTCTGCAAAGTCAGGAAGCGGGATCGTGATCGGTTCCTTGCCGCACTGTCTGAACTGAATCGCAAGATGATCCTGTGCGGGTATCCTGGGTACGAAGCGTTCTGCGCATCCTTTATTGCCCAAATGAATGATGGAGCAAAGTCGCTCCGGGGAAAGAGGTGTAAGCCCAATGAAGCTCATCCCGTTAGAGAAACAGAGTAAACGCGCCCAGAAAGCGCATCATGACAAACAGCGCGGTTCATGGAATGGCGTTGTTCCAGTTACGCGGGTGATACCAAACAAGAGGGCTTATGACCGAAATAGAGCTAAACAGGCAGATCGAAGCCACCGAGCAGCAGAGGGCTGACTTGCTTCCGCCGCAGCCGAAACGACGGACGGGGCGTGCGTACAGACGCATGATGAACGAGCGGAAATTCAAGCATCTCTTCAGAATCGTCACGCATGGATATCGGCCGCATGCTGGTTATGTGGATTGGTCATATGTTGATGGTAAGTGGATGCCCACCGGGAAATACATAAAGTATCCGAAGAACAGCAACTGTCAGAATTGGTGCAAAAAGGCATCCAGTGCAAGGGTGCGCAAGTATATGGATCTCCCGCATAAGGGAAACAGCTATCGACGAGTTTTCGATTACTGGTGGACGCTTTACTGAATGGAGGTATTATGGAGATTGTCGGAAACGCCGTAATCCAGAAGGACGGCACTCTGATCCTGCCGCAAGAGGTCATCCAGCGGCTGGAGCTCAAATTCGGTGATGAACTCTTTTTCGTCGCAAAAGGCGGAGAGATTACAATAAGCAAACTGCCGGACGCAATGAAGCGAACGGTTGATTACTATCTGGCAATAGGCTGCGACCGCCTTGCTGCTGAGTATTATGCTGGTGGCCGCAAAAGGCTGACGGGTGCAAAAGCCAATCCGGATTTTACGCTTACCCTCACTTACGAAGAAAGAGAAGAACGCATATATGACTGCAAGCCGCTTCTGGACAAGGGCGGTGTATTTGTGCATCTTCGGAAATATGAGAACTTTGCCCGGGTGTTTATTGAGTATGGCGCTGTATGCTGGGACATCGATCCCAGCGTAGACAGCAATGAAGTGTGGAATAACCGCATCGATCTTTGTCCCGATTCCTGCTACATCGATAGCATCCCAGCGTGTGCAAAAGGCCTGACGCGTGATGATATGCTGCGTGCCAAGGAAGCAATGCTGGAAATGGGCATTGATATTCAGGATGAGGATGCAGTTGCTGGATTTGCGGTGTCCCGAAAACTCCTCGGGCTGGACCGGAGGAAGAAATGATATACCTGACTGGCGATACACATGGGCGCTTTGAGCGCATCGGTATCTTTTGCGATAAGATGCAGACCAGCCGTGACGATATTCTGATTATACTTGGGGACGCCGGCATTAACTTTCATGCTGGCGCTCTTGATATCCTGCGCAAAGAATACCTTGCCAAACTGCCTGTTACGCTGCTGTGCATCCACGGCAACCACGAACGCCGCCCTGAAAGCCTGCCGTACTACGATGAGCAGGAATGGTATGGTGGTAAGGTTTACGTGGAAGAAAGGTATCCGAATATCCTGTTTGCCAAGGATGGTGAGGTGTATGATCTGAATGGTAAAAAGGCCATCGCGATTGGCGGCGCCTATAGCATCGACAAGGCATGGCGAGTGGAAGGTCAAAGCTGGTGGGCAGACGAGCAGCCGTCCCCGGAGATCAAAGCACGTGTTGAACAGGCTCTAGAACAGCTGAACTGGCAGATTGACATCGTGCTCACACACACAACGCCGATGAAGTATGAGCCGATAGAGGTTTTCCTTCCGGGCATTGATCAGTCAAAGGTGGACAAGCGTACGGAAGCATGGCTGGACAGCATCGAAACAAGGCTGGAGTATGGTCGTTGGTACTGCGGCCATTATCACACAGAGAAGAAGATCGACAGGCTGCAAATCATGTTCAATGATTATGCGGCATTGGAGGCAGACTGCCCATGCTGAAAAGAGAGATCTTTGTGGATGCGATCAGTAAGATCAAAAAGCACGAAGAATTGATGGACCGGTTGGATACCGTATGTCGGGAGTTTGGTTCTTTCCGCCCCAGCCTTGACTTTGGCAACCTCCACCTTCAGGCATTGCTGGAGGTTTTGAAAGACGCAATGGACGATGAATACGACTATATCAGCTGGTGGCTGTATGAAGGCACCGATCATATCGTCTCTTGGGAAGAGAACGGGCGGACAGTCTCTGTTGATTTGACGGATGTAAACGACCTCTACGACTTTCTGGCTAAGAATACAGATGCGAATGAGGCTTGACTTATATGCCCACAAGAGCGTATATGGTCATGCGTTGCCATCAGCGACATAATAACACGAGGTGATTCCATGTCCACTACATACTACATCTGTCGGAAGCATGAATACGAACGCTCCGAAGCGATCATCAGCTACACCGAGCGTATCCGCAGGACCCTGTTCAGCTATCTAGACGCATCTCTTCCACCGGAACTCAAGGATGATGTTCAGCTGACAGATGATCTGGAAGAAGCTATTTCCCCGATGTGCAGGGAATTGAATCATCAGATCGGCTACGACCCGGAGGTGCGACTTTGCACCATCACCAGCAACAAAATCGTCTGGCACAGAACGGAAACTGCGGAGGCTGGCTTCAAAGAAACGGATGAACTGGTTGTCATTGATGAGTATGGAAAAGCCCAGCCGTTGAAGGAGTTCCTTGCATCCATAGGCGTCAAATATAACTTGACTTAATCGCCATTCAGAGCGTATATGGTCATGCGCTGGACACCAGCGACAAACAAGAAAGAGGTGCAGATCATGACTTACAAGGAACTCAAGGAATTGGTGGCCGGTAAAGAACTGCCCTGCGGTGGCACGAACGACGATGGCGAGACCGTCATCATCGAGCATGAAAAGAACGAAGGCGATCCTCGTTTTCACCTGACTACCGTGCAGAACAACGGCTGGCTCAGGCACAACTACATCTACGAAGATGGAAGCAGAGAAGAACTTTTTGAGAAGTGAGGAGGTGCACTGATGGGTGCAGTTTGCAAGATTTGCGGCAAAGACATGATGAAGGCCAAGGGCTGCAGTATTGCTAAGATCCACATTAGCGGAAAGGTGTACGACCGCATCAAGGTTGGTGCTCCTGGGGACTTTGACGAAGGAAGATCGGAAGCCACCCGATGCCACGATTGCAATGCATTGTTCGGTCATCTTCACCATTGGGGATGCGATGCAGAACGCTGTCCAGCATGCGGCGGTCAGCTGATCAGCTGTGGGTGTGAGGATGTTTTCATCTAAGGATGAACTGATTGACATTTTCAAAGGAGATTTTGTTCAGTGATGAACAGGATCTCTTTTGCTCCTATATGCGCAGTGCCTATGCTGAATTGCGAAAAAAGCATGATTGTGATATAATACAACTGACGTCAGGTTTCATAGCATGCCGTTTTAATTCTGAGAGCGTAGGCTCTGGAAGGGAGGATATGCTATGGACGTTAAGGTTGTCTTCGACCATAAGGTCGTACTTGCCCTTGGCGTGACTGCTGTCGGGATCATTTTCGCTTCGAAACTCGATCCGACTGCTGTCAAGGAAGTGTCGATCCGGGCGATCGGCGCTGCAGAGGTGTTCGCATCCGCTTGTAAGCGAATTAGTGAAGCCGCCTGACCGTCAGGGTGCATAATCTTCGGGTTATGCGCCCTTTTTGACGTATATGAGGAGGTGACAGCATGATGGCTAACCGTTATGAAGAAGCATTTTCTGGCCTTCTTGATTTAGTTAGAGGCGGAAAAGAATTCCATGAAAAGCACCATAAGAACACTCGTAAATCAATCGGTGCAATAATCAACCTTGGGGATAGCAGTTATGCTGAGTATTCTTCAATGGTTGAAGCCAATGAACTGCGAGTGGCATCAACAATCGAAAAACTTGCAGTTAGCCTCTTTATGGATAATTCTGACCCCAAATTTTCTTTTTATCCGGTACAGAAGCGATATGAAAAGTTGCCTCTTGAAGAACAGGCGAAATCGCGTCCCTTTCAGATTATTCTTACTGCTGATGGGAGGAAAACGGGTATTGTGTTCTCAGTGTCCTCCGATGTAGGTAAATACTATCGAATGTTCATTCAAGATGAGTATGACATTGAGAGGCTCATCATTGTCCGTCTTATTGACCCAGATGAAGAAGCATACGATGCCATCATCGCAAGGACAAATCAGGTTAACGAAGGTAGCGGACATCATCTGAAGCATATGACCCTGAAAGAATTCTGGGTTGAGCACTTCGGAGAAGACGAGTACAACGCACTGGTCGTTGCTATCAATCAGTTTAACAATCAGGCGCAGGAGATAATTGGTTTTAGTACCGTGGTAACGCCTACGGATGCTGCGATTAATCGTTTCCGTGAAACGACAGGCAAGATGCTGAGGGAGCGTACATATTCCTCTTTGATTCCCACTGATGTGTATTACAGCCAAGTACACATAATGGAACAAAACTATTTGACTCAGGGGCGTTGGCAAGCCATGATTGGCAGGAAAAACTTCGCTATAAGCTTCATTACGTCCGAATGGTACTTTAAGATGCATCAGCTGACGGAAAGTTTTGACCTTACATGGGTTGCTGCCGGGTATTTGAAGTCTGTTGAACAGCTTCTATATGCAGTCATCGAGTTGTCTGAAGGAACTGGTATAACAATCCGATCTACAGACCGCACGATCATTGAATTCAGCAAAGAAAATGAGAGTCAGATTGATAGCACACTTGGAAGTCTCAAGGCTGTATTGGAGCACAACCGCCTTCTGGAAGTCAATCGGTATGCGCGTGAACACATTATCAATACCATTGAGGACTGGCGAAAGAAAAAGCGCAATGGTTTCTTCCACAAAGATGTACTTCAATCCATCGATCAGTTAAAAGAGATCCGTGAGGCTGCATTGCAATTGTATTTTTTGATTCTGGGATCTTTCACAATCGACGATAGTCAGCTGATAAGGATTGGTGTAATTAATTGATAGTTATAGGCCGTGTTTTTGCTTGCTGTATAAGGAGGATAGCAAAATGCTGGATATCGATAGAAAGATACTTACAATAGATAAAGCAATTTGCCGGCATCTTACTGAGGCCGATTATAGCAATCGAGGTATGATATCACAGGACATTCTTTCTCACCTCAGAAACCTTGTCGAGCATTTGATGTTAAAATGCTACGCCGGCAGTAACGATATAGATAACACATATGACAATATATGTAAAGCAATTGAATATGTGGCTAAGCAAGGAAAACTGAAGGTATTAAGCCGATTCCATGATTATCTTCAAATTGTTGCTTCCCATTATACATTAGATGAAGAAAACTCAGAACGTCTAATGCTTAAGTATTATGTGTTCTTGCTTAAGATAAAGAATTTGATGCGAGATAAGCATTCTTTAAATATTTTGCAATCACTGGACAAATTTCCGCTGAAAACAGATCAGACACTCCAAGAATACTATCAAAGAATCGCTGAAAAAATAGAAATCCATAGTCATAAGCCGGTTGGAAAAGCTGAAAAATACTATATTCAGAAAATTAAGCCCTTCATAGTTTCAGAATGTGTTTACTACGAAGTTACATTTACACCAGCAAATGACTATTCAAGCAAATTTGACAGAGTTATTGCGTTCACCAATATCGAAATTACTGATTACTATGCTGTTAAGTTCACGCTCGAACGTGACAGTATATCTATACTGAATAAAACAATGCCTATCCTCATCATCACAGGATGGGAGGTGGCAATCCGGGAATGTGAATACAAGAATTTCTCTGCGCTAATTTGCGGTACTCCTAGAGCGACTGGCTATGCAACGCAGCAAGCAATATCACGCTTTTTGACTGCCACATGCTCAAGTCTTACTGAGTTGATGGATTATAGTGATCATGACTTCGAGCAATTGAAGCAGCAAATAGCTGAAAAATCAAGGAATATGTTTTTCTTTGAAGATTTGGAACTTTGCAGGAAAATTGTTCGGCATAATATGCCAGGCGCCAATATAATACGGTACTTATTACTGCATCTAAACAATATTGTGCTGAAAAAGCAGTGGCAAAGTCTAAAAAACCCAAGTCTATCAAATCTGCATTTGCAGAATGGATGCATTCCGTTTGATAGAATGCCCTTTATATTCTCTCCGAAGGATCACAATCCGCGGCTTCGGGATTTGTTTGAGTGTATACCTGTCGATGATAGAGAACATGAATTGCTTGCGCGTTTGGTCAAAAACAATACGGAGATAAAGGGCCAATTGTTTACAACAGTTAAAGACATTACTGCCTTTGAGAATATTGAAGACCTAGTAGCAAAGCATAACAACCTACTGTGGTTTGGCCATAGAGATGACTGCTCCCTGGTGATTGAGCATGGTCAAATTTTTATTAGTGGTTATAAAAACCATACACTCGATATTGTTCGGAAGCTCAAGGAACTAGCCAGTAGTGGCGTGAAGAATTATGCCAGTTCAGTTACTGCCTGGCTGGGAAGCACAAATCAGGGCATTGATTGTGTTGAAAAAGCAGAGGCACTCAAGCAAATGTTCGAGTGCTCTAAGGTAGCTTTAATTTATGGCGCTGCAGGTACAGGGAAAACAACGCTTATAAATCATGTTGCTCATTTTTTCGCAGACAGGGATAAAATTTTCTTGGCTCAGACGAATCCTGCTGTAGATAATTTGAAGAGAAGAGTAACAGCGACAAACTCTGATTTCATGACCATCACGAAGTTTTTGGGCAAAAGAAATCGTATTACTAATTGTGATGTGCTCGTTATCGATGAATGTAGTACAGTCAACAATAGAGATATGATTCATGTTTTGCAAAAGGCTCAATATAAGCTTTTGTTGTTGGTTGGAGATTCGCATCAGATAGCTTCAATTCGATTTGGTAATTGGTTCGGGGTTGCTAGATATTTCGTTCCCCAAACTTCGGTTTTTGAATTGGAGGTGCCCTTTAGAAGTACCGATAAGGGGCTTCTAACTCTTTGGAGTCGAGTGCGTGAAATGGATGAAACCATTTTAGAATTAATAACCAAGCAAGGATACTCCACTCGATTAGACGCTTCCATATTTTCTACTGCGGAGAATGATGAGATTATTCTATGTTTGAATTACGATGGTCTTTATGGTATAAACAACATCAATCGATTCCTTCAAGAGAATAATCCCCATCCCCCTGTTACATGGGGTATCTTGCAATATAAGATTGATGACCCGATACTGTTTAACGAATCAGAGCGATTTGCACCAGTCATATACAATAACATGAAAGGTAGAATCGTTGCTATTGAACGTCGGCATAATGGTACAGCCGATGAAGAGATACAATTTGACATTGAACTGGATACGGCAATAAACGAAATAGACGCTTGGGGACAAGAATTTGAATTACTTGAAAATAGTCCAGCGGGTAATTCTGTAATTCGCTTTGTTGTGAAGAAAACGAAGAGTGTTGATGATGACGATGAAGACACCTCTAATACCGTGGTACCATTTCAAGTTGCATATGCCGTATCTATTCATAAAGCGCAAGGCCTTGAGTATCGCTCTGTAAAGATTGTCATTACCGACGAAGTTGATGAAATGATATCACACAGTATTTTTTACACAGCTATCACGAGAGCAAGAGAAAGACTAAAGATTTATTGGACTCCAGAAGTAGAAAACAAAGTGCTGAGTAACATGGCGCCAATGGATCGAAAGAAAGATGTAGGGATTCTGCGAAAGTTTGGGTTGTAAAGTTGGAGAGCGATCAAGTTTACTGACCACCGTTACTTCGTGCCCACACAAGCCCCTGTTTGCCGCACGTTTGGGCTTTTGCGACATGGTCGAGGAAACGGCCCCACTCAGTCCTAAAGCCCGACACGGGGCAAACGTGCGCGAAACAGCAAATAGCAAAATGAAAGCCCGGTGTTGAACCCACCGAGCCTCAGTTTGCACCCAGCTGCACCCATCTTGCACCCAAATGCACCCAATGCAAAACGAAAGGGTTATTGCAAAACGATAGCCGGGAATTGTATTAGTTTTTGAGTCATTTCACAAATAAGCACCGCAATTTTGATACAATCGGTATCAGGATTGCGGTGCTTTCTTTTTGCCTGAATGGGCTTATTTCAAGGGCTTTCCGACTTTTGAGATGTCTGCTGCTCCCCGGTAGAACGATAGCCCGCCGCCAATCCAGTGCTCAAAGGCACCGGATGGCAGTGGGCTATCGTTTGTTTTTAGGGCTACCGTTTAATTTGTGGGCTATCGTTTATTCTTTAACGCCAAGCCGATGACGGATATCGTTGAGCCATTCGCCCTTGTATTTGAAGTATTTTGGTCCGGCAATGGAGTACTGCTTGCCGGTCAGAAGTTTTGCAAGGGCGGTCAGCGACATAGTCTCCCCATTATATTCAACACTTCTACAGTGAAAGCCTATGACCCTGCAAAGCACATGAACATCTGCCTGCCGGGAATGACCTCGGTAAACGGCTCGGTGGGCGGCGAGAACTGGTGTGTTTACGGCGACTTAGACGCTTACTGCGATACCGCATCCATCATGTCCTACGGCATGGCATGGGCAGGCTCTGCACCGGGGCCGGTTTCTCCGAGAAGCTGGCTGGAGGGCATCTACGACTACGCTACGATGGTCATGGACCCGGATAAGATCTTCCTCGGGATGCCCGCCTACGGCTGGAACTGGCAGATTTACGATACGCCGGAGAACCTTGGCAGAACCTACCGGGGAACGTCCAACACCTACTATGCAGCCAAGCTGTGGATGACGGGAGGCTACAATTTCACGGATGATGCGCCGCCGCAACCCTTTCTCCCCATCGTGGCCTATTGGGACGATTACGATAAGGTGCCCTATGCCTTTCCCCATGTCTACGATTACATGGAAGGGGCGGACGCCGTTTCCCGTGAGTATCCCCAGCTTGTGGGGACATACAACCGCAGGCGATATCTTACTGCCTACGGCAAGGAGCAGAAGACAGAGTTCGGCACTATCTTCATCGACCGGGACGCCGGCAATTATTCCTCTGCATCCGGCATCGTCTCCATTGAAAACGGCATCGCCACCTTGGGCGATAACGGCTCGGTGACCTACAGCTTTACGGTGGATACGGCGGGAACCTATGATGTGGCGGTGCGGCTCTGCTATCCCTTCTGGGACAAAAACGGCATCTATGTGGCTCTGGACGGCAGCACAAAGCATTTCACGGAGAGCCGCCTGTGGTGGCCGTACTGGCGGAGTACCTTCTGGACGTCCCTTGCGAAGAATGTAACACTTTCCGCAGGGACGCATACCATTACGATCTCGGTGGATGTCAAAGGCGTGCAGTTTTACGGTTTCCGTGTCTGCTCCGGTTTCTCTGAGGAACCCTCTGCCGGGGAAGCGACCTTTGCCCTTGCGCCCAGGAGCTTTAAGGACGTGGACGGCAGCATGGCGGTTCCCGATAAGGGCTTCAAGCTGACATTGGAGATGCTCCGCAGAAAGCCTGACTCCGCACTCGTCTGGTACGAGGATTTCCGGGATTACGGTGTGCTGGAGACAGACTACTGGACGGTTCGCTCCGGCTCCTGGAAGGTATGGCGCTCGGATGAATATTCGATGGAGCGTGTCTACTCCCAGCTTGAAGGGCATGGGGAGCTTGCGTGGCAGTATGACGGCTTTTCGGAACTGCATCTGCGGGCCAGGCTGGCTTTCCCGGCAAACGGGAGCGGACGGGCCGGCGTATTCTGCGGCAGCCTGTTCTGCTGCTTGAACTACGATTCCCAGGCTGTGGAGTTATATAGCGGCTCCACGCTCCTTGGCAGCTACAGCCAGGAGATTGAGCGAACAGCGGCATCTGCTTTAAGAGACAATCCTTCCATGTACACGGTGGAGATGCGTATCCGTGGGAACCGGGTGCGGGTGTATTCCGGCTCCTCCTATACCCTGCGCTTTACGGCAACGGTCAGCGGCTTTTCCGGGGGCTATGCCGGGTACCGCTCGGACAGCACCACGGTCTGCGAACTGCTCCGGCTGGGGGACGCCTGGACGTATGAGCCGTATGAACGGTTTGATGTCCAGATGCCGGACGGCAGCTTTAAAAGCTATGGCAGGATATCCCGCTCAAACTGCACCTGGGATGAGGAGTTCCAGGTGTTCACGCTGACCTTCGATGTGGAGGAATCCTCCACCCGGAGCGAGGACATTTCCCTGGACTATGACTTCTTCCATTCTGACCTTTTGGAGATTTCCTGCGGCGGGAACTACACGGCGAAGGTCATACCAAAGGACATCAACATCTGGATATCCCGGCTGTTCCTCGGCGATGCGGACGGATTCTCCATCCTCTACTACCAGGACGTGGACTCCCTGGTCTATTGGGCGAACCAGGCGGCGTACCGCTGGAAGCTCCGGGGGATGTGTATGTGGTCCTTGGGTCAGGAGGATATGCGTCTATGGGAATATCTGCCGAAACAGATTTGACAATTTCATCTTTTGGGAATCAGCGACTGCTTTTCGGAGCGGCCGCTTTTTTCATACACAAAACCAAGAGAAACGGAGGTTACCAACATGAAGGAATTTTGGAATGTGATTCAGATGGTGTTCACCGCTGTGGGAGGGTGGCTTGGCTACTTCCTTGGCGGCAACGATGGGCTGCTCATCGCCCTGGTGGTGTTTGCGGTGGTGGACTATGTCACGGGCGTAATGTGCGCCGTATCTGACAAGAAGCTCAACAGCCAGGTGGGATTCAAAGGAATCTGCCGGAAGGTACTGATTTTCCTGCTGGTGGGGATTGCCCACATCCTGGACGTGCAGGTCATCGGTACGGGTTCTGTGCTTCGCACTGCGGTGATTTTCTTCTATCTGTCTAACGAGGGTGTGAGCATCATCGAGAACGCCGCACACCTTGGACTGCCCATCCCGGAAAAGCTGAAAGCGGTATTGGAGCAGCTTCACGACAGAGCAGAAAATGAAAAGGAGGACGAATGATTATGGCTTACACAAACAGTTCACTGGTATCTTATACGAAACTCAGCCCCAACCACTCCGGGCAGAGGACGCACGCTATCGACCGCATCACGCCCCACTGTGTGGTGGGGCAATGCTCAGTGGAGACGCTGGGCAGTATCTTCCTGCCCACATCCAGACAGGCAAGCTGCAACTATGGCATCGGCGTAGACGGTAGGGTCGGAATGTATGTGGAGGAGAAAAACCGCTCCTGGTGCTCCTCCTCCAGCGCCAACGATCAGCGGGCAGTCACCATCGAGTGTGCATCCGATACCGCAGAGCCGTATGCCTTCAAGGATGTGGTCTACCAGAAGCTGATCACTCTATGCGTGGATATCTGCAAGAGAAACGGCAAGAAAAAGCTCCTGTGGTTGGGAGACAAGGATAAAACACTGGCCTATACACCTGCATCTGATGAAATGATCATCACTGTACACCGCTGGTTTGCGAACAAGTCCTGTCCGGGCGAGTGGCTCTATTCCCGTCTGGGTGATCTGGCCAGCAAGGTGACGGCTGCGCTCGGAGGCAGTACGGCGACAACGGAACCCTCCGCTGCAACTGACAACGAGAAAGCCATCTGGGATTACCTTTACGGCAAGATTGGCAATGCCTACGGCGTAGCTGGTTTGATGGGGAACCTCTATGCGGAATCGGCATTGAGACCGAATAATCTGCAGAATACCTACGAAAAGAAGCTGGGCCTTTCGGATACACAATATACCGCTAAGGTCGATGACGGCTCCTACACCAATTTCGTCAAGGACTCTGCCGGATATGGCCTTGCACAGTGGACTTACTGGTCACGCAAGCAGGCCCTTCAGGAATATGCCAAGGCGTCCGGCAAATCCATCGGTGATCTTGATATGCAGCTTGCCTTCATCTGGAAGGAACTCTCGGAAGGATACAAAGCGCTTCTGAAAACGCTGCAAACGGCGACCTCCGTTAAGGACGCTTCCACGGCGGTACTGACGCAATATGAACGTCCTGCAGATCAAGGTGCTTCTGTTCAGCCGAAGCGTGCCGGATATGGACAGACCTACTACGACAAATATGCCGGTGCCACTTACCCGGAGAAGCTCACCACAGGATATTACCGCGTGCGCAAAAGCTGGTCCGATGCAAGGTCGCAGCTCGGCGCATACCGCGTGCTGGCTAACGCCAAGAAACAGGCAGACGATAATCCCGGCTTCTATGTTTTTTCCAATGATGGCACTCGCATCTATCCGGAACAGAAAGCCGTAACCTATCTGGAATACACGGTAGTCAAAGGTGACTCTCTCTGGGGAATCGCACAGCGCTTCCTCGGCAAAGGCAGTCGTTATCCGGAGATCATGACCTTAAACGGCCTGGCCTCCACGATCATCTACAGTGGACAGAAGCTGAAGCTCCCGAACTAAATACGGTTACGTTCTTTGGGCCCATCAGGGATTATTCCTTTGTGGGCCTCTTTTTTTATGCTTACCTTCGTCAAAACAGGTCCACCGCCTCCAGTGGAAAGTGAGAGAAACCCTCTCGGACTGGAGGATATACCCATGACACAGATAACATTACCCGATGCTGACCTTGCCGCTGCCCTTGATGGAGTTAGTACAGATCACTTCTTTACCGAGGAACAATTCCAACGTGATGTGGATTATTACAGAGCCCAGACCATTGCGAAAACTATGCTGGATGCTGGACTTATTTCCTTGTCACAATTCGACAAATTAACAGCTCTGAACCGGAGATCTTTCTCTCCGTTTCTGGCCGAGATTATGCCGAAAATGACTTGATAAATAGTGCTTTTAGAGTGATAGATAGACACTACCGAAGGGAGGTGAAACCGTGAAAAGGGTCACGAGATTAGGTGGAGACGTCAAGAAAAAATCCACCGCCAAGGTCCTCCGAGTGGCAGCCTACTGCCGCGTTTCCACAGGCAGCGACGCACAGCTTGAAAGTCTTGATGCGCAGAAAACTCACTATGAAAACTACATCAATGGACGTGAGGATTGGGAGTTTGCCGGTCTGTATTTTGACGAAGGCATCTCCGGCACCAAGAAAGAAAAGCGACCTGCGCTGCTTCAGATGATCGCAGACTGCAAGGCCGGTAAGATCGATTTCGTAATCACAAAATCCATCAGCCGTTTTGCAAGGAACACCACGGACTGTCTGGAGATGGTCCGCAAGCTCCTCGAACTGGACATTCCGATCTATTTCGAGAAGGAAAACCTGAATACAAGCTCTATGGAAAGTGAGCTCTTTCTCGCCATCTTAAGCAGCATGGCCGAGGGGGAGTCTACATCCATTTCCGAGAATAACAAATGGTCCATACAGCGACGATTCAAGAATGGCACCTTCAAACTCAGCTATCCGCCCTACGGCTACGATTGGGATGGCGAGCAGATGGTCATAAATCCTGAACAATCCGAGACGGTACGCTGGATTTTTAAACAGGTGCTTTCCGGCAAAGGCACGCACGCCATTTCGGACGAGCTGAATGCAAACAGCATACCCACCAAAAAGGGAGGACGCTGGACGCCTACAACAGTGCGCGGCATGGTCAGCAACGAAAAATACACCGGCGATGTGATTTTTCAAAAGACCTACACCGATTCGCAATTCAACCGCCACATCAATTACGGCCAGAAAGACCGGTACGCGATGTCCGATCATCACGAAGCCATCATAAGCCGTGAGGTATTTGTGGCGGCAAACGCATTGATCACACAGCGCGGCAAGGAAAAAGGCATCATCAAGGGCAGCGAAAAGTATCAAAGCCGCTACTGCTTTTCCGGCAAGATTGTCTGCGGTGAGTGCGGCGATACCTTTAAGCGCCGGATACACTCTACCACGACACACAAATATGCCGCGTGGTGCTGCAACACCCATATCGAGGACAAGAGCCGCTGTTCCATGAAGTACATCCGTGACGACACGGTCAAGGCAGCATTTGTGACGATGATCAATAAGCTGATTTTCGCCCACAGCATAGTTCTGAAGCCTTATGTGGGAACATTACAAAATGGCTGTACCGATGCACCTATCGCCAATCTGCCCCTCATCCTGGACGCGGCTCTGCAGCTGGTCACGGGGCTGGCTCAGGGCATCCTCAACGCCCTGCCGGTGCTTATCGCGGCCCTGCCGGAGATCATCAACGGGATCGTGACCTTCCTGCTGGACGCCATCCCCCAGATCATTGAGACGGGCATCCAGCTTCTGACCTCGCTGGTGGCGGCTCTGCCGGACATCATCACCGCCATTGTCGCGGCCATCCCGCAAATCATCGAAGGCATTATCACAGCCGTTTTGAACTCCATCCCGCAGATCATCCAGGCGGGCATCGACCTGCTGGTGTCTCTCATCCAGGCGCTGCCCCAGATCATCACCACCATCGTGGCGGCTATCCCGCAGATCATCACCGGCATCGTGAACGCCCTCATCAACAGCATCCCTCAAATCATCCAGGCGGGTGTGGAACTGCTGGTGTCCCTGATTGCGAATCTTCCCACCATCATTGCGGAAATCGTGAAGGCGATTCCGCAGATTATCACGGGGATTGTATCGGCTCTCGGCCAGGGCGTCTCCCAGATCGCCGAGGTGGGCGCCAACCTGGTGCGCGGCCTGTGGCAGGGCATCCAGTCCCTCGCCGGGTGGATCTGGGATAAAGTGTCCGGCTGGATTTCCGGCATCTGGGACGGCATCCTGGGCTTCTTCGGCATCAACTCACCCTCCAAGGAAATGGCCTGGGTGGGCGAAATGCTGGTGGAAGGCCTTGCCGGTTCCATTGAGGACAATGGCGGTCAGGCGGTGAAAGCCGCCGAGGGAATGAGCAAGGACATCAACGGGGTCATGCAGAACCTCGCCAAGGATATGACCACGGCACTGCCCACGGATTTCTCCGTGAAAGGCAGCGTGGAAAACGCCATGACCTCCGCTGTTTCCGGCGGCGCTGGGATGAGCGGTTTCGTCCTGCAGCTGAACATCGGCACCTTCAACAACTACACCAACGAGGACATCCGGCAGCTCACCAACGAGATCATGGTGACCGCCGGCCAGTTTGCCAAGCGGAAAGGGGTGGTCTTCGCATGAACCATTTTGTGTATAACGGGGTTTCTTCTCTGGACATGGGGCTTCGCATTGAGAGCAAAAATGTGTTTTCCGCCCCGGAGTACGATGTGACCTTCCAGTCCATCCCCGGCAGGAACGGCGACCTCATCCTGCCCAATGGCCGCTATCCCAATGTGCAGGTGACCTATTCCGTGTTCCTTCCAGCTAAGTCCATCGCCGAGCTGGCGGAGAAGATCACCAAGGTCAAGGCCTGGCTCTATGGGGAGCAGAACGCCTACCACACCCTGTCCGACAGCTACGACACCCTCTACACTCGGAAGGCGGTGTATTCCGGGAGTCTGGACATCGAGGACCAACTCAACCGCATCGGCGTGTTCACCGTCAGCTTCTCCTGCCAGCCCTTCCGCTACAGAGTGGATGGAAGCGAACCTGTTACCCTGACGCAGTCCGGCTCCACGGTGACCAACCCGGAGAGCTTTGAGTCTCTGCCCATCCTCACCCTCACCGGGGAGGGGGCGGTGACCCTGACCATCCAGGGCGGCGGTCAGAATAAGAGCTGGGTCTTTACCGGGCTGGACGGGAGCATCGTCTGCGACAGTGAGCAGATGAACTTTTACTCCGGCACGACCCCCATGAACGACAAGGTCAGCGGGGACGGATTTCCCAGGCTGCAGCCCGGCGTCAACACCTTCTCCTGGGTGGGAACGGTGACCAGCCTGGTGGTACAGCCGAGGTGGGTGACGCTATGATTCCGGTTCTGTTCAAAGCAAACGCGGCGAATTTCTCCACCTACGGCATCGGCGTGCTGGCCGATTGTATCTCCTGTGAGGTGACCGAGGAGCGAAACGGCGCCTACGAGCTGGTGCTCCAATACCCCGTCACAGGGAGGAACTACGGAGAGCTGTCCTCCGAGCGGATCATCAAGGCCAAGCCCAACGATACCGCCGATGACCAAGCCTTCCGCATCTACCGCATCACCACGCCTATCGATGGCGTGGTAACGGTGTATGCCCAGCACATCTCCTACGACCTCTCCAATATTGCCGCCTTGACCTGGTCCAGTGAGAGCATTTCACCGGCTCTTGCCATGCAGCGTGTGTTTCAGAACACTGCCACCGCCCACAGCTTCACCTGTCAGACAGATTACTCCGAAGCAAAGCCCTTCTCCGTGATAAAGCCCCAGAGCATCCGCTCCTGTCTGGGCGGCGTGGCCGGTTCCTTTCTGGATCTGTGGGGCGGTGAGTATGAGTGGGACAACTTCCACGTCATCCACCACCAGGGACGCGGCCAACACACCAGCGTGGTGATCGAGTACGGCAAAAACCTCACCGAGCTGGAGCACGACAGCGATATCACCGAGGTGTACACCGACCTGCTGCCTTACGCGGTGATCTCCGCCGAGGACGGGAGCGAAACGGTGGTCACCCTCACCGAGGTGCTGCTTCCCATCGCAGACACCACGCTGTCCCAGCGCAAGACCCTCATCCGGGATTTTACCGACAGCTTTGGAGAGGAAGAAGCCATCACCGAGGACGCTCTCCGCGCCAAGGCGCAGACTTACCTGGCGAACAATCCCCTGGGGGTGGAGGTTCCCGCGCTCACCGTCTCCTTCGAGCCGCTCTGGAAACAGCCGGAGTATGCCGCCGTGCTGGAGCGGGTATCCCTCTGCGACACCGTGACCATCCGGCATTCCGCTCTGGGCATCACCGCCAAGGCCAAGGTCATCACTACGGTCTACGACACCCTGGCGGAGAAATATGTGTCCATCACCCTGGGCAGCGGCAAGGCCAATCTGCTGAACAACGTCTCGGACGCCCAGGCCAGCGCGGAGGAAGCGGTGGAGAAGGCCGGTCGTTTCCCGGCACTGATGAACTCCGCCATCCAGAACGCCACCGACCGCATCACCGGTCAGACCGGCGGCTATGTGGTGCTGCACACCGACAGTGAAAGCGGCCTTCCTTACGAGCTGCTGATTCTTGACCAGCCCTCCATCGAGGATGCGGTCAATGTCTGGCGGTGGAATGTGGAGGGGCTTGGCTTCTCCGGCAGCGGCTACAACGGCCCCTATGAAACCGCCATCACCGCCGATGGGCAGATCGTGGCGGATTTCATCACCTCCGGCTCTCTCATCGCCAACATCATTAAGGCTGGGGTGATCCAGTCCCAGGACGGTTCCTCCTGGTGGGATCTGGAAAGCGGCGAGGTCATGTTCAGCGCCTATGCCACCACGGACTCCCTGGAGGAGGTCAGCGGCAGGGTCAGCCAGTTCCAGCAGTCCATCGATGGGCTGAACAGCTATGTGGCCGACCTCACCGAGTCGGTGGAGGGCGTCACCGGGGAGCTGACGGAGGAGCAGGAAAACCTCCGGCTCATCGAGGGGCAGATGTCCCAGCTTCAGCAGTCGGTGGACGGGCTGTCCCTCACCATGCAGGAGCAGTACAGCGGCGGCATCAACTTCGTCCGCAACTCCGCCGGCTTAAACGGCCTTTCCGATGACTGGACCTATGCCGGGACGATTACCGCCCAGCAGGGAGCGGAAACAAAGAACAGCACTGTGTCCAACTCCTGCTTCCAGCTTGCCGCCTACAGCACGCTGACCCAGGTGGTGGACAGCATCGTGCCGGGTCAGGCCTACCGGCTGACGGTGAAGGCCAAGAAAACCTCCACCTATAACGCCTATGTCCGGGCCGTCATCAATGGCGATACGGAGATCGATCTGTTCAATACCTCGGACTCCTTTGAGTGGACGGAATACACCGCTCTGCTCCCGGACGTGCAGGACAGCGTCATCACCATCAAAATCTACTCCCGCGATGCCAGCCTGTTCGTCTCGGACATCATGCTGACGGAGGGGGCGTCTCTCCACAAATGGACGCCGGCGCCCAATGAGATCTACACCTCCGAGGTAAAGATCGACCGACGGGGCATCGAGGTGTCCAACGCGGACTCCGCCCAGCGGACGGTCATCAACAACACGGAGTTCTCCGGCTACTACAACGAGGAAAAGATTTTCTCCCTGAACAAGGATGAGACCATCACAAAGAAAACCACCGTGGACGGCGAACTCACGGTGGGCAAGGCGAAGTTCGTCCCCATGGCCACAGCGTCCGAGGGGCTGAACATCGTGATCCTGGACTAAGGAGGTGGAGCCATGGCCCTCAGCGGCACGTTTCAGAACTATCCCGTTTCCAGTTTTGGCCTGTACTGCGAGTGGAGCGGCGTACAGAGCGTGACCGGCAACTATACCGATGTCACCTTGAAAGTGTATCTTTCCTACTATACCCTCGAAGTGGGCGCTCGAAGCGACTCCACGATTTCCATCAACGGTGTCAGCGAGACCTACACCACGCCCGCCATCGATGATTACTCCAGCGGCTGGAAAAAGAAGCTGCTGAAGACCAAAACCGTGCGGGTCAGCCACAATGCGGACGGGACGAAGTCCGGCGTGGCGCTGTCCGCCTCCTGGCGGTTTTCCGGCACCTATTCCGGCGTATCCGTTGGAACCATTACGGCTTCCACCACCGTGACCCTGAACAGCATTGACCGAACGGCGCCCACAGTATCCTGCACCGTTTCCAATATCACGGCAAACGGCTTCAGGATTTCCGCCGCATCCTCCGCAACGGCGGACCAGTGGTTTTACAGCCTGGATAATGGAGGCAGCAGCACCCTTTTCTCTTCTACAGCAGGTACTTCAGCCAGCATCACGCTTTCCAACCTCTCGCCGAACACCACCTACTATGTTCGGGCGCTGGCGAGGAAGAAAAGCAATCAGGTCTACGGTGAATCGGGTACGATCACCGTCAAGACCTTGGGAGGTGCGGTGCTTTTGAGCTGCGGCAGTTTTTCGGCGGACGCGGCTTCCATCAGCCTTTCCCTGCGGGTGACGGTGTACAACACCGCCTACACCAACTACATCACCATCAAGAACGGCTCCACGACCTACCTGTCGCTGGCGGGGCGGGTCTGGTCGGCGGGAACGGCTTACCGCACCATCACCCTGACCGCTTCGGAGCGGACAACGCTGCTGAACGCCATGGCCAACGTCAAGTCCTTCACTGCCACCATCGAGCTAGTGACCAAGAGCGGAAGCACCCAGATCGGCAGCGCATCCACCTGTACCTGCACCATCCGAACCTCACAGGCAAATTCGGGGCCGAGCCTTTCCGGTTTCACCTTTGCCGACAGCTACTCGACCACCAATGCCATCACGGATAACGACCAAGTGCTCATCCAGGACTACTCCCGGCTGACAGTCACCCCCGGAACCGCCACGGCGAGGAACGGCGCTTCCATCGTGTCTTACTCGGCGGTGTGCAGTGGCGTGACGAAATCCAACACAACGGGAGCGGCCCTCTCCCTGGGAACCATCGGCACCTCCGGCACACGGGACATCACCCTGACGGTGACGGACTCGCGGGGATACACAGCATCTGTTACCCAGAGCGTCACTGTTGTGCCGTACTCGAAACCCAGGGTAAGCTCCGTGTCCCTGCGGCGCACCAACGACATCGAGACCGAGATGCAGCTCGTGTTCAACGGCAGCATTTCGCCCATCACAGTGGATGGAACGCAGAAGAACAGCCTGCTCTATGCCCGGTACCGCTACAAGCTCACCAGCGCGTCCTCGTACAACAGCTACACCAGCATCCTCGGCTCGGTGACCGCCACCAGTTCCAGCTTCTCCTTTTCCAATCTGGAGCTGTGCAACCTTGATTCCGAGTCGTCTTACGACTTCCACCTGCAGATCCGCGACCAGCTGAACTCGCTGACCTCGCTGGATCTGTATTTCGTTGTCTCCCAGGGTACGCCCCTGGTGGCGCTTCGCAAAAAGATGGTGGGTATCAATACCCCAAGCCCTGAGGCGGCGCTCCATGTGGTGGGAGATACACGCATTGAGGGGACGCTGATTCCGGATGACATCGACTACACCTTTGACAAGCCCTACTTCGGCGTCTGCGAAACCGCCGCCGCCACACAGACGAAAGTGGTCACCTGCGATGAGTTCAGGCTGGAGAAAGGGGCGCTGCTGGCGGTGCAGTTCACCTATGCCAACACCGCAACATCGCCGTCCATGAATGTGAACGGGACCGGGGCCATCGCCATCTGCGGCACGAACGGATACTACGTCAACGCAAATATGTGGACAGCCAACCAGATGGTGCATTTCGTGTATAACGGGACGTGGTGGATCGCTTTGAACTGTCTCCCGGCTACCACCGCCCGGTACGGCATCACCATGCTGTCCAACAGCGTGAACTCTACCAGCGGTTCGCTGGCGGCGACGCCCTATGCGGTCAAAATGGCGTATGACCGGAATTCCTGGACGTCCATCTCGCTGACCAACGCCCTGGCGATTGCCTACGGTGGCACCGGTGCGAAGACCGCAGCGGCGGCTCGGACAAACCTGGGCATCAGCGCCACATCCCTCTACAACGGGACGCTGACCAGCGGGAGCATCACCTTCAACTACGGGAACTACAACTTCTATGTGTTCATAGGCCGGCCCAACAGCACGGCTTCCCGTGCGTCCCTGGTGGTGCCGAAGATCATGCTGACTACCTCCGCTGTCTCTTTCCAGATTGCGGACGAGTCCAACTACAAATCCTTCAACCTGTCCTATTCCGGCTCCCTGGTGACGCTCTCCATGGGCAACGGCAACGGACAGATCAACCGTGTATTCGGGGTCAACTGAGGTGGCGCCTATGAAAGTATTGCTGAATGAACAGGGCTATGTGGTGAGCTACGCCCTTGAGGGGGATCTGCTGGACGCTGTGGAAACGGCGGAACCGGCTGACCTCTCTCATTTTGAGGAGTGCTTCACCGCCTACCGGGTGCGGGACGGCGCCTTGGTCCTTGACGATGCGCAGGCCGCTGCGGAACAGGCAGAGGCGGCGAAGGCCGCATACCGTCAGCATCGGCAGACGGAGTGCTTTCCCGTCATCAACCGGGGGCGGCTGTGGTATGACGCCCTCACCGAGGAGCAGCTCTCGGAGCTGAGGACCTGGTACCACGCATGGCTGGACGGTACCAACACACAAACCATCCCGGAGAAACCGGAATGGCTGACATGAGGACAAAGGCGCTCCTGCGGGGGCGTCTTTTCCATATTCAAATCAAAGGAGGACGAGACAATGAAATCGATCTGGGCCGGCATCCAGCTTGCCTTTTCCGCCCTGGGCGGATTTCTGGGGTGGTACCTGGGCGGTGTGGACGGTTTTCTCTACGCGCTGATCGCCTTCGTGCTGGTGGACTACGTCACCGGCGTGATGTGCGCCATTGTGGACAAGAAACTGTCCAGCGCCGTGGGCTTCAAGGGCATCTGCCGGAAGGTACTCATCTTCGTGCTGGTGGGCATTGGCAACCTGGTGGACGTGTATGTGCTGGGAGAGGGCGGCGCTCTGCGCACGGCGGTGATCTTCTTCTACCTGTCCAATGAGGGCATCTCTTTCCTGGAGAACGCCGGGCACCTGGGCCTGCCCATCCCGGAGAAGCTGAAGGACGTGCTGGAACAACTGCACGACAAAGGAGAAAATGACAATGAATCTGCATAAGCTGATTTTCACCAACAACGCCTGCTACAAGGCTGGGCGCCGGATCACTCCCAAAGGCATCATGGTACACTCCACCGGCGCCAACAACCCCTGGCTCAAGCGTTATGTTGGGCCGGATGATGGGCTGCTGGGGAAGAACCAGTACAACAACCACTGGAACCAGCCCATGGACCGGGAGGTCTGCGTCCACGCCTTCATCGGCAAGCTGGCCGATGGGACGGTGACGACCTATCAGACCCTGCCGTGGGACTACCGTGGCTGGCACTGCGCCGGCTCCGGCAACGATACCCACATCTCTTTTGAGATCTGCGAGGATGATCTCACTGATGCCGCCTATCTGGACAAGGTCTACAACGAGGCGGTGGATCTCTGCGTGTATCTCTGCGAACTCTATGGCCTGACGGAGCAGGACATCATCTGCCACTGCGAAGGCCACGACCTGGGCATCGCGTCCAACCACGCAGATGTGCTGCACTGGTGGCCGAAGCACGGGAAGAACATGGACACCTTCCGGGCGGCGGTCAAAGACAAGCTGGGCGACTCTGTGCCGGACACGCCCGTAGAGCCGGTACAGCCCAGCGGCAATATCAAGGCCGGCGATCTGGTGGCCATCACCGGGACGAAGTATTACAGCGGTCAGTCCATCCCCGCCTGGGTGCGGAAGCAGAAATGGTATGTCCACGAGGTTTCCGGCGACCGTGCGGTCATCAACAAGAACGAGAGCGGCACCAACGCCATCATGTCCCCGGTGCGGGTCTCCGACCTGGCGCTGGCGGGGAGCGCGGCGGTGACCTACCGCGTACACACCGTGGTCAAGGGCGACACCCTCTGGGGCATTGCCGAGAAGTACCTGGGCAGCGGCGTCCGCTACAAGGAAATCAAGACCCTCAACGGCCTTGACAGCGACACCATCTACAGCGGTCAGAAGCTGAAGATCCCCAACTGAATATCCGCCCAGCCAAAGGGGTGCAGTCATGTTTTTCGTGGCTGCACCCCTTTATTTTTTTTTGTCATCCTCATATTTGCCCGTTTCCGTGGCCGTAAGGTGAGAAGTGCCTTATGCCTCTCGGAAAGGGGCTTGTTATGACAGAAGCCGAAAAGCTCAGAATCCATAAACTCAGTCAGGAAGGGCTGGGGTATAAGAAAATCGCCGCCGCTCTGGGTCTGCCGGTCAACAGCGTGAAAACCTACCTCCGCCGCCATCCCGCCAGTGAGAATGCCGCTGCCATTCCAGACATCTGCGAGAGGTGCGGGAAGCCTATCGTCCAGACACCCCACCGAAAGCGAAAACGGTTCTGCTCGGACTCATGCCGCATCTCCTGGTGGAACGACCATCCCGACAAAGGCGGGAAGCGCACCCTCTACACCTTTACCTGCGCTTACTGCAGACGCTCGTTTCAAAGCGGTGCGAAAGGCCGGCGTTACTGCTCCCGCACCTGCTATGCTGCAGCCCGGAAAAAGGCGGTGAGCGCCGATGGATGAGCTGTACCAGCGGCTGACCGCCTACCAGACAGCCATGAGCCTTGCCAGGGATATGCTCCGCCAGGGCATCATCAGCGAGGATGACTACCGCAAAATTGATACAATTATCGCCAAAAAGCACGAGGTATCTTCGTGTAGTATATTCCGCTTTGAATCGCCAAAATCGCTGGATAATAAGCACTGTTAGAGGTAATATGCACTGGACAAGGAGGTGACGGAATGGCAAGAACCATTCAACAAATTTCATTCCCCGCACCCATGCGGCCCGGCCTGAAGCGGGTCGCAGCCTATGCCAGAGTTTCCTCCGGGAAGGATGCCATGCTGCATTCTTTGTCTGCACAGGTGAGCTACTACAGTGCGCTGATCCAGAAGCATACTGGCTGGCTTTACTGCGGGGTCTACGCCGATGAAGCGTTCACGGGCACCAAGGACAGCCGGGACGGGTTTCAAAGCCTGCTGGCTGAGTGCCGCGCCGGAAACATCGACATGGTCATCACGAAATCCATCTCCCGCTTTGCGCGGAACACGGTGACCCTGCTGGAAACCGTCCGGGAGCTGAAAGCCCTGGGGGTTGACGTCTATTTCGAGGAGCAGAGCATCCACACCATGAGCGCAGACGGAGAGCTGATGATAACCATCCTGGCTTCCTACGCACAGGAAGAGAGCCGCTCCGCCAGCGAGAATCAGAAGTGGCGGATTCGCCGGGGCTTCGAGCGCGGCGAGTTGGTCAACCTGCGCTTCCTGTTCGGGTACAAAATCGAGAAGGGCCGCGTGGCCGTTGACCCGGAAAAGGCGGCGGTAGTGCGGGAGGTGTTCCGCAGGGCTTTGGAGGGAGAATCCCTTACCAGTCTGGCCATCGATCTGAACCGGCGAGGGGTCACCGGTGCTCTGGGTGGGAAGTGGAACTCCGTGCGAATCCGCGAGATGCTGTCCAATGAGAAGTACCTGGGCAACGCGCTCCTGCAAAAGCAGTACCGGAACAACCATCTGGAGAAGAAGGAAATTCCGAACCGGGGTGAGCTGCCCCAATACTATGCGGAGGGCACCCACGAAGCCATCATCGACCAGGCTACCTTCGATGCCGCCCAGGAGCTTCTTGCCGGAATTACAGAGAACAGCCCGGTCAAGCGGCCCCGCCGGCGGTCGGCCTTCACCAGCATGATTACCTGCACGGTGTGCGGTCGCAACTACAAGAGATGCACCGGCGGGAAGCGACATTTCTGGAACTGCCCAACTGTGGTGCAGACAGATCTGCCTTCCTGCGGCACATCCCAGATCCCGGAGAAGCTGCTTTACGACCTTGCCGCCCAGGTGCTCGGCCTTTCACAGTTCGATGAGGACGTCTTCCTGGAAAGAGTCAAGGGCATCGATGCCCTTCCGGACAAGACCCTGGTGTTCCATTTCAAAGACGGCTCCACGGCAGAGCGGCATTGGGAACACATATCCAGGGCAAAAAGCTGGACGCCGGAAATGAAGGAAATCGCCCGGCAGCGGGCGCTGGCGCAAAGGAGGGGTGAGAAATGGCAAGAGCCGTAACGGTCATCCCGCCCACCATTCAGCCCATCACGCACCTGGCGCGAAACGCTGTGGTGCGCCGGCGGGTGGCGGCTTACGCCCGCGTCTCCACCTCCAGTGAGGAGCAGCTCACCAGCTACGAAGCCCAGGTGGACTACTACACCCGCTTCATTCAGTCCAAGCCGGAGTGGGAGTTCGTAAGGGTCTACACCGATGAAGGCATTTCGGCGGTGAACACCAAAAAGCGCGAGGGCTTCAACCAAATGGTGCGGGATGCGCTCGATGGGAAAATCGACCTCATCGTGACGAAATCCGTCAGCCGGTTTGCCCGGAACACCGTGGACAGCCTGGTGACCGTCCGTAAGCTGAAGGAGAAGGGTGTGGAGGTCTACTTTGAAAAGGAAAACATCTACACCCTGGACAGCAAGGGCGAACTGCTGATCACCATCATGTCCTCCCTGGCGCAAGAGGAGAGCCGCTCCATTTCGGAGAACGTCACCTGGGGACAGAGAAAGCGTTTCGCCGATGGAAAGGTCAGCCTGCCGTACAGCCACTTCCTGGGTTATCGGAAGGGCGACAATGGCCTGCCGGAGATCGTGCCGGAGGAAGCGGAAACCGTCCGCTGGATTTACAGCCTGTTCCTCAGCGGCAAAACCACCGGTTCAATCGCAGGACTTCTCACCAGGGAAGGGATACCCACCCCCGCCGGCAAGAAAAAGTGGGTGGCAAGCACGGTGGAGAGCATTCTCAAAAACGAGAAGTACAAGGGCGATGCCCTCCTGCAAAAAGCGTTCACGGTGGATTTCCTCACCAAAAAGCAAAAGAAAAACGAAGGCGAGGTGCCGCAGTACTATGTGGAGAACAGCCACCCAGCCATCATCGACCCCGCCGAATGGAAACTGGTGCAGCGGGAACTGGAGCGCAGGAAAGCCATCGGGCGCAGCTACAGCGGCAACAGCATCTTTTCCTCCCGGCTGGTCTGCGGAGACTGTGGTGGTTACTTTGGCTCCAAGGTTTGGCATTCTACCGACAAATACCGACGCACCATCTGGCGATGCAACAGCAAGTTCACCGGTGAAGAAAAGTGCCAGACACCGCACCTGACTGAGGAGGAGATCAAGGCTCGGTTCCTGGAAGCCTTCAATGCGCTGGTGACAGACAAAGAGCGGCTGCTGGATGAATGCCGCACCATGCAGGCGGCGCTGACCGACACAGGCTCCCTGGACAGTGAGATTGCGGCGCTCCTTTCCGAAATGGAGGTGGTGGCCGAGCTGACCAAGCGTTGCATCGAGGAGAATTCCACCACGGCACAGGACCAGGTCACTTACCTGGAACGCTACAACAGCCTGGCAGAGCGGTACGAAACCGCCAAGGCCAAGCTGGAGAAGCTCCAGGCGGCAAAGGCCCAGCGGGAAGCCAAAGCCGAGGACATCGGCGGCTTTATGTTCGAGCTGGCGGAGTACGGAGAGCCGATCACTGAGTTTGATGACCGGCTCTGGCTCACGGTCATCGACACCGTGACCGTCCACCGGGATGGGCGGCTGGCCTTTAAGTTCCAGACGGGGCATGAGATTACGGTTTGACCGCAGAATAGCGCAAAGCCCACAGGTGTTGCGGCCTGTGGGCTTTTTTACGCCCTTATCAAAATAGCGATATTGCAACCGAGGTGAGTATTTGGTATAATATTAAGTAGAGGAGGCTGAGATGATGGCTAATGCACACGCTTACGCAATTCAAATCGAAATGATTTTAAGAAGGGTGTTCCACTGCGATAGAAGTGGGATGGCTGGTATTATTGACGCAGATTTTATCGAGGGCAACCTTTATGCGGGTATAACTGCCGGACTGGGATATCTTTATGCTACTGCAGGGGATAACAAAAAGCAGGAAATCGACAGTTTTATCTCTGACTATGATTTTTATTTGAAGCTCGGCTTGAGAAACTTGCTTGGATTCACAACAAACGAGAAAGTGATTGACGGTTGTACTTATACCCTTGATTATGAAAACGGAGAGAAAGCTATTGATGCGCTGATTGCTGCGTTTTCCAAAGTTTGTGAGTGAACCCCCTTGACGCAAAGTGAACCCCCTAACGCCGAAGGGGGTTCATTTGTATCACAATTAGGGTCATTTGCCAAAGAAGCGCCGTGATTTTGAGGTATCAAGGTCACGGTGCTTTCTTTTTGCCTGAAAACCTTGATTTCATGGAATTGCGGGCGTTGATCGTGCTGGTCGTTGCCCGGCAGAGCGATAGCCCGCCGCCAATTGAATCCACAACGGTGTTGGGTAGCAGCAGGCTATCGTCTGATCTGTGGATTATTGTTTACTCTATGGATGATTGATTGCTTTTCTCTCTTCCAAAGCGGTATCCATTCTAAGCAGTATCCTTTTTGCTTTTGTCATCCGGTCACTTTAAAGTGAAGCCTCTCATCCTTCGGTTCAAAACAAGCAATCCTATCACTAAAAGAATCGGAAAGATTGTGGCGGCCAGCAGTCCTATTTTCAGATTGCCACCGGCCATTTCCGAGAAACTTCCCACCATGGCCGGGCTGACTGTAGCACCGAGATCCCCTGCCAAGGCCAAAAAAGCGAACATAGCGGTGCCGCCTTTCGGACACTTTTGGGAAGAAAGGCTGATAGTGCCCGGCCACATAATGCCCACGCTGAAACCACAAAGGGCGCACCCAGCCAGTCCAAAAACCGGTAGGGGGGAAAGAGCGGCCAGCAAATAACACGCAACGCACAGCAAGCCGCTTAAGAGCATGGTCTTTGTCAAGTTCAGTTTCTCGCTCATTTTTCCGTACAATATGCGAGAAATCCCCATGAAAGCGGCAAACAGACAGGGCCCCGCCAAATCCCCAACCGTTTTGGACACGCCGAGAGCCGACTCTGTAAATGCAGATGCCCACTGTGCCATAGTTGCTTCTGATGCGCCAGAGCAAATCATCAGTAAAAGCATCATCCACAGCAGCGGCAGCCGGAGCAACTTGCGAAGGGGCAAACCTTCGCCGTCCTCTACCAAGCGCTCTATGGGACAGGTGAGAAACTGAAAGACATTCACCAGCGGTACCAGCGCCCAGATCAGCGTGAGTATCTTCCAATTCTCGGTGCCAAACGCCGCAAAAAAGAGAGTGGAACCCAAAATCACGCCTACTGCACCCCAGCAGTAAAATGAGTGCAGTAAACTCATTCTGCCATCCTTGTTTTCAAAGGGGCAGGCTTCCACAATGGGGCTCACCAGTACTTCCGCAAGACCACTGCCAATGGCGTAAAATACCACAGCAATGAGAATCCCCAGAAAAGGAACGGGGAGCATTTCCGGAAGAACTGTCAGCAACACAAGTCCCATTGCAGAAAGCACTTGAGAGATCACCACACAGATACGGTAACCAATTTTATCTGCGAATTTGGTTGCCCCAAGATCAATCAGTAACTGGGTCAGATAAAACACAACCGGGATCAGGGCAATCTTTTCCAACGAGATCCCGTAGATGTTTTGAAATGTCAAAAACAAAAGGGGCGCAAAGTTGGCAGAGATGGCCTGCGTGACAAATCCCAGATAACAGGCCACCAGTGTTTTTTGATACTTTCGGTTTTCAGTCATATTGCTCACCCGCCTGAATGTTCTTCCCCGCATGGGATGCAGGGACATTATATACTCATGGCGGTCAAAGGAACAGGCACTATGCCACCTAATAAAAGCATCATTTACCCAATTTTCGTTTTTCACCTGGGGAGCATCCGTACCTTCTGCGAAATTGACGGCTGAAGTAATTAACAGAATGAAACCCACAGGCAAAACTGATCTCCTGCAGCGTCAATGTGGTTTGCTGCAGCAAACGCTGCGCTGCTTGAAGGCGATAATGAATGAGCGTCTCCACAGGAGAATACCCCAGGTAGGATTGAAAACACCGTCCTGCTTCGCTTCGACTGATATTGGCGGCACCAGCGATATCTGCCAGGGTGACCGTGCGGGCGTAATTCTCATGAATATAGGATAACATTTTTTGGAGTCGTACTTGAGTGTTCAGTTGTACCCGTGATGCTTCGGATTTTGGCAGAGAATCAAAATTGCGAAAGATTGCTTCCAATACATAGCAGATGTTGCGCTGAACCACCAGCTCGTAACAATCGGACTGTTCCCGCATGGCGCGATACGTAGCGTTAATCCGTTGACGGACATCCTTCCACAGACCGTTATCGTGTCGGAACACAACACAGGGCAGAGAGTCACACGAAAGAATCGGCTGGATGTATTTCTGATAAATAACGCTGTTCTCTGAGGCAATGACTGTGCCAGAAAAAATAATGATTGGCAAGTGATCTGGCTCCATGCCGGATACCTGTCGGATTCCGTGGAGCATATTTTGGTTGACAAAGATGCTGTCTCCCGGTTCCAGAATTGTATGGGTTTGTCCCACTTGGTAGTCCAGAACACCGTTTTGCGCTGTAGCGATCTCGAAGCAGGGGTGCCAGTGCATAGGCCCCGCACGGTTTGGCAAATCGGCAAGTTCATCGCAATAAAACGCAATGGGAAAATCGAAGATGTCGCGCGGTATCTGTTCTTGTAATTGATGATCAACGAATATAGGCATATGCTCTTTTACTCATGGGCAACTACCGATTTGTTTTAATAGTCCACCCCTCGTTTTCCTCCGGCATTTTAATCAGATGAAATCAACCCTATTATATTTCGATAAACGAAGTTTTTCAAGGAAATCACTGACACCGTCTTCGCATCGCTTCAACACAAAGCCGGAATCGAATCTGCCGCAAGCATACGCGGTCCCCATAAAATGACGATTATCGTTTGATTCTCCAATTCTGATTGGTGGCGCCCTTTGGCGCAAAGTTCCCCAAACGCAAAAGTGAGTTCACTTGTATCGCAGTTCGGGCTATTTACCACCAAAGGGCAGCAACATTGACACAATGTCGCCGCCCTTTCTTTTTGCACTTTCTGAGCACGAAATTTGTGTATGCAACAAAGCCCCTCATGGAAATACAGGTGGATTGCGTTATGCTTTGCAAGTATCGTATCGAAACTGTCAAATAGCAGTTTTGCAATATAGGTCAACACAAGGCGCTCTATCAAGCCATGCTGCTTTTGGCTCTTGCTTTATAACGCTCTTATTCAGCGGTTTGTTCAACCTTTCTTTCTGCAATTACAGCTCCTCGTCCGGCGCCTGTCCGTCATGCGCCGGCCACTTGCATTCGGTTAATTCCATATTGGTAAAGATGGCGCGAAAAGAGGAATTCTCAGGGCTGCAAGCATAAATGCCGAACTGAATCTCTCCGGCCGCCTCATGCAGATGGCACACCCGCATCTGATGGAATCCCGCGCCGTCCTCCGAGCATTCGATGCAGAAGTCATTCTCCCGGCGGCTTAGACGATACCACATGGTTTTCACCCTTGAAGGGATTTCCGTCGTTGCCCAGTCAGAATAGCCATGGTTGGTGACTACACTTCCAAGATGCTGAAACTCCTCGTTTTCATATTCGACGGAACCCTTGAGCCAGTTTTCGCTGTCCAAATACAAAACGACACCACACTGATCAAAGCGATGGTGGCTCTCCGTGAAATCCGTCTTTACCACAAAAGAAAAAAATGGTTCATTCGTACGCATTTGCAGCAACGGCGCGTTATCGTTGCGAAAATGGTAATAGGTTCTCTGCCAGAGATCCGTATGTGGTTTGGTCACAATCTCAATTCGCTCCTGCGAGATCGCGCAGGTTTCCGGCTGCCTTGTCCATTTCAGGTCGTTTACATCAAATTTCACTTTCATTCCTCCAAGTCTATCGGGCTTGTCGTTTTCACAGCTCCGCCCCATGCTTTTCTACGCTGGAATCATGCCCGCACGCATGGCATTGACTGTCATGGTTTTGACATGTCATATCGCGGCCGGCTGCCCGCTCAGCGCTTCGTTCCCCCTGAGCCGTCTGTCCGTGTGCACCGCGTGCATGTGGGATGGCCGTCATTTACAATGGTTGAAAACGGAATTCGCCGCCGCAGGGAATCTTCCCGGCCCGGTCAATGGCAGGAACAGCAACAGGGGACGCAGTCAGCGTCCCCTGTGACAATAGAAGTACCGTACACCCCTCGCGCCCCTGAAAAAGGTTTGTCAACAGCATGATCTTGCGGCATATCGGGGGCCGTTCCGGTTCCAGCCTCTCCCCTCCATCCGGCACGGCATCGTCGTTTTTCGCTTACTCAATGGTCCGGATATCGCTGAAGGGGAAAACCACACACCGCACATGCCCGATAATCATGTCGCGGGTAAGGGCGGCGGGGGTAAAATAGTCGTAGTAATTCCGGCTGTCATGGCTGTTGTCGCGGTTATCACCCATGACGAAGTATTCATCCTCGCCCAGCGTAAAGGGCGCCATGCTGAAGCCGTTGTCGTTGCGTTCCGGGGTCAGGTAGGGTTCGTCCAGCGCTTCGCCATTGCGGTAGACCACGTTGGAGCGAATCTCGATCACGTCTCCGGGAATGCCCATCACGCGCTTGACGAAGTTCTCCGTGCGGCCGGGATACTTGCAGATGACCACATCTCCGCGCTGCGGGTCGCCAAAGAGGTATTCCGGCTTGGTTACCAGCATGATCTCGCCGTCCTGCAGGGTGTCGCACATGCTTTCCCCGTCTACGCGGATGGGTTCAAACAGGAATGTGCGAATCAGCAACGCGGCCGCAACCGCCACCGCAATGGTCAGAATCCAGCTCAGGATTTCCTTTTTGACGTTGAGCGGCTTTTTTTCTTTGCCAGGCTTGCCAGTAGCAGCGCCCTCCACCTGCGTCATCTGTTCTTCCTTGACCTCCATGGGTAAAAGACCTCCTTAGGAATGCTCCGCCATGGCGCGAAGCGTGTCCGCTTCCGGCACGGGTCCCTGCTCAAGCACCTTTTTACGGCGCTTGACAAAATCCGCGCGCTCCATCATCACGATGCGCCCACAGCCCAGGCATTTGATTTTGATATCTGCGCCGATGCGGATAACCGTCCATTCGTCGCTTCCGCAGGGATGCGTTTTCCGCATCCTGACCCGGTCCCCCAGACGGATCTCCTCCATCACGCACACCTCCGCAATATACTTAAGCATTATACATCCCCTGCGTAGAAGTTGCAAGGATCGCCCCCGGCCAAAATCCGGATGTTATGTGAACTTTCAGTAAATTTCATGCCCCGGCCCGGCTTTTCCAGCCTGCGGTCTTGCTCTGCGGACGCGGTTGTGGTATACTCACCGGCGTAGCGACAATGCGGGAGGGAACGCCATGGCTGCTCAGGCAAAGCGCAAAAAAGAGGCAAGGACGTCGTTGGTGCGCATCGTCAGCCTTTCTCTGGCCGGACTGATGCTGCTTTCCATTATTTTTGCGTCCGTTTGGCAGTGGTAACACACTGACAGAACAAACGCCGGGGCGAAAGGCCAGTTCCTTTGCCCCGGCATTTTTTATTCCTTTTCGTCCGCATCCGGGGCCAGAGGCATTTCAAACCAGAAGGTGCTGCCCTCCCCCGGCTTGCTTTCCACGCCGTAGGAAAGCCCGTAGCGGTCCAGAATCCCCTTGACGATGTTCAGCCCCAGTCCACTGCCTACGGTGGCGCGCTTATGGGGTTTACCTCCACGATAGTAGCGGCTCCAGATATAGGGCAGGTCCTCCGGCGCAATCCCTTCCCCCGTGTCACTGACGGAGATGCGGACCTTGCCGTCGGCTACGCGCTGCGCAATCGTCACCCGCTTATCCTTGCCGGTATAGGTAAGCGCGTTGTTAATCAGGTTGTAGAGCACCTGCTGCGCCTGTACCTCGTCGGCGATGACCCACGCTTCTCCTTCCGGCTCAAAAAGAATATGATAGCCGTCCTGCTCCGTCAATTTGGCATAGCGGGTCATGATGCCGCGCACCGTCTGCGTCAGATCAAAGCGGACCGGTTCGCCCCCGGCCGCGCTGCTGCGCGCCTTGCTCAGCTCCAGCACGGCATTGACCAGCGTACTGAGGCGCTTGGTTTCGTCGATGATGACCTGCATGTTCTCCGGCGTGTTTTCGCCCGGCAGATCGCGCATCACTTCGGCGTAGCCCTCAATCAGCGTCAGCGGGGTGCGCAGGTCGTGGCTGATATTGGCGATCAGTTCCTGCTGCATCTCTTCCACGCGCCGCAGATCACGCGCGGTCTGCGTCAGCTGGGCGTTGAGCTGGGCGATTTCACGATAGCCCACGTTTTGCACAGGGGTATATTCGCCCCTGCTGAGGGCACCCGCCGCCTGAGTGGTTTCCACCAGCGGCCGGGTGATGCGCCTTGACAGCACCAGCGAGATCAGGAAGGACAACAAAATCAAAATAGCCGTGATCACATAAAGCTCGTTGCGGATGGTCTGCACCGTTGCGGTGACGGGTGTGACCATGGCGTTGAGAAACACATACGCCGTCGTACCATCCGCCATCACGGCCCGCTGGACCGTCATCATGCTGCGCGTTTCCCCATCATCGCTGGGAGGCACGCGGCCCAGAAACTTTTTTTCGTCGTACAGGCGGTTGCGAAAATTCATCATCGGGAAGGTGGTCACTGCCACCCTGTCATCCTCAAGGCTGGTGGCAACCTGCTGCAAGTCACGCGGATTCATGTGATGCACGATGCAGCCGGGCGAAACATCCGCCGAGGCCATCTCCTTCATGGTTTCAGTGGTCACGAGAATGCAGACGTTGTTTTCCTCAGCGATACGGTCCACCAGCGCGTCGAGATTCTCATTGTTGATGTTCTGAACGATGCTCTGGGAAGAGGATTTGAGCATGTCCGTTTTTTGCAGGCGGTAGAAATCGTCCAGAAGCACGATCTGGAACAGCCACAGAAGCATGAGCAACAGTGCCGTAAACGCCAGAAAATACAAAAAAATGCGGCTGCGCACACCCATGGACTGCTTGAAGCGCAAAAAGCGTCCCCACAGCGAGGGACGCCTGCCCGCCGGTAGCGCCGCCGGAGCATCATTCTTTTTCAAAGCGGTATCCCACCCCTCTGAGCGTGGTGATATAGCGTGCGTAGCTGCCAAGCTGCTTGCGCAGCAGCTTGATATGCGTATCGAGCGTACGGTCGTCTCCAAAGAAGTCGTAGCCCCAGACCTCGCTGATCAGCCGGTCACGCGTGAGGGCGATGCCGCGGTTGCGCACCATGAAAAACAGCAGGTCATACTCCTTGGGCGACAGCTCCACCTCCGTCCCGTCGATGGTCACCTGGCGGGCGGTAAAGTCCACCAGCATGTTTTCGATGCGGACAGTTTCGTGAACGTTTTCTGCGGCACCGGGAGCCTGTGCACGGCGGAGCACCGCGCCCACGCGCATCATCAGCTCCCGCGGGGAAAAGGGCTTGACCACATAATCGTCCACGCCCAGTTCAAAGCCGTGAATGCGGTCGTATTCCTCGCCCCTTGCGGAAAGGAAAATGATGGGTACGTCGCTGGTCTTTCGAATTTCCCTGGCAGCCGAAAAGCCGTCCAGCTCCGGCATCATGATATCCATGATGATCAGGTCATAGCCGCCCGCGCGCGCCATTTCGACGGCCTGCATCCCGTTCTCCGCCTCCGCCACCTCATAGCCATCAAACACGGCGTACTTGGCAATCAGTTGACGGATCATTTTTTCATCGTCCACGACCAGCAGCTTCATCCCTCATCCACCCCGTTTCCTTCTTCCTGGCCGGCCTCCTGCGTCTGTGCGTCGCCCATCAGCGTCACCGTCAGGCTTTCCTCGCCCTGGCCGCGTTCCAGCACCATTTCCAGCGCGGCGGACGGTTCCAGTTGCGCTCGCAGCAGACCAAACTCCCCGGTGGATGTCACCGGCTGCCCGTTAGCGCTCACAATCCGGTCTCCCGAACGCACGCCCGCTTCATAGGCTTCGCTGCCCTGATCCACCGCCAACACGTACACGCCCAGTGTATTCACATGGTAATGGGAGGCTGCATCCTGATCCTCAATATCAATCAGGACCATATCCAGCGCGCCATCACCCAGCACCGTCTGCCCGGTGATATCCGCCCGGCTTTCCCACAGCAGCCAGAGGCCCAGCGCAATGGCCACGGCCGCCAGCGCCGCGGCCGCCGTCACAATCACGCGCTTTCCGTTCATCTCGCAACCTCCTCTGCTTTGGTGCATCGCGCCGTTATCAAGATAAGCCCTGCAGGTGAACGGCGCATGAACAAGCGCTGAAGGCTTGCCGAAAAGCGGAATCAGCCCTCTTCCGACTCCTCAAAGGGCAAGGCGATACGGTTGTTGTCAGCCTCCCAGAGCTTGTCCAGGCGGTAAAATTCGCGCTCTTCCGTATGAAAGATGTGCACAAGCACCGTGCCGTAATCCAGCACCACCCATCGGCCCTCCTGCTGGCCTTCCTTGCGAAGCGGATAAACCCCACCTTCGCTCAGGCGGTCCTCCACCTCATCAGCCAGGGTCTTGACCTGCAGGGCACTGCGGCCGCTGGCGATCACCATACAGTCGGTGATCACCGTCATGCCGGACACATCCAGCGCCACAATATCCTGCGCCTTTTTGTCATAAAGGGTCGTGACAATCTTCTGGATCATTTCGTTCATTCGTTTCGCTCCTTTTATTCTTTGATCGGCTGGGCTGGCTCCTGCCGGTTGGAGGCAAGCCGCTCCAGCCAGTCGGCCACGCGCTGCGTTGTCGGATGGGGCGTGGTTTTCTGTGTGCGCACATAGGCCAGCGTGCTTTCCAGCGAATAGCGCATGGCGGCCACCAGGTCGCTTTGGGCCAGCTCGCGCACCTTTTCCAGCGCCGGATAGCTGCGGCGCGACGGCTCGATCTTGTCGGCCAGGTAGACGATCATATCCAGAGGAAGCATGCCCACCTTTCCGGTGGTATGACAGCGGATGGCGGAGAGCACATTGGGATCGCGCACGCCGAACTCCCGCTCGGCCACCACGGCGCCCACCGGGCCATGAAGCAGGTTTTCGCTCTGGAGGGTTTCCCTGTCCAACAGCAGGCGGCTTTCCCGGGCAATTCGCTGCTGCTGGGCAAGCGGCAGGCACTTGGCACAGTCGTGCATCAGCCCGGCCATCGCGGCCTGATCCTCGCTCACGCCGTGGCGGCGCGCAAGGTCTCTTGCCGTGGAGGCCACCAGCAGGGAATGCAAAAGACGCTTGTCCGTAAGCAGCTGCCGCAAACGCGGATAACATGCCGCCGCTCCCTGCGGGCTTTCCCGGCATCCATACAGCCCCATGATGCGGATATATTCCAGCACCTGCGGCCTGACGCCGCCTGGCGTTTCACCCCGCGCCAGCGCCTCGCGGATGGCCGTGGCTGATTCAGCGTCCGGCGGCAGGGACAGAAACGAAAACTTTGCCCCGCGCTCCTCCAGCTCCCGCACCTGAGGGTTTTGCGCCAATTCTCCGGTTTCCCGGCTGCACACCAGAAAGCGGCACAGGGTAAATACCTTATCGGGCCTGCGCCAGTTGGGCAGGTCAAAAAGCGTGTCCTCCCCGATGAGGTAATACAGTTCCGCGCCCGGCATCTGCTTTTGCAACCGGGTGAGGGTGTCCACGGTATAGGTTACGCCCTCGCGGTCGATCTCCATGCGCGAGACGGAAAATCCCTGCATGCCGCTCACCGCAAGGCGGGTCATTTCAAACCTGTATTCCGCATCCGCCAGTCCTTCATGCTTGTGCGGCGGATTGCCCGCCGGCAAAAAAATCACACGGTCCAGCTTATGCTCCCGCTTTGCGCAGGCGGCGATTTCCATATGCCTGTCATGGATGGGGTTAAAACTCCCGCCCATGATGCCGATGCGCTCCTTTGGCACGGCTGCGCCTCCCTTCAGGGGTTTTTCCCCCACCCGCTCATTATACAGGAAAAACGCACCGCTGACCATACCAAAATCCCGCCCGTCAAAAGGCGGCGGGCACAGACCTGCCCACCGCCTCCGTTTCCGGTTTCCGGCGCGTTTACATCACGCCTTTTTGAAGGATGACACATCCGAAGGGTTTGGTTTCGCTGGTACAGACGGTCACATAGGCCCGTCCCGCCTTTTCATAAAACTTGGTACGTTCGATTTCGCCCACGCAGCCGGCATCATAGCCGTTTTTGACCACGACCTCCTTCACGCCGTCCCACACCGGCGAGCTCTCCACCGTCATGCCGGAATCGGCGTCCGGAATCATGTACTGGATGGGATACTTTTCAAAATCCACATCCAGCGGAACCAGCTTGAGGATGGCATCCAGCATCTGCGCTACACCGCAGCCCTTGGCCTGGATGCTCACCGCGTTGGGAGCCTTGGTAATCGGCGGGTAGAAATGATCCACAATGGCGATCAGATCGCCATGCCCGGTATCCGCCAGCGCCTTGAGAAGATCGGAACCGATGATGTCAGGGATGCCTCGCAACATAGAACCCATGCCTCCTTGCATTGATGGATGGAAAACCGCCTGCAGTTGTTTTGGGGTATTGCGCCACTGGTCTGCTTTACTCCTTGGCCTTAAGCAGCTTGATAATCCGGCTGGTGCCCAGGCGGCTGGCGCCCAGCGCCACGAAGTGCTCCGCATCCTCCAGAGTGGAAATGCCGCCCGCCGCCTTGATCTTTACGCCCGGCCCCACATGCTTGGCAAAAAGCTCGATATCGGCAAACGTCGCGCCTGCGGTAGAAAAGCCGGTGGATGTTTTGATGAAATCCGCGCCGGTGTCGGTGACCACCTTGCACATGGCGATTTTTTCCTCGTCGGTCAGCAGGCAGGTTTCAATGATCACCTTGAGCACCTTGTCGCCCACAGCTGCTTTCAGGCGGCGGATTTCGTCGGCCACATACGAAAGGTCACCGGCCTTGAGCATGCCGATATTGATGACCATATCGATCTCCTCCGCGCCGTTTGCGAGGGCCTCGCGGGTTTCAAACTCCTTGGAAGCCGGCGTCGTGTTGCCGTTGGGAAATCCCACCACGGTACAAATGGTCATCTTGCCCTGCACGTATTGATGCGCCTGCGCCACGTAACAGGGCGGAATGCATACCGACGCAGTGCCATAGGCGATGGCCTCGTCACACAGATTTTGAATCTCCGGCCAGGTCGCGGTCTGCTTGAGCAGCGTATGGTCCACCATGGAGCACAATTCTTTTGCGTTCATTGATATATCCTCCTCTATTCAGCCCGGCGGCGTTGTCCGGGCGCCTGCCCCGCGCACGCCGGAACCGCTCTGTGCAGTTTTGTCGCGGTTCGGTCTCCTCTGGTATAAGTATACAAAAGCAGCGGGAGCCCGTCAATACAAAAGTTGTATATCCTTCGCAGCCGTTCTTATCCATTCTGCATTTATAAGGCTGTCTTTCATCGTGCTGTTAAGACGGGAAAAAAAGGGAATACTTTCCCCGGAGGAAACGCATTCAGGGCTTGCGAGGAGGGACGCATATGCAAAAGTACAAGCCCAAAACGCCACTGGCAAACGTATCGGACCGGGTGCTGCGGGTGATGATTACCTGCGGGCTGGGGATCGGGTGGTTTGTGTACCTGTGGGGCATGCGCCTTACCGCCCTGACGGCGGGCGTCGCGTTCGGGGGACTGCTGTGGCTGTGCGCCCGGCAATTCGGAAAAAAAAGCATGATGCGGCGTGAAAAGCAGATGCGCCGCATCATCGGCGGCGAGCTGGCGCTGGGGCGGCTTTTGCTGATGCCGCCGCGGCACGCGGCGTTTCAGGCGGCGCTGTGGGTCTCACCGCGTGTGCCGGTGCGCATGCAGCGTGCGCTGGACTGGGGGGTGACCGGCACACTGGAGGACAAGCCGGTGTTGGTGCGTCTGATCGCCCAGCACGAAAGCATACCGGTTACGGTGCAGCAGGTGGTGGAAGCGGCGCGGGAGATGCGCGCCCTGGACGCGCAAAGCCTGATTCTGTGCCTGACTGCCCCGGCCACGCGCGAAGCGCTGACCTATGCCGCCGGGTTCGACCCACCCATCCGTGTGATCAGCCGGCAGGAGATGATTGACCTGGCGGGCCTGTGCAGTCCCGCGACCGATGAGGATCTGAGCCGGCTCGGGCGCAGAAAAAAAGCCCGCTCCCGTCCGAAGGACTGGGCGGACCTCATTCTGGCGCCCTCGCGTGCGAGGCGTTACTTCTGGTACGGTATGGGCATGAGCGCGCTGGCGCTTCTGACGGGACAGCGTTTCTATCCCATCCCGGCGGCGGTGTGCCTTATGCTGTTTGCCGCCTGCAAGCTGCGCTCTTTATTGGCGGCCCAGCATGGATAGCGTACCTTATTCCCGGGCGCACGCGTTGGCCAAAGCGATCCACGTCTCTACGGCCAGAGCCTCGCCGCGCACGGTTTCCTGCAGTCCCAAGGCACTCAGTGCGGCGCGCACGGCTTCGCCCTCCACCACGCCCTTGAGCGCGTTGATGAGCGTTTTGCGACGCATGCCAAAACCCGCTTTCACCATACGCCACAAAAGCGCCTCGTCCGCCACAGGCGCAGGGGGCTGCGCGCGCATATCCATGCGCACAAAGGCGCTGTCCACCTTGGGCGGCGGCGTAAAGCATTCCGCAGGCACCACCTGTACCAGCTGCGGAATGGTCCGGTACTGACAGCGCACGCTGGTCAGGCTGTAGGCGGGCGTGGAAGGCGCGGCCAGCAGCTTGTCCGCTACCTCCTTTTGCACCATGACGGAAATCTGCCGGATGGGCAGGCCGCCGTCCCAAAGCAGCTCCAGAATGGGGGTGGTGATGTTGTAGGGAATGTTGGCGATCACGAAGAACCCTTCCCCCAGCGGCCGGCAGACCTCGGCAAGGTCCAGCCTGCGCACATCTCCCTCGGTGATGCTCAGGTTGTCAAAGGCGTCGGTGGCCGCGCGCAGGAAGGGCAGCACGTCGCGGTCCACCTCCACGGCCGCCACGCGTCCCGCCGCCTCGCACAGGCACCGGGTCAGCGTGCCTGCGCCGGGACCGATTTCCAGCACCCCATCCATTGGCCCCACGCCCGTGGCCTCCACCAATGAGCGCAGGAGCGCCTCATCATAGAGGAAATGCTGGCCCAGATCATGCTTGTAGGTTACGCCCTCCGCCGCGCGGCGGCGCGCCTGCTGATAGGATCTCTTCACGGTTTCTCCCCTTCGTCGATCTGCACAAGGTCGCGGCCAAAGGCCTCGATCAGCGTGCGCTGTGCCTCGTCCCGCACGGTCTCCATGCGCTTTTCCGCCGCGTTCTGCTCCAATACCGCCTCAAAGGTGAGCGGCGTGCCCGCCGCGTCGCTCAGCGCCTTGGCGATCCTGTCCCGCCGTGCCTGCTGATTGAGGCGCACGTAGCTGAACTCCTTCTTGCTGGCGGGAATGAGCACCTGGTAGACCGTGCCCTTGGCTCCGATGAAGCGCTCCTTGCGAAGCAGGCCATAGAGCGGCGGCTCGTTCTTGGCCAGGTCCTGCAGGGCCTTGTCCCAGATGGCCTTCGCGTCTCCCGAAACGGGGGCGGCCTTGGGGGCCGGAGCGGCCTTGGCAGCGGGCTTCGCCGCGGGGGCTTCGGCCTTTGCGGGCGCATCGCCGCCGGGCGCAGGCGTGGCAGCCGGGGCCCCAGCCGCCGGGACCAGCTTTCCGCTCTGCAGATCGCCTTCCAGGCGGGCCAGTCTGGCCTCCAGCTCCTCCACGCGTTCCGCGAGCGCCGCGGCGTCCTCGCCGGACGCCGGCTCACAGGCGTGCAGTGCGGCGCTCTCCAGTCCGATGCGCGGGGTGGAGGCGAAGCGCAGGTCCCCTTCGGCGCGCATGAACAAATCCAGCATGCGTAGCAGCCGTGCCTGCGACACGCCCTCCGCCTGCGCGCGATAGCGCGCCTCGTCCTCCTCGGTCACATCCAGAATGGAGGCGGCGTCCCGGCTCACGGCCTTGACGGTGAGCAGCGCGCGGCAGTGTGCGCTCAGCTCGCGCAAAAATGCCTGCGGCTCGCGTCCGGAGCGCATGAGCTCGTCCACCTTCTGCATCACACCGCCCTCGTCCCGGGCGGAAAGGAGGTCGAAAAAGCCGAAAAGGAATTCCCGATCGCTGGCGCCCAGCAGATCACGCGTGAGCGCGGCGGTGATTTTCCCGTCCTCCGCGCCCGCCACGCACATGTCCAGGATGCTGAAAGCGTCGCGCATGGCGCCTTCGGCAGCGCGCGCCACCATGCGCAGGGCCTCTTCCTCGGCCTCCATGCCCAGATCGTCCAGCGCCTCGCGCATGCGGCTGACCATCAGCGAGGAGGGAATGCGGCCAAAATCATAGCGCTGTACGCGGGAGAGAATGGTGGCAGGCAGCTTTTGGGGCTCGGTGGTGGCCAGAATGAACACCACATGCGCGGGCGGTTCCTCCAGCGTCTTAAGCAGCGCGTTAAAGGCCGCGGTGGAGAGCATGTGCACCTCGTCGATGATATACACCTTGTAACGGCCCAGCTGGGCGGGGTAGCGCACCTGCTCCAGCAACTCGCGGATGTTGTCGACGCTGTTGTTGCTGGCTGCGTCCAGTTCCAGCACATCCATGGTGGTTTCACTTATGATGGCCCGGCAGGTCTCGCACTGACCGCAGGGGTCTCCGTGATTGGGATTGAGGCAGTTAATGGCACGGCTCATGAGCTTTGCCATGGTGGTTTTGCCCGTACCCCGGCAGCCGCAAAACAGATAGGCGTGCGCAATGCGCCCGTCCTCGATCTGCCGCCGGAGGGTTTTGACCGTCGCCGTCTGACCCAGCACCTGTTCAAAGGTCTGAGGCCGCCATTTGCGGTACAATGCCTGATATGCCATACGACACCTTCCTGAAAATTAAGGTTGCTCCTGTTTCATCTCACCTATCATAGCGTTTTCGCACGGTCAGGTCAAGAAAAAAGCAGGAGTCCGGGCGGCCAATACCGTATATTACATCAGGATTCCATTGTATACCAAGGATGAAAGGAGCCGGCGGCATGACCATCCGTGAGCGTCAGGAGCGGGACGAAGAGGCCCGCCTGTCCCCTTACGCTGCATTGTCCTCCCGAAGTGCCGGGCGGGCCCACCCCATTTCCACCTGCGACCTGCGCACCTGCTACCAGCGCGACCGCGACCGCATCATTCACTGCAAAAGCTTTCGCCGGCTGAAATACAAGACGCAGGTGTTTCTCACTCCCATGGGCGACCATTACCGCACCCGCCTGACCCATACGCTGGAGGTATCCCAGGTGGCCCGCACGCTGGCGCGCAGCCTGCGCCTCAACGAGGACCTGACCGAAGCCGCCGCCCTGGGGCACGATCTGGGGCATACGCCTTTCGGCCATATCGGGGAAAGCACGCTCAACCGCCTGCTGCCCGGCGGCTTTCGCCACAATGAGCAGAGCCTGCGCGTGGCTGAACGCCTGGAAAACGACGGTCAGGGGCTCAACCTGTGCCGGGAAACGCTGGACGGCATCCTCAACCATTCCGGGCAGAACGAGCCCAAGACGCTGGAGGGCTGGTGCGTGCGCCGCGCCGATCGCATCGCCTACATCAACCACGACATCGACGACGCCATCCGCGGCGGCATTCTCAAGCCCTTCGAGCTGCCGCGCCGGTGCCTCAGCGTGCTGGGCGAGACGCATGGCGAACGCATCGACACCATGATCCGCGACATCGTGACCACCTCGATGGATCAGCCCTTCGTCAGGATGTCCGAGGAGGTGCGGCAGGCCAGCGAAGAGCTGCGCGCCTTTCTGTTTGAATACGTATACCACGATGAATGGCGGAAAAAGGAAGAGGCCCGCTGTGACTACATCCTCTCCGCCCTCTATGAGCACTATCTGGCGCATCCGGAGCAGCTTCCCGCAGAGTACCTGGAAATCAACTTTACCGAAGGAGCCGAGCGCGCCGTGTGCGACTTCATCGCCTGCATGACGGACCGCTACGCCATCGACCAGTTTTCGGAAATTTTTGTTCCGGGTGCCTTTGGCCGACGGTGATGCGCCAAGGGCAGGAAATGTCGGAAATTGTTGAACGTATGGCAGGAATCTCACCCGTGGCGGCGAATGAATAGGAGTGGGTGAAGCAACGAATGGCCGGAAGGTATCCCCCGCAATGGTTGGACGAGCTCAGGGCGCGCGCCGACATCGTCAAGGTGATCGGCTCGTATGTGACGCTGAAGAAGAACGGGCATAGATATGTTGGTCTGTGCCCGTTTCACAACGAAACGGCACCCTCCTTTTCCGTGGACGAGCAAAAGCAGGTCTATCACTGCTTCGGCTGCAAGGCCGGCGGCAGCGTGATCCAGTTTGTCATGGACATTGAGCGCCTGTCCTTTCCGGAGGCGGTGGCCTTTCTGGCGGATCAGCTTCACATGCCCCTGCCCGAGATGCAAAACGACCCGGCCTATGAAAAGCGCCGCACGCTCAAGGAGCGCATCTACCTGGCCAACCGCACGGCGGCGCGGATGTACCATCAGCTTCTCTGGCAGCCGGAAAGTTCCGCGATTCTTCACTACCTGCAGCAGCGCGGACTGTCGGACGCGGTGATCCGCCGCTTCGGCATCGGCGCCGCCCCTCCCTCGGCGCAGGTCGGCCACCGGCTGATGGAGGAGGGGTTCACCGAGGAGGAGCTTGTCCAGGCCGGGCTGATGCTGCGGCGCGAGGGACGCACCTTCGACATGTTCCGAAACCGCGCCATGTTTCCCATCATCGACACCTACGGCAACGTCCTGGGCTTCGGCGGACGCGCCATGGGCGATGCGATGCCCAAGTACCTCAACACCTCCGATACGCCGGCCTTCAACAAGCGCTATACCGTTTTTGCGGCCAATCTGCTCAGGAAGGCCAGAGGCCTTACCCGGGTCATTCTGGTGGAGGGGTACATGGACGTGGTGGCCCTGTCCCAATTTGGGGTGGAAGGCGTGGCGGCCACGCTGGGCACGGCGCTGACCCCCGAACAGGCGAGGCTTCTGCATCGCTTTGCGCCGGAGGTGCACATCGCCTACGACGGTGACCGCGCCGGCCAGAAAGCCATTCTGCGAGGGCTGGAAGTGCTGGAAGGCGAAAACGTACCCGTTCGGGTATTGGATTTCCCCGGCGGGCTGGACCCGGATGAGTTTATTCGTCAGGAGGGGCTGGAGGCGTTCCAGGCGCTCAAGCCCATTTCAGCCGTGACCTACCGCATGCGAAGAGAGAAGGAACGGCATGACGTAAGCACCGAGGAAGGCCGCATCGAATACGCCAAGGCCTGCGCAGCCATATTGCGCGGTGTGAAGGAACCGGTCGAGCTGGAAAACCACCTGCGGCATCTCTCGGTGGAAACCGGCTTTTCCAAAGAGGTGCTGATGCAGCAGATAGGAGCCGCTCCGCCGCCAAAGGTTGTTACGGCGGCAAAGCGCGAGGGCTTTCGCCAAAAGGCGCGGGAGGTCTCGCAGGTGGATTGGACCGCCCGCACGCTGCTTGCGGTGCTGGCCACCGGGCGATTGCCAAAAGACAGCGTATCGCCTGAGGAATTTGAGGACCCGCTGCTGCGTTCTTTATGCGAGGGGCTGTTGGCAGGCGAAAGCGCCGCGTCGCTGATGGAACGCCAGACCGACGATCAGGGGCGCGCCGCCGTGGGTGATATTCTCAGCCTCAACACGGACCTGGACGATGACGGCCTGATGCGCATGGCGCAGGATTGCCTGAAAAAAATGCGCAAGCAGCGTCTGGAAAAGGCGCTGGACCTGATTCAGCAACGCCTGCCCACTTTGGCCGGCGAGGAGCGTGAGCGCGAAACGCAGCGCGCCTTCGCCCTTACGCAACAGCTGCTCGACCTGAAATGATCCCCCGCGCACGATTGAAGGAGTGATGAAGTTGAGTCAGAATCAGTCGCCTGAAGCGATCAAAGTGAAGCTCAACGAATTATACGAGGACGCCAAGAACAAAGGCACCATCACCCGCGACGAGGTCGCCAACCAGCTCATGGAGATGGAGATCGACGCCGATCAGATGAACAAGATCTACGAGACGCTCGAGAGCATGGGCGTGGACGTGGTGGCGGAGTTTGATCCCGTTCCTCCTGAAGAGCTGATCGAGCCGGAACAGATCGATCTGAGCGTGCCCGAGGGGATCAGCATTGACGACCCCGTGCGCATGTACCTCAAGGAGATCGGCAAGGTTCCCCTTTTGACGGCCGAGGAGGAAATCGACATCGCCCAGCGCATGGAAAAGGGCGACGAGGCGGCCAAGCAAAAGCTCACCGAGGCCAATCTGCGCCTGGTGGTGTCCATCGCCAAGCGTTATGTGGGCCGCGGCATGCTGTTTCTGGATCTCATTCAGGAGGGCAATCTGGGCCTGATCAAAGCGGTGGACAAGTTCGATTACCGCAAGGGCTACAAATTCTCTACCTACGCCACCTGGTGGATCCGCCAGGCCATCACGCGTGCCATCGCGGATCAGGCCCGCACCATCCGTATTCCCGTCCATATGGTGGAAACCATCAACAAGCTCATCCGCGTTTCCCGCCAGCTTTTGCAGGAATACGGCCGCGAGCCCACGCCCGACGAAATCGCCAAGGTGATGAACATCAGCGAAAGCAAGGTGCGCGAGATCATCAAGATCGCGCAGGAGCCCGTGTCGCTGGAAACCCCCATCGGCGAGGAGGAGGACAGCCATCTGGGCGACTTCATTCCCGACGACGACGCGCCTGCGCCCGCCGAAGCCGCCAGCTTTACCTTGATGAAAGAGCAGCTATTGGACGTGCTGGATACCCTGACCCCCCGCGAGGAAAAGGTGCTTCGCCTGCGCTTTGGCCTGGACGACGGCCACCAGCGCACGCTGGAGGAGGTAGGCCGCGAGTTTAAGGTAACCCGCGAGCGCATCCGCCAGATCGAAGCCAAGGCGCTGCGCAAGCTGCGCCATCCCAGCCGCTCCAAAAAGCTCAAGGATTACCTTGACTGACGGGATTCATCGCCGCGCGCCCTTGTTGGACGGGCGGCTTTCCGCCGCCATGGCGCTGGCGCAGGGCGCGCAGGTATTCGCCGATATCGGCGCGGACCATGGACGCCTGAGCGCGGTGATGCTTCTGTCCGGAGCCCGGAGCGCACTGGTAGCCGACATCAGCGCCGCCGCGCTTGAAAAGGCGCGCAAGCGGCTTCATGCCCTGGGGCTGGACAATCGCGCCACCTTTGCCGTGGCCGACGGGCTTGCGGCGTTGGACGCGCTGAAGCAGCCGCCCGATACCGTGTTTGTGCTGGGCATGGGTGGGGAAACCATCGGCGGCATTTTGCACCGGGGACATACGCGGCTTGGCGGTGCAGCATTGATTCTGGGTGCGCAGACCGATCTGCCCATAGTGCGCCGCACGGTTTGCGAGGTGGGCTACCGCATCCGCAGCGAGGTGATCGCCTCGGCGGGCGGGCGGGATTATGTGCTGATGCGCTGCACCCCTGCGCGTGCAGATGAGGCGGTATACACGGAACGCGAATGTATGCTGGGGCCCGGCCTGTTGCGCGCCCCGTCGTCCGAGTGGCAGCGCGTGCTAAAGCGTCGTGAGCACCTGCTGCAGCAGGAGATCTCGGCCATGGAAAAGGCCGGTCTGGAAAAGGACAGGGAGCGTCTGGCCATGAACCGGCGTGAGCTGGGATATGTGACCGGGCAGCTTCGCCACATGTGAAAGCCCGGAACGGAAGGGAGCGGTGCGCCGTGAAGGTAAAGGATGTGCTCGGCTGGCTGGATGGTCTGGCGCCTTTTGACAGCGCCGAGGATTTCGACAACGTGGGGCTGCTTCTGGGCGACGAGGAAGCGACCGTGCGCGGCGTCACGTTTGGGATGGATGTGACCGAGGCGCTGGTGGATGAGGCGCTTGCGCATGGGGATGGGCTGATCGTGACCCATCATCCGTTCATTTTTCACGCCCTCAAGCGCATAAACTATCATGAGCCCCAGGGGCGCACCCTTTTGAAGCTGACTGCAAACCGCGTGTGCGTGATTGCCGCGCACACCAACTGGGACAAGGCTCCCGGCGGCATCAGCGACAGTCTTGCCCAGGCGCTTGGGCTCACGGATGTGTCCGCCCCGGACGAATTTCTGCGGCTGGGCACGCTTTCCGCCCCGCTTTCTCCTGAAGCGCTGGGCGCGCTGATTCGCCGCTCCCTGCACATCAATGCCCGCTGCTATCCGGCCTCGGATGCACCCATTGCGCGCGTGGCCGTGGCAGGGGGCGCCTATGGCGAGGGCTACGCACTGGCCGCGCAGAGCGGGGCACAGGCCTTTGTGGTGGGCGAGATTCGGCATCATGAGCTGCTGGACGCTTATGCCCGCGGCCTGACCATCTATGACGCGGGGCATTTTCCCACCGAACTGCCCGGCGTGATGTCCCTGTATGAACGCTTTCTTGCGGATGCGACCCGCGCCGGCTGGCCGGTCAAGGCGCACCTGCATTTTCAGCCCCCCTACACGGGCGCGCTTCTGGCCCCCTGAGGGCTTCCCCTACGAACCACAAGGAGGTACGCATGGAACAGACTGAATTGCTGTGGCAGTATCAGCAGGCCGATATGGCCGCCGACGCTTTTGAGACGGAGATCAAGCGCAATCCCAATCGCCTGCAGCTGAAAAAAAACCGTGAATTTTTGGTGGAGCAGCAGAATGCCGTCAAGCGGATGGAGCAGGAAGTAGCCGAAATGCTGGATCGCGTGGATGTGATCAAGGTGGCTATTTCCCGTATGGAGGATCAGCTGTCCGCCCTGCAAAAGCGCATGGAAGCCACCCCGCCCGCCGATCTGAAGCAGGCCCAGGACATGAGCCGCGACGCGCAGAAACTTTTGTCCGATCTCACCGACTATGAGCAGGAAATGAGGCGCATCCAGAAGGACGCGTCCGACCGCGACCGCCTGGAAAAGGAAATCCGCATCAAATACGCCAAGGTCAAGGCCGAATACGACAAGCAGAAGGTAGCCTACGAAGCCGAATACAAGGAGCAAATGCGCCAGCTGGAGGAAAAGCGCGCTCAGGTTCAGGCCAAGGCCAAAGGGATTGATCCCGACCTTCTGGAAAAGTACAACGTGATTAAAAAGCACTGCATTCCCCCGGTGGCCCGGCTTTATGGCGATCAGTGCGGCGGCTGCAATATGAGCCTGCCGCAGGTTACGCTACGCAAATTCAAAAACGACGCCAAGTACATCGAGTGTGAAAACTGCGGCCGTCTGATTATCCAATAACGTTCGCATGCATTCGGGGCCGCCGGAGAACCGGCGGCCCCGACGCGCTTTTCTTTATGCAAAAGGAGGGACAGCCATGAACATGGTGGAAATCATCGAAAAAAAGAAGCTGGCCCAGGCGCTGACCCGGGAGGAAATCGAGTGGTTTGTGAGGGGAGCGGCAGATGGCAGCATCCCGGACTATCAGCTGGCCGCCCTGCTGATGGCCATTCGTCTCAACGGCATGAACCGTGAGGAGACGGTGCAGCTCACCCTTGCCATGGCGCATTCGGGCGATCTGTGCGACCTGTCCTCCATCCCCGGCTTTCCGGTGGACAAGCATTCCACCGGCGGCGTGGGTGATACCACCACGCTCATCCTGGCCCCGCTGGTAGCCGCCTGCGGTGTGCCCGTAGCCAAAATGAGCGGGCGCGGACTGGGCCACACCGGCGGCACGCTGGACAAGCTGGAGAGCATTCCCGGCCTTCGTGTGGATTTGAGCGAGGAAGCGTTTCTCAAGCAGGTGCGCGACATCGGCGTGGCAGTGATCGGCCAGACCAAAAATCTGGCCCCGGCAGACAAGACCCTCTACGCCCTGCGGGATGTGACCGCCACCGTGGACAGCCTGCCGCTCATCGCCTCCAGCATCGTCAGCAAAAAGCTGGCCAGCGGCGCACAGGGTGTGGTGCTGGATGTCAAGACGGGTGCGGGCGCGCTGATGCATACCACGGAGGCCAGCATCGAACTTGCGCAGACCATGGTGCGCATCGGCTGCGACGCGGGACGGCGCATGATGGCGCTGGTCACCGATATGGGCGAGCCGCTGGGCAGTCATGTGGGCAATGCACTGGAGGTCAAGGAGGCCATAGACGCGCTTTCAGGCCGTGTGCAGGGGCCGCTTCTGGAGGTGTCGCTGGAGCTGGGCGCGCGCATGCTGCTGCTGGCGGACGCGGCCGCAAGCGTGGCGGATGCCAAGCAAAAGCTCATGGACGCGCTGGAGAGCGGCCGGGGTTTGGAGCGCCTGCGCGCCATGATTACAGCGCAGGGCGGCGACCCTGCCTGCTGCGACGACGTGACCCGGCTGCCGCAGGCTCCTGTGGTGCAGGATGTGCCCGCCGCTTCCTCCGGCTATGTTCACTGCATGGATACCGTAGCGCTGGGCAACGCGGCGCAGGCGATGGGGGCAGGCCGCCGGGTCAAGACGGATGTGATCGACCCCAGCGTAGGTTTTGTGCTTCACCGGCGCATCGGCCAGTGGGTGGAAGCGGGAGAGGCGATCGCTACCGTCTATGCACGCGATGAAGCCAGCGCCCGGGAGGCATCCACAGCCATCCGCCGCTGTATCGTTCTGGGAGCGGAGAAGGTCCCCCCCTGCAAGCTGATTCATGCCATCGTGACCAACGACGAAGTGGAGCGCCTGTAAGAGGCGGCAAATAAAGGTTGAGTCCATCCCGGTTTGGGCGTATAATGGGCGTGTCCCCGTTGGGGGCACGCCTCTTTTGGCCGCGCGGGCGGCCGGAATGACATAAGGAGGGATCCCATGTCCTTTTCCGTCAACGATCCGTTTCTCTATCTTCTTTCCGCCATCATCGTGGTATTCGTCGTAGCGCAGTCGGCCTTTTTCCTGGTTAAGGCCAACCGCCGCGCGCAGCAGATGGGCATCGCCGCGGCCACCGTGCGCAAAACCATCCTCTCCAGCGCGCTGTTTTCCATCGCGCCGGCCATTTCCATTCTGGTGGGCGTCATCACGCTGAGCAATTTCATCGGCCTGCCGTTCCCGTGGCTGAGGCTGAGCGTGCTGGGCGCGGTCACCTATGAGCTGCCTGCCGCTACCATCGCAGCGGGCACCATGGGCGCATCCGTGAAGGAAACCATCACCGATCCGCAGGTGTTCGCCGCCATCGCCTGGACGATGACGCTGGGGATCATCTCCGGCATCGTGCTGGTGCTCTTCGGCCTCAAGCGCATCCGCCGGGGCATGCGCTCCATCACCGGCAAGGACAAGCGCTGGGGTGAAATCGTAATGGACAGCCTGTTTCTGGGCATGGTGAGCGCCTTTGTGGGCATGTTGTTCGCCGATATCCGGTCCGGTCTTCCGGGCTTCATCCCCATTGCGGTGGCGCTGGTGTCGGCGCTGATGATGGGAGTATGCGGCGTGCTCATCAAGGTATGCAAGATGACGTGGCTGGAACAGTACGCGCTGCCGCTGTGCATGCTTTGCGCCATGGCGCTGAGCATCCCGCTGACGGCGCTGATGGCCTGAGGAGGGACATGCGATGAAAAACGATCAGAATATTTCCGTATATGAACAAAGCGTGCACGTCTATGGCCGCATCTGGACGGGCATGGCCCTGATTCTGATGATTCTCTCCCCTGTGGCCATTTGCTGCTACTATAACGCCTGGCCCCCGCTGACGGCGGTCCTCAAGTCGCTGCTGGGCGTGGCGCCCATGTATTGGACCGTAGGCATCATTGAGGTGTTCACCTTTGTGCCCATGCTGGGCACGGGTGGGTCGTACCTGGGCTTTGTGACCGGCAACCTAACCAACCTGAAGGTCCCCTGTGCGCTCAACGCCATGGAGGCTGCCAAAGTCCGGCCCGGCAGCGAGGAGGGCGAGGTTATCTCCACCATCGCCATCGCTTCCAGCTCGATCGTGACCACGCTGGTCATCGCCCTGGGCGTGTTCGGACTGGGGTTCCTGCGCCCGGTGCTGGAGTCGCCTGCGCTCAAGCCTGCCTTTGACAACATTCTCCCTGCGCTTTTCGGCGCGTTGGGCGTGGTGTTCATCTCCAAGAATCCCAAGCTGGCCGCGGCGCCTCTGGCGTTTATGGTGGTGCTGTTCCTGCTTGCGCCCGGCCTTAGCTCCAGCGTGGGCGTGCTGGTGCCTGTGGGCGCACTGATCGCCATCGGCGCGGCGCGCATCATGTACAAGCGCGGCATGCTGGGCGGCGCTCCTGCCGATGGGAAGGAGGGGCGGCAATGACCGCTGTGTGGATTCTCATTATCGCTATTGCCGCCTTTTTAGCGGTTATTGTGGCACGTGCCTGCATGTTCAAACCTGTTTCTGATAAAAAAGTGGAGGCGGATTCCTTTTCTGTCGATACGAAGTCAGCAACGGAACACCTCAGGCAGATGGTCCGTCTCAAAACCGTGAGCAACGTAGAGGAAAGCCAGGTGGATCTGGGAGAATTTGAAAAGTTCCGCGCGCTGTTGCGCACGCTGTATCCACATGTGTACACTGCATGCGAATACACCGAAATCGGCCGTCACGGCATGCTGCTGAAATGGCCCGGCCACAGCGCGGAGCGGCCCTCCGTGCTCATGGCGCACTACGACGTGGTGCCCGCCGATCCCGCCGAATGGGACGAGCCGCCGTTTGAGGGAGTGGTGAAGGGCGGCGAGCTGTGGGGACGTGGCACCTTGGACACCAAAGGCACGCTGATGGGCGTGATGGAAGCGGCGGAAAGCCTGATCGCGCGTGGCTTTATGCCCCAAAACGACGTATATTTCGCTTTTGGCGGGGATGAGGAGGTCATGGGCGGCGACGCGCCCGCCATCGTGCAGGAGCTGGAACGCCGGGGCGTTCGCCCTGCCTTTGTGCTGGACGAAGGCGGAGCGATCGTGGAAAAGGTGTTTCCCGGCGTGGATCAGCCTGCCGCGCTGATCGGTATCGCGGAAAAAGGAAGCGCTTTTCTGGACCTCACCGCCGTGGGAAAGGGCGGTCACGCCAGCGCTCCTCCCGCGCGCCAGAGCGTGGGCGTGCTGGCCCGGGCGCTGGACCGCATCGCCTCTCATCCCATGCCCTTCGTGCTGACCCCGCCTGCGCGCGAGCTGTTTGACCTGATGGGACGGCATTCCTCCTTCGTATATAAGCTGATTTTTGCCAACCTCTGGTGCTTCCGTCCCGCGCTGGACCTGATTTGCAAAAAGAGCGGGGGTGAGCTCAACGCCCTGGTGCGCACCACCTGCGCCCTGACCCGTTTGTCCGGCGCGGAGGCGTACAACGTGCTGCCCAACCAGAGCCGCGCGGGCATCAATGCGCGCGTGATCTGCGGAGAGAGCATCGAATCCGTCCGCCAGCGCTTGGAGCGCACCATTGGTGACCCGGACGTGCGCGTAACCGTGGTGGAGGGCAATGACCCCTCCCCCATCTCCCCCACTTCCGGCGAGCCGTGGGAGCGCCTGTCCGCTGCCATTCGGCAGACCTATCCGGGCGTGCTGGTCGCACCGTACCTGATGCTGGCCTGTAGCGACAGCCGTCACTACTGCCGAATCTGTCCCAATGTGTACCGCTTTTCCGGCATGCCTTTGAGCAAGGAGCAGCGCGGCATGATTCACAACCGCAACGAGCGCATCCCCCTGAGCCTGATTCCCGACACGGTCGCGTTCTTTGGCCGGGTGCTGGAACGGTGTTGACCTCGAAGGGATGAACCTGACCGATCTCCAAGCCGATTGCTTATCGCCGGGCGCAGGACCCGCGGCTGCCGGCAGTCCTGCCGGTCACGGCCATCGCCTGTGGCCTGTCCGGACGGATGTGCGCCTGTGCCTGCGAGTATCTCTGCCGCATCTCTGTGACCGATATGCCGCTGGATTGTGATCCTTTTTACGTCCGCGGTGCAACGGCATATTCCACTCCCCCATGTATCAGGAAAAGCCGAGCGCGCCGGGGTTTGACTGCTTTGCCCCCGACGCGCTGCGGATATCTGCCAGCTGAGCAGCGGGGGATAGTCGTCAACCTCAAGGGCGATCTGAAGGCCGAGTACGGCCCAGTCAGCCCGCAGCCGTTCCTCAGGGGCGACGGATTTGAAGAATGCGTCCTCGGCTCCGCATTCTGAACGGTGCAAACGCAGAAAAAGCGTGTGAAATTGCGGATTTTTGTAGGTTTGTCAAACATATTGGACAGGGAAGGAGGAGAGAACCTCTCTGGGAGC
>OJQY01000065.1_pt1 | contig 90442 bp, 104 predicted proteins | sample 1599091 | NCBI WGS metagenome assembly OJQY01 (sample SAMN03922524, study PRJEB24848) | human gut metagenome | isolation source: stool sample | host: Homo sapiens | place: Germany | collected 2010-02 | reverse complement strand
CTTTTCTGTTACTCTTCCTCAGAAGTTTCAAGTTGTGCGGCTGCCGCTTCTTCCGCTTCTTTTGCAGCTCTTTCTTCATTCAGATCTTTGGCAGAAGCTAAAATGTCCGATGCGTTTTCCTGCACGGTCGTTACCGTTTCCATGACATAATCTTTCATACGCAGTCCTGCGGCTGTTGCGTGAACATATGCTTTTTTAGCGTCTTTGCTGGACAGCAGTTTAATTCCAACCGATCCGAAAAGTGTGCCACCTACAAAAAGAGCCAATTTATTGTATAAACTCATATAGAATCTTCCTTTCCGTTATTTTCTTTTGTATCCTGTAATCATTACCATGAGCAGGCAGATCACGGCTCCCCATGCCCAAAAACGGTGCTGTTTCAACCAGATCCCTCCTTCATAGATTTTGTCTAATTATTATAACAACTTTAGCTAAATCATTCTTTTGGAAACAGACAAAAACCAATGGAATCAGACCTATTTCGATACTGTCTGGGTGTACAATTAAAGTGCCTTTTAAAAGCTACATTGAATTGACTTAAACTTGCGTATCCAATTGCCTGTGCAACGTCCAGTACAGTCATAGAAGAGCACCGAAGAAGTTCAGCGGCTTTTTCCATACGTTTATGTGATAGCCAAGTATATACCGGCTGACCACGAATACTGCGAAAATATTTTTTAAATGTAGTAGGAGATATATAAAATTTGTGACACAAATAATCAATCGTTATTTTTTCATCCAGATGCATCTCCATATAATTGCAAATCTCATTTATCTCTTCTCTTATTACCTTACTTATTTTAAGATTATCTTTATCTTTTGGATACAATGTTCCTGTACTTAGCAGAAATAGCAATTCTACTGACTTCCAAACGCAGTATCTGCTTTTTTGAAAGTCTTCCATTTTGACTATTTCAGAAAATGTAGAAAAAACCCAAGATGAACCATGAATAACAGCACATCCATCTTGCTTATCCATATATTTTTTTACTTCAAAAGTATTCAATTTTAAGTCTCCCATCATACGACATAGGGAATATAAACTCTCTTTTGCCGTAGTCGCATCTACGGATACCAATATTCCTGCCAAATCCGCTGTACATGCGACGGAATACAGTGAAGATACCTCAGATAGTAAAAGAATTTCCTGCTTTCTTACAACAACCACACGATTCCATTGTTGTTTGAGTACAACATGACCTGCAAAACAAAAGAAAACTTCAAAGTGAAGTGGCTGTAAGGATATCGGGATAAATGGATCCTTTGTATTGCCTTGAAGACGAAAATTGCAAACATCCACACCTGTTATTATTGTTTCCCATAAGGCTTTTTCACCTCGGATACTTTTCAAAAATTCTGTTAACACATAGTTTCTCCTCCCTTCTAATAGAAATTATGTCATGTGATAGAATGTAGTTAGCAACGACTAACTACATTCTATCACAATTTCTGTATGAAAGCAAGAACAGCGCAATTGATGTTATAAATAGAATAGCATTTTTATTCTTTCGCTTTAAAATATCCAAGCGCATCGGTACGCTCTCCGTTCTGCCATACTTCAAAGTGCAGGTGGTTTCCGGTAGAATTGCCGGTGGTACCGACATAACCGATGACTTCGCCCTGTTTCACTTCCTGCCCTACGGTCACGCAGATAGAGGAACAGTGGGCATACAGGGTGTCAAAAGTATCGTTATGGTTTATCTTGATATAGTATCCATACCCGCCGCCCCAAGTGTCGATGGCATTGGCAATGGTGACTGTGCCATCTGCCGCTGTCAGAATCGGTGTACCACCCGGAGCGCCGATATCGGTTCCGCTGTGGTAGGCAATTTCTCCAGTAAAGGGGTCCTCACGGTATCCAAACCATGAGGTAATGGTATAACTTTGCGGAAGAGGCCATTGGAAAATCCCGGTCCCTTCCCAATCAGTATTTGGATTCATGATCTGACCACCGCCGCTGTTAAAACCACCCAGCAGTTCTGCCCACAAATTCTGATTTTCTGGCTCCGACATTAAGGCAAGGTATTCGTTCTGCCTTGCATTGAAATTGTACTGCTGCGCCATTTCCTCCGCTGTTTTATGTGTTAGAGAGATTTCCAGAATGGTTTCCGTTACCGTTTCGGTGCGGGTAGTTTCTTTTCCATCCTCGTCTACTTCGGTAACTTCCACTTCATGGCTCTCGGTACGGGTGCTGGAAGACACTGCATTCATCTCCCACATAATATCCCGCATCTGCTGAACTTGAGTGTCATCCAAAGAAGCCACCTGAGTGCCATCTTCCGCACCGGTCACCTTGGCAGAAAAAACAGCGAGAACATCTTCCCAATTGATAGAAAGCACTCCGTCATTTGAAGTAAACTCCACCCGATTATGGCTATTGCTATCTTCAATTTCTTGAATGTGTGCCTGAAATTCCCCGTTTAAAGTTGTCACAGCCTGCGTAACGCTGGTGCCGGTTCCCGTAGAATCCGAACCGAAAAATAAGCCGAAACAGGAACCGACAATCAGGGCAATCAAACAAATTAACAAGATTATCACTACAGCTACCCAACCTCCGGCAGCGATGGCAGCAATCAACCCCTTTACAGCCGCAATGGTTGCTTTAACCGCTGCTATAGTTACACGGACCGCCGCTTTAACTCCTGCAATTGTTGCTTTCGCAGTAGCCTTGGCGGCCTGTGCGGCTTTTTGTGCCGCTTTTGCAGTGGCCTGCGCTGTCTTGGCTGCCTGCTGTGCAGTCTTTGCCGAGCGCTGGGCAGTTTTGATACCTTTAGCGCTATTCTTCACACCTTTCATAGAACGGCTGGCGGTTTTTACTGCTTTTTGAGGTTTTCCTTTGACCGCCTTGGCAGCGGTATTTTTGGTCCGTATTTTAGAAGCGGTATCCTTCGTGATCTCCGTTGCTTTGCTGCCAGCGTTTTTCGCTTCCGAGAGGGTACGGGAAATTTCTCTTTTTTCTTTGACTTTCCGAGCGGTGGTCTGCGCCAGTTTTTTCCCGCCCCGATAGGTAATGTTGGCACTCTTTTTTGCGGTGGTTTCGATACCGGACAGCATTTGATCTCCGGCGCTGTTAGCGGGGGCGTTGGAGGTTTCTCCCTGCTGGCTGGCAAAAGGCGTCCCCTTCAATTCCGATACGGCTTTCTCCTTGGATTTCAGCCATGCATCCTTCATTGCGGTTTTTGGGGCTTTGGCGGCACTATCCAAAAGCCTTGGTTTTCCATTTTCCGGTTTGGTCTTAATTTCTTTCAATGGCATACCTCCTAAAAAAGATACAGGGAGCCAAAGGAGGCTCCCTGCTGCGATGTTGTTTCATGTATAGGTTTACACCCCCCTCAGTGCTTCGTCCGGCTTGGTGGTCATCAGCTGGTACAGACGGGTATTGCGGGGGAAGCTGTTTTCAAACGGTACAATGTTGCCAGCACAGCGGATGAGACCGCAGCCAGCAGATACATTGGTGATGTAGCCAAGCTGGGTGTCCGAGATATGGAGCAGATTTGCCAGTTCATCCCGGTCGGTGGAGGACTGGTTCAGAAGGAGCAAAAACTCCGAGTTTGCCAGCATCAGGCGGGCAGTATCGGAACGGAGCAGCTCCTCGACATTCTGCGTGAGCCCTGTCACAAGGCCGTTATATTTTCGGATACGCTTCCACAGCTTGTAGAAAAAATCGGCGCTGTACTGGTAGCGAAACAGCAGATAAAACTCATCGGCAAATACCCATGTGGTTTTTCCTTTCTTCCAGTTTTGGATCACACGGTTGAAAATCGCATCGAGGGTGACTAACATCCCGATGGGCATGAGCTGTTCGCCCAATTCACGGATATCATAGGCGATGATGCGGGCTTTGGTGTCTACATTGGTGTGCTGGGCAAAGGTGTTGAGACTGCCGGTGATAAACAGCTCGGAGGAAAGCGCCAGCCCTCTGGCTTCCGGCTCCGGCTGCTTTAAGAGGGAATGGTACAGATCTTTCAGCGTGGGAGCTGCACCCTCATAATTGTTTGCCATATACTCCCGGTACACATCATAGGTGCAGCGGTCCAGAATAGATTTCTCTTTGGCAGACACACCGCCTGCCCCTACTAACTGCTCGAACAGCGAGAGAATGAATTCTGATTTTTCAATCAGCGGGTTGCGCTCGTCACCGTAGGCTTTGTCCATATCAAGGGCGTTCAGGTGGGTGTTGGAGGCTGCGGAAATCCGAATAATTTCCCCGCCAAGCGCTTCTACCAAGAACCCAAATTCAGACTCCGGGTCCAGAATCAGGATATCATCATTGGTTGACAGCGCAATGCTCACAATTTCTTCTTTGGCACTGAAGGATTTGCCGGAACCGGAAACACCAAGGCGGAAGCTGTTCCCGTTTAAGAGCTTGCGGCGGTCGGCTACAATCATGTTTTTGGAAACAGCGTTCTGCCCATAGTAGATGCCCCCGGTCTGCATGATTTCCTGTGCTCGGAAAGGAATCAGCACAGCGGTGCTTTCGGTGGTCAGGGTACGGATGGCTTGGATTCTGCGCAAACCATAAGGAAGCACAGTATCCAGCCCATCCTTCTGCTGCCAGCGCAGGACGCTCATCTGGCACAGATGTTTTCTGGCTGTTGTAAGAATCGTTTCTGTGTCACTGTCCAATTGTTCCTTGGTATCAGCCAGATGGACCATGGTCACGAGACCGAACATCATTCTTTGATCCCTGTTGGTCAGATCGTCCAGCATTTCCTTGGTTTCTTTTCGCTGCTGTTCCATGTCGTAAGGAAGGACAGCGGAAAAGTTATTGGCTGCGTTCTGCTTTCGCTGCCAGTTTGCCGCATTCGTTTCCACGCCCAAGAGCTTGTTCTGGATTTCCCTTACTGCTTCATCGGTGGGAACAGGTAAAATGTCAATGGAGAGCATGAGGCTGCGGTCCATATCACAGAGTTCAGCAATCATGGAATCCTTGATATAGCTGGCGTACCCCTGTAAATACAAAACCCTGCCCCAGCGGTCGTTCAGACGGAAGTGATCTTTCTGGAATTCCATGCTGTCCGGGCAAAGCCAATCTTTGAAGTTGTGTCCCTTTTTCATCTGTTCCTTGAGATCAAAGGCAAAAGCGGCAGGTTCATTGCCCTTAAAGAAATCCCGGAACACCTGCAGGCGGGTTCCGGCGTCCAGTTCCCGTCCAATAGAGGAAAGCTGGGACAAATGAGTGATCAGATCCGTACCCACACGGGAGAAATAGGTGCGGGCTTCATCGATATTCCGCTTCGCTACCGTGATGGTGATGTAACGGTCCTGCACCACACTGTTGTTGGTGCCGGTTACCTTCGAGAGCAGCATCTCGTTGTACTCTTTGCGGAAATGGTTCAGCCCGTCCTCTTTCATAGGAAGCAGCAGGGATTTCTCAAATTCCGCTTTATTGATTTTCCGATTGTTGATGGTGATCTTGGCGTTGGCTCCGGAATCCAGCGCATTGAGGAGCTCTGAATAATCGAGAAACATCGCTGTCTTGTCCTCTTTTCCGGCGATTTGATAGTTAATATCGGTAAAGGAAAAGGTTTTGGAAAACCTGCTTCCTACCTGAAAAATCCCATCCGGCCAGATGCGCTGGATAGGGATGGCATCCTGTACGGACTTCGGGATGGTGAATTTTTCTTTCTCTAATTTCGTTGCTTTGACAAGCGTTTTGATAATAGGCATCCTTCCTTTCAGTGCGAAAAATGAAAAAGGTTACTGTTCTTTCCCAGCTGGTGGCTGAAACTTACGCTTTTTCCTTTTGCGTGGCGGCTTTTCGCCCTCTGCAATGGCATCTTTCAAGGCTTCGTAGTAGAGATTCTCAGACTTGAACACAAGCTTTTTCGGATACAGAAATTCTGATTTAAACCAAGCCCATGCCACTTGTTCGGCGGTCATCCCATGGTACTTAAAGAAGCCGCAGGCAGCGAATGGAGCTGCTCCAAGAATGCACATCCAACCAACTTCTTCGCTGCCAATCAGCGGGCGCAAACCAAAATACAGACCGACTGCTACCCCTACTGCAAGCAGGGAACAGATAAACTGTCGGGTGGAAAGTCCAAAAAAGATGGACTCCTGATAATCCCGGATTTCCTTTGGTACTTTTACTTCTATATTGCTTCACTCCTTTCACGGCCTTACAGACCTAACAATTCCTTGACGATCCGGTCGCTCATCCGCACAGCTCCTACTAAAACCAAAAGGTTAAAAATGAGCTCGCCTACATAACTCCATACGGCGGTTACCGCTGAGACGTTAGGATCGACCGCTGGCGGAGAAGCCGCCATAACGGAAAAGATGATACAGGCAAGGGCGATGATGGCCCCTTCCAAACATACCCCGGCATAGGAACGCAGGAAGTTCTTGCCCACATTGCTGGTTGGCTCTCCCGCAAAGCTGGAGAGAGGGATAGGCGCAAGCGCTGTGTACATATAGAGTTTAAACATACGGGAATAAACCGTTAAAATCATGATAAAGGACAGCACTGTAATAAACAGACCGCCTAAAAGGGTTACCGCCCACAAAGGGATGCTGTCCCAAAATCCTACGTTATTGATTTTATCGATGATTTCCTGCGGGAGTGTGGTGCCGCTGCTTCCTGACAAACCCGATTGGGTAATAATGGTGGAAATGATTCCTTGTACGATTTTAAATACAGCAAGCATCAAATCAAGTCCGTATGTTACAGCAGCCTTCGCCAAAGCAAAGCGGATGAACAATTTTAAAGCGTGTTCCGGGCGTTTTACATCGGTAAAAGAGCCGCAGGTTTTAACGACACCAACCGCAAAAAACAGTACCAGCAAACCATACCCAATGGCTTTCAGCGCCCCGTTAATATCCAGCATAACCTGCCAGATCCCGCCGCCCTTGAAAGTGGCGGGGTCTTGGGTAAGCAGTGTCCAGATTTCAGCCAGTTTGTCATTCCATGTACCCAGCGCTGAATTTAAGTTGTCTATGATCCAGTTTCCGGCTGGTCACCTCCTATCTGAAAAAATGAGGGAGTGCCCAATGCGGACGCTCCCTTTGCTGGAAAACAGAAAATCAGGCGGTGATAAGGTCAAGGATTTCCTTGGCGAAGGTGATTACCAGCCCACCGGCCAAGGTGAGGAAACCCTGCGAACGCTGGGAGGGATCATGGCTCTGGAAGGACAGGCCGACCTGTACGACACCCCAGCCCAGCAGGATCATACCGATGGCACGAATCAGGGAGAAAATGAATGTGGAAAGGTTGTTTACTACTCCGAGAGGATCGCCGCTGGCTGCAAAGGCAGTAGTGGAAAGGCAGCAGGCACACAATACTACAGCGGCATAGCTGGAAAATCCAAGGCGTCCCTTTTTACCAAGCGGCAGAGCATTGGTGGGTTTATTGTCCTTTTTGCGGTTCGTCAAAGAACCAATTTTTTTCAGAAACTTATTCAGAAGCGTTCCTCCAATTTCATGTAAATTATTATGGTTTGAGAAAATCCTCCGGTTCCAGCAGTTCGAAATCCTCATACTGGTCCGGGGAATAATCGAGATCGTCTGCGGCGTCCTTCGCATGTGTGTAGTCGTAGGGCGCAGCGCCGCCATCCTCTGTCAGGCGAATGTTTGGGTGATGCATCAGGTCGTATTTGTCATCCAGCATGGGCCTTTCACCCCTTACAAAAAGAATGGCTTTGCGGTTATCCAGCATTCGGACTTCATCGGGCGTTAAGAGTTCCCGGCCTGTCTGCTGGTCGTTGACACTAAAGCTGCCGCTTCTTCCACGGCTGTGACCATAGGTGTTGGTATCCAATGTTTCCTTGCCCATGAGCTCGGAAACATATTTGTGGGTTTCCTTCTCGTTGCCGCCGAGGTAGAGAAACTCATCACACAAGCCCACCAGCGATTCCCACTGTTCCTTGAACAATGCCTTGATTTGCGCCATATTCTGTGCGATGTAGCTGCAGAAGATATTGCGGCTTCGCATGGTGGAAAGCCAAGGTAGGAAGTTATCCGTAGGCAGGGCGATATTCGGCGCTTCGTCAATCAGCAGATGGACCGGCACAGGAAGCCTGCCTTTGTATTTGCGGTCGGCTACAAAATAGAGTGTCTGAATGAGCTGCCCGTAAATCATGCCCACAAGGTAGTTGAGGGATTTGTCACTGTCCGGGATACAGCAGAACAGGGCGATCTTCTTTTCGCCCATTTCTTCCAGATGGAGGTCGTCGGTGTAGGTCAGCCTTGCGATCTGTGGCAGATTAAAAGCAGAGAGGCGGACGCCGACACTGATTAAAATAGATTTCAGAGTTTTTCCGGCTCCCATCTTAAAGACATGGTATTGCTTCACGGCAATGCTCTCCGGGTCCCGCATTTCAAGCCTTGCGAAAAGGATATCCAAGGGAGACTCATATTCCTCATCTTCCTCCCGGACTTCCGCTGCCGCCAGCATTTCCATTACCATGGCGAAGTTCTGTTCCTCCGGCGGTGCTTCATGCATCAGGTACAGCACCAGCGCCTGCAAAAGCGCTGTTTCGGATTTCGTCCAGAAAGGGTCCGTGCTCTGTGCTCCGGGCGGAGTAGTCGACTGGATGAGGGTTTCGATGAGGCGAAGAACATCCTTGTCATCCCGCACATAAGCAAGGGGGTTATAGCAAAAGGAGGCGTCGGGGTTTAATAGATCAAACACTCGCACCTCATATCCGTTTGCTTTGAGCGCACCGCCTGTTTTTCGCAGGATTTCACTCTTTGGATCGCAGATAACCAGAGAACAGCTGCCGCAGTTTAAGGCATTCGGGATAGCATAAGATCGGCTTTTACCCGCGCCGGAGCCGCCGATCACAAGCACATTGGTATTGCGCTTGTGCCGATACCCATCCATCCCCATTTGGAAATGCTGTGTTAAGATGAGATTTTGTTTCGGGTTCTTTTTATCCCGGTATTTCTTGGCGATTTGGAACACATCGCCCCACTTGGCGGAACCGTGTTCTTCTCCACGGCGGCGGTTTTTCTGGTTGGAGGTCACCACAAGGGCGATCACCCCGTACCCAAGGGAAAAGAAAAACAGGCACCGAAGAGAATAATCCGTCCAATGAATGGAAAAGGGACTGTTCATCGCTGCCGAAAGCTTTCCCAGCAGATCCACAAGACTCATTCCATCTGACCAGCTTCCAGCCACTAAAAGCGCTGCCCACCAGACGATGGGCAATGGCAGAAGCCATACCCACCATGGATTCTTTCGTTTTACAATGGAGTCAAAAAATATCCTTCCTTTCTTCAGATCAAAATAAAAAAAGAAACCCCGGAGCCTATGGAAAACCATTCCCACAGGTTCCGGGGTAACGGGTAACCTTAAATCTTATCGAACCGGCACGTTTCGATATTTACTGCTCATGAGCTTTGCGAGAACACGGTCAATCCCGCCGCTGCTTCTGCCCGCAGACAGATAAGCGTTGCGCATTCCATTTAAAGACTGCGCCGCATACTGGAATTCCGTGTCGCTCAGGTACAGCTTTCCCTTTGGCGCATTGACGGTTTTATTGATAAGGCTCTGCACCTCGCCGGAGGTTTCCGATCCGGATGATTTTTGTGCGTCGCAGAGCGCCTTGACCAGAAAATTCTTTTCCAGCATTCCCATCTTAAAGAGACGTTGTTTTTCCAAGGATATCCCTGCCTTTCTCTGTATTTTCTTCAGCTTCACCATACCACAGCGGCGGACAGAAAGCTACCGCACAAAAGAAAACAAACGGAAAACTTCCGGCGGTTCGCTTTCTCATCGTTCCGTTTCCTTCTCCGATTTGGATTTGGGAGTTTTGGCAGGCTTCTGCGTTTCTACCGAAAACTCATCGGGCTGGACTGTCTGCTCCAAATCCCGAAAACTGCGCTGTATATCCCGGTTAATGGAATAAGACGCCCGTTTCACATCGCTTATGAAACCACGCTTTTCTTCCGGGGTCATTTGAGCACAGCTTTCGCATACCTTGTCAAACCGGAAGGCCGAAGTATCCAGCCCGCACCGCTGTGCGACCACATAAGCGGCACAGTAGCTCTGTGCCGCATACGCCTGACGGTAGTAACCGCTGCCGACAGTATCGAAGCTGGCATGGGCCTGTTCACGTGCGATAGCGCAGATAGTGGTGGTTTCATCCATCCCGTTGCGGACAAAAATCGTATGCTGTTTGGGAACATACTGTGCCTGTACCCCTTGAGGAAGCTGATCCGAGATGGCAAGCTGAACCGGACTCTGTTCTACCATAGCGGCAATGATTTCTTCCGGCAGATGTTTCTGCGGCGGCAGAGGCTGTGGACCTCTGGTTTGGGAGATATCATAGGCTTTGGTAATGGTATAACCATTCGCTATGGTGCCGTCCTCTTTGGTATATTCCTGATCCGCAAAGAAGGTGTATCCCTTTTCACCGGAACGGATGGAGCGCCCGGCTTCCTTCCATTTATCAAAGGTGCGGGGATGGGTGATCTCCTTGTTCTGATGATATAGGATGAGAAGGTTGCGGGTACTCTGCGGGGTACACTGAGCCATAAAACCTAAGAAGCCCTTCATGGAAGCGTCATCTTTGAACACTTCCTGTGCCTGAGCATCCACTTTTGCCCATGCGTCCTCACGTTCAGCCTGTTTCATGGAGGCATATTCTTCCTTGGTGTACTGCTGTTCCGGCTGAGGCTGAGTTTCCTGTTTTCTGCCGATCAAATTTGATAAATCGATACTGCATTACCTGCCTTTCTGTTTTTTCTTCTTTTTACGGGAATGGCCCGGAGTAGGATGCTGACGATCCTGCTGTTTGGCCTTTTCCTCTTTTTTCTTCACTTGTTCCTGCTTGATCTCCTGCAGTTCCTTTTTCACCGAAGGCTTTTGCTCCGGCTGCTCACGGTTTGTTAAGCCGGGCGAAGAGTTTTTGCTGGGCAAGGAAGGCTCGGACGGACTCTTTTCCGCTGCCGGGGGTTTTGATTCCTTCTCCCGGCCAATGGTAAAATTTTCGGCTTCACCCTGCCCGGCAGGACTGATATTGAAGTCATCTTCAAAGCCGCCCACCTCGAATTCCACAGCGCCCTGCTCGGTTTGGACAGTTTCCGTTTTGCCGGGTTGGGAAGCGGCAGGAGCTTGCTTCTCCTGTTCCACCGCTTTCTCCACAATGGCTTCTCCGGCTTCCGCTTTCACATAATCCAAGCCGAGATTGTCATAGATACGCTGAATCTTAGCGGCGTCATCCGCAAATACTACCAATTCGATGTAATCGCCTTTTTGTTTATTACGGATGGGCACATACAAAAGACCGTGTCCTTTGGCTTCCCGCACAAATTCTTTCATGTACGTTGCAGGCAGATTAAAAAACTTAAACGGGCGCTGCTCACGAAGCATTCGGACAAGCCTTGTCTTGCCATGGGTTTTCTTTTGGTCTTTCAGCACTGCATAAACAAACAGCGCAAAATTCTTCGCCGCCAGTCCCGACAGCTTGAGGGCTACTTCGGTCCCTTCAAGGGTAAATCGGACGATCTGGTCGGCAGGATCGCTTCCGTAGTTCAGTCAGCATTCTCCTTTCATCGTTCCAAGCTGCTGGAGCGTTTGTGTTTTGCTTTTTCCGGCGCAGGTTCCTTAGAAAAGGAATCCACGCCGGGAATCAGGGACAGGCTGGAACCGGTATCCCATTTCACTCCGATCTGCCCGATATCGTCTACATAGGCAACGGTGCCTTTTGTACCCGGAGGCGGAGCCTGCGAATCATCCATGTGATTTAAGATGATGCGGGTTCCGACAGGATATTGTCGGCGGATGAGTTCCACCTGTTCTCTTGTGGGAATTTTATGGATAGGATCATCTCCTTTTTTGATTTTCCCGATTTCGGGTTTGTTTGTTCTTTTCTTCCTGTGTCTGCTTTTCCTGCCGCTGCTGTTCTTCCTGCTGTGCTGCCTGCAGGCGCTGTTCCATCTCAATGGAATGGGTTTCGATATTCCGGCACAGCTTGACGGTATGCCGCAGCTTTTTGAGTTCCTCTGTGAGGACGCCAATCTGCGGGGAATCTGGCTGATAACGGTAGAGCTTCTGGCGCTCTTTTAGAAGCACTGCGATTTCATCCTCCGCTTTCTGACGGATGGCACGAAGCCGCCCGCGGTCCTCAATATGGTTTTTGAAAATGAATTCAGCCTGTTCTATCCGCTGATCCAGCTTGCGGATATCTTGCCGCACAGCAAAGCTTGGGTACCGGGGCTTTTTCGGCAGCGCCCCCATCTTGTAGAGATAGGAATAGTAGAGCGCCCGCAAGCCGGAAATTCTGCGGGGCGGCTTTTCTCCAAGAAGAATAAGGAAGCGGCTGGCAGGAGGTGTTTGTTTCCCAGCCCGGTGAGGAGGCTTAGGATACAGGATGCGGTTTTGGATAGCTTCCGGGGTGTAGTTTTTTCCCAAGGTTTTAAAACGAACGGTGCGCCCGGTACCCGGCAGGATCATGGTGGCGTACTTGCGGTCAAACCGGAAAGCATAGCCCTGTTTTTCCATCACCCGCAGGAACTGCTTCCATGTGAGGGAAGCGGCAATCGCTTCTTCGATATCTTTCTGGATGGGTGTTTTCCATGTGTAGGTACCGTTTTGCTCGGCCAGCCACAGGGCATAAGGACGGGCTACCCGTTCCGATTTCTCTGTATGGATGACGGAAAGGCGGTGCTTTACGCACAGTTCGTCCGAAATCTTCCGCACCCCAGTTACATAGGTTTTTTCATTGCTGCGGTACTTTTTCCCGTTTTCCATGGAGACAGAGTTCCACACAATATGGTTGTGGATGCATTTGGTGTTGAGATGGGTACTGACCACCGCCTGAAATTTCCCGCCGAGCAGCCGGTCCGCAAATTCCATTCCGATTTGATGCGCCAGTTCCGGGGAGATTTCTCCGGGAGCAAAACTCTGCACCAGATGGAATCCCTGCACGCCTTTTTCCTTATGCCATATCTTTTTGATCTGACACATATCCTCAAAGGCAGAGTCTATGGTACAGCCGATGGCTGACTGGAACAGATCCTGTTCTGACTGGTCTTTATTGAGAGCCTTATCGATTTCTCCTTCCAACGATTCTCTGTTTTCGGCACGGGAAGATTTTTTCTCATCGAGAGCATAGTCGATGGCGTTATCAAGGCGGTGGACGGGGATAACGCTGGTATATGCGATAGCGGTTTTCTCCTTTCTGAGTTTTCGGTGCGGGCAGCTTAGACGAATTCATATCTTGGCTATGTGCGCAAATTGCATCCAACCGCAGGTTGGTTACCAATTCTCCTTTACTTCTTTCCAAACCTGGCGGGCGATAACGGTCATTTCCTCCACGCTCTGCTGGCTGGCTTCGCCATAAGTATTCGCAACCTTGGCAAGCTGATTGGCGTTATTGCAAAGCCCTGCCACTTTGTGAAGCAGGTCCGCATGGTGATCGCAGGGTTTTGCACGCAGTTCGGCTCCCATGATGAGGGTGCGCAGAAATTCCTCACGGGGCAGACCGCTTTGTTTCACCTGTGTTTCCAGATGCGCCAGTTCCTTTTTGTTTAAATGAAGAGGGATGATGTGATTTCGTTTTCTCATAGGGACTCCTTTTTAACGCTCCGGTACTTTCCTTTTGCGGCTTTTCTTCTGCTCCGGCGCTTTAGCCGGATATTCGTAATGGACAGGGATATCCTGCAGGCGAAGCTTGCCGCAGTCCGGAGCGAAAGCTGCGTATCGGGTATAACAGTATCCTTCTGATTCTACAAGGATTCCGTCCCTGCTGTTTTCTCCTTTCACCAGTACACAGTGCCAGCAGAGACTGCCGGGATCGAACCACATCTTGTCTTGGTAATCAAACAGGAAAATCTGATCTTGCAAAAATCTGGTTTCCTGAAACTGACGATATTCTTCATCAGCCAAAACCACCACCTGTTCTACTCGAAACTCAGTCTGGCGCTCTGGTGCAGGATGTCTTAGATTTTGACCGTTGATATCGGATAGATCATGGGGACGGTGGTAAAATACAGCGTGTTCCTGATAGGCTTTTGGTTCTTCCAGCACAAGGTGTTCCATTGGTACATCCTGCAGGTTTACTTTGCGGCAGTCCTTTCCATAACCAAGGTACAGGCTGTTTCGCCCCTGTGCAATCAGCATATATTCCTGTTCTCCTTTGGTCCTAACCATCAGACAGCGGAACAGCCCGCCCGGATCGGCGCTCATCAGTTCCCGGTTATCCTTGAGGAAAGGATATTCCGGGGAGACGTCCTCTGAGAGCTTCTCAAAATCCTCTTTGCCCAAGACGATGACCTTTGTCACTTCAAAAACGCCGGGGACATAATTCACCTCGTTCCGGCGCAGGCTGTCCAGTGTTTTGGCGTTTGCCGCAAATGCAGCATATTGTTTCTGATTCAGTTTTCTCACCTCTTTCTATATTCGATGGGCGGCTGGATGCCGGGGGTTTGGGGTTCTCCCCAAAATGCGTTTGGATATCCAAACGCTATGCTTGCAAAACCAGTCACCGGCTGGGAAAATACCACGCTGGAATCAGAGCCCGTCATGTTCATCTGATTCCTTGATTTTTGCCAGACCTTCCAGCGTCGTACAGATAATATTTCGCTTTTCGGCTGTACCGATTTCAGCGGACATGGAGTTGCTGATCTCATTGCCGCATACCACCAGCATTCGGCATCGGCACAGTTTCTGACGGGAAATATTTTGAAATTCCCGTTTTTCATCGGCATTTTCCATCTGCAGGTACTGGCTGTCCGAAAGTTTCGGGCAGATCGGGACATATCCCAGTTCATAAATCTTGCGGCAGTAGCGTTTTAACAGGCGGGGCGCGGCATCGGGTGCGGCGCACACATAGGCAAATGCTTTTTCCATAGTGATTTCCTTTCTTTTCATATATTGAATAAAGGGGCAGGCTATCCACGTGGATAGCCTGCTTGTATGACTGTCTGTTTATGGCTATCCACGGGGATAGCCTTGGAGATTATTCGGAGGTTTCTTCTTCCGAATCGGCTTCCAATGCAAAGCGCACACGGTCGGAACCCAGCTTATAATAGGCGTCGGTGACTTCAATCCCTACGGCTTCATATCCTTCCAGCCGGGAAGCGAGAACGGTAGTTCCGGCTCCGCAGAAGGGATCGAGGATTCTCCCGCCCGGTACACAGATTTTCACAAGGTCACGCATGAGCTGCAAGGGCTTTTCCGTCACATGAATTCTGTTTTGAGGATTGGCGTAACGGAACACACCGGGCAAACAGCCAACCGGTCTATTCACCGGCATAGGACCATTGGAACCCCATACGATGTATTCACTTTGCTGGCGGAAACGTCCTTTCTGGGGGCGGCTGGTCATCTTATCCCATACCGCACAGCCACGCCAGATCCATCCAGCCCACTGCAGAGCGTCGGTAATAGAAGGATACTGCCGCCAGTCAATGAACAGACAAACCGGCGCTCCTGGTTTGCAGGCTTTTCTGGCGTCAGAAAGCCATTCAGCCATCCATCTGGTCCAGCTTCGCTGATCCTTTTGATCTCCGTCAAAATCGGGCAGGGCGTTTTCTTTGTCCATGCTGCTGTACTTTTGATTGGTGGTGCGGTTTTTCTCGGCTGGCTTCCACCCGCCCGAAGCGTAGGGCGGATCGGTAATAATGGCGTCGAACACCTGCGGCTTGAATGCCCGGATTACCTGCAGGGTATCCCCGTGCAGAATCGTCCAGCCATCCCCGCCGCTGTGTTCCATGGGCAGAATGGTTTCGTCAACAATTTGAGCCAGTTCTTTCGTTTCGTTCAGAGGCATCTTCCTTTCTAAAAAAAAATTACAGTGTTTTTTATCGTTCTTCCCCTCGGCTGCGCTTTTTAGAGGCACGAGGGTGCGGTCGATATTCGGGAGGAGGAGTAATAACAGGTGACTCACGTTTGAATTTTCGTTCCACCACAATTTCATCTGGCCGGATGTGGAGCACATCAATGGTGGGGTTATCAATTACGACTCCGGGCAGAATGACTGCGTGTTCATGAACCTCTATCTCGCCGCCAAGCTCCCCGTAAACAGAAGCTTTTTCCATGATTACAGGGGTTCCGCCGGTAACAGCATTCGCAAAGATTTTGGCATTTCCAGATATATGGACGTTTCCATGGACATAACCAGAGGTTACGATAGCATGATCTTCTATGATGGCTTCTCCACCGATTCGGCTTTTTCCGGAAATGACTGCACAACCACGAGCGCAGGAGTAATCCCACATGATGGCGTCACCGGATATATAGGATTCCTCGGCGGCGACAGCATTGTTCGCAACCCAGCACTGCCCTTCCTGACTGAGATTTTCCTCAGACTGGACGAAACCGCCAAGATCTCCCGCATGGACATCCTCACGAACATCCCGCAAGGCCCGAATACGGTGCAGCCATGGGTACTGCGGGTGAACAATGTCGGTAATCTCGTATTTCTGATTCATCTGGCGTCACCTCGTTCCTTTTCGTTTTTCGACTTCGTATGAGTTTTCTCCGATAATTCCGTTTCCACATATTCGCTAATGATATTAAGCGCTTTGTAATAATTCCCGGACTGGTAGACACGGTCACACATCTCCTTTGCCTGATCCGGCTGTCCGTTTTCCTTCAGCAGCCGGGAAGCTCTGCCGAGGATGGAAAAGATGTTTCCGTCCTGTCCCACCAATTTCATTTTTGGCCGATGAGGGGGTAACTGCTCTTTCAGGGGTTCTGCAGGCTGCATCTGCTCTACTTCAAAATAAAATGGTTCTGCTTCTCCAAAATGAACATACAGCACACCATCGTCAGTCTGGATTTCCTGCTGCTCAAAGCCTTCGCCCCAGCCATCGGAAAACTGTCCATGCAGATAATCCTGCAAATCTTCCATTTCTTCGTCAGCCAACGGTTCTTTCAGCACGACAGTTGTACAGCCCATCAATTCTCCGTTCCGAATTTCTATCGAAGGAATCGCGCTGATTACCTTTTCTTTAATTCCGGGATTGCGTTGTTTATAAAAGTAAGACATGAGGTTTCCGGTATACTGTTCTACAGCAGGGCGGATGCTTTCCTCATAGCAGACCATATCCGTACCATCAAACAGCGTGGGATAATCGGATACTCCATTGTTCCAGCCATACTCGTCTATTTCATTTTCGTGGAAATCTCCTGTCAATGGAGAGTAAAGTTTGAGTGTAATTTCTTTATCCGCTATTGCAAAACCTCCTTTTAACGGGAACAGGCTGCCCTTTGCCGGACAGCCTGTTTTTCGTATCTTTCTTTTGTCAGGTCGGCATAATCGCAGCCTTCTTTTTCCGGAAGATTCCTGACCATGCGGTACTTGCCCTGATAGGCTTTCTCAATATGATCGGCTGCCCACCTTCCCGCAAAATCGTTATTGGTACAGATTTCGATTTCTTCAATCTCCGGGTGACGGGCGAGAAAAGCGTCCAGCGCAATGGGTTTTTTCATATCCCGGCTTGTCTGTGTTCCTTCTTCAGGCGCATAAATCCCGCCAAGGGACAGCCGCCATTTATCTGTTGTCCCTTCCAGCGTTAAATGTGCGAGTGGCTCTATTGCGGCTTCATATATGGCGAGTTTTTTGCTTTCCCTTTTCGGCGGGAGACAAAAACAAAACCGCTTATCGCTGCCGGACACCTCTGCCTTGAATGGGTTTCCCCGTGTATAGGTACCACGCAGAAAAGCATACCGGGCAGTACCGGTTTCGTCCTTCCCAACAAACACAGCGTTGTGGTAGTCGGCGCTTTCGTAGAGGATTCCTGCCCGGATGCAGGCTTCGATGACCTTGCGGTCGATACCACGCTTCAAAAGATAGGCAAACACCCTGCGGTTATTTTCCGCTGCCGGCGGCAAAAGAAATTCCTTCGGCTGTTCCGGCTGGGAAACAGGCGGAACATAGCTGGGGTTTTCCCCGCATAAGGTCTGCACCGCTTCTACAAATTTCAGCCCCTCAACCTTAATAAGATAGTCAAGGGCGCTTTTGCCGCCGACATCCCGGCTTTTCCAATGCCAAAGGCTTGTGGTTTCGTTGATTTTAAAGCTGTCATGTTCTTTCAGCTGGAACTCACCCCGGCTTTCGGCTTTCACCAGTTGTCCGGGACGGTAACGCCGCAAAAACTCAATGGCGCTCATCTGTTTGGCAGCGGTGATTTGTTCTTCGGTGACTCCGGGCATGGGAATCCCCCTTTCTTACTTAAATGACAGCCGCCCGCAGGATTTTCGCCTGATCGGTGCGTTCCCACGGGAACTCCGGCCTGCCGAAATGTCCATAGGCGGCGGTCCCAGTATATCTCGGTGATAACAGATCCAGCTTTGCGATAATCTCGGCAGGCGTTAACCCAAACACCAGTTTTACCGCATCTGCCAGACAGTCATCGGCGCAGACCGTTCCGGTTTTAAAGGTATCTACTTCCACCATCACCGGTTGGGCTGCCCCAATAGCATAAGCCAGTGTAACCTGACACCGTTCGCACAAACCCGCCGCCACAAGGTTTTTAGCAATATATCGGGCCATGTATGCGCCGGAGCGATCCACTTTGGTGGCGTCCTTACCGGAAAAAGCACCGCCGCCGTGAGGCGCGAACACTCCGAAGCTGTCCACCATGAGTTTTCGTCCGGTGAGACCGGTATCTGCTTCCGGGCCGCCCAGCACAAACCTTCCGGCTGGATTGATTAAAATTTTTGTATCCTCATCCGGTGGCAGGACCTGCAAAGCAGGGGCAATCACTTTATCCGTCAGTTCGAAGCAGAGTTCATCGGCAGGGATTTCAGGGCTGTGCTGGGCAGACAGCACAACGGTATCCAGCCGGAATGGTTTTCCATCCTCATCATATTCCACGGTGACCTGTGCTTTCCCGTCCGGCCTTAGTCCTTGAATTGCACCGGATTTTCGGGCGATGGTGAGAGCGCTGGTCAGACGGTGTGCCAGCACAACCGGCAGAGGAAGCATTTGCGGGGTTTCCGAACAGGCATATCCCACCATGATTCCCTGATCGCCAGCGCCGAGCTGCAGAGAGGGACTGCTCCCATCCACATTTCTTCGCTGCTCTAACGAACAGTCCACACCTGCGGCGATATCCGGGCTTTGCTTATGGATGAGGCACTGGATGGCAAAACGGGCCGGATTGTAGCCTACTTTTCTGAGAACCGAACGGACAATCGAAGGGATAGAAGGTTCATACAGGCTGGTAATCTCCCCGGCGACAATGATCTGCCCTCTGGTAGCCATCACTTCGCAGGCCACACGGGAGAGGGCGTCATGGGAAAGGCATTCGTCCAGCACACTGTCGGCAATGAGGTCGCACAGCTTATCCGGATGCCCTTCCGTAACAGATTCGGCGGTATAAAATTGATTCATGGCATTCTCCTTTATCTTTCATGATTCGGGGGCTTTTTGGTTTTGGGTTTTGGGCTTACCACCGGGTTTATTCGGATACACAAAAGCCCTTCCGGTGTTTGGATGAATTTCTCAGGGCTTAAAAACATCTGCTGATACTTCTGCATTTGTTTTTCAGTCAGGCTGGAGAAGTTTTCTCCCTGAATACCACAGACAAAAAAAGCTCCCGCAATTATGTCATAGTTCTCCAGCACACGGTTTAGCGGCAGCCCCATATTTTTTCCTTCGTCATTGCAGACAATAGCAACCGGTTCTTCCCACGGATAAAGTGCCTGAATGGGTCCGCCTACCATTTGCTGCATTTCATGAAGGTCGTTTTTCATCTCAACAGGCCGGGCTGCTTTGCCCGGTTCTACAAGCAATACTCACATTCCGGCAGATCACCTCACTTGCAGGGAAAAGGGCTTGAGGCTTTTCCCGATTGCTTCATAGTTTTCAAAATGCACCTCGCAGCCCAACAGATAAGACACCGCTTCCTCCCATTCCTTTAAAGGGTATCTTTCCTTGTCCGGCAGGCGGTACAGATCGCCAAGCGCCGCCCATTTGAGTTCCGGCAGTAGACGCAGGTTGGAGATAAAGGTGCGGTGCTGTTCGGCTACCACATCCAAAAGTCCAAGTTTTTTCAATCAATCCCTCCAGTATGATAAAAATAGGGACGGAGCGCTCCGCAGCGCCCCGTCCGATTGGTTCTTACGCTATTTTTTCCTGCGGTTACGAATATGCAGGAACACAAGGCCGCCCAAAATGACAGCGCATAAACAGATCAAAATAATTGCTTTTGGTTCCATTGATTGATTCTCACCTCACTTCTGCGGCGATGACCACCGTGCGGGCGTTTTCCCATTCATAGGAACAGGTGACGAGCGTCAGCAGGCGGCAGTCCTCGCCGTGGATGGTTTGGGATTCGTATAATGACTGTGCGAAGAGCTCTTTCTGAAAAGACAGGAAATCCGCATGATCCGCAAATTCAGTGCGGTTAAACCGGAACTTTGTGATATCGGTTTTCAGCACAGCCGCAATTTGATATTCCCGCAGTCCATTGCTGGTCTGCAGCAGGATTTTGGAGTGTTCGTTGCGGAAGGCTTCATCAGTCATCTTTTGAAGAACAGCGAACATGGTCCCGTCATTCATGTTGTGCCCGTAGACCACGGTATTTTGACTCTCTGCGGAACAATCCCATTGAAAAAAGATGCTTCCGGCAGTGCGCCATTCTCCCTTGTAGGTACGCCGCAGATAGTATTCGGGATCGTCAGCGCTGCTTTGCAAAACCGGGTAATCCACACAGGTGCCGGGAATGGAAATCCAGCCTTTGATGTCCGGGTATTCAGTCTGCAAAGCGGGAAGGTCCACAAGGGATTCCGGTTCGAGCTGTTCTTTCCCAGCCGGTAAAACCCCGGAGCTTTCGGCTCCGGGGAGAGGCTGTGCGTATTCTTTTTTCAGGGCTTGTGCTTCTCCATTGGTCAGCCCCGGCTGTAGAACCAAAAACCAGAGAAGTCCCAATAGGCTCAGGCACAAAAGGCCGATGCAAAATCCTTTTAGAAAGATTTTCATTCTTCTGTGCCTTGATCCTCATCGGCCTGATCAGCAGATTTGCGCTTTTTACCTGTATAGCGCAGGAAAAGCAGAGCGCCGCCGGACAAAACTGCCAAGCCTGCAAGAGTGCCAAGGATGGCAGGCATCCACGGGTTATCGCCGGTCTGCGGAACAGAGGGAACCTCCGGCACCAGCTTGTTATGCATCTTTACGGTCGTTGTTTCGCCTGCCTTGATTTCTACGGTCTGATCGTCAGGCAGAATATACTTTTCGGAATCTTCGCCAGCTACTTCAGATACGGTGTATTCTCCCACACGGAGAGTGAGATTGATTTCACCGTTTTCATCCGTTTTGAATTCCTGCTCATAGGCATTGCCCATGAAGTCAGTACCGCTGATTTTGAAGGTGCGCCCTTCGACCTTATCATCGTCGGCGGTCTTTACCACCTTTAGGGAACCGGTCTGCGCTTTGTTCAGGAACCCTTCGCCAGCTTCGGTTTCGATGCGGACAATCGCTTCATTCTCAGTAATGGAGAAAGGATAATATCCGTCATCCTTTTCGAAAAATTCCGGCGCTTCCTTCTCATGCAGGAAGTAATTTCTATAAACAAGATCCTTCATCTGGTAGAGGCCCGGTTCGGTTTCTGTCATTTCACCTGCCAGCTTGTCGATATCCGCATTGAATTCACCATTATTGTCCACATCGGCATAAACTTCAAAAACAGCCCCGGACAGCTTGTGGTCCGGATAATCGGCGTCCACCTTTATGGTTTCGGCGGTACCTTTGATGATCTGGTTTTCAATGGTGATTTCGATGGTCTGTCCGTCCTCGGTGATTTCTACCGGGAAGATTTCTTCCGTCAATACGAAGGCTTCCGGAGATGCGATTTCACGCACGAGGAAGTTTCCAGCAGGCACATTATCAAACTCAAAGTACCCGATTTCATTGCTCTCGGTGACCATGAGGGCGGTTTCTTCGGTAAACTCCGTTTCGTCAAAACGGAACAGGCCGATAACAGCGCCGCCTAATTCAAAACCATCCTGATCGACCTTCCAGCCGGATACCTTGCCGCGCTTTAAGGTATTTTCAATGGCTTCTCCATCGTTCGCTTCAATTTCCACTTTCGCCACATCCTGTCCGGCATACTCAAACACCACAGGGGATTTTTTGTCGCTCAAAATGTAGTGATCGTCGGTTCCGATTTCCTGTACATACAGGGAAGCCCCGCAGGGGATGTCGGTTGTAAATACGGCATTCCCATTCTCGTCAATGCCGATTGTTTCCATCAGCCCGTCTGCCGGGATGGAGGTACCATCGGAGGCGGTCAGTTGTTCCGCAGCGAACAGTCCGAAAGTAATGTTTTTCCATTCCTCATTCATGCCGAGGGAGAAGGTTTCGTCCTGTTCCAGCAACTTCTTGAGGGAAATCTCCACTTTCTGGCGTTCATTGACGAAACCAATGCTGGCGGAGGTGATCTCTACTTCCTGACCGGCATAGGACAAAACGACTTCCTTGGGTTCAGGATCGATTACCATGCCATCCGGCGCAGTGATTTCCTTCACCTGATAGCGGCCGAGATACAAAGGTTCCGAGGTGGCGGTCCCGTCACTTCCGGTGGTCAAAGTAGCCGCCAGTTCGCCTGCTTTCAGGTGGACGGTTCCGTCCGGGGTAACGACATCTTCCAGTGCTGTGATTTCATAAACAGCGCCCGGCTGGCCCTGCACCTCATACTGAGGCTGGTACATCCCGCCGGATTCTGCAACAGACTTAAATACTTCGCCCTCTTTGGAGACTGTAATCGTTCCCTTTTGCGGGATATTGTATTTCTCCACTGTAACCACGTCCTGTGAACCGTCCACCACAAAGGGAACCGGCTCTTTGTCAAGAACATATCCCCATGGACTCTGCTGTTCATACAGCTCGTAATTTCCAAACGGAAGCGGTTCCGGCAGCATAAGGGTTCCTGTGGAGTCCGTCACAAAGGTGTCGATATCGATGGGGCTGGGGTAATTGATATGCTGTACTACCCACTCGCCGGTATCAGCGTTGCGGATTTTGACTGCTGTTCCCGCCAGAGGAATAATTTTGCCGGATTCGGCGTCTTTCTTCTCAAAGCGGATGAGCGAGGTAAAGGTGGGGTTATTGAGAATGAAATAATAGGTTTTACCGTGCTCAGCAATGAACACGGAGAAGTCTGGGACAAATTTCTGTCCTTGGGCACCTTTGGTCTGATGCACCACATACAAGCCATACGGAAGGTCCTTTGAACGGGCAAATCCATAGGAATCGGTGGTCAGCAGGTCACGCTCGGTTTCTTTTGCGTTCTCATAGCTGCCTGCGCTGGCCAGATAAATCTGGAACTGAGCGCCTTCTTCTGGCTGCTCGATCTGATCGGAATCGCTGCTCTCAGCAGGTTTGTCCGTATGCTTGGTGATAGCAATGCTGCCGAGGATAACATCCTCTGTAGCGGTCATGGGGATGCTGTTGTTTTCCAAGGTGAAATTTCCCGGTTCTGCACCTACCGGATAGATGGTTTCGTCCAGCAGGTATCCTTCGCTGGGCGTAATCTCACGAATTGTATAATCCGATCCGCAGGGGTATTCCTTGGTGGTGAATTTGCCCCCGTTTGCTGTGGTATAGGTATCCAGCAGATTTTCCCCTTTGAACATACCGTATAAAGCGCCATCCAAACTGGAATCGCCTTGTGCTTCCTCGGTTTCGGAATCCACTTTATCCAATTTAACTGTAAATTTCTTCAGAAGATTGGAAAAACTCACGCTGGAAGTCTGGCCGGGATAGATGGTTACCTGCTTGGATTCAGGCTGGACATATTTGTCCGGGGCACGTTCCGTTACGGTGTATGTTCCAGCTTGGAGATTGTCTACCCGGATGCTTCCGTCCGGTCCGGTCACCACGTCTTTTTCGATTCCATTCCCGGAAATATGAAAAGGAATGCCGGAAACCTCGCCATCTTCGGAGGTTTTCACAAGCTGCAGGGTACCCGCCTTGATCTCAAGGGAAAAATAGCACTTTACGGGTTCAGCGGAGCCTTTGACGTCAAAAGTGACTACATTCTGGTATTCATCACGCAGCCAGTATTTGGTGCCGCCTGTTACAACACCGGGGATAGAGGAAGGCAGCTCCTTTTCTGCGGTGATTGTACCGAATTCCTTTTTATCCGTAGAAACATGAAGTTTGTTCCCGCTGATGGAAAAATCCACTCCCGGATAGCTGACGGAGAAATCTTTGAGAACATTGTTTTCATCCACCAGTGTGGTTTCATTTTTTCCAGTGTCCTCATTGTATTTGAGGTCATGTGTATATGCGCCGACCGCACTGGGATTGTCGGTGGCAAAGGATGGAACGGTGTGATAAGTAACCACGTTTTCCCTCAGCTTCTGAAAGATCGTCTTTGCCGCAGGGCTGTTGGCAGTAATTTCATTCACGATCTGGTTTTCATATCCGGTGCCAAGCTGCCCGTGGGCAATCAGCCAAATGAGGATTTGGGTGGCAATGTATTCATCCATGGCGCTCCCGCCGTACTTAGTGCCGGTTTCCACGTTATATCCCAAGGTCAGAGCAGTGTTGATCATTGCTTTCTGTTCCGTGGTAAGGGCGGCATAATCATCCGACTGGTCATAGCCAATCCCGGTATGGGTTGCCACGCCAAGCTGGATGCAATAGGCGGTGCGGAAAGCTGTTAAATCGTTAATTCGCAGTTCAGTAAACTTATCTGTGCTGTATCCGCCAAATGGCGCCGGAAGGCTGGAGCTAAGAGAATATCCTCTGCCGTTATAGTCGATCATGGAGATATATCCATCATACTCGTATTCAGCGGCAAAAGCATTGCTTGGTACAATACCAAAGCAAAGAAGCACTGCCATCATCATAGACAGAAGTCTTTTTAGATATTTTTTCATGAAGTTCTCCTTTCGGATAAAATAAAAAATGCCCCCGCAGGCTGAAAGAAAACTCTCAACTTACGGGGGCAAGTCAATTTATCGTTCTTCTTTGTGTTTGGGATGGCGCTGTTTTTTGTGAGGGACTACCTTCTGAGGCAGTTCCTGCTGTGTACAGCGAACCGCTTCGATTACAGTTTGGGTATCGATCCCATTTTGTCTGCATCCATTCAGAATACCTTCCAAATAGGAAACAGAGGGCATGGCGGGTTTGTCTTTATACGGGCTGTTCATAGTATAGGCCATGATTTCCCGTCTGACTCCGTCCTGATTTGTCACTGTAACAGGCTCTTTCCCATATAAAAAGGGAAATCCTTCGTAATGATCCAGATGCTGTTCGTCCCGTTCGGAAATACGCCAAAGGACGCCGTCCACATAGCTTCCTTCTTCCGGCAGAATGGTGGCAACGCCATTCCCGCCGCCATTGGTGCGGAACGCAAGGCGGTATCCCTCTAACCGGACGGATTCCACAACTTCTGCATCCGGACAGCGAAACGCCATCTGATTCAGGTTCATATTAGAACCATACGCAAAATAAAGTTTTTCTTTGGTTTTGATCATCTCCTATCGTTCATGGTTTTGGCGGTTCTGCAGGCTGGGGTATTGAGCTTTATCGTAGCGCCATGCCCTGTCGCCGGGAAGCTTTGAAAGCAGATGTTCTCGCACATTTTTGTATTCCGGTCCAATAAGACCAAGGCGCAGCAGAAAGGTGCGGAAGGTAAAGGCAGGGTTTTCGCTGATCTCGGTTTTCCGCATGACTGTCCGGCTCTGGTTAATAGCCTGTGCAGAGATCGCCAGTGCCAGCGTGATGTTTGCCCTGACTTTGCCTGCATGGAGGGTGCTTTCAAAACAGCGCCATTCCAAGGTTCCACGGTAAAACACAGAATGAAGGTTTAAGGCATAGTATCTTGTCCAGTTGTAATGCTCGTAGCTTCCGTCAGAGCCTTCATACCATTCCCGCCTTAACCGATCCATGGTAGTATTGCTTGGAAGTTTACGGATTTTCTCCAGCATGGGTTCCCGCACCTTCTGGCACCAGCGTTCCACCCGGCTCTCGTTTACATTTAAGGCTTTGAACAGGATATCCTCTTTGGAATACATAATGGAAAGGGCGTTTTTCAGGCTCTGCGGTGTATGCTTGGAAGCGTCCACATGAACGTGCATACCGCAGCTTCCATTGACAACAGCTCCTGCATGGCGCAGGGTACGGACAACTTCCTGCAGTTTTCCCATTTCGCTGTACTCCAGTTTTGGGGAATTCATCTCCACCTTGTAGTCACCATCACCGATTGGAACCTGCTGCCGCCCGGTTCGATGAGAACCATGGATACTGGAGTCGTAAACAAACCGCCATGTTTTTCCCTCGTTATCGGTCACTTCCCACGGATCATAGGTGCGGGAAGAACGGGAATGGACAGCGTTGGTTCCAAACAGGGAAGCCACGGCTTCTGCTGCCTGCTGGCGGGTGAGTCCCGTCATCTCAATTTCACAGCCGAAATATTGGTCTTTCAGATCAATCGATGGCATTCACCTCCCGATGGGCAGAAGCCAACCGTTTGCCGATGGCTTCCACCACTGTAACGGTAACGCCGTTTCCGGCCTGTTTGTAGAGCTGTGCGTCCGATTGAATAGGAAGCACTCTGTCGATCTGTTCGTCCCGCCAGCCTTGCAGCCGCAGGCATTCTTTTGGAGTCAGCCTGCGGATTCGGCCGCCGAAAAAAACACCGTGGCGGTCTTGGGCGGTGAGGGTGAACATGGGTTCTTCCGCAGATTTGATTCGCCGCCCGTTCTGACGGACAGTTTCCCTTTCCGGGGTAAGGACCGCACGGGCTTCCAAGGTTCCTTGGTCGCTGTTTGTGGTGAGGGTATGGGCGATTTTTCTGCCAACTCTGCCGCGGCGGGTATTCAGTCCGGCAAACGCCAAACTGATGCTGTCGCCGGGATACGCCATTTTATAGCCTTTTTTCGTGTTTTCCTTAATCGGAAGCCCAACTTCATACAGTCCGGTTTTCCCGCCAAATCCACCCGTTTGTGCAGCAAGGGTACAGCTTATTCCTTTTGTGGAATAGATTCTTTCTCCCTGAGCTCCGGGCAGGATTTGTACAAGAGATATTCCTGCTGTTTCGGTGAAAGGAAATATTTTTCCTCTGCATCGTTCATCAAGATATCCGATAAGATACACCCTTTTTCTGGATTGGGGGACTCCAAAATCTTTGCTGTTGAGCACCTGCCATTCCAAACCATACCCCAGTCTGTCCAGCGTATGGAGGATGGCCGCAAATGTCCTGCCCCCGTCATGATTAAGCAGTCCGGGAACATTTTCAAGCAGCAGATACGCAGGTCTTTTTGCCGCAGTCAGCCGGGCAATTTCAAAGAACAAGGTACCTCTTGGATCGGAAAATCCCCCACGGTTTCCAGCAATCGAAAAAGACTGACAGGGAAAACCTCCGCACAGGAGTTCGAAGTCGGGGATATCGCTCGGATCGGCTTTTCGGATATCTTCACAGAACCACTCTCCTTTGGTATCGAACAAGGCTTCATAGCTTTGATTGGCTTTTTTGTCGATTTCGCAGTGTCCTACACAGGTAAATCCTCCGGCACGGGTGAGTCCTTCCCGGAACCCGCCAATACCGGAGAACAGGTCAATATATCGTATGGTTTTCTATATCACGCCCCTTATCTTGTATGATACTAAAAGCTAACACACAATCAATGGACATCGCCCCTTTCCCATGGTGAAATGAAATATATATGAAAACAGCCCGCAGTTTCCTGCGGGCTGCTGCTGGCTGTGTTATGCGTAGGTTTCATCTTCATTTTCATTGGTTTCGCCGGATTCTATGGTATCGTCATCCGGCTCGGTTTCTTCTTCCTCATCCTGATTCCAGCTTTCCGGTGTAGTATCCTCATCGTCCTCGCTGGGTTCTTCCTCGCCCTCACCGGTTTCGGTGTTTTCTGCAGGTTCCCAGCTGCTCCCGGTTGTTTCTTCATCAGCACTGAGTCCCTCGGTTTCGCCATTTTCTTCGTCCCAGTCCTCTGGTTCCTCGTCATCGGATACTTCCTCGTCCTCATCGCTTTCAGCGATTTCTGCGGCTTCCCAGCCGTTTTCAGCCTGTTCCTCGTGCTCGGCTGCTCTGGCGGCTTCGAATTCTTCTTCCGCTTCTTCCAGCGCCTGTTCGATCAGCCCAATCACGAATTCTTTTTGGGTGAGGCGGCGATGATAGGCTTTCTCATAGTTTTCAAGGTATTCCTTTACCCTCTGGAACAATTCCTCGCTCACCTGAAATGCTAATGTTCTTCCTTTTTCCATAATTCTGTTAGCCCCTTTCTCATAATGCTCCCGGATGATCATTTCGATGAATTTGCTCATCGTACTTTCCGTTTCCCTGATTTCCTCGCTGATTTGGTTATGCAGATCCAGCGGGATTTTGCAGGTTACGCCCTTTGTTTCCACGCCTATCGCTCCTTTTTTCGTTCTTTCCCTTTCGGGCAACACAAGCATACTGCAACCCGCCGGATAAAGCTATTACCAAGACCAACAACCTTTCAGTCAAAGCAGGCTCGACAAACGTCACAACCAATAAAGGCTATGTGGGGGTTATTCTTCTCTCAACAGGGAACCAAGGAAGCCCATCATCTCCTTCGGAATGGCTTCTTCCTGCTGTGGTATGGGCTGGGAAGGCACAGCTTTGAGTTCTTCCCGCAGTACCCGGCGCAGAATTGTTTCCAGTTCTTCTCGCTGGGCATTTTCCAGAATCACCTGTACCAGAAAGGCGTTTTTCTGGCCTTCCGGCACAGTCTGCAGAATTTCCCATGCTCTGCGATGTTCTTCATTCTGGAGGTTGGGGCGGAACATAAATAGGGGCCTGCTCATGCCTTGCCCACACCGCCCGAAAACTGCCCCAAAATCCTCTCGAACCCTTCAGCGTTTACCTTGTCGTCTATCAGGGCAAAAACCCGACACAGGCTGTCCTGTTCGCTCACGTTGCCCTTGACTACCGATGCGCCGCCGCCCAGCATCACCACCGGGATGGCTTTCAGGTCAAACCCTGATTCCATAGCTGCCGAAAGAAGGCTCTCTTTGTAAAGCCGCCCTTGTTTCTGGATAATGTTTCGGGCGTCCTCATCCATACTGCAGGGCTTTCCTGTCAGAACACGCTCCACCTGAGCGTCGGTCACAGACAGCCCGGTATCCCGGCGGACCTGTTCTTTCGTTTCATCAATGCAGCGGATCATACCGAGTTCCAGACTTCGGCAGGTAGCCGCATTGGGAACACCATTATCCAGCCGCATCAGATCAACAGTCCAGCCGCCGATGTCCATGAGAAGAACAGAAGGCTCATTCTGGATGAGTTCCGAATGCAGAGCAATGGCGGAATAGCCTTGTGGGAACAGTTTCACATCCTCGATGGTGATTTTGTAGGCAATTCCTTCAAACTTGAAGCACACCGGCTGGGAAGAACGCAGAAGGTATTCTCGGAAGGGCTTTTTCTCCCGGCCAAATCCGGCCAAAGGCAGCCCGGCGGCAATGCGCACCGAACACTCCGTTTTTCCACCTCGCTGTTTGATTTCCTTGGCGATGGCTGCAAGAGTAAGCAGGTAGTAATTGTCGTTTTCCATTTTGTTACGCAGGATCGGCTGTCTGCCGGTTCCGCAGACATAAAACTTCCCGCCGAATTCCAGTGTGTTTTGCAAGGTGTAGGGTTCATGGGAATACTCTGCAATACCGGCTGGGAAAGAAAAATGCCGGGTTTTGATTGCGTAATAGCCATGGTCGATGCCAATGTTCATGGTTTTACTCATCCTTTCTTGTTGGTTGTTGAAAACTTGAGGTTCTTGCTGAGTTAGAGCTTAGAGTTATCTTGTTCTTTCCCAGCTGGTAAAGTATTAGGGGGGAGAGTGTGAGAGGGGGGAAAAGCGGAAAACCGCCCCGGCCATTCAGCCGGAGCGGTTCTAAAAAAGGGCGCACTACCCCCTTGTATCTTGAGGGCTTGAAATTGGCCCATTTGGGGCTTTCGTCAATCTATCTATATATCTGCCGAAAACTTTTACAGTTCCGACAACGGGAAAAAAGAGTGGTAAACGCAAAAAAGCGGAGTTCCCAGCCTGAAAAATCAGGTGAAAACTCCGCTTAGCTTTGCAGATATCTCTAAAAACGGGGATGACAGTAATGGGACACCAATCCTTTTTTGAAACGGAAAAAAGCCCGCAAACCCGCATGAATACTAAGAAAAATGTGCCTGACAGTAAAATCAGGCACATAATCTGGTGGGAGAAGGTGGATTCGAACCACCGAAGTCACTGACAACAGATTTACAGTCTGCCCCCTTTGGCCACTCGGGAATTCTCCCATATTATATCTGTATATACCAGACTTTTAAGACAAATCCATTTATGCAAAAAATCGTGGAGCTGGTGGACGGACAAAAACGCAGCTTGTACCTGCGTTTTTCCAGCTCGGCCACCCAAAGGCTGCGCCTTTCGGTACCGGCCTTCGCCGCTTTTCGCTAAAAACGTCGCCCCGCGACGTTTTCTGACGCTCAAACCCTCTTAGGCTTCAAGCCCGTCCTTACGCATGATGTGCAAAAAATCGTGGAGCTGGTGGACGGACTTGAACCCCCGACCTGCTGATTACAAATCAGCTGCTCTACCAACTGAGCTACACCAGCATGTTTGCACTTGACGCTAAAATAATATACCACTTCGCAGATACCTTGTCAACAGTTTTTAATAAAGTTTTTACCGAAAAAACAAAATTATAGAGGTTCTCTGTCCTCTAAACCGATTGGTTAAATAAACTTTTATTTATTGTTCCCGCTATCAGAGAATAAATTAAAAGTCTCTTTCATATCTTAGAGATTTTTCTGTTTCTGTTAAAACAAAAAAGAAACGGGCGCTTTTACGCGCCCGTTCCGCTTAGAAAGAATTGCTAATTAGCAACCACAGCCACAGCCGTTGTTGTTGCAGCCGCAGCCACAGCCATCATCGTTGCCACAGCAGCAAACGAGGATGATTACGAGAAGAATTACCCAAGTGCAGCTGCTGCCGCCACCGAATAAACCATTACACATAGCGTTGTTTTCCTCCTTTCAAGCGTTACATTATAGTATATTGCTACTCCCGCTTTTTGGTTACAAAAAAACAAGCGCGAATTGTTAAATTCTTTCCCGCGTCTTGTACAGATAGAAGACCACAGCAGCGGGCCGGCTTGTTTTACCTGCCGCCGATTGAAAAAAAGCTTTGAATCTGGTATCATTACATCAACGAACCCAAATAGAGGAAAAAAGGAGAGGGAATATGAAAAAACTATGGTCAATCCTGCTGTGCCTCATGCTTATCTGCATGCCGTTAGGTATCAGCGCGGCGGAGCCTTCGGATGACGTCGTCATAACCATCGCGCATACCAACGATATCCATGCGCGCAACAGCTACGACGAATACAACAGGACAATCGGCTTTCCAAAGATGAAAACCATCCTGAATAACATCGGCGCGGACCTGGTGCTGGACGCGGGCGATTTGTTCCATGGACAGGCCTTTGCGACCGTAGAAAACGGAGAGAGCATCGCAAGGCTAGTAAACGCCGTCGGATACGACGCGATGACGCCCGGTAACCATGACTGGAACTATGGGCAGGAGCAGCTGCTAAAGCTTGAGCAGCTTGCCGGTATCCCTGTAATGGCTGGCAACGTAATAAAAAACGGCAATGAAAAGTTTTTCGATACGGACTATATGATTAAGGACGTCGACGGCGTAAATGTCGGCGTGTTCGGTGTAATCGACCCGATGGTGTACAGCTCCACCAACCCGGCGTTGATGCAGGGCATTGAATATACCGATATGTACGCGTATGCAAACAAACTCGTAAACGAGTTAAAGGAGCAGTGCGACGTAATCGTCTGCCTGTCGCATATCGTCGACCATGAGGCGTTTGCCGAACAGATAAGCGGCGTAGACCTGCTCATCTGCGGCCACCTCCATGTGGAGATGAGCGAGCAGATAGGGGACACGCTAATTGCAGAAACCGGAGAATATATGCACAACATTGGGGAGGTACGGCTTACCTATTCCAAAAGCAGCAAAAAGCTCGTTTCCAAGGAGGCGGAATTGATTTCCTTTGAGGACGCGCGGCAAACGGCGGAGAACCCGGAAATCAAGGCGCTAATTGATGATATAAACGGGGGGCAGGCGGAAATACTGGATGAGGTTGTCGGCAGTACGCCCGTTGACCTTGACGGCGAGAAGTACCATGTCCGCGCTTTTGAAACAAATCTCGGCAGAGTTGTGACAGATACCTACCTTTATGAAACGGGTGCGGACATCGCGTTTGAAAACGGCGGCGGCATCCGCTCGTCTATCGAGGCGGGGAATATTACAAAACGGGATGTCGTCAATGTCGCGCCGTTTGGCAACATCATTGTGACAAAGCAGGTGACTGGACAGGCTATCCTGGATATTTTAGAAAGCTCCATCGACCTTGGAATACGCAACGCGCTGGCGTTTTCAGGGGAATCGAAGGATTGGCCCGAAAACGACGGCAGCTACCTTCAGGCAGGCGGCCTTCGCGCGCAGTACGACACAGAAAAGCCGCTGGGGAGCAGAGTGCAGAGCGTAACGGTAGGCGGGGAACCGCTCAATACCGAAAAGCTGTATACCGTGGCCGGCAACAATTTTATTATGAACAGCACCGATTACCCCGCGCTTGCAAACGCGAAGGTGCAGAGCGAATATACGACCTGCGACGACGCGCTTACTAAATTTATCGCAGAGGCAGGCGTGGAAGGTTCTATAGACGATATTCGGCTTGTGGATATTACGGGAAAGCAGGAGCCTGCTGAACCCACGCAGCCGGAGACCCAGCCGCCGGCACAGGTTCCTTCAGAAGCGCCTACTCTGGTACCCACTCAGGCAGCCTCATCTTCGCCGTCCTCCTCCATTTCAGAACAAGGGAAGGGCGCCGCGCAGACGGGCGACAACACCCCATGGATTATAGTTGCCGTACTGCTTGTTTTGAGCCTTATCGTCATCATTGTTTTGGTTGTGAAACCGAAGAATAAAAAATAATAAAACAAAACCCGTTCCGAAAGGAACGGGTTTTTTAACTGCGCGCGGCTTATTCTTCCATTTGCTTGCCGAGGAACGCAGCCGCCGATTGCGTCAGCTTGATTTCCGCCTCGCTCGGAACGCTTTTATTGTCGCCGCAGAGCATGATGACGCTTCCGGTGACGTCGCCCGCCGCGATAATCGGGTACATAATCGCGGCGCCGCGCTCCATTCCCTCTACCGGCTGGATGTCGCCCATATCGCCCGCGTGCGCGGCAAAGCTCCGGCGCGTCTCCATAAATTCCTCGATGACCGGCGTAATGCGCCGTTCAAGGTACTCCCTTTTGGATACGCCCGCCGCCGCCACGATGTGGTCGCGGTCGCTGATAAGGGTGGGCAGACCGGAAATTTTTGCGAGAACCTCCGCGTACTGTGCCGCAAAGTTCGATAATTCGCCGACGGGCGAGTATTTTTTGAAAATGACCTCTCCGTCGCTGTCTGTATAAATCTCAAGCGGGTCGCCTTCGCGGATGCGCAGGGTGCGCCTGATTTCCTTTGGGATGACGACACGTCCAAGGTCGTCGATTCTTCTTACTATTCCTGTCGCTTTCATATTAAAGTAAACCTCCAAAATTGTATGGATAATAATCACGGAACCATCCGTTGTAAACCTGATCGTCACGATACTTATTATATGTATCCTTGGAATTGGTATACAGAAATTTTGGTAAGGTTTTTTTTGACAATTGATAGCGTTTTGCCGACGGATTCACTGGCCGGGAACCGCAGAAAAACAAAAAGCGGGGAGATTTTCTCCCCGCCGGTTTAAAAGCTGCGCTGCCTGTTAATAGCTGCGCCGCCTGCGCTCCTGATAATTCTGTTTTGCGCCCTGCTTCTGCTGCGGCCGCCTGCCTGCCGGCCTGCGTCCGTCGCCGTAAGCGCTTACCGTTACGCTTTTGCCGCATACGGTAAGGTCGCAAAGCTCTGTGAGCACCTGGTCGAGCGAGGATTTTGGCACGCCGACGACGCTGTATTCGTCGTATATATCTATTTTACCGAGGTCCCTGCCGTTTAAGCTGCAGCTTTCAGAAATCGCCGCGACGATATGCTTCGGCGCGATGCGCTGCCTTTTTCCGATGCTGATTTTTATTTTGCCGTAGCCGCCGGACATATCGGGGGCGTTCGCCTGCGCCGGGCGTTTTCTTTGAATTGCCTTGATTTCCACTTCTTTTTTTGGGATTCCGAAATAGAGCTGGAGCGCCGCCGCCGCAATAAGCTGCTCACTGTTTCCGCGCTTTACAAGCTCTTCGGTAAGCTCCATATAATCAAACCGTCCCTGCGCGATGGTTTCCTCGATTTTATGCAGCTGTGTTTTCATGCGCATTTCGCGCATTGCCTGCGCGTTCGGGAAGTCGCGCCGCTCGATTCTCACCTTTAAAAGCCTTGCGAGCTGTAAAAGCGTCTGCACCTGGCGGCCGCCGCAGCACATGGTAATGGCGCTGCCCGTTTTTCCGGCGCGCCCCGTCCTGCCGATGCGGTGCACATAATATTCCGTATTTTGCGGGATGTCGTAATTGATGACAAAATCGACGTCGTTTACATCGATGCCCCTCGCCGCGACGTCGGTTGCAATCAGCGCCGTAATCCGTCCGCTTTTGAACGCGTCCATGACCTGTGTTCGCTGCGACTGCTTCATATCCCCATGGATTCCCTGCACGCTGAACCCGGACTGGCGCAGCTTGACTGCAATTTCATCCACCATTTTTTTTGTGTTTGCAAAAATTATCGTCCGCTTTGAATCGTGATACTGCAGGAGCGCCGCGAGCGCGTCCATTTTCTGGCCTGTTGGGATTTCGTAGAAAGACTGCTCTATATTTTCAACCGTCGCCTGCTTGACGTTGACCGCCACGAGCTGCGGGTCCTGCTGGAAATCCTTCGTCAGCGCCATAATAGCGGGGGGCATGGTCGCAGAGAACAGGATGGTCTGCCGCTCTTCCGGCGCGTCCTGCAAAATCGTCTCGATGTCCTCCCGGAAGCCCATGCTCAGCATTTCGTCCGCCTCGTCGAGCACAATCATTTTTAAATCGTGCAGGCGCATCGTCCTGCGCCGCAGGTGGTCCATGATGCGCCCGGGCGTCCCGATGACGACATTGGCGCGCCTGAGCTTTTGAATCTGCGCCTCCATCGGCGCGCCGCCGTATATTTCCGCGGTGCTGACGCCGATTTTATATTTCGCGAGCTTTTTGATTTCGATTCCGGCCTGCAGCGCAAGCTCCCTTGTGGGGCAGACGATTAAAACCTGCACGCTGCGCGACTGGAGCATCGGGTCGATTATTTCAATCGCCGGGATGCCGAACGCAAGCGTTTTGCCCGTGCCCGTCTGGGAACGCCCGATGACGTCCCTGCCTTCCCGGATTAATGGAATCGCGTTGGCCTGTATTTCCGTCGCCGTTTCAAATCCAAGCTCGTCGATAGCCCGCTGGATTTCACGGGGCAGGTTCAGTTCCTTAAAAGATGTTTCGTTCATGTAGTTCCTCTTTTCATTATAGCTGCTGTCATTTATGCTTCCCTGAAATAACAAAAAAAATAACGAGGCGATGATGCACCTCGTCAAACAGGGAAATGATCTTATTCAGCATACCATACTTTGCCTCTTTTGTAAATGAAAATCATTCCAATCCTACATATTGCCGGTACGCCGGTGAAAAATAACAGAAGGCATTGCAGCTTAAAAAAGGAGAATTCTGTCAAAAATAAGTTTTTCAGATTGAAAGCTTTGGCATTTTAGTGTATGATATATTTTATCTAGGAGCATGATCTTGGAGTGATTCTCATTGGCGCGTAAAAAACGTATGCCGGAACATGCCGCAGCGGCAAAACCAAAGGAAAGCATACCTCCGCAGACACCCGGAAAAACGCCGGATCAGGCGGAAAAAAAGGGAACCTGCGGCTACAGCGAGCGGTACGGCGGCGGCTACAGCACTTCTTCCAATATAACGCCGGAAATCAGGGACGCTGCAAACCATATGGGCAGCGGCCTTTATAGCCTTGCCCAGCAGATGGGGCTCAAGCTTACACAGAACGAGGGGTATTTTAATTTCGGCGCAGGCATACAGGTGCACGGAAAGGACTATATTTTAAATATACCGACCGCGTTTGCTTACCGGACGGACTTCCACAGCAGGGAGCTTATCGCGTATTCCGCCGACTGCGAGGAGGACTACCGCCAGTCGCCCGTAATCATTGAACTGGAACGGGTAAAGCTGCCGTCCGTTATCGCGCCGGAGGAGCTGTATTTGCGCCAAAAGGCGGGGGCGGAAATGACAGGGCGCGATTTCAAAGAGCTGAAGGTAAACGGGACGGCTGCCGCCATGACCAGCGAAACACGTGAGCATTTCCCGAAAATCTACCGGCTCGCGATTTTAAAAAAGAGCGGGAAGGAACTGTTTCACTTGATTATTACCTTCCGTCCGGAAATTGAAAACACGGACGAAATTACAAAGCGTTTGTATTTCAGCTTTTACCTGCTGGATGAATGATAAATCGTTAATGGAGCGTTTTCATGGAACTTGAGATTCTGAATTTTATACAGCAGCATCTGCGCAACCCGTTTTTTGACGTGGTAATGCCGTTTTTAAGCTTTATCGGCGAGGCGGGAATCGTTTGGATAACCATTTGCGCGGTACTGCTCTTTTTTAAAAAATACAGGCCGTACGCCGTGATGGCGCTGCTCGCCATGCTGTTTGTCTATCTGGCGGGAGAGGTGCTGCTCAAAAACATCATTGAACGGCCCCGCCCGTTCCTCGTCAACACGGGCGTTACGATGATTGTCGCAAAGCCCGACAGCTTTTCGTTCCCGTCGGGCCATTCCTCTTCGTCGTTCGCGGCGGCGTGCGTCCTTTACCGGTCGGGGAACAAATGGCTTGGGATTGGGGCGGTTGTGCTTGCGGCTTCTATCGCGTTTTCCAGGATGTACGTCTATGTACACTACCCATCTGATGTGCTCGCGGGCGTGCTGTTCGGCATATTCAGCGCATGGCTCGTTTACTTTATATATAAAAAGTTTGTTTTAAAAGAGAAAAGAGGCAGTCTGAAATGAAAAAATACGCGTATCTCGGCAGCAGTACGGGGGAAAGGTTCTGTATCAAGGGAATCGACGTATATAAATACAGGTGGCTCATGGAGGGCGATTGCGTCATCGTGACCGACCCCAAAACCCAAAAGCCGCGCAGCTTTTCCGTTTATAAAATACGCGTGGGGGACAGCGATATGCGTTTTATCGCGGGGGAACTCAGCGACGGCAGCACCGGCTTTTATGAATACGGGCAATAAACGCTTTTCCTGTAACACACGCCTCAGGGCGTTTGATAGATAAGGATGGGAAATTTATGTTTGAACAAATCAAAGCGGAAAACTTACTCGACATCGAAAAAACCATTGCAAAGCCCCTGTTTGAAAACGCGGCTTATCCGTGGGAAGCGCTCGACGGCCTGAAGGCTTTTATTATGGAGCTCGGCCCTGCGCTTCCAAAGGAGGAATATGACCAAATAGGAAAAAACATTTGGGTCGCCAAAAGCGCCAAGGTCGCGCCGAGCGCAAGCCTTACAGGCCCGCTTATCATCTGCCCGGAGGCTGAAATTCGCCACTGCGCGTTTATACGCGGTGTCGCAATCATCGGCTGCGGGGCGGTCGTTGGCAATTCGACGGAGCTTAAGGGCTCCATCCTGTTCGATAAGGTGCAGGCGCCGCACTACAATTATGTAGGAGATTCCATTTTGGGCTATAAGGCGCACATGGGCGCCGGCTCCATCACCTCAAACCTCAAGTCGGACAAATCGCAGGTCGTAATAAGCGTGCTCGGGGAAAAGCTGCCGACGGGCAGGAAAAAGCTCGGCGCTATATTGGGCGACAATGTGGAGGTCGGGTGCAACAGCGTCTTGAACCCCGGAACAGTCATAGGACGGAACAGTACCATATACCCGCTTTCCATGGTACGCGGGGTCGTCGCGAAAAACAGTATCTATAAAAACCAGGGCGAAATTGTAGACAAACGCTGATTAATATTCAATACCGCGCCTTGCAGCCATTCCTTTGTCGTAGGGATGGCTGATTTTTTTGATTTCTGAAGCATAGTCGCACAGCCCTATAAAATCTTCGCTTACCTCATGTCCGGTCAGAATGATTTCTGTGTGCCTCGGCGCGCTCTTTAAAAAGGAGAACAGCTTATCCTTTGCGAGCATACCGCAGTCGATGAGGGAAAACACCTCGTCGAGCACAATGATGTCGTACTGTTCGAGGCTTTCCGGAGAGACGGTCTGGTCGAACAAAATATTATAATTCTCTGTAAACCTCTGAAGCTCCTCCGGCTTCATCTGGAAGGTAAAGGGCACGCTTTGCGGACAGGGCGTAAGCGTTATATTTTTTATTTCTTTCAAGGCGGCGCGTTCCCCGCTAATGGAGCCCTTGAGGAACTGGACGAACAGCACGCGCAGCCCCGCGCCCGCCGCCCGGACGGCCGCGCCAATAGCCGCCGTCGTTTTTCCTTTTCCGTCTCCGTAATAAAGATGAATCATCCTTCCCGCTCCTTTCCTTGTTATTATAAGTATAACAAGGCCGCTTTTTTAACGCAATGCCCGTGGCCGCTTGAAAAATAAATTAAAATCGCTTATTATAAAACAGTATAAAAGAAAGCGGAAGGGAAGTCTTTCAATGCAGAAGGAAAAACCAAAAGCAAACAGGCGCACACTGTTTGTCAGGACGGTTGCCATCGTGTGCGCCGCTTTGATTGTCGGCTCAATCATATTATCAGTCGTTATGATGCTCCGCTGACTGGTCCATGAATTCCTGCGCGATGCGCTTCATGTCGTCCGCGCTGTGGATTTGCGCGGCGTTCTGGTTGATGGCTTCCTTTACCTCGTCGGGCAGGGAAAGGAAATAGCTTCCAAGGTCTGTGTCGTGCGCCGCCATCATGGACATTCCAAGCGGTGTGTTTGGATAAAGCATATCCGGCATGATTATCACCCCGTATTTAGCTTTACCGTGCCCGTGTTGTTTATGACGGAAATACGGAAAAATCGGAGTTTTTTCAGCAAACCTCTTGCGCAACGGCTGAAAACAGATATAATGAATATAATAGCCGTTTTATGCGGCAAAAACGAAAACAGCCATAATGGAGGAGAAAACATCATGAACAAGGTAACAAAAGCGGCGGCAGTCGTGCTTGCGGCCGTCATGCTCGCGTTTGCGGCGGCGTCCTGTTCGGCAAACATTCCTGACAACACCGTATTCAGCAAGGGCGACCTGCCCGGTAAGAAAATCGGCGTGCAGATGGGCACGACAGGCGACATCTTCGCGTCCGACTACGAAGAGGAAGGCTCCACGGTCGAGCGCTACACAAAGGGCCTCGACGCTGTCCAGGCGCTCAAGCAGGGTAAAATCGACTGTGTAATCATCGACGAAGAGCCCGCGAAGGTTTTTGTTGAGAAGAATTCCGAATTAAAAATCCTCGACGATTCCTTTGATAAAGAGGAATACGCGATTGCCCTGAAAAAGGACAATACAGAGCTCAGGGATAAAATAAACAAGGCGCTTGCGGAGCTCAAGGCCGACGGCACCATCCAGAAAATTATCGACAACTACATCGGCGACGACACGAAGGGCACCTATAAATACGCGTCACCGGAGGGTACGAAGAGGGACAACGGCAAGCTCGTCATGGCGACCAACGCGCAGTTCCCGCCGTATGAGTACACCGAGGGCGACAAAATCGTCGGAATCGACGCCGACATGGCGCAGGCGGTTGCCGACAAGCTCGGCATGGAGCTCAAGATTGAAGACATGAAATTCGACGCAATCATCACCGCTGTCACCACCGGCAAGGCAGACATCGGCGTGGCGGGCTTGACTGTTACGGAAGACCGGCTTAAGAACGTCGCGTTTACCGATACATACGCGTCCGCAAAGCAGGTCATTATTGTCAGAAGCAAATAAAATTTAAAGCATTCCGGTGAGGCTGTCTTAAAACGGCAGCCTCACCGTTTGTTGGGACGGTGGTTCTATGCAGGGCTTTTGGGACAGCTTCAGCCAAAATTTTATACAGGACGACCGGTGGACGTGGCTGTTAAAAGGCCTGGGCGTAACGCTCGAGATTACGCTGTTCGCCGTTATTCTCGGTATTGTCCTGGGCTTCCTTATTGCGATTGTCCGGTCGACGACCGACAAGACAGTAAAAGTCAAAAGTAAAGAGGAGCGCACGTTTTCCGACCGCGTGCTGCTTTTCTTCAACTGGCTGTGCAACGTTTACCTGACGGTCATCCGCGGCACGCCTGTCGTCGTGCAGCTGATGATTATCTATTACGTCATATTCCAGGCGTTCGATGTGGACAAGGTCATCGTCGCGGTCATCGCGTTCGGTATCAATTCCGGCGCGTACGTTGCGGAGATTGTCCGCTCCGGCATTATGTCGGTCGACAAGGGCCAGTTTGAGGCGGGCAGGAGCTTAGGCTTCAATTATGTGCAGACCATGCGCTACATCATCCTGCCGCAGGCGTTTAAAAACGTGCTGCCCGCGCTTGCGAACGAGTTTATCGTATTATTGAAGGAAACCTCTGTTTCCGGCTATATCGCCATTGCGGATTTGACCTATATGGGCGACAGAATCAGAAGCGTTACCTACGAGGCGTTCATGCCGCTGATTGCGGTAGCGATTATCTACCTTATTGTCGTCATGATTCTGACAAAGCTTGTCGGCAAGCTCGAAAGGAGGCTTCGCAGCAGTGACCACTGATACAAGCGCGCTCGTCCGCGTAGAGCATCTCGGTAAAAGCTTCGGCGAGCTTCACGCGCTCTCCGACATCAACCTGGAAATACAAAAGGGAGAGGTCGTCGTCATTATCGGGCCGTCCGGCTCCGGCAAATCGACGCTGCTGCGCTCTTTAAACCTGCTCGAGCATCCCACGGCAGGGAAAATCTTTTTTGAGGGCGTCGATATTACAGACCCTTCTGTCGACATCAACAAGCACCGCCAGAAGATGGGCATGGTATTCCAGCATTTCAATCTCTTCCCGAATATGTCAATTTTAAAGAATATGGCGCTGGCGCCCATAAAGCTGCTCAAAATGAATAAGGAGCAGGCGGAAAAGGAAGCGATGGAGCTTTTAAAGCGCGTCGGCCTTTCCGACAGGGCAAACGCATACCCGTCCCAGCTTTCCGGCGGGCAGAAGCAGCGTATCGCCATAGTGCGCGCGCTGTGCATGCACCCCGACGTAATGCTATTCGACGAGCCGACCTCCGCGCTCGACCCGGAGATGGTCGGCGAGGTGCTTGAGGTTATGCAGGGCCTTGCGAAGGACGGCATGACGATGGCCGTCGTCACGCACGAAATGGGCTTTGCAAGGGAAGCGGCCTCCCGTGTGATTTTTATGGACGAGGGCAAAATCATTGAGGAAAACACACCGGACGAAATATTTTCCCACCCCAAGAGCGACCGGCTTAAAAGCTTCCTTTCCAAGGTATTATAATAATAGAAAGCGGTTGATTTTGACAGCGTGGTCAAATCAGCCGCTTTATTTATCTTCCGGCATACCGTCCGGGGATGTTTTTCTATTGAAAATAAGAACGATACCGCTCCCAAGCCTGCGTTTAAGCAAATCCTGTCCAGTGCTGTTCCCGAGCGCCCCGCTTTTGACTAATTCCATATACTCCTTATTTGTGAGGTGCAGCTTTTCCCGCACAAGCGAAGAAACCTTTACCGGCAGCGGGTATGCGCAATCGATTGTAAGCTCCACAGCTTCACGCGCGGAGAAAGTTTTTCCTTCTATTATATATTGGGGCGGTTTGACTTCGGCCCCTGCCTTTTGCAGCAGGCTCATGTCGGCGGCATACCGCGCGGCAAGCGCTTCGCTGTTGCGGTGGAACCCGTCCAGCAATTCTTTGGGCAGAGACTGGGGGGATACGCGGGAATAAATCTCCAGATTCCAGGTGGTGCTGCAGCTGGCGCACTTGTATATCAGCCAAACATCCAGCCGCCTGCGCTGGGCGTTTACGCGGAATTGGCCGGAGCAAAAAAATTCTGTTTTTTTCCCGCATTTTTTACAGTATCTCAATACAGCCGGCGCGGATTGTGGCCGAACGCTCCATATTATTTTTTCCATCCCGAAATTCCCTCATTTACGCGGAAAAATAGGGGCCATCGTGAGAATTTTTGAAAATCCTTTTATGACAGGCTTTCCGCCTTCATTATTATGGCTAAATTGTAGCATTGGAATTCTCTGCTCCCAACCTAATTATTATTTCTTAAAAAAATATAGGAAAAGGGCCGGTACAGCTTAAAACCGTACCGGCCCACAAATTTAGCTTTTTTGTTCTTTTTTTAACTGCCCGATGATTCTCTGAATGCTTTTTAAGGATAAATAGTAATGTTCCGCCAGGCTTTCCATGCGCACGCCGGAAAGATATTCCGCGTAAATGCGCTTATTCCTGTCCTGCAGTTCCTTACGGGTCGAGGTTTTTTCGCCCCAATCCTTTTTATTGGCGGGAATTCTGGGAATATAAATGAATTCGCCGTCTACGTATTCCTGAATCTTTGCGAGCAGTTCCTGCGGCAGAACATGTGCTGCTTTTATATAGCTCATTTTGCGCTCCTGATTGTAATTTCTTTAATAAAGGAACAGCAAAGGCTATCTTCAACAGATATGTATTTTTAATCGTTGCGACAGCCCCGCTTACGCAACGATAACGATGGGATTGAGCATATATCCAGTTCCTCCTTTTATATTGGCTTTTAAACGGATAAATTTTAACATGGCGTATCATTATAATAAACCCCCATATTCTTTTCATAAAAGAAAAAGAGGGAACACCCTGCATCTGGATTATAAACAAATTACCCTGTCTTGGCAAGTGAAAAAATAAAGGTATAAAGTGTAACCTTTTGAGGGGCGCGGCGGTATATATAACGGGAAGGGAAATTTGGATGGATGGTCCGGCCGGCGGCCTCCTTCACTATGCCGGCCGGACGAGCACCGGTTCAAGGCCGATTATATGAAACGCATTTGCCTCTAATTCAATAAAATATCGGATAATTTGACGAATTCATGTGATTTTGGAATAAAATGTCAGCTTTTTATAACAAATTTACATCGTAGTTCTACAAATATAAGAATTATAGCTATTTTTTGTTGACAAATGGGATTTGTGCGGTTATTATATAAGTACAAAGTAAATATTTAGCAAATCATCCGAAAGGGTGAGACGCAAAGCTCTGAGTCTAAGGATGTTTCTTTCATCTATGATCGTCAAGTTGCAATTTCAACCCACGGTGGAATTGTGACTTTTTTTATTTCGGGAAGGCGGATGGTTATGAAAAAGCGGCGGGTTGCGTTTGCGATGGCGCTTATCATGGCAGCCACGTCGTCCGTAACAGTATTTGCTGTACAGGAAGAAATCCCGGCAGAAACGCAAACACAGGCGAATGAAACTTTTAATGAGCCTGCTCCGGTTTCTGAATCGACGATAACCTACCGCATCAGCGACGAGATGTACCAAAAGGGCGTCCGGTTTTATAGTACCGACGCACAGGAAAAAACAGACACCATTACAACGGGACAGCCGTTTCAGGTAAAAAGCTTTACCGCCATGAAATATAACGGCGAAAAGCTCAATGGAGTCAGTTGGAAAACGCTCAGCGAGGTTCAGGGCTATAAAATGAAAAATGGGGAACGCTCTGACATTACCTTGATTCAAAATCAGGCGGTTTCCACTTTAGACCAAAATGATATTGACAAATCCTTAATTTATGATATATACTTTTCACAAGGTACCAATCTTTACTTTGAAGCGTCTGCGGGAATTTTCCCGGGTGAAGACGTGGAAATGACAGAGATTGCGGCGGTGATTCCCAAAAGAATGTCTGTCCGGCTTCAGGACGGCACTATCCTGAAAAACGGAGACAAATTCCAGATGCCTGTGGGCGGTACAATCCGTTTCCAGATGTGCACAAACAATTGGGACACCGATACCTATACGGACGACGGCCAGGGCTTGGCGGGTACAAAGGTTTATACCTTTACACATGTCAAAGGGAAAGACAATACCCTGCGTGTCGATACCAATACTTACTTTATGGCATACCGTTTCCACTTTGCAAAGGGCGACTACAATAAGCAGACCGGAATTGACCGGGTACTGTCCATGCCGCTCGAAAGCCTGTCGGTTAACCTGCCGCTCGGCTCCACTGTAACGGTAAACGCCTATCAGAACATCTCAAACAAAATATCGTCAGCCGATGTCTTTATCGCGACAGATGAGGATAAGACGCTTTCGTACACTGACTTTATCTGGGATTTCTGATTTTAATTAGTCCATTCATTTCTTTGTTTTTTTTAAGTCTGATTAGTCAAAAAGGGAGGCGTAAAGCCTCCCTTTTTGACGTCCGGATTTAAATGAATAAACTTGTCCGCGGCTCCGGCATGTTTCTTTTTTGCCTTCTCGTGGTGGAAAATATACACAAAAAATGAGCGAACTCCCTTTATAATTTCTATAAACATAAAGTTGAACATTTTGTTGCCGCAGTCATATCTATATGATATAATAACCAGTGCGTGACTGCAACAGATATGCGATGAAGCGGGAGGTTGCGGCTCTTAGGGCCGGTTTTTCCGTGGAGTATGTCCGATTTTAAACCGGGCGACAAAGATTACTTTTAGAACACCATGACGGCGCGTAGGGTTGCTGTGCCTTGTGATGTTCTGGCGCTTTTCGGCTACCCGGGCTGACTGCAGGTCAACTCGGTTTTTAAAATGCTCATGAAGGAACACCCGGCAGGGTGTTACGGATTTCGAAAAGCGGCGCCCGCCAACTAATATTTTAAGGAGGCGATTCATGTGGCAGTCAAGGAAAAGATAAGGATAAGGTTAAAGGCTTACGACCACCAGCTGCTCGACCAGTCTGCTGAAAGGATTGTTCAGACAGCAAAGCGCACAGGCGCGAGGGTGTCAGGGCCGGTGCCGCTTCCCACAGAGAAGCAGATTATCACGATTCTGCGCGCTGTTCATAAGTATAAGGACAGCCGTGAGCAGTTCGAGATGAGGACGCACAAAAGGCTTATCGATATCTTAAGGCCGTCAAACAAGACAGTCGAGGCTCTTATGAGCCTGGAGCTCCCTGCCGGTGTTGAAATCGAGATTAAGTTATAATCTCAGCTTCAACCAACCGAAGCAGACGGGGTCATGTTGGGGCAAGCCCAACCAATAACCTTACAGGAGGCATTATAAATGCAGAAAGCACTGATCGGTAAGAAGATTGGCATGACGCAAATCTTCGACGAAAAGGGCAACGTCGTTCCCGTTACGGTCGTAGAGGCAGGACCTTGTGTCGTCTCTCAGAAAAAGACCGTTGAAAACGACGGCTACGCGGCTGTTCAGCTTGGTTATGGCGATTTAAAGCCGCACAAGGTGAACAAACCCATGAAGGGCCACTTCGACAAGGCGAATGTCGCGCCGAAGAGGACGCTTCGCGAATTCCGTTTTGACGATACCGACTCTTATAATGTAGGCGATATCGTAAAGGCGGACGTTTTTGCTGCCGGCGACAAGATCGACGTTACGGGCACAAGCAAAGGTAAGGGCTACGCCGGCGTTATCAAGCGCTGGAACTTCCAGAGGCTCAAGGAGTCCCATGGTTCCGGCCCTGTAGCACGCCACGGCGGTTCCATCGGTTCCTGTTCTTCCCCCTCAAGGGTTTGGAAGGGCAAGAAGATGGCCGGCCATCTCGGCGCCGAAAGAGTGACCGTACAGAACCTGATGGTCGTCAAGGTTGACGTTGAAAACAACCTGATTGCTGTCAAGGGCGCTGTCCCGGGTCCCAACGGCGGTACCGTAGTCATTCGCGAAACCGTTAAGGCTTAAGGGAAGGAGGAGTTCACATGCCTAATGTAGCAGTATTGGATATGACAGGAAAGAACGTTGGAAGCATCGACCTTTCCGAGTCTATCTTTGGAATTGAGCCCAATGCCGCGGTTATGCACCATATGGTAGTCAACTACCTTGCAAACCAGCGCCAGGGCACACAGTCGGCTCTGACCCGCGCAGAGGTTTCCGGCGGCGGCAAAAAGCCGTGGAGACAGAAGGGTACAGGCCACGCAAGACAGGGCTCGACACGTTCTCCCCAGTGGAGGCACGGCGGAATTGTTTTCGCACCGAAGCCCCGCAGCTACCGTTTTACAGTCAACAAGAAGGTCAGAAGACTGGCCATGAAGTCCGCTTTCTCAGCAAAGGCGGCGTCGAGCGATATCATCGTGCTCGATTCTCTTACGACGGACAGCTACAAGACGAAGGTCATCGCAGAAATGCTCAAGGCTGTCGGTTCGGAGAAGAAGGCACTTATCGTTCTCCCCGAGGTTGACAAGAAGGTCATCAAATCCGCAGGCAACATCCCGGGCGTTACGACGGCTCAGGTAAACACGCTGAATGTTTACGAAATGCTGAATGCCGACAAGCTCATCATCGTCAAGGATGCGGTTGCGAAAATCGAGGAGGTGTACGCATAATGACAGCACAGGATATTATCATCCGCCCGGTCATTACAGAAAAGAGCATGCTGGGCACGGCTGAAAAGAAGTACACTTTTGAGGTCGCTAAAACGGCGAACAAAATAGAAATCGCGAAGGCTGTCGAAGAGCTCTTCAAGGTTAAGGTCGCTAAGGTCAACACCGTACAGGTTCGCGGGCAGCTTCGCCGCCAGGGCCGTACGCAGGGCTATACCCCTTCCTGGAAGAAAGCCTACGTTACCTTAACGCAGGACAGCAAGAATATCGAATTTTTTGAAGGCATGATGTAAGCCTGCCGGAAAAAACTTACGACAGGCAGAATGTATGGGATAGTAAAAATCCCGCAAAGCCATCATGAGGAGAGTGAAACCAAATGGCCATTAAAGTATACAAGCCGACTACAAACGCAAGGCGTAACATGTCGGTTACAGATTATTCCGGTCTTTCAAAGGTGGAGCCTGAAAAGAGCCTGCTCGCCCCGATTAAGAAGAACGCGGGCCGCAACAGCTACGGAAGGATTACCGTCCGCCACAGAGGCGGCGGCAACCGCAGGAAGTACCGCATTATCGATTTCAAGCGTCAGAAGTTTGACGTTACGGGCACGGTGCTCACGCTTGAGTACGACCCGAACCGCAGCGCGTTCATCGCGCTCGTCCAGTATGAGGACGGCGAAAAGACCTATATCATCGCCCCCAACGGCCTGAAGGTCGGCGACAAAATTGTCGCGGGCGAAGGCGCTGACATCAAGCCCGGCAACGCGTTGCCGCTGCAGAATATCCCGACCGGTACGTTCATCCACAACGTCGAGCTTTACCCCGGCAGGGGCGCGCAGCTTGCGCGCGCGGCCGGAAACATGGCGCAGCTCATGGCGAAGGAAAACGGCCTTGCGCTGTTAAGGCTTCCTTCCGGCGAGCTGAGGAACGTTCCAATCAATTGTATGGCGACCATCGGACAGGTCAGCAACACAGACCATGAAAACGTGAAAATCGGCAAGGCCGGACGTAAGCGTAACATGGGCTGGAGACCGACAGTAAGAGGTTCCGTCATGAACCCGAACGACCATCCGCACGGCGGCGGCGAGGGCAAAAGCCCGGTCGGACGTCCCGGCCCTGTAACCCCGTGGGGCAAACCCGCGCTCGGCTACAAGACCAGGAAGAAGCACAACCGTTCCGACAAGTATATCGTAAGACGCCGTAACGGCAAGTAAGGCATGCAGAAAGGAGCTTTGAACTATGGGCAGAAGCGTTAAAAAGGGTCCTTATGTACAGCCTGTGCTGCTGAAGAGGATTCAACAGATGAACGAGACGGGCGAAAAGAAGATCTTAAAGACTTGGTCCAGGTCTTCTACTATTTTCCCGGATTTCGTAGGTCATACGTTTGCGGTGCACGACGGCCGCAAGCATGTTCCGGTATATGTCACAGAAGATATGGTCGGCCACAAGCTCGGCGAGTTTGCGCCCACCAGAACCTACAGGGGCCATGCCGGTTCCAAGACAACTAAGAAATAAGCGGAAGGAGAGTATAGTAAATGGAAGCAAGGGCTAAATCAAATTACGTCCGTATTTCACCGCGCAAGGTCTCCATTGTGCTTGACCTCATCAGGAACAAGCCGTGCGACCTCGCCATGGCTATCCTCAAGCATACTCCCAAGGCCGCTTGCGAGCCGCTCCAGAAGCTGCTCAAGTCAGCAATGGCAAATGCTGAGACTAACCATAATATGGATGTTTCTAAACTTTACGTGGCGGAATGCTTCGTATGCCAGGGTCCTACCCTCAAGCGTATTCGTCCCAGAGCACAGGGCCGCGCATTCAGAATCGATAAGAAAACGTCCCACATCACCCTTGTGCTCAAGGAAACAGAATAACAGGAGGAGGTACAGTAAATGGGCCAGAAAGTTAATCCGCACGGTTTACGTGTTGGTGTCATCAAAGACTGGGATTCCCGTTGGTTTGCAAAGAGCAAGGACTTCGGCGACACGCTCGTTGAGGACTACAACCTGCGCAAAACGCTGAAAAAGCAGCTCTACGCTGCGGGCGTTCCCAAGATTGAAATCGAACGCGACGCCTCCAAGGTGAGGATTCACATTCACTGCGCCAAGCCCGGTATGGTTATCGGCAAGGGCGGCAGCGAAATTGAGAAGCTCCGCGTTCAGTGCGAAGCAATGCTCAAAAAGCCGGTTGCAATCAATATCGTCGAGGTAAAATCTCCCGATTTGAACGCGCAGCTCGTAGCAGAGAGCATCGCCCAGCAGCTTGAGAAGAGAATTTCTTTCCGCCGCGCGATGAAGCAGTCAATCGGCCGTGCTATGAAATTCGGCGCAAAGGGTATCAAGACCCAGTGCTCCGGACGACTCGGCGGCGCGGAAATCGCACGTTCGGAAATGTATCATGAAGGAACGATTCCCCTGCAGACCTTGAGAGCCGACATCGACTACGGCTTTGCAGAGGCGGCCACCACCTACGGCAGAATCGGCGTGAAGGTTTGGCTGTACAAAGGCGAGGTTCTTCAGGACAACCGGAAACCCCGTAGGGAAGGAGGCAGTAAATAATGCTGTTGCCTAAGCGTGTAAAATACAGAAGGGTCCACAGAGGACGCATGAAGGGCAAGGCTATGAGAGGCAATAAGGTCACCTACGGTGATTTCGGCCTCCAGGCGCTCGAGCCCTCCTGGATCACATCGAACCAAATCGAATCTGCCCGTGTCGCTATGACGCGTTACTGCAAAAGATTCGGTAAGGTTTGGATTAAAATTTTCCCGGATAAGCCCGTAACCGAGAAGCCGGCTGAAACCCGAATGGGTTCCGGTAAAGGCTCTCCCGAGTACTGGGTCGCTGTCGTAAAGCCCGGCAGAGTGATGTTCGAGCTTGGCGGCGTTCCGGAAGAAACCGCAAGAGAAGCGCTGCGACTGGCGGCGAATAAGCTGCCGATCAAATGCAAGTTTGTCAAAAAAGAGGAAACGGGGGTTGAGCAGTGATGAAGGCTTCCGAGCTTAGAGAATTAACGGTCGAAGAGCTTCAGGCGAAGCTGAAGGACCTCAAAGAAGAATTATTTCAACTGCGTTTTCAGCTTGCCGTTAACCAGCTCGATAACCCGATGCGCATCAGTGCTGTGAAAAAGGATATTGCAAGAATTAACACAATACTTCGTCAGCGTGAGCTGGAAAACAGCGCGAAGGCATAAGGGAGGAGTGAGACCGTGAGCGACAGAAACATGAGAAAGACCGAAGTCGGTAAGGTTGTCAGCGACAAAATGGACAAAACCATCGTGGTTGCAATTGAAAACCGCGTAAAGCATAAGCTTTACAACAAAATCATCAAACGTACCATCAAGCTCAAGGTGCACGACGAGAACAACGAGTGCAAAGCCGGCGACAGAGTACGCATTATGGAGACCCGTCCTCTTTCCAAGGATAAGAGATGGAGACTCGTCGAGATTATTGAAAAAGCTAAATAAGTTATTTAGCGGCTTTGAGAAAAGGAGGAACGCACTGTGATACAGCAGCAGACCTACCTCAAGGTTGCCGATAACACCGGCGCAAAGGAGTTAATGTGCATCCGTGTTCTCGGTGGTACCAGAAGGAGGTACGCCAACATTGGCGACGTCGTGGTTGCTTCGGTCAAAAAAGCAGCACCCGGCGGCGTTGTTAAGAAAGGCGACGTAGTAAAAGCAGTTATCGTACGCTCCGCAAAGGGCGTGCGCAGAGACGACGGCACTTATATCCGCTTCGATGAGAACGCGGCCGTCATTATCAAAGAAGACAAGAACCCGAAGGGCACGCGTATCTTCGGACCGGTGGCCAGGGAGCTTCGTGACAAGGACTACATGAAGATTCTTTCCCTTGCCCCCGAAGTACTTTAATCGGAGGTGCTCACTAAATGGATAAAAAGGTTCATGTAAAAACGGGTGACACCGTCATCGTAATCAGCGGTAAGAGCAAAGGCAAAAAAGGTAAGGTTATGGCCGTCAGCCCCAAAGAGGGCAAGGTCATCGTAGAACGTGTGAACATGGTCAAAAAGCACGTTAAGCCCCGCAAAATGGGCGAGCCCGGCGGCATCATCAAGGCCGAGGGCGCTATGTATGCCTCCAAAGTCCAGATCGTTTGTCCCCGCTGCGGCAAGCCGACCCGTGTAGGCCATAAGCTTTATGAAGATGGCACAAAAGGACGCATTTGCAGAAAATGCGGCGAGTCGCTTTAAGGAGGATAAGAAATGGCTAGGCTTAAGGAATATTACAGGAACGACGTCGCGCCAGTACTGATGAAGAAATTCTCTTACAAGAGCGTCATGCAGATTCCGAAGCTCGAGAAAATCGTCATCAATGTCGGCGCCGGCGAGGCAAGAGACAACTCCAAGGTTATCGACGCAATCCTTACGGATTTAAGCGCGATTACCGGACAGAAGCCGATGGTCTGCAAGGCCAGGAAATCCGTCGCGAACTTTAAGCTTCGTGAAGGAATGAACATCGGCGCAAAGGTCACGCTCAGAGGCGAAAGAATGTATGAGTTCTTAGACAGGCTCTTCAACGTCGCGCTTCCGAGGGTTCGTGACTTCAGAGGAATTAACCCCAACTCTTTCGACGGCAGAGGCAACTACAACATGGGCTTGAAAGAGCAGCTTATTTTCCCTGAAATTGACTACGACAAGATTGATAAGGTCCGCGGTATGGACATTTGCTTTGTAACCACGGCGAACACCGACGAAGAAGCACGCGAGCTATTAACGCTCATGGGCGCTCCGTTTGCGAAATAAGGAGGGAATATTGTGGCTAAAACTTCAATGAAGATTAAACAAAAGAGAACTCCGAAGTATTCCTCAAGGGAATACAGCAGATGCAAAATCTGCGGCAGGCCACACGCCTATCTTCGTAAGTTCGGAATTTGCCGTATATGCTTCAGGGAGCTTGCTTACAAAGGCGAGATCCCCGGCGTAAAAAAAGCAAGCTGGTAAGCAAAGGAGGTTAACGGTATGCAGATTACTGATTCAATAGCAGATTTGCTTACAAGGATTCGCAACGCGAGTTCGGCAAAGCACGACACTGTTGAAATCCCCGCTTCCAACATGAAAAAGGCCATTTGCCAGATTCTTGCGGACGAGGGTTATATCAAAGGATTTACAGTTATCGAGGACGGCAAGCAGGGCGTCATCAAGGTTACGCTGAAGTACGGAGAGGGCAAAACCTCCGTTATCACGGGCCTGCGCAGGGTTTCAAAGCCCGGCCTGCGTATTTACAGCAATGTCGAGGATATGCCTAAGGTCATGAAGGGCCTCGGCATCGCGGTCATTTCAACATCCAAGGGCGTTATGACGGACCGTCAGGCGCGTAAGGAGAATGTAGGCGGCGAAGTCCTTGCATTTATTTGGTAAGGAGGTGCGAACATGTCTCGAATTGGAAGAAAACCCATAAATATTCCCGCCGGCGTCGACGTAAAGCTCGATAATGGCGTTGTAACCGTAAAGGGACCGAAGGGTACGCTTACCCAGAAGATTCACCCGAACATGGCGGTTACCATCGAGGGCGGCGTTGTGGAAGTAACGCGCCCGAACGACGACAAAATGAACAAATCGCTTCACGGCCTCACACGCTCCCTCATCGCCAACATGGTGGAGGGCGTAACAAACGGCTATGCAAAGGAGCTCGACGTAAACGGCGTCGGCTACCGTGTGCAGAAGCAGGGCAAGCAGCTCGTCATGAACCTAGGCTACTCCCACCAGGTCATTATGGAGGATACGGCCGACGTTACCATTGAGGTGCCGAACCCGAACAAAATCATCATCCGCGGCTGTGACAAGCAGAAGGTTGGCCAGTTTGCCGCTGAGGTCAGGGAAAAACGTCCGCCGGAGCCTTATAAGGGCAAGGGCATCAAGTACGTTGACGAAGTGATCCGCCGCAAGGAAGGCAAAGCCGGCAAGGGCGGTAAGAAATAATTAAAGGAGTGAATGACAAATGGTGAACAAAGCCGATACAAACGCAGCACGTTTACACCGCCACCGCAGAGTGCGCGGTAAGGTCAGCGGCACAGCACAGCGGCCTCGCCTGAATGTTTTCCGCTCCACCAATCATATCTACGCTCAGTTGATAGACGACGTACAGGGTGTAACCCTTGCGGCGGCTTCAACGCTGGACAAAGAGATTGCTGGTTATGGCGGAAACAAAGAGGCAGCCAAGAAGGTTGGCCTTCTGATTGCAAGGAAAGCAGCAGACAAAGGAATTACCGAGGTCGTATTCGACCGCGGCGGTTATATCTATCACGGCCGTGTCAAGGAATTGGCCGAAGGCGCCCGCGAGGGCGGCCTCAAGTTCTAAGAAGGGGAGGAATAACTTTGGCTATTATTGACGGTTCCACACTGGATTTGAAAGAGCGCGTGGTTGCCATCAACCGCGTTTCCAAAACTGTTAAGGGCGGCCGTATCTTCAAGTTTGCTGCGCTCGTAGTCGTCGGCGACGGCGAAGGCACGGTAGGCTTCGGCATCGGTAAAGCGGGCGAAGTTCCCGACGCAATCCGCAAGGGCATTGAGGACGCCAAGAAAAACCTGATGAAGGTTTCTCTCAGAGGCACCACAATCCCGCACGAGATTATCGGTGAATTCGGCGCAGGCAGGGTTCTCTTAAAGCCTGCCGCTCCCGGTACCGGCGTTATCGCCGGCGGCCCCGTCCGCGCGGTCGTTGAAGCCGCGGGCATCAAGGACATCAGGACGAAGGCCCTGCGTTCCAACAATCCATGCAACGTAGTCCGCGCGACCCTTCAGGGCCTCGGCGCGCTGCGCTCGGCCGACCAGGTTGCCGCTATCCGCGGTAAGTCGGTCAAAGAAATACTTTAATAGGGAGGAAGCAAAATGGCACAGGTGAAAATCACATTGAAAAAGAGCCTCATCGGCTCTAAAAAAGACCAGATTGCAACCGCCCAGTCCTTAGGCCTCAGGAAAATCGGCGATGTGACCACACAGCCCGATAATCCCCAGACCCAGGGCAAGGTAGCAAAAATAATCCACCTCATCGAGGTAAGTCAAGCGTAAGCAAGGAGGTGCGAAGAAATGAAGTTGCACGAACTTTCACCGGTCGAGGGCTCCAAAAAGGACGCCAAGAGGATCGGCAGAGGTCATGGTTCAGGACAGGGAAAGACCGCAGGCAAAGGCCATAAGGGCCAGAAGGCAAGGTCCGGCAAAGGCATCCGCGCCGGTTTTGAAGGCGGACAGATGCCCCTGCAGAGGCGCGTCCCGAAAAGGGGATTCAACAATATTTTCGCAAAGGAAATCGTAGCGATTAATGTTGGCAGCCTCGAGAAATTTGAAAACGGCTCCGTCGTCGACGAGCAGGCGCTCATCAAGATGGGTCTCGTGAAAAACGGTTTCGATGGGATTAAGATTCTCGGAAATGGAAATCTCACAAAGAAGCTGGACGTTAAAGTTACCGCTTTTTCTGCTTCTGCAAAGGAGAAGATTGAGTCGGCTGGCGGAAAGGCTGAGGTGGTCTAATTGTTTAAAACCATTCAAAATGCCTGGAGAATCCCCGACTTAAGAAAGAAAATCTTATTTACCCTTTTGGTCATCGTCGTATTCCGTGTCGGTTCGGTTATCCCCGTTCCGTTCCTCGATATGAGCGCGCTTCAGCAGCTCATGGGCGGCCTTGACCAGAGCGGTTCGATTTTAGCTTATCTCAACACCCTTTCGGGCGGCGCTTTCTCAAACGCAACGCTGTTTGCGATGAGCGTTACCCCGTACATCAACGCATCCATTATCATTCAGCTTTTGACAGTTGCTATCCCGGCGCTTGAGCGCCTTGCCAAAGAAGGCGAAGAGGGCCGCAAAAAGATTGGAACGATTACACGTTATGTAACGGTCGGCTTAGGCCTCTTACAGGGCGGCGCTTACTGGTATTACCTGTTCGCGTCGAACGTCGTAACCTACAAGAGCGGCTTTGAATGTGCGTTCGCGGCGGCAGTCATCATCCTCGCGTTTACAGCCGGTACGGCTTTGATGATGTGGCTCGGCGAGCAAATCAACCAGTATGGTATTGGAAACGGTATTTCCATCCTGCTGTTTGGCGGTATCGTGGCAAGAATGCCCGTTACCATTTCCCAGCTCGGACAGTATTGGGAGCTCGGCTCCAACGGCCAGATGCAGTATTATGCGCTGGTTCCGCTGTTTGTCGTGCTGTTCCTCATTGTCATCTGGGTTATTGTTTTCATGAACGATTCGGAGCGCCGCATTCCCGTACAGTACGCAAAGCGTGTTGTTGGCAGGAAGATGTACGGCGGACAGAGCAGCCACCTGCCCATCAAGGTAGGCCTGGGCGGCGTTCTGCCTATCATCTTTGCAAGCTCCATCCTTTCTATCCCAAGCACAATCGAGATGTTTATCCCGAATCCAAACGATTTCTGGAAAGGCTTCTTCGACCTGTTTGCTTATAACGGAGTGCTTTACTCCATCCTTTACTTCGTCCTGATTATCCTCTTTGCGTATTTCTATACGACAATCCAGTATAATCCGGTTGAAATGTCCAATAATCTTCGTCAGAACAACGGTACAATCCCGGGTATCCGTCCCGGCAAGCCGACGACTGACTTTATCGCTAAAATCCTTTCGAGGGTCACCCTCATCGGCGCTTTGTTCCTTGCTTTCATCGCGCTGCTCCCGATTATCTACAGCGGTGTTACCGGCATGCACGGCCTTTCCATGGGCGGCACATCGGTTATCATCCTGGTCGGCGTTGCGCTCGATACCGTAAAGCAGATGGAATCCCAGATGATGATGCGCCACTACAAGGGCTTCCTTGATTAAGGCTTTTAAGGAGAGAAGATTATGAACATTATTCTGTTAGGCGCTCCCGGTGCCGGCAAAGGCACCCAGGCAGAGGTTATCTGCGAGCGTTTATCCATTCCCACAATCTCAACGGGTAATATTATCCGTGAAGCGCTGAAAACCGGTACAGAGATGGGTTTAAAAGCAAAGTCTTATATGGACGCGGGCCAGCTCGTTCCCGATGAGGTCGTTATCGGCATCATCAAGGACCGCCTCCAGAAGGACGACTGCAAAAACGGGTTTATCCTCGACGGATTCCCGCGGACCATCCCCCAGGCCGAGGCTCTGGACAAAATGGGCGTTGTCATCGACAAGGTAATCGATATCGAGGTTGCCGACGAGCGCATCGTCAAACGGATGTCCGGACGCCGTGTCTGCGAAAAGTGCGGCGCCAGCTACCACATGGAGTATAAGCTCCCTGCGGCAGACGGTGTGTGCGACAAATGCGCAGGTACCCTTGTTCAGCGCAAGGATGACCATCCCGATACGGTCAATGCGCGCCTAGACGTTTACCACAAGGAAACCGAGCCCCTAAAGGACTATTACGCCAAGCAGGGCAAGCTCGCCATTGTGGAAGGACAGGAAGAAATTGGGGACACTACCCGCTTGATTCTTGCCGAAATCGAGGCGTAACTATGATTGTAATCAAAACTGCCCGCGAGCTTTCCAAAATGAGGGACGCGGGGCGGATTTCTTCGAGAGCGCTGCGCTTAGCAGGAGAAGCGGTCGAGCCGGGCGTCACGACGTTCGAAATCGACTCTATCGTTAGAAAATACATCGAGGAACAGGGCGCCAAGCCCTCGTTCCTCGGTTATGGCGGCTTCCCCGGCAGCGCGTGTATCTCTGTCAACAATGAGGTCATCCATGGCATACCAAGCAAAAAACGCGTTCTCAAAAAGGGCGACATCGTCAGCATCGATATCGGCGCTTACTTTGAAGGCTTCCACGGCGACAACGCATGGACGTTCCCGTGTGGGGAGGTAAGCGAGGAAGCGCAGGCGATTATGGACGCCACGAGAGAAAGCCTGTTTGAAGGAATCAGGCAGGCCAAAGCGGGAAACAGGGTCGGCGATATAGGATACGCCGTCCAGCAGTATGCCGAAGCTCGCAGTTACTCGGTGGTACGCGATTTTGTCGGCCATGGAGTAGGTGCGAAGTTGCATGAAGAACCAAGCGTACCGAATTTCGGCACACCGGGAAGAGGTGTGCGCCTGTTGCCCGGTATGACAATCGCTATTGAACCCATGATCAACGCGGGCACTCACCGTGTAAAGGTGCTAGGAGATAAATGGACGACGGTAACCGTCGACGGTAAGCTGTCCGCCCATTTCGAGCATTCCGTGGCAATCACGCCGGACGGACCGGTCATCCTGACCAAGCCCGACTGATGAGGTGAGCAGATGCAGATAGTGGAAGGTTCCGTAGTAAGAGCGACAGCAGGACGCGACAAGGGAGGCTTTTTTGCGGTCGTCGAAATCGATGGCACATGCGCGTTTCTTTCAGACGGCAGGCGCCGTAAGCTGGAAACGCCAAAGAAAAAGAAGCTCATGCACCTTGCCCCGACCGCTACCGTAATACCGGCAAGCTCATTAAAGACAAACAGACAAATCAGAGAAGCGCTCCACCCGTTCAATTTCGGCGGGGAAGAGCTTTGACCGTCTTAATATGAGGAGGTAAGCATATGTCCAAACAGGACGTCATCGAAATAGAGGGTACCGTAACAGAGGCGCTCCCGAACGCGCAGTTCATGGTGGAGCTCCCCAACGGCCATACGATACTGGCCCACATTTCCGGCAAGCTGCGGATGAATTTTATCCGTATCCTGCCCGGCGACAAGGTCACGGTGGAAATGTCCCCGTACGACCTCACAAGGGGCCGCATCACATGGCGTAGCAAGTAATCTGAACAAAGCCGTTCAGATTGTATTCCACCGACAGAGCTTCTAGTGAAAGGAATGATTATATTATGAAAGTCAGGCCTTCTGTCAAAAAGATTTGCGAAAAATGCAAGGTTATCAAGCGTAAGGGAAAAGTCATGGTTATCTGTGAAAATCCCAAGCACAAGCAGCGTCAGGGCTAAAATAAAAGAGTTCACGCGCTTCGGACGCCTTTGCCGTGCCTCAGATATTTTAATATCCTTCGGCACTTCAAATACGCCCGTTGCACGCAATCTTTTTCATTTTCTTTGAACCGGAACGAAATGTAACTTCCGGTTTGCTGCATGAATACAAATAAACGATTTAACGGAGGTGCAACAGATATGGCTCGTATCGCAGGTGTAGACTTGCCGAGAGACAAAAGAGTCGAAGTCGGCTTAACTTATATCTTTGGAATCGGCCGCAAAACCGCAAGCGACATTGTTGCTGCGACAGGTGTAAATCCGGACACACGCGTCAGGGATTTAACAGAGGACGAAGTATCAAAGCTCAGAGAATATATCGATAAAAACTGCCGCGTGGAGGGCGACCTTCGCCGCGACGTCGCATTTGACATCAAAAGGCTTATTGAAATCGGCTGCTATCGCGGCGTTCGTCACAGAAAGAGCCTGCCCGTAAGAGGACAGCGCAGTAAGACAAACGCACGTACCCGCAAGGGTCCGAGAAAAACGATGGCAAACAAGAAGAAATAAGTGAAGGAGGGTTAACCTATGGCAGCACCTAAGGGTAAGAAGACCACAGTGCGCAGACGCCGTGAGCGCAAGAACATCGAGCGCGGGGCAGCGCATATCCAGTCTACATTCAACAACACGATTGTTACGATTACAGATACACAGGGCAACGCCGTTTCCTGGGCGAGCGCCGGAGAGCTGGGCTTCCGTGGCTCCAGAAAATCTACTCCGTATGCAGCGCAGTCGGCTGCTGAAACGGCCGCGAAGGCCGCAATGGAGCACGGCATGAAGTCCGTTGAGGTTTATGTCAAGGGACCGGGCGCAGGCCGTGAAGCCGCAATCAGAGCGCTTCAGTCCGCAGGCCTCGAGGTCAACATGATTAAAGACGTGACCCCGATTCCGCATAACGGATGCCGTCCTCCGAAGAGAAGACGCGTATAGTCATAATAAAGGAGGAAAAAATCAATGGCTAAGAATATGCAGCCGATTGCAAAGCGTTGCAGAGCACTCGGTATTTCTCCCACAGTGATGGGATATTCCAAAAAGACTTCCAACAGGAACCCGCTTGGCAACTCCAGAAGGAAAAAGAGCGAATACAGCCTCCAGCTGACGGAAAAGCAAAAGGTAAAGTTTATTTACGGCATTCTTGAAAAGCAGTTCAGAATGTACTATGAAAAGGCTGAAAAATCGGGCGGCAAAACCGGCGAGGTTCTGCTCACCACGATTGAACGCAGGCTCGACAATGTTATTTTCAGGCTCGGGCTCGCTTCCACAAGAAGGGAAGCAAGGCAGCTCGTTAACCACGGCCACTTTACAGTCAATGGCAAAAGGGTGAACATCCCTTCGTATTTGATTAAGGTTGGGGATGTCATCGAGGTTTGCGAAAAGAGCCGCTCAACCAACAGATTTAAAACCATGGCGGAAAGCGATACCATCGTTACCGTTCCGAAATGGCTTGAAAAATCTCAGAATCCGCTCGGCGGAAAGGTTCTTGCGATGCCGCAGAGAGACGACATTGAATTCCCGGTTGAGGAACACCTGATCGTCGAGTTGTACTCCAAGTAATCCTGCAGTCGTTTAAAGGTTTACAGAGCAGGCAGACTGCTCAATGTTAGGAGGAGGTTCGCTGAATGATAGAAATTGAAAAGCCAAGAATAGAAACCGAGGAATTATCAAACGACGGTACCTATGGCAGATTTGTAGTGGAGCCGTTGGAGCGTGGTTTTGGCAACACTTTGGGAAACAGCCTTAGAAGAGTGCTTCTTTCTTCTCTTGAGGGCGTAGCTGTTACTTCGTTGAAGATTGACGGTGTGCTTCATGAATTTTCCACCATTCCCGGTGTGAAGGAGGACGTAACCGAAATCGTCCTGAACATGAAGGGCTTAACCGCAAAGCTTCATTGCAATGGCCCCAAAACGGTTGAAATCAACGCGGAGGGACCCTGTGAGGTCACCGCCGATTCCATAAAGTGTGACAGTGAAGTTGAAATCCTGAATCCCGACATGCACATTGCAACTTTGGGCGACGACGCAAAGCTTTATATGGAAATTACCCTCGATAAGGGCAGGGGATATATCCCCGCAGAGCGCAATAAGGCAATGGGCGGCAACAATGTGATTGGCGAATTGCCTGTTGACTCGATTTATACGCCTGTGCTGAAGGTGAACTACACGGTGGAAAACACGCGTGTCGGCCAGATTACCGACTACGACAAGCTTACGCTCGACGTGTGGACCAACGGCGTCATCAACGCGCAGGAGGCCGTATCGCTTGCGGCAAAGGTTTTGACAGAGCACCTCAATCTCTTCGTCGATTTGTCCGACCAGGGCTACAGCACGGAGATTATGGTGGAAAAGGACGACAAGGGCAAGGAAAAGGTTCTTGAAATGACGATTGAAGAGCTCGACCTTTCCGTCCGCTCCTTTAACTGCTTAAAGCGCGCAGGCATTAATACGGTAGAGGATTTGATCAATAAGTCTGAAGACGACATGATGAAGGTCCGCAACCTGGGAAGAAAATCCCTGGAAGAGGTAGTTTACAAGCTGAACTCCCTGGGCTTCAGTCTTCAGAAAGACGACGAATAATACGGCCCTTTTGCAAATCACAAGGTAAAGGAGTGAATTTTCGATGCCCGGTACAAGAAAACTGGGAAGAGCTACCGCTCACAGGACAGCAATGCTCAGAGCAATGGTAACTTTTCTCTTAGAGAACGGTAAAATAGAGACTACGGTCACCCGCGCCAAGGAGGTCAGCTCCCTGGCGGAAAAGATGATTACAATCGCAAAGGAAAACAATCTTCACAACAAGCGTATGGTGATGGCTTTCGTAACGAAGGAAGACGTCGTATACAAGCTGTTCAGCGAGATTGCCCCGAAGTATGCCGACCGTAACGGCGGCTATACGCGCATCACAAAGCTCGGCCCCCGCAGGGGAGACGCGGCAGAGATGGCAATTATCGAGCTGATTTAATTTCAGCTCGGCAAAGCGATAAAAACACGGCGCAGTAACATGCTTACTGCGCCGCTTTTTGTATTTTTATTCGCACTTAATTTGTAACGAATGAGAGCGACGCAGCGAAAAGAGGGCGAAACAGAATGGAAATCAGGCGTTTTTCATCAGAAAGCGATAATATAGACGAAATAAGCCGCGTGTATGCACAGAGCTGGAAAACTGCCTACCGTACCTTCATACCTCAGGCTTATCTTGATTCTATTGAGGAAAACAGATGGTCTGAATATTTAACCGGCGTTTTGCCGAATCTTTGGCTGGCCTGTGAAAACGGCCGGATTACCGGCGTATGCACATACGCTCCGGCTAGAGACAGCGCTTACGTTGGATGGGGCGAAATTGTTTTGTTGTATCTTCTTCCGCAGGCATGTGGAAAAGGTATCGGAAAAAAGCTGCTGCTTGCCTCTATGGAAAGTTTAAATGCAATGGGCTTGCACAACATCTATTTATGGGCATTTGAAGACAATCTTACCGCACGCAGGTTTTATGAAAAAAACGGCTTTGCATCAAACGGAGAAAAAATGTTAGAGGCAATCGGTGGCAGAGAGCTTTATTCGGTCAGATATGTTTATCAGCCCGCAGAAAACGATGTACAGAAAAACAGGCTTGCTTTCTATTGAAAGACAAAAAATCCCTCCGGCAGCGTCTCGCCGGAGGGATTAAAAAACTTATGTCATACCGCAGGGGCATCAAGGCGCTTGCCGGCGCTTTCTTTTTTGGGGCGCTTCCACTTGAAATTAGCGGCTGAGATGATTCCGTCAGCCACGACCAGCAGGTAAACAGGGGTAAAATTCATTAGATACCTGGAACGGGTTTCCCAAACAAGGAAGAACAGGAACACGCCGAAAATCAAGCCCTTCAGCAGTACGGAAAAATTCATGCGCGGCCTTATAACTGAAGCTAAGGCCGAGAGACATATCATCAGCAGCATCATTACATGGAACATATTGCTTACAAAAACGAAGCTGCCATGGTATTTGCCGTTCTCCAAGACAAATTGATGGAGGATATTGGGGCGGTGCGGCTCGTTCCAGATATGCTTGCTGATAAAATAGGTTCCGTCCGACCATGCCCAGGTTCCCTTTTCAGTCAGGTGGTTGAACAGGCCGGCCGGGCCATAATCCTTTAGGCGCTTTTTAATTTCCTCAATATTGGCGGCCTTTCTTTCGTCGTACGTAGCTCCGCTTTTGCGAGTGAAGCTGCTGTCCTCCTGATTAAATCCGCCGTTCCCCTTAAGGCCCATCATTACCCAGTGTGTCAGGGGATATTGCTGTTCGTCAAGTTCCTTTGCCGGCGCAAAATTAAGCGCCGACACCAAGGAATTGAAAGCCATCATACACACCAAAAAGACAGCAACGACGGTAGACATACAAGCAAGCGCCCTTTTGACCGGAACGCTTAAAAATAAGAACACTACCGCGGCAGCTAGAATAATCGCGACGCTTCCTTTCAGGGAATAACCGATGAAAACAAGGGCGGCAAAAAGAAACAGATAAAGGTATCTTTTGAATATTTTCTTGGTTTTTAATGCGCTGATATACAGAAATATTGGAATGATTACAAATGGCATACTCAGTGTATCGGTATAAAAAAACGGCGTATAGGTATAGAACGGAAGGAAGAAAAAGCATAGCAGGAAGGCTAAGAACGCGCCTGCGGCAGAAAAGATTTTCTTTGCGGTCTGGTAAATAAAGAATACCGAGGTACTTAGCGCGGCTACGTTTAAAAACACTGCGCCTGAAAGCGGTATCTTTCCAAAGATTAGGTATAACACCCGGTAATAGCCGGTAAGTAGAAGAAAAATACCGTTATTATTGGGGTAACGCGCCATATATCCCTGTGAGGAGGGATATAAATCATAAGTGTTTGTGAAGGAACCGGTCTGCGCGACGCTTTTAGCAAAAGCATGAACCCTTCCCAAATCCGTTAACGGTTCACACATCAACATGTAACCCATCGCCAGCTGCAATAGAAGCATAACGGCAAACATAATCCAAAAAGCCTTGTCGTAGTTTTTAATATGCCGCTTTTTTGCCTGCTTTTCTAACTGCTTATAAGCGATAACGGCAACGGCGGCAAGCGCTACGCCTGATAAAATACAAAAAGCGTTTTGAACGCCAATCGTTAAAAAAACGGACAGCACAATCAACCCGAAAGAGAGCAGGAATATGATATGGAAAGCACGATTTGTTTTACTGAATCTCATCTTTATCCTCCTAGCGAGTCATGCTCATATACTTGTTCATTATACTAGTTACTGTTTAGCAAGTCAAATCGTTGCAAAAAGAATCAGACGTAAAACAGGAATTTATTATTGCATTCAGCGGAGAAAAAAGCTATAATACAAATATCCGCCCGTGGCGCAGCTGGATAACGCAACGGATTCCGATTCCGGAGATCGGGGGTTCGAATCCCTCCGGGCGGGCCAAAATAGACCGTCCACGCAAACGCGTGGGCGGTATTATAATACAGGAGGGATTCGAACCCTGAGAGGGTGAGCAGCGTGAAAAAACGTGCCTGTGACACGTTTTTCGCTGCGAAGTCTGCAGCGGCTATGCCGCAAGGACGGATGCCGTAAGGCGGCATCATCCCTCCGGGCGGGCCAAAATAGACCGTCCACGCAAATGCGTGGGCGGTATTTTAATACAGGAGGGATTCGAACCCTGAGAGGGTGAGCAGCGTAAAAAAACGTGCCTGTGACACGTTTTTCGCTGCGAAGTCCGCAGCGGCTATGCCGCAAGGACGGATGACGCAAAGCGGCATCATCCCTCCGGGCGGGCCAAAATAGGCCGTCCACGCATACGCGTGGGCGGTATTTTAATTACAAGAGGGATTCGAACCCCTTATTTTGTTTTTTCTGCCTGATGTAATAAATCCGTTTCACACACTCCTGGCTTCATTTTTTTATTGTTATGCTGTATAATGACAGCATAACTAAAAAACGGAGTAAAGCAATGGAATACAAATTGACTACAGGAAATATAGGCCGTTCCCTGATTGTTTTCAGCCTGCCTATGATTCTGGGCAACCTGCTGCAGCAATTATATAACGTAGCCGATACACTTATTGTCGGAAAAACCATTGGCGCGGCTGCGCTTTCGGCTGTCGGCTCTTCCTATGCGCTGATGGTTTTGCTGACCTCCGTTATTCTGGGACTGTGTATGGGAAGCGGCGTGGTATTCGCGCAGCTTTACGGGGCAGAAAAAACGGACGATATGAAAACAAGCATATTTAATGCGTTTGTTTTTATTCTGCTGGTTTGCGCCGCTATCAATGTTATTTCCTACCTGCTTTTAGACCAGTTTATTCTATGGATTAATGTACCCGCACAGGCTGTTTCGTATACTCGTATTTATTTGCAGATAATATTTGCAGGGATGACCTTTGTATCCGTATACAATTTTTTCGCTTCCGTCTTGAGGAGCGCCGGGAATACAATCGCTCCCCTGATTTTTCTGGCTGTGGCTGCCGTGACAAATATCATCCTGGACCTTGTTTTTATTTTAAACTTTCAATTAGGGGTTGCGGGCGCTGCGTTGGCAACGATTGCCGCACAGGCTCTCTCAGCGGTTTGCATTGCTATCTACACTTTAGTCAAAGCGAAACATCTTTGCCCGCGCAAACGGCATATGCGTTTTGATAAACGTCTGTTAAAACTGATTGCCAGCAATTCCGTGCTGACATCCATTCAGCAGTCAATTATGAACTTTGGCATTTTGATGGTTCAGGGCTTGGTTAACAGCTTCGGGTTTGCGGCATCCGCCGCTTTTGCCGCAGTGGTTAAAATCGACGCGTTTGCTTATATGCCGGCGCAGGATTTTGGAAATGCTTTCTCAACCTTTATTGCCCAAAATCATGGGGCTAAACAACCGGAGCGCATCCATAAGGGAACGGTGGCCGCAATTAAAATATCGAGCGCCTTTTGCGTATTCGCTTCTATTTGCGTCTGTGTATTCGCAGAACCGCTGATGCGGCTGTTTGTAAAGGAAGGCGAGGCCGAAATTATCAGCATCGGAATCCAGTACCTTCGGATTGAAGGGCTGTTTTATGTCGGTATCGGGGTGCTTTTTTTGCTTTATGGCCTGTTTCGCGGGTTTGGCAAATCCGGTGTTTCCATTGTGCTCACTGTTATTTCATTGGGGAGCCGCGTGCTGCTTGCATATACGCTGTCGGCCATTCCCGCTGTCGGCATGACAGGAATTTGGTGGTCGGTTCCAATCGGTTGGGCGCTTGCCGATTTGGCAGGTATTTTAATTTATTTAAGCTATAAAAAACGGATGATACAGAAACCGCGGTAAACATGTTTACCGCGGCTTTTCTTTTAAACAATTATTCAATTGTTTTTAGACACGCATACAGGCCGAAGGGAAATCTATTATAACCATTTTGAACCAAGCGGGCAAATACCCGTTTAAAACTTAGATTGAAAAGCATAATATGGCAACACAGCTCTTCTCAGAGGAGAAAAACGATAAGGATTACACGGATGCAAAAAATATGGGCTGCCCTGCCGCGACGCGGGAAATAGCCGGTAATACTGGCACGTGGCCTTTAATTACAATGTTCAAAACGCCTTGAAGTTCTAAATTGGAAAGGACGCAATACAATATAATAGATAGCAGGAAAGGGAGGAACCAGTTTGAATTCCACCATACATCTTTTTGCGATTTCCAATGTACCGCGCCATGTGTCTTATTATGAATCTAATTTCGCACAGCTTGAACGGTGTGTACGCCTGAGCGGTTACCCGCACGCTGTACTCGAGAAAATTATTTCCGCCGTGTACAGCCGGGCGCAGGAGGAAAATACCCCGGCCGAAATCGTCCATCATTGCCTCGACAACACGATGCAGGGGATTATCCTGCCGGAACGCTCATGCGGCGTATTCGGCTTTGACGCTTACGACCCGGATGAACTCAATTATTTATCGAATGCGAAGGCTGGAGCGATTGCGTCCATAAAGGAAAATTTAAACAGGGCAAGAAAAATTTTTACCAATGCGCGCGTCCTTCACGACGAACAGGAAAAAATTTATATTGCCCATATGGACTTTGACGCCGCCGACCGTCTAACGAAAGAAACAATACATATGCTGTTTGACGGGAAGAGCCTTAATTCCCCCGGAACAGAGGTACACCGCTTTTTCGGCGCGGCGACTGTGGACGGCAATGTAAACTATATTCCAGAGGTAACGGAGGGTATTCCCAAACGGTATTTGATTAAGGGCCGCCCGGGAACAGGAAAGTCTACCTTCCTGAAGAAAATAGCGCAGACTGCTGTTTCACGCGGCTTCCGTACGGAAATTTACCATTGTTCGCTCGACCCTGACAGCCTTGACCTTGTCGCGGTAAGGGAGCTGGGGTTCTGCCTGTTTGACAGCACTGCCCCGCACGAATACTTCCCCGAACGTCCTGAGGATGAAATCATCGATATTTACAAAACATGCGTAACGCCCGGCACGGATGAAAAGTACCAGGCCGAGCTCAACGGCTCACAGAAGGCGTATAAAGAGATGATTGCGTCCGGCGTTGCTTTTTTAAAGAAGGCAAAGGAGGACAGCGACCGGTATGACGCAGGCCTTCCGGCAATCGACGAGGCTGCGCTCAAACAGGCGACACAGGAGATTCTGCAAAAGCTGTTTTAGCTTTTTTACGTTACGCTTTATGTTCTTTTTCATCAAAGGCGCCTGCTCGCATTTTTTTTGCGGCAGGCGCCTTTGATGAAACATTTATATCCCGGCAGACGGTATGCCTGTACCGGTTAATCGAGGATATTCCCATCAGTTGTAATTGTTTTTACCTGCCACGGCAGGAATTTAACGCTTTCCTGAAGCGCGGATTTAACGGCGTTTTCTATTCCGCCGCAGCACGGAACCTCCATACGCACAACCGTTACGCTTTTGATTTCATTATTTTTTATGATTTCCCTAAGCTTTTCGGTATAATCCACAGAATCGAGCTTTGGGCATCCAATCAGCGTGATTTTGTTGCGGATAAAGGTCTGGTGAAAATCCGCATAGGCGTAAGCGGAGCAATCGGCGGCAACCAGCAGGTGCGCGCCCTGAAAATACGGCGCGTTCACCGGGACAAGCTTAATCTGCACCGGCCATTGCCGCAGCTGCGAGGATAAGGGCGGTGCGGCTTCTTCCTTTGCGGGCGCGTCTGTTCTTTCAAGCACTTTTACGTTTGTTCCCGGGCACCCGCAGGCAAGCGGCTCTGTCCGCCGCTGGTTTGCCTTGACCGCCTGCTCGTCGTAATCGGCGGCCTCCCTGTTTACAAACGTGATAGCTCCGGTGGGGCATACGGGCAGGCAATCACCCAGCCCGTCGCAGTAATCGTCGCGCAAAAGCCTTGCTTTTCCCTCAACCATACCGATTGCGCCCTCGTGGCAGGCCTGCGCACACAGGCCGCAGCCGTTACATTTGTCCTCATCGATTTGTATTATTTTCCTTATCATATTAACTCCTCCTTGGCTTGCAAATGTATCTTGACTTTGCATACTTATCATACTATAATCAATCGCATAAATCTGTTGTATTTCCAACGGAGGATGAAGAATGCAAAAATTTTTGAATTTAATAAACAGCTCCTTTCTATTTGCCGGGACAACCGTGCGGGAGACGGAAAAAATGCTTACTTGCTTAAGCGCGAAACAGGCGGAATACCAAAAGAACGAATACATCCTGCGCGCGGGAGAAACGAACGGCTATGTCATGCTTCTTTTGGAGGGCGTGGTTTGCATCGTCCAGGAGGATTTCTGGGGCAACCGCAACATCATTTCGAAAATTGCGCCGGGCGAAATATTCGCGGAGGCGTTTGCCTGCGTACCGGGCGCACGTTTGAGCGTCTCCGTTACGACGGAAATGAAATCGGCTGTGCTTTTTCTCGATGTAAGCCAAATTCTCAAGACCTGCGGCGCGTCCTGCGCGTTTCACGGCAGGGTGGTTCAAAACCTTGCGGCCTGCCTTGCGCAGAAAAACCTGCGCCTGACGGAAAAACTTACGCATATCACACAGCGTACCACTAGGGAAAAGCTGCTGTCCTTCCTTTCGGCGGAATCAGTAAGGCAGGGTGCCTCCGGCTTCGATATTCCATATAACCGGCAGCAGCTTGCGGATTACCTTTCCGTCGACCGCAGCGCAATGTCCGCTGAGCTTTGCGGGCTGCGCGACGAGGGTGTTTTGCGGTTTCATAAAAATCACTTTGAATTGCTTTGAACGTGCGCGGCAAAAAAATTTTCAAAAAAGTCTTGACTTGGAGTGTACTCCAGGTGTTATGGTTGTATCAGGATAACAATTATATTTAAAAAGGAGTGTTTTTCATGAGTTTTCATATGTATGTACCTACGCGCGTCCTGTTTGGGGCGGGGGAGCTTAACAGCCTTTCCCGGCAGAAGCTGCCGGGCAAAAAGGCGATGCTTTTAATCTCCAACGGAAAATCCGTGAAAGAAAACGGCGCGCTTGCACGTACGCGGGAGCAGCTTGATAAAGCGGGGGTGGAATATGCGGTTTTCGATAAAATACAGGCAAACCCGCTCAAGCAAACCATTATGGAGGGCGGGGCGTTCGCCCGTGAAAACGGCTGTGATTTTATTGTCGCGCTCGGTGGCGGCAGCGTGATGGACGCGGCGAAGGCGATTGCCGTAGTTGCGACGAGCAGCGGCGACCTTTGGGACTACATTTCCGGAGGTACCGGGCTTGGAAAGCCGTTTGAAAACGAACCGCTTCCGATTGTCGCCATTACGACGACGGCCGGCACAGGCTCCGAGACTGATTCCGGCGGAGTCATTACGAATCCGGATACACACGAGAAAATCGGCTTGGTAAACGAGGCGCTCTTCCCTGTACTCGCAATCGTCGACCCGGAGCTTATGCGCACCGTCCCGCCCAAATTTACAGCCTATCAGGGCTTCGACGCGCTGTTCCACAGCGTGGAGGGCTATATTTCAGTCAACGCGAACCTTATGAGCGATATGTACGCAATCACCGCGATAGAAAACATCGGCCGCAATCTTGCAAAGGCGGTAAACGACGGGAACGACATGCGGGCGCGCGAGCTTGTGGCGTTCGGAAACACGCTGTCCGGCGTGGTTATGTGCGTCGGAACCGTTACGAGCGAGCATTCTCTGGAACATGCGATGTCCGCGTACCATCAGGAGCTGCCGCACGGCGCGGGCCTGATTATGATAAGCAAGGCGTACTTTGCGCACTTTATTGAAAAGCACGTCTGTGACGAGCGGTTTGTCCGCATGGCGAGAGCGCTCGGCATGGAAAACGCCGGTAAACCGGAGGACTTTATCACAGCTCTTGCAAAGCTGCAGGAGGACTGCGGCGTGGCTAACCTGAAAATGTCCGATTACGGTATCACCAAAGACGAGCTTTTGTCGCTCGCGCATAACGCGATGGACTCGATGGGCGGATTGTTCGAGTGCGACCGCTCACGACTTTCGATTGACGACTGCGTGGCAATTTATAAAAAATCCTACAGGTGATTATCAAAACTTATGGAAAGCTGAAATAAAAGGGAGGAAACGGCCATGACCATCGCGCAGGTCAGCAAAAAATATGATATTTCAGCCGATACTCTGCGGTATTACGAACGCATTGGGTTGATTCCCGCAGTCAACCGCCTGCCGTCCGGTATCCGTGATTATACGGAAAACGACTGCAATTGGGTAGAGTTTGCCAAATGTATGCGCGGCGCCGGATTGCAGGTCGAGGCGCTGATTGAATATATCGCCCTGTTCCAGCAGGGCGACGGGACAATCGAGGCGAGAAAGCAGCTCCTTATCGAGCAGCGCGACCAGCTTGCGCAGCGGATTGGCGAAATGCAGAGAACGCTTGACCGGCTCAATACAAAAATTGAGCGTTATGAGCAGGGGCTGCTGCCCGCGGAAAAGAAGCTGAAGGAAGAAACCGATTCGAGATAGCTGGAGGAAGGAAAAACCACCCGTCGTTTCGTGAGAACGCACAAATAACAGGCGGCGGCGTCCAGTGAATTTTCTCCCATTTTGACGGTAATTTTTCTCTTACAGCAAAGCAAAAGCTGCAGTATAATATAAAAGCGGGGCAGAGGCCCTGCCGTTTACAATTAGATGTAAGTCCAGCTGGGAGCAGTGCGCAGTCTATTCATGGTGAAAACCGGAAAAGGCTGCACTTTTTTGCGTTCATTTGGGCTTTGCTTTTGCTTTGAAAGGAGAAATTTACATGACAAAAACTAAAAAAGAAACAAATACTTATCTAGCGCAGCAGCCTATTGGTAAGCTGCTGCTTAAATTCTCCGTCCCCTGCGTGCTTTCCATGCTCGTAAGCGCCCTTTATAATATCGTAGACCAGATTTTCATCGGGCAGAGCGTAGGGTATCTCGGGAACGCGGCGACGAATGTGGTTTATCCGTTTACCGTTGTGGCGCTTGCGTTGGCGCTTTTAATCGGGGACGGAAGCGCGGCGCTTTTGAGCCTTTCGCTCGGCAGGGGAGACCGCGAAACCTGCCATAAATGTGTTGGCGGCGCTGTTGTTATGACGGCTGTAACAGGCATTTTGCTTATGGTAACCGGCCTTGTCTTTACACAGCCGGTTCTCAAGCTGTTCGGCGCGACGCAGGCCTGCTATGGCTATGCCTGGGACTATATCAGGATTATCCTGCTCGGAATCCCGTTTTATGTATTTACCTCGGGCATGAATTCCGCCATCCGCGCGGACGGCTCGCCCGGCTACGCTATGACTGCGACCGTCATAGGCGCTGTGCTCAACCTGATTTTAGACCCGATTGCGATTTTTGTTTTTGATATGGGCGTGCAGGGCGCGGCGATTGCTACCGTAATCGGCCAGGTTGTTTCCTGTGCCGTGACAGCGCTGTATTTCCGTAAGCCGAAATCGTTCCGGTTTCAGAAAGAAAGCTTCCGGTTAAGCAGAAAAACAATAAAAACCGTGTGCCAGCTCGGTATATCCAGCTTTATTACGCAGACCGCAATTGTTATAGTAATAAGCGTTGCGAACAATATGATTACAGCCTTTGGCCCGCAGTCGCGGTTCGGCGCGGATATCCCGCTGTCCGTCGTGGGTATCGTTATGAAGGTGTTCGGTATCGTCATTGCCTTTTCCGTCGGCATCGCGGTGGGCGGGCAGCCGATAATCGGCTACAATTACGGCGCAAAAAATTATAAGCGGGTGTTTCGGGCGTACCGGCTCGTCGTCCTCGCAAACCTCGCGGTCGGCTTAGCCGCAACGATTCTTTTTGAGTTTTGCCCGCAGGCGATTGTGAGCCTGTTTGGCAGCGAAAGCGCGCTTTATAACGAATACGCAAGCTTATGCTTCCGCATTTTCCTTGGCGGGATTTTACTTTGCTGTGTGCAAAAGGCAAGCAGCATCTTTTTGCAGGCAATCGGCAGGCCTGTAAAGGCGGCCGTTTTATCGCTTTCGCGCGACGTTATATTCCTTGTTCCCGGAGTTGTTGTTTTGGCTTCGCGCTTCGGTGTAACCGGTATGCTGTGGGCGGCGCCTGTTGCCGACGTCCTCGCGTTTTCACTGACGGTAGTTTTGGTTATTCTGGAGTATAAAACGGCTGCGCGCAAAGAAAAGAACCTGGAAACAGCGCTTGTACCGGCGCAGGCGCAGGACTGACACTTTTGTAAGGTTTGCCGGAAGGACAAAACGAAAAGCAGGCGAAAGCCTGCTTTTTTGTTTGTAAAATTTAAGCTTTGTTTAAGTTACGCGTGTTATCCTGTCAATGGAATCAAAAACAGGCCGGCTGATAGACGCCATAACAGAGAAAAACCGGCATTGCGCAGATAGGAGGCACATCCCGCCATGAAACAAGGACAGAAAACATTTAAAAGATATGAAAAAAATTTGCCTGATGAAAAAAGCTTTCGGATTATCAGCCGGGGGCTTGATATACGCTCTCCTTCTTACATGACAAAAGGAACCGGGCGCCGTCGGGCGCCCGGTTCCTTTGTAATAAGGTTTGGGAGGATAAATTGATTGATGAAGGCAGGGGGGGCTACCTAATCTTTTCAATAATGATAACCGGCTGTGAAATAGTAAGCACGTCGAGCGTACCCGTTACAGTGGAGAAATAAGCTTCAATGGAGGTGCCCTCCGCGAGATACAGCGCGTCGTTTAGCATAATCGTGCCGGTCTGGGGATTTTGTATAATCTGTTCGACTACGGTGCTCTCCGGGTAATTGCGCAATTCAAAATTTGCGGTACCGATGCTTGCGGCTTCGTAATTGAATTTACACATAATACGGTACAGCCCCGTCTCCATTATAGTAAAGACGGATGAACCCGCGGTATGTGTAACCGCGTTTCCTTCGGCAATGGTGTTTTGGTTAAATACAATAGAATTGCCGGAACGTAGAATTTGGTCGCCGGTGTTGACCGCCTTGAGCAATGCTGCGCTGTCTTCCGGTGTCGGCGGACACGGGCACTCCGGCGGACACGGACACACCGGAGGGCATGGAATCACCGGCGGGCACGGAGGCACCGGCGGACATGGGGGCACAGGTGGGCATGGAGGCACCGGAGGACATGGGGGCACCGGAGGGCACGGACACACAGGGGGACATGGAGGACGCGGAGTGCATCCGTACTGGCATGGCAGCCATGGAAAGGTAATCTGTAAATCTTTGCAATTATATACGTTTGTATGAAGACCGTTCAAAACAAAGTTTCTCCTTTCGTTAAAAAACGGCACGAAAGTTGTTGCCGCCGGGACAACCCGGCTTATTCTATCATATGCGAGCAGGACCGCAATGGTGAATGCCTGTCCGCAGACACAAAAAGGTTGCATTTTACCCCTGTTCGTTTTAAAATAGAATATATGTTCTAAATAGAAATTGGCAGAAAGGGTGTGTGGGCATGATTCTGTCGGCTTCCAGAAGGACAGACATTCCATGCTGGTATTCCGACTGGTTTATAAACAGGCTGAAAGCGGGATTTGTCCTTGTGCGCAACCCTATGAACGCAAAGCAAATCAGCCGTATTGCGCTTTCGCCGGAAACGGTGGACTGCATCGTGTTCTGGACAAAGGATTTCCAAAATATGATGGATAAGCTACCGCTTCTCGACGAAATGGGTTACCGCTATTATGTCCAGTTTACTGTAACGCCCTACGGCCCTTTGATAGAGAAAGGGCTGAGGCCGAAGGAGGATATTCTCCAGACGTTTGATGCTTTGAGCAAAAAAATCGGGCGGCACCGCGTGCTTTGGCGGTACGACCCGATTCTCCTGACCGATTTATATAATGTCCCTTACCACAAAAAGCAATTTGCCGGTCTTTGCGAACGCCTTTGCGCCAGTACGAAAAGCGTGACATTGAGCTTTGTCGATTTTTATCAAAAGCAGGGGGTAAAACAGCCGTACCGCGCGCCGAACGATGAAGAAACGGCACAGCTTTCCCAATCGCTTGCACAGACGGCACGGCGTTATGGCATTACGCCGAAGGCCTGCTGTGAGCGGCCGGAGCTTGCGTCATACGGCATTGAAAAGGCAAGCTGTATCGATAAAGAGGTGATTGAACGCATCTGTGGGGCAAAGCTTGGGCTTAGCCCCGACAAAAACCAGCGCCCCGGCTGCGGTTGTTATGAAAGCGCAGACATCGGCCTGTATGGAACCTGCCAGAACGGCTGTATTTACTGCTACGCAAACCGCGGCGCGCAGACCGCACGGCGGCGTTTTATGGAGCACGACCCGCACGGTGCGCTGCTTTATGGGAAGGTACGGGACGGGGACGTAATAAAAGACCGCGCGGCAAAGTCCTGCCTGCAAAACCAGCTGAGCCTGTTTGAATAAAAAAGAAGGAGCGGGAGCTTTACTCTGCCTGTGCCTGAGGCGAGGGTTCGAATTTTTTCAGGATTTTCCCGGTAAACACCGCGATAACGAGGCTTACTATACATGCCAGGAACAAGATAACGCTGGAACTGCCCCCGAACCGGTCAAAGAGAAAACCGTACATTGCCTGCCCTGCGGGCAATGAGCACATACTCATGACCGTTATCAGGGAAGCGACCTTGCCGAGCAGGTGCCCGGGCGTTACGCGCTGGGCAAACGTCTGCGCGAAAATGGTAAACAGCGCGGCGCAGCACATGCACGCGATAACGCTCAGCAAAATTACGGCATAAGAGGCAAACGGCGCGCCGGGTGAAATTACCGCCAGGCCGATGGGCAAAAGCGCAAACCCGGCAATCAGCAGAAGCTTATGGGATTTTATGAAATCCATCTTTTTCGAGACAAGCCCGGCAAGGCAGCCGCCAAGGATGGAACCAACGGCGAGCGCGCCCTCCGCAAAGCCGTATAGCTGGCTGGACAGGCCCAAATATATTTTGATTAAATAGGGCAGGCCCACCATGATAAGGGCAGACAGGAACAGGTTGAGCGCCGCGACAATGATTAGCAGCTTAAACAGCTGCGGGTTGTCGTGCGTCAGAAAGCGCAGCGCGCCGGACAAATCTTCCCGGACGGTATGCAGGATTTTCCCGCTTTTTTCCCGGTGTTCAAACGGGATACGCAGAAAAAGCTCCATCGTGGCGGACAATAAGAAGCAGACGCCGCTTATAAATAGAATTGTGTCGATATGGAGAAAGCCGTAGAGAAAGCCGCCGATAATCGGGCCGAGCAGGTTTGACAGGGCGTTTACCTGTACGACCGTTCCGTTGGCGCTTGCAAGGTTTTTATCGCTTGTCAGCGCGGGGATGCTCGCCTGGACGGAGGGCTGGTAAAACGACTGGATAACTGACAGAAGCACCATCGCCGTACCGATTGGCAGAAGGCTTTCGGAATTTACAAAGAACAGCGCGAATATGGCAATGACGGCGGCTGTCGTAAAGTCGAGAATCACCATGACGTTCCGCTTGTTCACACGGTCCGCAAGAAGCCCGCCGAACGGGGAGAGCAGTACGGTTGGAATCATAGAGATAGCGAGTATCCCGCCGAACGCCGCCGCCGAACCGGTCTGGTCGAGCACGAAAAGCGACAGGGAAAACCGCAGGATGGAATTGCCGAACAGCGAGATAATCTGCCCGATAATCATCAGCGAAAAATCGCGGTGGAACAGGTTTTCTTTTTTCATAAGTAAGACTCCTTTTAGTTTAATACCGACGGTTGGTATGTATTTATGTGAAAAGAAACGCCCTTTTGGGCGAATCCTGTTTATTTATGCGTTGCTTTCTTTTTCGTCTATCCATTCGCGGCGGGTAACCGCATCGTAATAATCGGCCGCAACCTCTAAAAAATGGTTGTCAATCAACGGAATGCCTATTCTGTCAAGTACCTGCTGGTAAAAGCGTACTTTACTAAGAAAGCGTTCCTTTTCCACAGGGAAGATGGCCGGGTTAATCCAGATATTCATCAGCACGAGCACCGTCTCAGACGCTTCGCGCGGGTATTGTGTGTGTATGGAGCCGTCGCGGTTGCCCTCTTCAATCAGGCTGGCGATTGCAGGAGCGACCTCTTCTATCGCGCATTGAAGGGATTCAAGAATCATGCGCGCGTTGTAACGGTAAACGGGTGCGGTCACCGCGTCGAGCGCGACCTTCCTTTCATTTTGAAGCTCATATAAAAACAGGCGGGACAGCTTTTCCAAAGCGGTAATACCCGGTATATTTTTAATCCCCGTGAAAATATCCGCCCCTTTATAAATTCCTTCACACAGACGGTTGAGAATTTCTTCCTTGCTCTTAAAGTGGTGGTAAATCGCTCCCTTTGACATACCGATTTTGTCGACAATATCCTGTATCGAGGTTTTTTCGTATCCTTGCTGCGTAAACAGCTGATAGGAGACATCCAGGATTTTCTGCACGGTTTCTTCCGGATATTTGTTGCGCGACACAGCGTCCACTTCTTTCATACATACGGTTGGTATGTATAGAATATAACACGGCAGAAAATGGCTGTCAAGACATTTTTGAATTTATGCGGCGATATATGTCACACTTGTTGACAGAAGGGGGCGAGGGGCGTAAACTTATTAAAAATACATAAATGCACGCGCTGTAAGCGGGCGGAAAGGAAAACGGGCTGTTTTGGAGGGAATGCGTATCATGACAAAGCAGGTAGCCGCCGCCATTATCAGGAAAGACGGCAAAATTTTAATCTGCCGCCGCTCCGCGGGCGGAAGCTGCGCGAACCTTTGGGAATTCCCCGGCGGAAAGCGTGAAAAGGGGGAAACCCTGCGGGAATGCCTTGCGCGCGAATGCATGGAAGAGCTCGGGGCGGCGGTCGAGGTGGGCCGCCTTTATGAAAAGGCCAGACACACCTACCCGGAGGCCACGGTGGAGCTTTTCTTTTTTCTTGCGGAGATTACAGGGGGAACGCTCCAAATGCATGTGCATACCGATTACCGGTGGATAACGCGGGAGGAGCTCTCTGAGTATGAATTCTGTCCGGCGGACAAGGCGCTGACTGCGCGCATAAAGCAAGACCGCAATCTATTTGAATAGGCCGTCAGCTCGCCCGGCCAGACGGTAATAGGAGGATAAATTATGACGATAAAAGAAGCGGCTGAACGACGTCACATGGTGCGCCGGTATACAGGCCGAAAAATACCAAAGGATATAGTGGAGCGGCTTACCGCAAGAATTGATGAAGGTAACAAAAAATACAATCTGAAGATGAAGCTAGTGCTGGAAAACACAGAAGCGCTCGGCGCGGCCGTCAAGCTTTTCCTGGCGAAGGGAGTCCGTAATTATATTATTTTGGCCGGAGAAGATACGCCAAATATCAATGAAAAGCTTGGTTATTGTGGTGCGGACGTCATGCTGCTTGCGCAGACGCTTGGACTTAACTCCTGGTGGGTCGGCGGGACCTTTAGCAGGATAGGCGCCAAAAAGAACGCGGACGTTGCGGCGTCAGAGAAAGTCGCCGGTATTATTGCTGTTGGGTACGGTGCTAACCAGGGAACCCCGCATAAGTCTAAAAAACCGGAAGAAGTTAGCCGTTATAGCGGAACCGCGCCCGCGTGGTTCATAAAAGGGGTAGAGGCGGCGATGCTTGCCCCGACAGCGCTTAACAAACAGGCGTTTTTAATAAAGGGCGGCGGCAGCAAGGTATCGGTGGCTTGCGGCAACGGGAAATACTCGGGCGTGGAGCTCGGAATTGTTAAATATCATTTTGAGGTTGGCGCGGGAAAAGAAAATTTTGAATGGGCTTAGCCATATTATCCCGCGCAGCGTTTTATATAATTTAAAAAGAATGGAGATAAAAGTATGACGGAGAATCATAAAATCGACAATGGCAAGGCTTTCGACTGGGGAAAGACTTCCGCCGATTACGCAAAATACCGCGATATTTACCCAAAGGAATTCTACGATAAAATTCTGCAAAGGGGATTATGCGATAAGGGCATGGACGTGCTCGACCTCGGCACCGGGACAGGCGTACTGCCACGCGCGCTTTACCAATACGGCGCGCGTTTTACCGGCACCGACCTATCGGAGAATCAGGTGCTCGAGGCGCGGAGGCTCGCACAGGAACAGCAGATGGACATCCGTTTCTTGGCCTCTCCCGCGGAAGCGCTGCCCTTTGCGGACAATTCCTTCGATACCGTAACGGCCTGCCAGTGCTTTTTTTATTTTGACCGCAACCGGGTATATCCCGAAATCTCGCGCGTGCTGAAGCCAGGCGGCAGGCTCTGTATCCTCTATATGGCTTGGCTGCCGGAGGAGGATAAAATTGCGGGCGCAAGCGAAGCGCTCGTGCTCCAATACAATCCCGACTGGTCGGGAAAGGGGGAGCGCCGCCATCCGCTCGCTTTTGAGCCGGAAGCTGCCCCTTACTTTGAGCAGGAGCACTCCGAGGTATTCGACCTTCAGGTGCCCTTCACGCGGGAAAGCTGGAACGGGCGTATGAAAGCGTGCCGTGGAATCGGCGCGTCCCTCAGCGAAGAAAAGGTGCGCGCGTTTGACAGCGAGCACATGGCGCTGCTTTCAAAAATTGCGCCGGAGCGCTTTACCATCCGCCATTACGCCGCCATGCTTGTTTTAAAGAGCACCAAAGCCGGCTGAGCAATGCCGGAAGGGAAATAAAAATGTACAGCCTTAATACACCCAGACTGGAAACAGACAGATTGGTTTTAAGAAGGTTTACCGGGGACGATTTGGACGCCCTGTTTTTAATCCTTAGCGACAAGGAGGTAAACACCTTTCTTCCGTGGTTTCCCTTAGCTTCTATAAAAGAAGCGCGGGCTTTCTTTTGGGAACGGTATACCGAGTTTTACAGGCAGCCTGTGGGGTACGGCTATGCCGTTTGTCTTAAAACAAATAACGTACCGGTGGGGTATGTAAATGTAAGTGCCTCAAACAAAACAGCATGATTTAGGTTACGGGCTGAGAAAGGAATTCTGGCATAGAGGGCTTATCACCGAGGCATGCAGGGCAATCATAGGGCAGGTTCAAAAAGACAGCCTCCCGTTTATTACCGCCACGCACGATAGAAACAATTCCCGCAGCGGTGAAGTGATGAAGCGGCTGGGGATGTGCTACAGGTATTCCTACGAGGAACAGTGACAGCCTAAAAATATACCGGTTACCTTCCGGATGTATCAGCTTAATTTTGACGGGCGCAACGACAGGGTATACAAAAAATACTGGGAGAATTCGCCCGTTCATTTTATTGAAGCGGACGTATGACATAATGGATAGAAACGGTTTGCATCAGCGTGGGAGGTGTTTTGTGTGATAATGCCGAAGAATGGAATAGAAACCCTGATGTTCGCCCCCTGCGGAATGAACTGTAAGGTTTGCTACAAGCACTGCGCCCACAAAAAGCCGTGCCGCGGCTGCCTTAACGGCGATTTAGGAAAGCCGGAGCATTGCCGCAGCTGCAAAATAAAGGACTGCATACGGGAAAAAGGGCTTTCCTATTGCTATGAATGCAATGAATTCCCCTGTAAACGGATAAAAAGCCTGGAAAAAAGCTATCAAACGCGTTACAACGCAAGCCTGATAGCTTACAGCCGGTTTGCCAGCGAACATGGACTTGAGGAATTTATGCGACGGCAGAAGGAAAAATATACCTGCCCACAGTGCGGCGGGATTGTTTCGATTCACGACTTTTGTTGCAGTGAATGCGGACAGGCAGTCAAAAGTTGACCAAAATTTTTTAAAAAGCTTCATAAAAAAGCCGCTATAGCGGCTTTTTTGCTTTTTATGGGTAAAAACTAAGAAAAAACGAAAGAAAACCAATGGAGGATTTTATGCGGAAAATTATGTTAAACCTCGCAATGAGCCTTGACGGGTTTATCGCGGACGAATCCGGCGGATATGATTGGATTAAGGGGGACGGCTGTAACGCGCGCGATACGGCAATTAAATACGACTTCAACCGGTTTTTGAACGAAGTCGATACCGTCGTTATGGGCCGCAAATGCTTCGACCAGGGGATGCACAGGGATTTTAAGGACAAAAAGGTTTATATCGCCTCAAAAACACGGTGCGGCGACGAAGCGAACGTGTCCTTTTCAAACGACATCTGCCGGGCTGTCCTTGCGGAACAGCAAAAAGAGGGCAAGCACATTTACCTGTTCGGCGGGGGAGAAATGATTGACAGCTTTTTAAAGGAGGATATCATTGACGAGTATATCATTGGTATCATCCCGGTCATTTTGGGCAGAGGCAGGCCGCTTTTTCTTCATGGAACGCCAAAAATAAACCTGTGCCTGCATGACTACTTTTTTGAAGACGGGGTGGCCGTCCTCTGTTATAAAAAGATAAATTAAGAAGCATAACCGCAAAAAGGCTGTACCCATTAAGAGTACAGCCTTTTCCTTTGCATGATTCGGTTTTATAAGGAGGAAAGTTTGTGAAAGGACTCGCGAAGCGCGGGGTAAAGGGATTTGTAAACCCCGTAGAAGCTGTCGTAACACGCCGTGCTCTGTATATTGGGGGCGCTTGCCTGTTCTTTTGTCACAAAGGTGTCACAGGCGTCCCACACACTTTGGAACATACCGCCGCCGACGGCAGCAAGGATGGCCGCGCCCTGAGCCGCGCCTTCATTGAGGCGCACGGTCGAAACGGGGCAAGCGAACATATCGCAGAGCATCTGTTTCCATACCGGGCTGTTCGCGCCGCCGCCGCACAGCGTCATATCGTCCGGACAAACGCCCATTTCCTTAAGTATCTCATAGCAGTCGAGCAGGGAATAGCCCACGCCCTCCAGTACCGCGCGGATTAAATCGGCGCGCGTATGCATTGCGCTAAGGCCAAAGAACACGCCGCGGCAGCCGGGGTCGAGGTGCGGTGTGCGCTCGCCCATCAGGTAGGGGAGGAACAGCAGGCGGTTTGAGCCGATTGGGCTTTTCCCCGCCATATCGTCCATCAGGCGGTAAATGCTTTGCTTATCCGCCTTTGCCTGCGCGTGCAGCTCACAGCAGAGCTCGTCGCGGAACCATTTGAGCGAAAGCCCCGCCGCCTGTGTAACGCCCATAACGTGCCACGCGCCGGGAACGGCGCAGCAGAACGTATGCACGCGCCCCTTCGGGTCTACATGCGGCGCGCTCGTATGGGCAAATACGACGCCGGAGGTCCCAATCGTCGTAAAGGCGCGCCCGTCACAGACCACACCTGTGCCAACAGCCGCCGCCGCGTTGTCGCCCGCGCCCGCGGCCACCTTCGTCCCGGCGGTAAGCCCGGTTTCCCGCGCGGCCTGTTCGTTTACCGTTCCGGTAATCTCGGGCGACTCATAGGGCTTTGCAAGCATCGCCTCGTCAAGCCCGAAATAATCGAGCATTTCCTTCGACCAGCAGCGGTTCTTTACGTCGAGCAGCTGCATGCCGGAGGCGTCGGACATATCGGTCGCGAATTCGCCCGTCAGCTTATAGCGGATATAATCCTTCGGCAGCAGGATATGGCGGCATTTCGCGTAAATATCCGGCTCGTTTTCCTTTACCCATAAAAGCTTTGCGGCCGTAAAGCCCGTCAGGGCGGGGTTCGCCGTAAATTCAATCAGCCTGTCGCGCGTGAGGTCGCGCGTCATCTTATCGCACTGCGCGCCGCTGCGCTGGTCGCACCAAATGATGGCGCTGCGCAGGACGCTGCCGTTTTCATCGAGCATAACCAACCCGTGCATCTGCCCGGTCAGGCCGACGCCCTCTATTTCGCCGCGCCGGACGCAGGTCTTTTCGAGCAGCCGGCGGATGCTCAGGGCCGTCTGCTTCCACCAGTCGGCGGGGTTCTGCTCCGCCCAGCCGTTTTGCGGCTGGTATAGGGGGTATTCCCCGGTTTCACTTCCGCAGAGACTGCCGTCCTGGGAGAACAGCACCGTTTTTACGCCGCTTGTGCCGACGTCGATTCCAATTACATATTTCATCCTGCACCATCCTTTTTATAAGCTTGAAAGCGCGTGGCGTATCCCGGAAGAGGTAGTAAGCACCCGGACCTCTATTTTTACACGCTTTGTTTCACCGGGCTGGAGGTACCGCAGGCTCCCATCCTTTTTTGCCTGCGCCCTGCCCTTTACATGGCAGGTACCCGGCTCCAGACCGAGCACATACTCGCCGCTTTTCATGCATTTCCACTGCGTGAAAAAGGGGAGGGTTTCCGGGTCGTAAATCAATTCCACGCCTGCTTTCAGCTCCTTGTTAGCAAGCACGACATGCGCCCTTTTGTCCTTGCCCGGGCGTATTTTATGAAAGAACACCTGCTCCTTGGCGCCGTCGATTGGCTCAGAAATACTTAATAGCTCCGAAAGCCCGCTTTCCGCGTCCTTGTCGCGCGGGGATACGTCGACCGACGGGATGTGCAGCTCGCACGCGGGCGACAGCAGCGGGTAGCCGAAGTTCATGTGGTATAAAAGCATCAGCGGCGCGGGGGCAAAGTCGAGGTTTTCAATTTCATCCTCTATAGTAAAACTGTTTTCCTCCCCGTCAAGTGACACACGCCGGTGCAAAACCACGTGCTCGCCGAACACGCGTGCCTCTTTGACCTTGCCGGAAACGGTGAGCAGCGGCTTGCCCCCGTCCCATACGGTCTGCGGGCAGACCTCATAAGCGGGCGTGTTTGAAATTACGCCGTGAAGGCCGAGCCGCTCGCCCCCGTCCTCACAGGCGCCGCCCATGTAGGTAAGGCCGCCGGTTGTCAGGAACCCCGCGAAAAAGCCGCGGAAGAACCCGCGCGCGCCGTCCTCCGTAAAATATGGGGAAGCGGTGATGCCTGTTTTAGAAAGGAAGCCCAGGTTTATCCCTTTGCACTTCAGGTCTGAAATATCCATCCCGCGGCCGGGCAGTACGGTAAGCGAAAGGCCCGAAGCGTTATATAGCTCAACGGCGCGCGTACCCTGCGCCTTGCCGCCCTGCAAAACACAGTCGCGGATACCAAGCACCTGCTCCATGCCGCCGGTTTTTCTTAAAAGCGTTTGTTTGTCCATTGAAAGCCCCTCCTTTTATTTGGAGTTTACATAAAAAGCGGGGCAGACCTTTAAAGTCTGCCCCCACATGCGCTAAAAGGCTTCTCCAACGAGGTATTGTAAATCAATTGGGAGCCTGTTGAGAATGCGAACGTCACGGCCGAATTTACCGGCTGTTTTTTCTATTACGATATAATCGAGCCCGGGAATCACGACGTCGTCCCATGTCGTGCGGAACCCCTTGAGCCCGACGTCGAGCATCAAAACCATTTGATTGGCACATTTCCTGTCAAAATCTTCCGACAAAGCGCCGTACAGCTCCTGGCATTCCGTATAGCCGGAATTATGGGAGGTGACATAGCCCTTTAATTCCTCAAAGCCCGGTAGCTTCAGGCCAGCTGCCTTTTCAAGCGCCGGCGCTTTCGCGCGGTAAAAATCAATCATCGCTTTTTCATGCGTGCAGCCGGGCAAATCGTTTTTGGCGATTTCCTTCAGCTTTTCAACGGAAAACTCAAATGCTTCCTGCAAAAACTTTGTCCATACGCGGTAGCTGTCCGTTACAAGGGAAGGGTCCCTGACGCACATGACGGAAATACGCTGCGCGCCGCACAGCCCGTCGCGCTTGGGGGATACGCCGATATGTACGACGTCACCCTCCTGGATAACGCGGTTGGAGGCCCTTGCGACAATTGTGCGGTTGTTGCCGCCGGAGGTTACCATGACCTTAAAGCCCATTTCCTCCGCGCCGAGCTCATTTGCGATTTCGTAGCCCCAGCCGGCGACCTGCGCTTCGGTAAGGCCGGGGCGCAGGATGCGCAGCATGCCCTCGAGCATGACGTCGCTGATAAGGCAGCTCTCTTCAATCAGGCGCATTTCGCGCTCTGACTTTTCGTACTTGATTTCGTAGTATTTTTGGGATATGTCAGCAATCCCTTCCTCCCCAACATAGCGCCTCAGTACGTTGTAAAGGCCAAGAGGGAAAATGGCCCTGCTTGTCAGAAGCGCTATGCTGCGCGGCTTTTCGCCGCATGCCTCCTCTATAATATCGATAGGGGTCGGCAGGTTCGGAGGATAATCAGGATTGTCTACCTGTAAAATATCGACCTTCCGGATTTTTACGCCGCTGCGGTGGCAGAACTGCTCAGCCACAATGCCGCTTTCCAGCCCCGCGATAAAGTACAGCCCGTTCTTTGCGATGACAGCCGCGGCCGGCTCTACAATAATATTGCTGTTGCCCGCAAGGTAAGGGACGTCGCCGCAGTAGTGCTCGTCGGAATAAACAATGCCGCAGTCATAGCCCTCCTGCTCGAGCATTTGCATGACCTTTTGCTGGCGGATGGTAAATTCCTCGGGCGGCAGGTAATAGCTTTTGTCAAACGACGGGGCGTTTTCCAGCACCTTGCAGACAATGTCCGCCTGGCGCTTCCAGGTTTTGCTGTCAAACATGGGTTACGCCTCCTTTGCTATTTCCGGCGCGCGCCTGATGTTCGGGTTGGTAAACACGTCCTCATCGTCAAAGCTCGGCGTGGAGAATTCCGATACGACGGCGCCCTCACTGCCCGCCTGGAACCAGTGGCGCGTGTTAATCGGGATGGTATACTGCTCGCCGGGGTTTAAGACGATTTCGTGAAAAACCGTGTAATACTCTTTTCCTGTCTGTGGGACAGCCGCTTTCATATCCGGCGTGGGAGCGCCCTCTACATAAAGGTATACCGTGCCGAACCGGCAGCGGAAGGTTTCTTCCTTGCCGGGGTAATCGCCGAAAGGGGGATGGCGGTGCTCCGGGCATGTCTGGCCGGGGAGAAGCACCATTTCCTTTGCGCAGACGCGGTCCGTGTTGATATAGATGACCAGCTGCAGCGCGCAGTGGTCGGGGTCGCCCAGACCGAAATCCGCTACCTCGATATTTGCCTTTTCCTCGTCGGTCAGCGCAATGCCCGCCTTATCGTAATAATCGATTACCTGTGCCCGTAACGTCTCATACTTTTGTCTTGTAATCACAGAAATCATTCCTTTTCTTTAGAAATCCCAACCCAATCTATAATCAAATTCGCATATACCTCAATTGCCTGATAGAATTTCTCCGCGCTCATACTTTCGTCTGTGATGTGCAGGCAGTCCAAATCTCCGGGGCCCATTATGATGACGGGCATCCCTCCGATATTGGCAAGCGGGGCGCCGTCGCATCCGCAGGGGAGGCCGTCGAGCGCCGTGTCAGGCAGGACGCGTTTGCAGCTTTTCAGCGCGGTCTGTACAAATTCGTGCTCCGAAGGCGTTTCAAAGCAGAGCGTTTCCTGGTACCAGTCGATTGTGACGGGGTGGTCCTTGAGCCAGCTGTCGCCCATGCAGGCACGTGTAATGCAGTCCTGCACCTCTTTTTTGATGTCCTCCGGCTTTACGGGAACAAGCTTGTAGTCCTCGTCGTATTCGCTCGGCAGAAATTCCACATCGAACTTGACGTTGCAGCTTTCCGCCACGACGGAAGCGCCGCTTCCGCCGCAGATTTGACCGATGTTCATCGTGGGATTTTGTAGCAGGGGATGCTTTTTCGTCATCAGCCATTCGGATTCCAGCTCCTTGAGCGCGTTAATCAGCTTATACGCCTTTTCAATGGCGTTTACGCCGATACCCTTGGTCGCCGCGTGCGTCTGCTTGCCCTGTACGGTGAACTGGGCCAAAAACGCGCCGCGGTTTGTGGGCATGACAGCCATGTGCGTCGGCTCCATAATGACTGCGCCGTCGGCCTTGTAGCCGCGGTCGCAGCAGGCGATGGTACCGTTGCCGCCGCCCTCTTCGTCGATGACCGCTTCGATAACGATGTCGCCCGCAAGCGGGACGTTCAGCTCCTTGAGTGTTTTGACCGCTAGGATTGCCGCCGCAACGCCGCCCTTCATGTCGGTGACGCCGCGCCCAAAGTAACGTCCGCCGCGCTCCACGCAATCAAACGGGGGGCTCTGCCACAGGCTTTCATCGCCCGGTGTGACGATGTCGCAGTGGCCGTTCATTATCAGGGATTTTCCGCCGCCGCTGCCTAAAAAGGCCGCGCATACGTTTTCCCTGTCCTCATAGGTGTGGTTTGGGTTAAAGCCGGGGTATTTGCAGATTTTTTCGTTTTCCGGGGCGAACGCGTCCACGTTCGCGCCCATTTCAGCGAAATATTTCTTTAAGTATTCCATGATTCCTTTTTCCTGCCCCGTCTTGCCGGCGTCGATAATCCGGCTGTCGAACGAAACCAGGTCTTTGAGGAAATCAAAGTAGCTGTCCTTGTTCTTCTCTACCGTATCGTGGATTTTTGCCCTTAAATCATGGTTCATTGGATTATTCCTCCCTTTCTAAAGGATACCTGCGCTTATGCCGCTCCCGCTGATTTTGATTTCTTCTGGACCGCGACAGCCAGGATAAGCACGGCGCCTGTCAGAATCATCTGATAGTAGCGGCCCACGCCGATGAGGTCGAAGCCGTTGTTCAGTACGCTCATAATCAGCGCGCCGATAAGGCTGCCGACAACGCCGCCGACGCCGCCGTTTACGCTTGCGCCGCCGATGACGACTGCCGCGATGGCGTTGAGCTCAAGTCCCTGGCCTGCCATAGGCTGGCCGGAATCAAGGCGGGAAGCAAGGATGATGCCCGCGACAGAAGCCATAAGGCCGCTTAACATATAAACGCCGACCTTTGTGCGCTTGACCGCGATACCGGCAAGACGGGCTGCTTCTTCGTTGCCGCCGATTCCGAACACGGAAGAGCCGAACTTTGTTTTCTGTAATGTGAAGTGCCCGATTAAGTACATCAGCACGATGATGATGACGGGAACGGGCAGGAAGCCCAGGTTGCCGCGCCCGAAGATGTCAAAGCCTTCGGCAAGGCCGGAAACGGAACGCCCGCCGGTAAACGCGAGCGCCATGCCGCTTGCAATGGTCATAAGGCCGAGCGTCGCGATAATGGGGGGGACGCTCAATCTGGAAATAATAATACCGTTTAACGCGCCGACGAGCAGGCCGACGAGCAGGCCGCCGATGATGCCCATAAAGGCGTTCATGCCCATATTGACCATCATGATGGCCGCAATCGTACCGGAGAGGGAAACGGTTGAGCCAACCGAAAGGTCGATGCCGCCCGAAATAATGACGAACGTCATGCCGACCGCCAGGATTGCGTTGATGGACGTCTGGCGCAAAATATTCATTGCGTTATAAAGCGTGGGGAAGTTGGAGCTGCCGAAGCAAAAGGCTATGCAGATAACCGCAAGCCCGATGAAAGCGACAAATTCCCGGCGCTTGACTAGGTTTTTAAGCTGGTTTTTCATTCGAATCGCCTCCGGTAATGTAGTGCATAATTTCGTTGATATCTGTTTTATTCTGTTCCAGCTCGGCCGTGATGCGGCCCTTGTACATGGTGAGGACGCGGTTGCTTACCCGCAGGACCTCCTCAAGCTCCGAGGAGATAAAGATGACCGCCTTGCCGCTTTGAGCGAGCTGCCGGACCGCCTCGAAAATTTCTTCCTTTGCGCCTACGTCGACGCCCCTGGTCGGTTCGTCCAGGATGAGGATGTCGCAGTTAGCGCAGAGCCATTTTGCCAGTACTACCTTCTGCTGGTTGCCGCCGCTTAAGTTTAATACGGGGAATTCGGTGGACGGCGTTTTTATGCGAAGCGATTCGATATGCCGTTTGGCTTCGTTTCGCTCTTTGTTGCTGTTTATAAAGATTCCGCTTAAAAAGCTTTTCAGGTTGACTATCGTGATGTTGCGCCTGATGTTGAGGTTCATAAAGAGCCCCTGAGCTTTCCGGCTTTCGGGCAGCAGCCCAATTTTACAGTTGATTGCGTCCTTGGGACGGCTGATATTTTTCTTTTCTCCGTTTACATACACCTCGCCCGATTTAATGCGGTCCGCGCCGAACAGCGCGCGCACGGCCTCCGTGCGTCCCGCGCCGACAAGCCCCGCAATACCGAGCACCTCGCCCTTTTTCAGGCTGAAGGAGATGTCGTGGATAAACTGGTTGGATATGTTTTTGACCGATAAAATCAGGCCGTCGTCGATAACGGGGTTCGGCGTGATTTCGTTGTTGATGTTTTCGCCTACCATCATCCTGATGATTTCCGCCTTGTCGACGTCGCTCGTTTTCGCGGTGCCGACGACCGTACCGCCGCGCAGTACCGTCAGGCTGTTGCCGATGCGGGTAACCTCGTCGAGCCGGTGGGAGATATATATAATAGACACATTTCTTTTCTTTAAGTCTTCTATGATTTCAAAGAGCCGCTCGACCTCCTGAATCGTAAGCGTTGCCGTCGGCTCGTCCATGACGAGTATTTTCGCGTCGCACGCGAGCGCCTTGGCGATTTCCACCATCTGCTGCTGCGCGATGCTCAAATCCCCGACCTTAGTGTAAACGTCCAGGTTCAAGTCGAACCGCTTGAGCAGGTCTTTGGCCTGCGCGTACACCTTTTTCCAGTTGATGACGCCTGATTTGCCGTATACAGGCTCCATACCGAAATAGATGTTCTTCGCAACGTCCAGGTCAGGCAGCAGCGTAAATTCCTGATAGATGACCGCGATGCCCTTTTGCTTTGCGTCGTTCGGGTTTTTAAAGCGCTGCTTTTCCCCGAACAGCGTTATTTCGCCTTCGTCGGGCGGGTAGACGCCTGCCAGCGTTTTAATCAGGGTGGATTTTCCTGCTCCGTTGGCGCCGACCAGCGTGTGTATTTCGCCTTCATTCAGGGTGAAATTCACGTTGTTGAGCGCAAGCACGCCGGGAAACCGCTTGACGACCCCTGTCATTTTTAAGATTTCTTTTGCCATACCGTTTTCACCCCCGGTTGCCGGGGGCATGCCGGATGGCTCCGGCATGCGTCCCCAGTGAGTTGATGTTTACCAAGAGAATCCTGCCGCGTTGTCCTTCGAGAGCATCTCGAGGGGAACGTCGATGGTCTTGTCGACCGTTTCGCCGTTGTGCAGCTTGATTGCCGTCTGGATTCCGATTCTGCCCATTTCAGCGGGCTGCTGTGCGACGGAGCCGGCTACGATATCGCCGCCTGTGATGGCTTTGATTGCGTCTTCCATGCCGTCGATGCCGACCGCGATAACCTTAAAGTCCTTGCCTGCCGATTTTACAGCCGATTCTACCGCGATGGAGCCATAGTCGTTGACCGCGAGGACCGCGTCGAGGTCCGGGTGAGCGGAAAGGATGTTGTCCGCCGCGTTAACGAAAGCCGTTGTGGAGTTTTCGACCGCGTTGATGTGCTGTACGATTTCGATGCCTTCGTGCTTTTTCAGCGCTGCCTCAAAGCCCGCGGCCCTGTCCTGGAAGGAGCTGATTGGAGGACCGTCGAGGATAACGACCTTGCCCTTGCCGCCGAGCTTCTCCGCGATGAACTCTCCGCCCATTTCACCTGCCGCCTTGTTGTTGGAGGCGATGAACGATGCGATGTCACCGCCGTCAGCCATAACGTCAAGACAGATAACGGGGATGCCCGCCGCGTTTGCCGCTTCGACAGCGGGGACGATTGCGCTGGATTCGACCGCGTTCAAAAGAATGACGTCGACCTTCTGCGCGATGAGGTTTTCCACGCTGCTGATTTGCTGTGCCGCGTTTAACTGCGCGTCGCTGATAACGACTTCGACGCCGGATTTTTCGGCTTCTTCCTTCACGCCGCGCTGCATTGCCTCAAAGAAGGGGCTGTTGAGCGTCATGAACGTAACGCCGACTGTGATTTTGTCGCCTGAGCCTCCCGAGGAGCCGTCGGAAGAGGACGGTTTGTCCGAGCCTGCGCTTGAGGTGTCCCCACCTGTAGAGCATGCCGCGAACGAAAGTACCAGTACGAGTGCCAACAGGATTGCCAACATTTTTTTCATCATGATTTTTTCCTCCATTCCTTTAACAAGAAAATGATTGCCAATATTTAGCAAAAATGAAATCGATGTCATTTTACGGCAAAAAATGAAACCGACTCAATTTACTGCCTGATTTAGTATCCGCTGAGAGGATTCCCGAAGGACCAGTTCAACGGGGAGCAGGACCTCTTTGGCAGGCTCCAGCGAGCCCGCGATGCGGTCGAGCAAAAGGGACATCGCCGTGGTTCCCATTTCGTAGGTGGGCTGCCTGACCGCCGTAATCTGCGGCTGGCAGTACTGCATCCATTCCAAATCGTCGAATGCGGCAAGCCCGATGTCTTCCGGCACCTTCATGTTCAGTTCGGCAAGCGCCTTGAGCACGCCGAGCAAAATCATGTTGTTCGCGGCGAAGATTGCGTCGCACCTTGCTTCCTTTACCAGCTCGATGGTGTTCTGGTAGCTGGTGTGTCCTAAGAAATCGCCGAATTTAATCAGCTTCTTATCAATGGGTATGCCCGCTGCTTCAAGCGCCTGCTCATAGCCGTATAAACGCTGGTAGCCGGTGGTGGATATGTTCTGCCCGGATATGATGCCGATGCGCTGAAAGCCGGCTTCTATCAGTTTGGTGACCGCCTCAAAGCTGCCCTCACGGTTTTGTACGAGCACGGTGTCAAACTTGCCCTTGTTTTCGCCCTCCGGCCTGCGGTCGACGAATACGATGGGCTTGCCGCCGGTTAAATCGCTGTAGTCGTCCTTTGCGCCGGTACTGGCAAGAATCAGCCCGTCAACGCGCTTGCTGATGAGCGCCTGGATGTACTGCTTTTCTTTCTCAGAGCTCTCGTCGGTGTTGCAGAGCATGATATTGTAGCTTGCTTTATTTGCAATGTCTTCAATGCCGCGCACGACCGAGGTGAAGAAGGGGTTTAGCACATTCGATACAATTACGCCGATTGTCCTCGTTTCGTTGCTGCGAAGGCCCCGCGCCAGCTCGTTGGGCTGGTAGCCGAGCTCTTCCATCACGTGCCTGACGCGCTGCGCAGTCGCTTCCTTTACGAGCGCGCTGTTATTGAGTACACGGGACACTGTAGTTTGTGATACATTGGCTTTTTTTGCGACAATGCTGATGTTGATGTTTCCCATTTTTCTACTCCATTGAAATCGATGCCATTTTCTGTCGACAAATTCTTTATCCTTTCGACATCCTCAGTATAGGCCCGCTTGTGATATATGTCAACTGTTTTTCACAATAAATTTTTTATTTGGACTTCTTAACGAAATAAATGCTCGTTCTTTGTCGAAAAAGCAAGAAGAAACTGGAAATATATGCAAAAACCTCTTTATTGCTTTGGCATAAAACGCATTTTTGACAAAGAAATATCAAGGAGAAGCCGGCCTTCCCCTTGATATTTCTTATCGATTGCTTTAATAAAGCATTCTGCTTCTTGGTTTTTTTCATAAAACTTTCTATTTTAACTTTTTCAAAAGGAAGAAACCGTATTCGCCGGTTTCCTCCTTTTGGAATCCTCTTTCCGGCGACTTAAGGGAACCCACCCCGCGCGCATAAAACGAGGAGCGGCCACAGCTTCTGCAGCACTACGAAGGATTCTTAAGGGAACTCTGGTAGAAATGATAATACGGGACGTTTCAGCGCCGCGCCTTCGCGCGGAGTACTCCATGGGTGCGGTAATTGAAAGCTTCTTTGGTGTTTTAAAAAGCGAGCTGCTTTATCTTCAGGAATTTCACTCTATGCACCAGTTTAAGCAAGCCTTGATTAAATATCTTGATTATTACAACAATCGCAGGGTCAAGGAAAGCCTTCATGGGCTTACTCCCGCTTCTCACAGGAAGCTCTCCCTTTCTTCTGCCTGATTTGTCTAACTTTTTGGGCGCATTTCACGGATTGTTTTTCCCTTTTAATCAAAACATAGAAAGTTTCATGGTAAAAATCAAGAAACAG
>OJQY01000064.1_pt1 | contig 91081 bp, 84 predicted proteins | sample 1599091 | NCBI WGS metagenome assembly OJQY01 (sample SAMN03922524, study PRJEB24848) | human gut metagenome | isolation source: stool sample | host: Homo sapiens | place: Germany | collected 2010-02 | reverse complement strand
ATTTCATTTTAGGCGGTTATTATACAAATAGTGACAGACAAGAAGCCAATTTTCCATTTGAAGAAGACAAGGCGTATAAAATAAACTAAACTATAGTAAACAGATATTAAGAATAGGGTTTTAAGGGTGTTTGGGATGAAGAAAAGAATATTGCCAGTAGTTTGCATAATGTGTGTTTGCGTTATGCTTCTCACCTCCTGCGCGCAGGAGCCAGCGGCCTCCATTCCATCGGAACTACAATTTACAAAAGGAACAGAAAAACCGTATCTTGAACCAAATGATGACAACTTTCCAATTATAACGGATGATTACAAATATTACATAAAGAAAGCAAACATTGTAAAGGGCAAAGAACCAATCAGTTACAAAAATATCAATTACTCCGAAATTAAAATTACAAAAACCAAAACGCTGCCCGAAGGAATAAAAAGGGAAGACGTCGATTATATGAACGACGGCACAGGCGCAGCGGTTGGGGACGACGGCGCCATCCTCGACGATAAAACCTATCTGTTTGTAACAACACGGATTACCAATAAAACGGATGAAAAAATGTTGATTCCCATGCAGATAAGGGTTGTGGCTTTGGACGATGAACTGTCCTATAAAAACTGTAACATAACAAATATATACCGCAGCGGCAAAAAATTAAGCGTCCTGAAAAAAAGCATGCCGGAAAACAAAAGCTATTATATGGAATATTTTGAACCTGGGGAATCGACTGTTTACACGATTGGTACGATTGTAAACGACGATTTGATTGATGCGGATAATTTGTATTTTATATTAGACGAGTATTATACTGATGAAGAATCTAAACAGCCTGGTTTTGAATTTGAAGAAGACAAGGCATATAAAATAAACGAAGAAACATTTAAAAATACATACTAGGAGCGCCTATGAAACGGATTTTAAAAATTGAAATGAAACGCGCGTTTTTAAACCGCATGTTTGCCGCAAGCCTGCTAATCGGGTTTACTATTTGCACTGTCCAAATTTTTAACGAAGTACTGCCCATGCTGCAGTATCAGCAGTCGCTCGTGCAGTCGGACACATATCCGCATGGAGTTTTCAGCAAATGGCTCGGCGGCGGAAATTCGTTCTGGATAGTGCTGTATTTTGCGCTGCTCCCAATCCTTGCGGCGCTGCCGTACGCCGACAGCCTGCATGCAGACCGCCGCAGCGGCTATGTAAAAAATATCTTTACGCGCGGGAAGAGAAGGTCTTATTACGCGGCCAAATTCATCTCTGTTTTTTTGTCCGGCGGGGCGGCGGCCGTGCTGCCGCTGCTTTGGAATTTGTACCTTTGCGCAATGCTGCTGCCAAGCATTACGCCTGACCCGGTTGCGGGAACCTTTTGGCCCAACGCCGCGTCGCTGTGGGCGGAGCAGTTCTACACGCAGCCTTTTGCGTACACGGCTCTCTTTTGCGCCATGATTTTTGTTGCCGCCGGCTTGCTCGCCGCAATTGCGCTCGCCGCGACCTTTTTTGTCAAGTACAGGTTTGTCGTTCTGCTGGTCCCCTTTATCGTGTACCAGCTTATTACCTTCCTGTCCAGACTGATATCCGATATGGCGCTCGATATGCAGCAATGGCTGATGCCGCAGCAGTATTTCCCAATTGAACCCGTTAAGGCCGGGTCGGAAATTTTGCTTCTTGCGCTGCTTGTATTGGGGATTTACTGTATACGGGTGAAAAAAGATGAAACGTATTAAAGCTTTGCACCACGAGCTGCTTTTTTTTGTGCGGGAGCATAAGCTCCTGTTCTTTTGTACCGTTTTGATTTTGATTTTTCTTTCTGTCGCTTTTCCCATACCCAATGTCCGCACAGTGGAAAACGAACAGAGGGCCGTAAGCATTGCGGATTACTTTCTGCTGTTAAAGCAGCCGCTGTTTTTCTATCTGGCAAACATATTTGTTGCCGTTTTCCTGTTGTTTCGTTTTATGAAGAATCATTTTAAAATCAATTTTTTAGTCAGGCAGGAAAATATTGGCTTGCTTTACACAAAACACTGCTGTGCCGCCGGTTATCTGGCGTTTTGCGTTTCCCTCATACAGGCAATCGTGACGCTGGGAGTCGGTGCGTTCCATACGCCCGTTCTAATCAATTTCAACCAGATAAACAGCGCCTTTTATTTTTATGCGGACGCACAAATCAGCAGTATTTCCTTTTTCGGCGTTTTTGCCGTCACCTTTCTGTTTGGCTTTATATGTATTTTTATGTTTTTATTGCTTTATATTGCTCTGCGCTGGCTGACCGGGCGCGATTTCATATGCTTTATTATAATCTTATTGGTTGGACTGCTGGACTCGTATGGGAATTTTGGCGTCGTATCCTATTTTGGAGCGTCGTACGCAGATTTCGTCCCATCCTATCATTTCCTTTCGCTGATTGGCATAGCAGCAGTGTGCGCAATGATTTTTTACGCGGGAAAAGCCTGCCTAAAGTATAAGGAGTTTCTGCATGAGAAATAGTACGCTTTATAAATGCGTCAGGTATGACCTGCGCGTCGGCCTGGCGGGAAATATTCTGAAATACCTGCTTGCGCTTTTTGTGTTCGCATTTACGGCGGTTATGTTTTTTCAATCTGCCCACGCTGTTGAGGCCAGCGGCTCGGCGCTGGACTGCCTGATTTATTTTTACCGCGGAATGCAGGTGTACATTCCCTCAGGCGATACCCCGTTTCCGGTTCCCGTCATCTGGCTGATGCTTCAACTGCTCGTTTCATTTTTGATTTTGAGCTATCCGACGCAGGACTTGGAATCCTATGGAATGCAATTTCTTGTAAGGACAAGAAAACGCGGCGTGTGGTGGACTTCAAAATTCATATGGAATATTGTAAGTGTTTTTCTGTTTTACTGCATAGGAATTTTTACGGCGTTTGTTTTTGCGCTTCTGTTTGGCGACGCGTCTTTTGCGCTGCATAGTAAAACGGCCATGCTCGTCAGCGAGTTTGGCAGTAGCGCCGGATATGCGCAGACGCTTGCCGCGGTCCTGATACTGCCTTTCCTGACGTCCGCGGCAATGGCTGTTTTCCAAATGGTACTCAATTTTATTTTGAGGCCGGTATACAGCTATATTATTGTGACCGCGGTGTACTTGGCGTCGGCATATTACAACACCCCATTTTTACCCGGGAATTATTCCATGCTGCTGCGAAATGAAATAGCGCTCTACGGCGGTGTCGATACGGTTTTCGCTGTCATTGCAGATTGTGTGATTCTTCTCATTTCGTTTTTGATTGGACTGGCTTATTTCCGGCACTACGATATCCTGCAAAAAGACTAGGAGGAAAACGATGTATATAGAAATTAAAAATCTGTCTAAAACAATAAGAGGCGCAAAGGTGCTCGACGGTATCTCTATGAAGCTAGAAGGCGGCAGGGTATACGGCTTTAAAGGAAAAAACGGCTCAGGAAAAACAATGCTGATGCGCGCGATGTGCGGCCTGATTAAGCCGTCGTCCGGTACAGTCGATATAAACGGGCAAGAGCTGGGAAGAGAAATTTCATTTCCGCCGAGCATCGGTGTCCTGATTGAAAATCCGGCCTTCCTTTCAAAATATACTGGCTTTCAAAATTTAAAAATCCTTGCTGGAATACAGAATAGGATCGACGACGAAAAAATAAAGCAAACGCTTGCCGCGGTCGGGCTTGACCCCGGCGATAAACGGACTTACCGCAAATATTCCCTTGGAATGAAGCAGCGTTTGGGCATTGCCTGCGCTGTAATGGAAAACCCGGATATTATATTGCTGGACGAGCCAATCAACGCGCTTGATGAAAACGGTGTGCTGCTTGTAAGAGGCCTGCTCAAAGAAGCAAAAGAACGCGGCGCAGTTATTGTAGTAGCCTGCCATGACACGGAAGAGCTTGAGCTTTTGGCGGACGAGATTTATGTCTTGTACGATGGAAGAATAACCGACCATACCGTTTTACAAAAGGAAGTAGAAGAGAATGAAGCGTAAAACCGTCCTTACGATTATACTTGTAATTGTATTTTCAGCCGCTGCTGTGCTGTCCGCCGTGCAGATATACAATGTAAATGCACAGTATCCACAGGCTTCTGTAGTCAGACATCAGATGAATGAAACGATTGACGGCGGCGCAGCCTCGGTTCGCGTAACCGGCTGCCGGATTGCTTCTGTAGAAGAAGTAAAAAAATCCGCACCGGATTATGAAATTGCCGGCAGCACCGGGCAGACGGACTACAAATTTTTGCTCATTACCGTTCAATTCCGCAACGTTTCCAATACCAAGCAGGAGCTTTCCATACCGGCAATGCTGCATGCGCAGACCGTTACATGGAGCAATGGGATGGAACTCGAATTATTCCATCATCTCAATCCAGGAGAAACAGGCCCCGGCTATATGGAAATGGGGGCCGGCTCAGAAAAAACGCTTATTTTACCCTACCTGCTCACATCAGGCCAGTTTAATGAAAAGGATTGGAATAGGGTAGAACGCTTGCAATATCAGATTTCCGTCTCTATATATCCCGTAAAACATGTAATCGATTTAAAAACCTGAACGAAAAAACCGCCGCCGGCGGTTTTTTCTTAAAAATCTCCTTTTTTCGTTCTCCTATGCACCAACCTGTCCCTTGTCACATACACTATAATACAGGGTTGTCCCTGAACAAGTATAAAAGGAGTTAATATATATGAGTTGCAGAAATCGTGGTTGTGGCTGTGGCTGCAATCAGAGAAACTGGGGCGGCTCCGGATGCCGCAGGACAGGCTGCTTCAACGCAACTGTTCCGGTAACGGTTACCTATCAGATTACCCCGGACCTTATCGACGAAAGGGCAATTATCGACCAGATTCCGTCAAACGCCTCATTCAACAACGAGGGCAGCTTTGGTAACGACTGGTCGGATTTCTCCTGCGGCTGTGGCTGCGATTAACAAATGTTAAACCGCCCGTAAGGGCGGTACATATATAAACGGCGTTCGTATTTTAAAATATGGGCGCCGTTTTGTCATAACAGGTGCTGGATTCGGACTATAATAAAATGGAACGGGTGTAATGGATATAGTATCAAAAAATACCAAAAGTGGTAAGAGCGGCATAAAATAGAATGTGAGCGGACAATTATTTCAAAAAAGTGAATCTATTATGCTTCTAATTTGGATAAATTATCTAAAATAAATAATTCTCTGTGTTATTATAAATATGTAAGAAAAGTGTAATATTCTTTTATATCATTTTTGGAATATACCTTTTTAATAGGGAGGGTTTATTATGAAAAGACCGCTTAGTATCTGCTTGGTAATCTCTTTGATTCTCTGCATGGCGCTGCCTGCAGCCGCGCTGGAACAAAACGAGGGGCGCGCGGCAACGCTTCATCACCATTTTATCTCTTATCTTGAAGCGAATGGTGTAGAGCACCAGTTTCCAGACGGCTCCGGTGAAGAATTGTCAACCGTTGAATGGATTGCGGATATTGACGGATGGACAATTTTCTTTGGCCATCCTGGATTTGAGCTGCCCATTTTTACTTCTGACAGAATCGGGGATTATGTCTTTCTGTCAACAAATGCCTATGACCCCTATGACCTCGGCGTCTACGCCGAGAAAGACGAAAAAATTTATACTTTGAAGGAAGCCTGCGCTACGGGCGGGCTGGATATTAAAAAGGTGGCTGCGGTTCCATCACGGTATATACAGGCGTTTGCTCCGGGAGACACCGACAAAAACGGTGGGATTGAAGTAAAGGACGTTTTGAATATACAAAAGGCCATCTGCAAAATGACCGAAATCGAAAAAGGCTGCTGCGACTTTCTTTTTTATGATTTCAACGCGGATGGAATTGTCGATTTAAAAGACGTTTTAGCGCTTCAAAAACAGCTTGCTAAGCTGTCATAAAAATAGGAAACCATAGAAGGGCAACGTACAAAATGAAAAAAGTGTTTTTAAAAAGAATGACCGCACTGTTACTAAGTGTTTTGCTGTGCGGCGTTCCTGCTTCGGCGTATGCGCAGAAAGAGGCTCCGCAGGAAGAAAAAATTTCAAGCTCTCTGTCACAACATATAGACCGTTTGCAGCGCCAGGGAAACGGATTATCAGGTGAAAAGCTTCCTGTCTGGATTTGGTATAAGGATATCGACCAGAAAAAGGTTACTCTGGAGGCGGAAAAACAAACGGGCCTTACGGAGGAAACCCTTTCGGTCGAATATAAAATGCCGGATACAGCCTTGTTGAACGCTTTACAGAGTGAACAGCCTGGCAGCCGGGAGCAAATGCTGGAATTTCTCGGCCGGACCACGGCGGGAAGAAGGCTTGAAGAGCAGCGGGCAGAGATATATTTGCAGAAGCGCCGTGAGATTTCACGCGCTAAATATTGTGAAAAAAGTTCACGAATATTGAATAAGGCTTCTGTCGTTCAAAGCGATATCATTTTCAAGAGCCAGTATGCGCCCACTGTCATTGCTGAAATGGATATCTCTCAAATTCAGGCGCTGGCGTCCTCTGACGAGGTCGAATCCGTATCCCTGTATGAAGAAGAAATTACGGAGAAATGCGGTATTGATTCTGTTTGCGAATCGACAGCTTTAAATAGGGTCTATGCCAAAACCGGGTTGACCGGCCAGGGTGTCAAGGTTGGAATGATAGAAACGGGCCCGCCTGAGCCTCATGATGAAATTAATGTAATTTCTGTCGGAAACGCACCAACGGACGGACATGCCACCAATACGGCCAGGGCAATTATGGGCGCGCAGAACGGAGTTGCGCCGAATGTCACGTTATATGCGACGGATTCCAGCTATGCCAATATTGAACAGATGCTTGACATGGGCGTAGAGGTAATCAACCTGAGCTTTGGGTGGAGGGTATATCAAACGCCTTACAGCGCAATCGATAAATGGTTCGACCATCTCAGCTCACAGCACCGCGTCCTTTTTATTTGCTCTGCGGGAAATAATCTTGTGGAAAACGGCGTTGTACCCAATTATCCAATCCTTTCCCCGGCAATGGCTTACAACTCGCTTGCGGTCGGCGCGTACGATAACAGGGGAACGGGGACAAGCCCTGATGACGATATCCTGGAATATTACAGCAGGTATGACAATAAGGGCGGGTGCGCAAAACCGGATATTCTCGCGCCTAAAAATTTACTGGGCGGTGGGACGAGCACGTCCGCCCCCATTATTACGGGAATCGCGGCTTTGCTGTTGGAGCTGAAACCGTCTTTAAGCTTTCAGCCGCAGGTACTCAAAGCAATTTTACTTGCGTCCTGCCAGCGGAAAGTAGCCTGTACACCTGCGGAAACAATGGAGCAGGGTATTACAAATAAGCAGGGCGCGGGAGCGGTGGACGCATGGAATGCTATTTGCATGATTGCTAAGCGCCAATATGGCTATGGAGAAATCTCGGGCGAGGAGGAAACAAGAAATTTCGTCCAGCCGAATTACGGCGCCGCCAATATGAACGTAAGCATTGCGTGGCTGCAGGAAAATTCTATTTCAACATCTAGTCATACGGGTGGCGGCATAGCGGTCGGCACACAGCATAATCTCGATTTGCGTGTTTACCGCGGCAGCTCCATTGCTGGAGAATCGCTTCATATGGACAGTTCTACTGAAATGGCTTATTTTCCGCTGTCTCCGGCGTCGAACCAATATCAAATAAGAATCGGAAAATATGATACGGCAAATACGGAAGCAGTACGTTTCGGTTATGCTTGGAGCACGGACCATATGGCATATGAAGAAAACCTGACCGGAACAGACTACCCGGAGGGTGTGTTTTACATCCGCCATAAAGACAGCGGCGGATACCTGACAGTCGATGAATCCACAGGGGAGGTCGTCCAATCCGCCTTTACCGGAGCAAAAAATCAGCAGTGGGTTTCCAGCAAGAACGGAACAAACCCGTTTACAATCAAGACGAACTCCGATGCCGTTTCTGGCGGGCTGACCAAAACAGCCGGCGGAAACCAGGTTGTTGTAGGTACAGGGAGCGGCCAGTCCGTTTATTATGCCGACAGCGCACTCGACAATACATTGGGAATCAAGCTTGCAAGCCCCGTCACACCCGGCATAGAGAGCCTGCTGACCGTAGAAGCTCTGCAGGCAGGGGGCAGTGCCATTTGGAATTATGTAGGCGTACCGGAACGTTTTCAGTGGTATTTTGAGCCGTTGGGCTATCGCCGGGGAGACGTAAGCCGCGACGGACTGATTAACACGGGCGACGTTTTAAAGATGCAGAATTACATCAGCAAAATTATTGCGTTTGACGAAAGCCAGCGCTATCTGGGCGATATGAACAACGACGGCAAGGTGAATCTGGCGGACGTTCAGCTTCTCCAGAACAAGCTTGCGGGAATTTGATATTAAAACCATCCTCGGCGGCAGTTTAATTAAGCAAAAGGAACTTATAAATAATAATGGCGGCGCTATGCTTTTTAGCATAGCGCCGTAAATTTTTGTTACATGACAGAGGGAATTTATCAGTGGGGCGGGGCTTTTTCCAGAAAGAGACGCTTGAAGGAAAAACAAATTGCGCTTTTGGTGAAAATAGATGTAATAATTTATCACTTATAAAGATAAAAAGACAAAGCGTGTGCTATTATGGTATTAAATTCCTTAATATGCTATCACTACAAGGGGGCTGCTTTATGAAAATTTGTAAAAAGGTATTATGTATTTTCTTATCCGCGGTTATTTTCTGCTCGATTATGGTGATTCCTGTAGCGGCTGCAGCGCCGGACGGGGACAGGATTGAACAGGCATTTCGGGATTATTTGAGTGAAAACGGCTATCCTGTCGACCCGGAAATAACCGAAACTGCCTTCATGTGTGTTACTAATGGCTGGAATATCTTTTGGAAAATCGGCGGAGAACCTTTGCCGTCCTCTGAGCGGATTGGTAAATATATCTTTTATACCTTGGATCGGAGAGGAGATGAAAATCCGGTCGGAATCTATGCGGAAAAAGACGGCGAGATTCTGCCGCTTTGCGAGGCGTATGAAAAGGGGCTAATCGATGTGGATGAAATTGCCGCGTGGTGTAAGGAGCCGCACGACAGGTCTTTTCCCGAGGTTTATTCGCCGGGAGATACTGACATGGATGGCGCCGTCTCAGTCAGTGACGTATTGTATGTGCAAAAAGTGATAGCAAAAATTGTGGATATGGAACCATTTTTCAGCATATTTCATTTTTGTGATTTTGACGGAAACAAAACAATCAACGTAGCGGATGTTTTGGGGATGCAGAAGTATATTGCAAAGGTTGCACCAAAATAAAATTTGATGATAATCTCATGAAATGTGGCGTTGAATTGCTTCTACATTGGAAGAAATATCCATATATAGTGCGTACAAGTGCTATAATTTAGTTGTTGGAAATCTTATTCAATAACCGCAATAAAAGGAGGGCTAATCATGAAAAAGGTGTTTTGCGTTCTGCTCACTGCCGCGATGCTTTTTACTCTGCCGCTGCAGGCCTTCGCGCAGGATACAAATAGTCAGGAAGAATTATTGGAAAGCTTTCTTGCCTACCTAAAAGAAAAAGATGTTTATATATTTGAAGTCCCATACATCAAATATATAACTGAAGAAAACGGCTGGTCTGTTTTTTACGGTTCGTCGGGCGGCGCAGACCAAGGGCTGATAGCCGAGAGGATTGGCGATTATGTTTTTTTTAATTACTGCCAAGAGGACCCGTATAGAATCGGCCTGTATGCAAAAAAAGATGGAATAATATACACACTCCAGGAGGCTTATGATACCGGAACGCTCTCGCTTGAAAAAATTGCGGCGGCAGTCGTCCCGGTTGTGGAGGTATACCGGGCCGGAGACACGGACGGAGATGGAGCGGTGACGGTATCGGACGTGTTGAATATACAAAAATACCTAGGCAAAATAATAAAGCTGGATAAGGGATACCAACGCAAGGTTTACGATTACGATGGTGATGGAGAAATCTATGTTCAGGATGTGCTTGAAATGCAGAAATATCTTGCTAAGGCTCGTTAAAACAGAATAAATGAATAATGTGGAGGGAAGCCAGGATGAAGAAAAGTTGGCTGAAAAAAGCGGTCGCCGTATTGCTCACGCTCGTTTTGTGCTGCTTTCCCTTGGAGTTGTATGCGGCACAGGAAAATACGGGTGCAATAAAACCGGAAGATAAAATTTCAAAAGAGCTGAAATTAAAGCTCGCGGAGCTTAAAAAATCAGGATTTGAAGAAAAGGTTCCCGTATGGATTTGGTACGACGATATTAATCAAAAGCAGGTAAATAAAGAAACAGAAGAGCAAACGGGCTTAACGGAAGAAAATATCGCGGTCGGGTTTAAAATGCCGGACGCGGCTCTGCTCAACCGTTTGAAAAACGAACAGCCCGGCAGCCAGGAGCAGATGCGGGAATATCTCAGGCAGACGGCGGCGGGCAGAAAGCTGGAAGAGCAGCGGACAGACCTTTATGTGATGAAGCGGCGTGAGCTGTCCCGAGAAAAATATGAAAAGAAAAGCAAAAAATTAACCAATGACATGGCCTTAAACGCAAGCGACGTGCTGTTTGAAAGCCGTTACACGCCGTCGCTTATTGTACAGCTAAGCTACAGGCAAATAATGTCGGCAGCCCAAAATAGTAACGTTGTTTCACTTGATTTGCACTTGGAAAGTGAATGGGAAGATATGTCCTGGGAGTCTCTCAACACAGCCTCCAACGCGGCGAAAACTCGCAATTTGACCGGCCTTACGGGAGCTGGCGTCAAAGTAGGCCAAATTGAAACCGGCACGCCGCAGGAGCATGAGGATTTGGCTTCTTCCAGAATTCACGTAATTGGGGCTGCAAACGGACAGGAACATGCAACCAATGTCGCGCGTATCATGGGTGGAAGCAATGGCATTGCGCCCGGCGTCGACATTTATGCAGCAACCCTTTCCGACCCTTACAAAAATATTGAAGATTTAATCAGCGCTGGCGTAAAAGTAATCAACCGCAGCCACGGGGCAACCAGGGGTGTTTCCGTCCCATATACATATACGGAAAAATGGCAGGACCATCTGGCTTTATATCATCGTGTTTCTTTCGTTCAGGTTGCCGGAAATCATTATGTGACGACGCAGCAAATCGAATCCCCGGGCCTTGCTTATAATACGATCACCGTCGGGGCATACAAGGATGTGGAAACGCAGGAAACATCCGACGATTATTTAGCGGATTACAGCAAATACTTAAACGGCGACGGCTGCTTTAAGCCGGATTTGGTTGCGCCGGTTACCGATGATAATCCTATGGGCGGCACAAGCGCGGCGGCGCCTGTCGTCGTGGGAATCATAGCCCTAATGCTGGAGCTTAAGCCGTCGCTTGGCTTCCAGCCGCAGGTCGTCAAGTCTATTCTGCTTGCCTCTTGCCAGCGCAAGGTCATTACCGACCCCGTAGAAACGATGGAACAGGGCTTGACGGAAAAACAGGGAGCGGGTGCGGTCGACGCATGGAACGCGGTCAGCATTATTTCACGGCGTCAGTACGGCTATGGAGAAATTTCCGGCGCGGAAGAAACAAGAAATTTTGTCCAGCCGCAATATGGGGCGTCCCATATGAATGTAAGCGTTGCGTGGATGATCGATAACACAATAGTAGGGGACGACCATGCAAATCTTTTTAACGTGCTGGTTGGCACGCTGCACAATCTCGATTTGCGCGTTTTCCGTAACGGTTCTGTTGCAGGTTCGTCATTAAAAACCAACAGCTCAACAGAAATGGCGTACCTGCCGTTGGTTTCCCCGTCAGACAAATATCAAATCAAGGTCAGCAAACACGATACAACCAATACAGAAACCGTGCGTTTCGGTTACGCCTGGAGCACGGATAAAATGACGTTCGGTGAAAACCTGACCGGCACCGACTACCCGGAGGGGCTCTACTACATCCGCCACAGGCAAAGTGGTTCGTACCTTACGGTTGACGAATCTACCGGTCAAGTAAAACAGGCGCCCTTTACCGGGGAAAAAAACCAGCAGTGGATTTCTAGTAAAACTGGAACGAACCCATTTACAATCAAAACAAATTCCGCTGTGATTTCCGGGGGACTGACCAAAGCGGACAGCGGAAACCAGGTAATGGTGGGAACGACGGGCAGCCGGTCCGTGTACTATGGGAACAGCGCGCTCGACAATACGATAGGAATCAAGCTTGCCGACCCGGTCACACCTGGAGCGGAGAGCCTGCTCACCGTACAAAACGCTCAGCAGGCAAGCAGTCCGGCAATTTGGAGCTATGTAAGCGTACCGGAGCGTTTTCAATGGTACTTTGAACCGATCGGCTACCAGCGGGGTGACGCGAACCTCGACGGAGCGATAGGCACAAGTGACGTCCTGCTGCTCCAGAATTATATCGGTAAAAAGGTAACGTTCAATGAAAGCCAGAAGTATCTTGCAGATATGAACAATGACGGCAATATAAATTTGTCCGATGTTTCTTTACTCCAGTCCCTTATAGCGGGAATGATATGACGTTTTCATCAGGTGTGCGCCGGCCTTAAATCAACCGCTTTTAGGAAAAGCTTGACAGCAGCGTAGGCATAGGCTATAATAACGTTGCAATTTAAATTACCCATGAGGGAGTAGTTAGCGCGTTTATGCGTGGCAAGTCAACATCCTGGCCGGAAACGGTCTGGCTTGTCTTAAATAACCAGACTCATGTATGCCTGCTTTGGCTATACATGGTCTGCGTAATGAAGCGGTTTACCCAGGTATAGCGAAAGCCATACCTGGGTCTTTTTATTGCGAAAATCCTTACAGGGGGAATGTTTATGAACGCCTATTTAAAGGACGGCCGCGAGGTGCTCGAAGCACTGTCCGTCGACAGGGAAACAGGGCTTTCCTGCGCGCGCGCGGGGGAAAACAGAGAAAAGTACGGCGCAAACAGCTTTACCAGGGCAAAAAAGGTTTCGCTATGGCGGCGTTTGTGGGAGGCCACATGCGAGCCGATGATTATTATGCTGATTCTGGCGGACGTCATTGCGTTCGGCGTCAATCTCGTCAGGCATTTTACAGGCGGGGAAGCGGATTTTATCGAATGCGTGGGCATCCTGGCCGCAATCGCCTTATCTGTCGTCATTACGGTGGCTATGGAGGGGCGCAGCGCAAAAGCCTTCGAGGAGCTGAGCAAGCTCGGAGACGAAACAATGGTCAAGGTCGTGCGCGATGGAAAAACGCAGATAATTGAGCAGAAGGACGTCGTGGTCGGCGACATTGTCGTCATAGCAACGGGCGACAAGCTTCCGGCGGACGGCAGACTGCTTGAAAGCACAGGGCTGATGGCGGATGAATCGGCGCTCACGGGAGAAAGCGCGCCCGTCAAAAAGGACGCGCTTGCGGTTCTGGAAAATGAAAGCACGCCGGTTGCAGAGCGTATCAACATGCTTTATTCCGGCTGCTTTATTACGGGCGGCAGCGGAAAAATGATTGTTACAGACGTCGGCGACCGTACGGAGTTCGGTAAAATCGCGAAGGAGCTGTCCTCCGCGGAAAAAAGCTCCACGCCCATGCAGGAAAAAATGGCAAAGCTAGGAAAACGGATTGCAATTCTCGGCGTGGCTGCGGCGGTTATCGTATTTGTCATTCAGCTGTTCACTTTTTTGTCGAACGGAACCGCGAGCTTCGATACGATTTCAGAGGCGTTTATTTCCAGCATCGTCTTAATCGTTGCGGCTGTGCCGGAGGGCCTGCCGACTATTATGGCTGTTTCTCTTGCTATCAACATAATTAAAATGTCAAAACAGAACGCGCTTGTCAAAAAAATGATTGCCTGCGAGACGGCGGGCAGCGTCAACGTCATTTGTTCGGACAAAACGGGTACGCTTACGGAAAACCGCATGACGGTCGTTGATGTTTTTACTGACGGCGCGCTATGTAAGCCGGAGGCGCTTCAAAATGAGGCGATGCTCAAAAATTTTTGTGTCAACAGCACGGCGGACGTAGGCTTTGAAAACGGCGCGCCGGATTTTGTCGGGAACCCGACTGAATGCGCGCTGATAACGGCGGCGCATCAGGCAGGGCGCGATTATAAAAAAGAACGCGCCGGGGCGAACGTACTCTGCGGGTTTCCGTTTTCGTCAGAAACAAAGAACATGACGACCATTATAGACGAAAACGGCTCCGCGGCTGCCTATACCAAGGGCAGCCCGGAGAAGATTATCGCAATGTGTTCCATGAACGCGGCGGAAAAGGAACGTGTGCAGAAAGAAATCATCTGTTTTCAGGAAAAAACCTGCCGCGTCCTTGCCTTTGCGCACAAAACGGTGGAAGAGATTTCGGATTACAAGGCACGCAGGGAGGAAATCGAATGCCAGATGCAGTTCGACGGCTTTGTCGCGATTACCGACCCGCTGCGCAAAGAAGTTTATGAAGCCGTCAGCCGCTGCCGCAGCGCGGGAATCGATATTAAGATGCTTACGGGCGACAACATTGTCACGGCTAAGGCAATCGCGCAGGAGCTTGGAATACTTGACGGCAGCCATATAGCGGTCGAGGCAAGGGAGCTCGAACCGCTTTCCGACAGGGAGCTCAAAAAACGGCTGCCCGAAATCCGCGTCATCGCGCGCAGCACGCCGGTGATTAAAATGCGCGTGGTAAACGCGTTGAAGGCGTGCGGCAATGTCGTTGCCGTCACGGGCGACGGCATCAACGACGCGCCGGCCATCAAAAACGCGGACGTCGGAATCGCGATGGGTATCTCCGGTACGGAGGTTTCCAAGGAAGCGAGCGATATCGTCCTGCTCGACGATTCCTTCTCCACCATTGTCAAGGCAGTCCAGTGGGGCAGGGGTATTTACGAAAATTTCCAGCGTTTTATTCAGTTCCAGCTTACGGTGAACCTGTCGTCCGTCGTGGTGGTTCTGGCCTCGATTTTAGCGGGCTTCGCGGCGCCCTTTTCCGCGCTTGAGCTGTTATGGATTAATATAATAATGGACGGCCCGCCCGCCCTTACCCTGGGGCTTGAGCCGGCAGGCAAAAACCTGATGGACCGTAAACCAACGCCGCGCGGCGCGAGCATCGTTACGAAAAGCATGATGGGGCGTATTGTGGTAAACGGCATGTTTATCTCAATTGTGTTTATGCTCCAGCACTTCACGAATTTCCTGGGCGGCACACCGCAGCAGCTTTCTACAATTCTTTTCACGCTTTTTGCCGTGTTCCAGCTTTTCAACGCCTTCAACAGCCGTGTTTTAAGCGATGAGAGCATCTTTAAAAATATCGGCGGCAATAAGCTGATGCTCGGGGTATTTGCGCTCACGTTTGCACTTCAGGTGCTTATTACACAGTTCGGCGGAGCCGTGTTCGGTACCGTGCCGCTTCCGCTTATGATGTGGGTCAAGATTATCGCGCTTTCCTTCACGGTCGTGCTCATATCGGAAATTTACCGTTTCTTCAAAAGAATTTATGTGAAACGGAGCCGGAAAACGGTTTAACATAAAATGTCCCAACCGGTCAAGAAATAATTTTTTCACTCTGATAAGATAAAGAAGGTGAACGGCATGGAAAAAGATATGGAACAGGCGCTGCTCGTTCGGAAAATGCAGGATTATATCAAAGCGCATCTTGACGAAGAGGAGCTTAATATTTCCGCTGTAGCCGCGGCGCTCGGTTACAGCGAGCGCCACTGCAAGCGGCTTTTTGTACGCATGACGGGAAAGCCGGTCGCGGAATATATTCGCCTGCTGCGCCTGACAGACGCGGCGGATAAGCTTCGGACCTCTTCCGAAAATGTGCTCGATATTGCGCTGTCGCACCAGTTCCAATCGCATGAGGGCTTTACCAGGGCGTTTCGCAGCGCGTTCGGCGTTGCGCCTTACCGCTACCGCACGCAGAAACCGCCCGTCCCGCTCTTTATCGCATATCCCGCCGACCACCAATATTTTTTACGAAATGAGGAATTTAGCATGACGGACAACGAAAAAAGCACACCGGTCTGCACGGCGACAATCGTCTCTAGGGATAAAAGGACGCTTGTTTTTCTTCCCTCAAAATCGGCGGAGGATTACATGAGCTACTGTGAAGAAATCAGCTGCGAGTGGGAAGGGCTGCTCAACAGCTTTGAGCAAAAGCTCGACACGGCGGCAATCGTAACGCTTCCGAAATCCCTGGTACCGGAAGGCTGTTCGAGTACCGCTGCGGGAATAGAGCTTCCCGCGTCCTACAAAGGGGAAATCCCGCAGGGGTACCATACGGCGGAGCTCCCGGCGGGAGCCCTTCTCTACCTTGAGAGCGAGCCGTATGAAAAGGAAGAGGATTTCTGTAATGCAATCGAACAGGTTTACCGCGCGTATGAAGGCTATGACCCGGGCCGCTTCGGGTACGCTTACGACTTTGAAAACGCGCCGTCCTTCAATTTCGGCGCACAGATGGAGACGGGCGCGCGCCTTGCGTTTCCCGTAAAAAAAATCTAAACGTGAAAAAGCCTTTCGCCCTTTTATACGGCGGAAGGTTTTTGTTTGTTTTCTGTCCCGTTGTCATTGTTACTACTTTTCCGGCTGCCATTTGTCATATCCTCCCAATGGATTTATGTATTCAGAATATGTTATGATAATAAGCAAGAAACACACCCTCTTACATAGGAAAGGATGGAAAACAAATGAAACATATGGTACGCGGGGGAAACATCGCGCTTGCGCTGCTGCTCTCCCTGCTTCTTACGCTTGGCGGCATAACAGTGGCTTTCGCCGCCAGCACACAGGGTACGGAGCTGCCCTCTTATATCCAAAACAGCGCGGACAAGGCCGTTTGGATGGACGCGTGTCCGGCGGACGGAACCTCCAGCATCGACGCGGTCAAATGGTATCTTGACGGGGACGGTATTTATTATTTCCTGCTTCCGACCTCCGCCGATTTAAGCAGTATTACAATTTATCATAATTTTAACAGCGTGCAAATCGGCTCGACAACGCTTGAAAGCGGCAAGGCATACAGCCTGTTTGAAAACGGCGGCAGCTATACCCTGCGTGCCGACGGCAAGCAGTACGACGTAAGGGTTTTGCAGTCCTCGCGCATCGGCTCGATGTTTTTGACTACCGAGAGCGGCAGTATGGACTATATCCACGCGAACAAGGAAAACAGGGAATCCGGCAGCCTGCTGTTAATCGATACGGACGGCAGTGTCAGCTACGACGGCGTTCTCGACCAGATTAAGGGCAGGGGCAATACGACCTGGAACAACATTGAAAAGAAGCCGTATAACATAAAGCTTGCGAAGAAAACGGCGTTGATGGGTATGGCAAAGAGCAAAAAGTGGTGTCTGCTCGCAAACGGACAGGAGCATTCCATGATTCGCAACCGCTTTACCTACGATATGGCCGACGAGGTCGGACTGCCGTTTGCGCCGGAATCGCGCTTTCTCGACCTGTATGCCAACGGAGAATATTTAGGTACGTACCAGCTTTCTGAAAAGGTCGACGTCGGCTCAGATAACCTCGTAAAAATAGAGGACTTACAGGGAAAAACAGAGGATGCCGTACTGGCGGCGACGGGCGTCGATTCCGTCGATTTGAGCACCTACAGCCAATATAACGTGGGTACGTTCGGCCGCGCGAACAGCAGGCGCGGCTATAACATTCCAAATGACCCGGACGACATCACGGGCGGCTACCTTGTGGAATATGTGTACGGCGTGGCGGAGGCCTCCGGTTTTGTGACCTCGCGTAACCAGAACGTCGATTTACGCGCGCCGGAATACGCATCAAAGGCGCAAATCAACTATATTGCCGACTTCATGCAGGATATGGAGGACGCGCTTTATTCCAGCACGGGCTACAACTCCAAGGGTAAGCACTATACGGACTACATCGACGCGCAGGACGCGGCGAAAATGTACCTAATCCAGGAGCTTTCCATGAACATGGACTGCGGCATTTCGAGCACGTTCCTTTATAAGGAATCGGACGCAAAGGGCGACGGCAAGCTGCATATTTCCCCGGCGTGGGATTTCGACATCGCGTTTGGCAACCTGCTCAATTCAAAAGACGGCGTAAAAATGACCGATTATACGAAGTTCTTCGCGAGTATTTCAAAGCTGAGCAACACGCGCGACACATATACGGTTTTCGGCGCGCTTTGCAGTCACGACGATTTTAACGAGCTCGCGGCAAAAATATGGCGTGAGGAATTCGTCCCTGCGTTCAATATAGCCTTCGGCAAAGCAGAAGGGACAGGAAGGCTCAAGAGCTTTGAAACGTACAAAGCGCTTACACAGGATGCCTCCGTCATGAACTATATCCGCTGGGACCTCACCGACAACCTGCTCGTTCCCGCGGCTGGCGAAACGCACGACAAGCAGATTGCATACATGATAAACTGGACGGAAGGCCGCTATTATTTCCTGGACAGCGCGTTTGCGAGCATTGACGACCTGAAGGCCCAGACAAAGCGGGAGCTTATCGCGTTTTTTGAAACGTATAACAGCACAGACTACAGCGCCTCCGATTGGGAAAAAATTGTAAAGGCTAAGGACGACGGCCTTGCAAATATTGAAAACGCGAAAACCGCCGCCGCGGTCATCGGCGCGAAAACCGCCGCGGTTACCGCGATGAAGGAAATCGCGGGCGTAAAGCTTTATTTTGATAACGCAGAGACGAAGTGGGAAGAGGTGTACGCCTTCTGGTGGAACAGCAAGACCTCCTGCTCATGGCCGGGTAAACTGATGAAGGACGAGGGTAACGGGATGTACAGCCTTACCTTCCCGGCGGACGTCAGCTATGTTATTTTTAACAACAACCTTCCGGAACGGGTGGGAAAGGAGCAGACGGTCGACCTGATGGCGCAGGACGGAAGCAACCTTTTTGTCCCTGATACAGAAACCAAGCATTATGACAACCAGAAGGAAGCATACTGCTACAGCGGCGCGTGGAAGTCCTACAGCGGAGAGCCGCAGTATAAGCAGGGCGATGCCAATCCGGACGGATTACTCAATCTCCAGGACGTCCTCGCCATACAGAAGCATCTGGCGAAATACCATTTGCTAACGGGTACGGCACTCAAAAACGCCGACGCGGACCTTGACGGCTTTGTTACGGTGCAGGACGCGCTGATTCTTCAGAAGCTCTTTGCGGGCATGATTGCGCAGCTTCCGGACGCGGCGTAATAAAAAATATGCCTATCATGCGGGAGGGCGGGCGTTATTGCCCGTATCTCCCGCGTTTTTGCCGTTTTATCTGAAAAACAGCAGGATTTCTATTGACAAACAAAACTTGCGACGATATAATATTAACCAGTGTTTTAGGATACCGCAATTTTGTTCTGCTTAAAAAAGAGGTGCGACATGCTTCTTGATTTAAAAGAGGTCTTTCTAACAGAAGGCGCAAAAAAGGAAGTTGACGGCACGCTCGACTTGAGCAAAATAACGTTGGACGGAACCAGTCCCGTGCCCGAGCCTGTAAAGCTCAAGGCACAGGCGCAAAACAGAGCGGGGATTGTCAGGCTGCGCATATGCGCGGATTTTGAATACCTGAGGCCCTGTGACCGCTGTGCGGCCGATACGGCACGCGATATGTCTTTCCAGTTTGAGCATACGCTTGTCGTTTCCCTAAGCGGCAGCAACAGCGACGATTATGTTGAAACGCCCGATTACAAGCTCGACCTGGACGAGCTAGCGACAGCCGATATTTTGCTGGAACTTCCGTCGAAGCATCTGTGCAAGCCCGATTGCAAGGGGCTGTGCCCGGACTGCGGGGCGGACCTCAACAAAACGGCGTGCGATTGCGGCAAACACAAGATTGACCCTCGACTAGAGGCGCTCAAGGACTTGATGAATTAGAATACGTTCCATGTATTCCCCATAGTATTGTACAAGGAGGTGCCGGTCATGGCAGTACCGAAGAGGAAAACCTCAAGCGCAAGACAGAATAAAAGACGTTCCAATGTTTGGAAGATTTCAGCTCCCGCGCTGATGAAGTGCCCTAACTGCGGCGAGTATAAGACGGCTCACAGAGTCTGCTCAAGCTGCGGTTTCTACAACGGCAGGGAAGTTATCAAAAAGGAAGCATAATTTCTTTGAATTTTCCCGAAGATAGAGGAGGAGCTGATCCTTCTCTATTTTTTTTCGGCTGAGGTGGTCAGGTTGGCGGTTATCATACAATCGGTTACGAAAGGCAGCGCGGCGGCGCGGCAGGGCGTCCTGCCGGGCGAAATCCTGCTGTCCATCGACGGGAACGAAATTATGGACGTGCTCGATTACCGTTTTTACCAGACGAACCGGGAGCTTATGCTAACGCTGCGGGGAACAGACGGTAAAACGCGCGCTGTTCCGATTAAAAAACGCGAATATGAGGAAATTGGCCTCACCTTTGAAACATATCTTATGGACAAGCAGCATTCCTGCAAAAACCAGTGTGTTTTCTGCTTTGTAGACCAGCTGCCGAAGGGGATGCGCAAGTCTCTTTATTTCAAAGACGACGACTCCCGCCTTTCCTTCCTGTTCGGCAATTACATTACGCTTACGAATTTAAGCGAGCATGAAATCGAGCGCATTATAAAGATGCACATTAGCCCAATCAATGTATCGGTCCATACCACGAATCCGGAATTGCGTGTAAAGATGATGAAAAACCGCTTTGCAGGCAGCGCGCTGTCCATTATGAAGCGATTTGCAAAGGCGGGCATCAAGCTCAACTGCCAGATTGTGTCCTGCCCCGGCGTAAACGACGGGGAAGAGCTTTTGCGCAGCCTTACGGATTTGGAGGAACTGTATCCATCTGTCGAGTGCGTCGCGGTCGTCCCCGTGGGGCTTACGCGCTACCGCGAGGGGCTGTACCCGCTAATTCCCTATACCAGGGAAACGGCGGCGCAAACGCTTGACCTGATTGAACGGTTTGGCGGCAGGTGCGTGAAGGAACACGGCTGCCGCATCGTATATGCCGCCGACGAATTTTACTTAAAAGCGGGCAGAGAGATACCGCCGGCGGAGTTTTACGAGGATTTCGGACAGCTTGAAAACGGCGTGGGGCTGCTCGCGCTGATGAAGGACGAGCTGGAGAGCGTACTTACGTTTGAGCAGGGCGACAAAACGCTCAAACGTAAGGTTACGATTGCAAGCGGAACCTCCGCCGCGCCCTTTTTACGCGATTTGCTCTTGCAAATGAAGGAAAAATACCCCGGCGTCGCCATAAATGTCGTGGGTATCCGCAACGACTTTTTCGGCGGCGGAGTAAACGTAAGCGGGCTTGTAACGGGCGGCGACCTGATTGCCCAGCTCAAAGGCAGGGATTTGGGCGGCGAGCTGCTGATACCAAGCGTTATGCTCAGGCGCGAGGGAGATATTTTCCTCGACGACGTTTCCACACGGGATGTTGAGCAAGCGCTCCGCATTAAATTGACCCCGGTACCAAACGACGGGGAAGCCCTGTTTCATGCGATTTTAGGAAGACAAAAGGAGGAATGACCTGTGGCAAGACCGGTAATTGCGATTGTAGGCAGGCCGAATGTGGGCAAATCCACCCTGTTCAATAAGCTGACAGGCAGGCGTATTTCTATTGTGGACGATACGCCCGGCGTAACGCGCGACAGGATTTTCGGAGAGGTCGAGTGGCAGAACCGCACGGCGACGCTTGTCGACACCGGCGGCATTGAGCCGTACTCGGACGACATCATCCTGTCCCAAATGCGCCTTCAGGCACAGCTTGCCATAGATGCCGCCGACGTTATCATTCTAGTTACCGACGTGAGGTCGGGACTTGTCGCGACCGATATGGAGGTCGCGTCCATGCTGCAAAAGAGCGGCAGGCCGGTCGTGCTCTGTGTCAACAAATGTGACAGGGTGGGCGAGCCGGACGCCGATTTTTACGAGTTTTACAACCTCGGCCTCGGTGACCCGATTCAGGTGTCCTCCGTTCACGGGCATGGAACGGGCGATTTGCTCGAAGAGGTGTTTTCCCATCTGCCGGAGCAGACAGGCGAGGAAGAGGACGGCGAAATCATCAGTGTTGCCGTCATCGGAAGGCCGAATGTAGGAAAATCCTCCTTGGTCAACAAGATAGTGGGGGAGAACCGCTGCATTGTATCTGATATTGCGGGCACGACGAGAGATTCTATCGATACGGAGGTTGAAAACCAGTACGGCCGTTTTATCCTGACCGATACAGCGGGACTCAGGCGCAAAAACAAGGTGGACGACACGATTGAAAAATACAGCGTTATTCGCGCGAAAATGGCGATTGACCGCAGCGACGTTTGTGTTATAATGATAAATGCGGTCGATGGGTTTACAGACCAGGATTCCAAAATCGCCGGCCTTGCGCATGAAGCGGGCAAGGCATGCATTATCGCTGTCAACAAATGGGACGCGATAGAAAAGAACGATAAAACGATGAACGAGTACCGTAAAAAGCTCGAAACCGATTTTTCGTTTATGTCCTACGCGCCGATGGTCTTTATTTCGGCAAAAACAGGGCAGCGTCTCGACCGGCTTTTTGAGATGATTAAGCACACGGCAAACTCGAACGCCATGCGCATCAAAACCGGGCTTTTAAACGACCTGCTCGCGCAGGCGACCGCCAGGGTGCAGCCGCCGTCCGATAAGGGTAAGCGCCTGAAGATTTTTTATATGACGCAGGCTTCCACAAAGCCGCCTACGTTCGTTTGCTTTGTCAATTCCGCCGAGCTGTTCCATTTTTCCTACCAGCGGTATCTGGAAAACCGTATCCGGGAAACCTTTGAGCTGCAGGGTACGCCTGTGCGCTTTGTCATAAGGGAACGCGGCGACAAATAAATATAGATTACCTTTTATTTTGAAAGGAATGGTACGATATGGCTGATACGGTTCTTTCCGTGCTGTCGGGCAGCTGGCTGCAAATCCTATCAACAATGCTTGCCGCTTATCTGCTTGGAAGCATCAGCTTTTCCATCATTATTACAAAAAGAGTGGCTCAAAACGCGGATATCCGCAAAATGGGCAGCGGCAACGCGGGCTTTACGAACGTGCTGCGCTCGGTGGGCAAGGGGCCTGCCGTATTTACGATTGTATTCGATTTTTTAAAGGGCGTGCTTGCGGTAGCGCTCGGCGGGCTGATTTTTTCCACGATTGTACAGAACGCGGCGCCCGCGGAGGAGCTTGTAAGCTACGGAAAATATATTGCCGGTTTCTGCTGTATTCTCGGCCATATGTTCCCGGTGTATTTCGGGTTTAAGGGCGGCAAGGGCGTTGTCACGGCGGCCGCGCTGATGCTCGTAGCCGACTGGCGCGTATTTTTAGCGGTAATCGCCGTATTTTTGATTGTCTTTTTGATTACGAAGATTATCTCTGAGGCATCGCTTGTAAGCGCGGTTTTTTATCCGATTTTTACCTTTTGCTTTACTTATTTTCTGGACTATATACCAAGCCTTAATACGGCGCAGCCGCGTACCATACTTTATGTCATTTTTGGTACGGCCTTCTCGTTCGGCGTAGGGCTCGTTGTATTTATTAAACACAGGGAAAACATAAAGCGTATTATAAATGGGACGGAAAAGAAAATCACGGCGAAATCAAAAGATAAAAATCAATAAACATAAAGTGCAGGGGCAGCGTAATTTACGCTGCCCCTGCTTTTCCTCTCTACAATAACACTGGCTTTGCACCTAAGAATTGTATATTACAAGCTCTTACAATAAAAACTTTACTATTATTTTTTGCTGTGGTAAAATTTATTAAGAGCTTCTGCAAGAAAGGATTGAATATCAATGGATTGTGTATTCTGTAAAATAGTAGACGGAGTGATTCCCTCTAAAAAGGTATATGAAGACGACCGAATTCTTGCTTTTTATGATTTGGAGCCGCAGGCGCCGGTGCATGTCCTGTTTACCCCAAAGGAACATATAGCAAGCGCCGATGAGCTGACGGAAGAAAACAGTGGGGTCATTTCACATATCTTCACTGTAATCCCTAAAATCGCAAAGGAGCTGGGGCTTGAAAACGGCTACCGCGTTGTAAACAACTGCGGAGAAGACGGCGGGCAGACGGTGCGCCACCTTCATTTTCACCTCCTCGGCGGCAAAAAGCTCAATACCAGGATGGTATGACTGAAACAAAAAGGATGGCTTAAAAAGGTATGGACGGGTATTATAAAATGAACATTGCCGGGTGCGAGCGCAGCTTAAAGCTCTGCCCGGTCAATGAAAACATGAGCATCGCGGCGTTTATTATGTTCGGCGATGTGGAGGTTACGGAAAAAGCCGCGGCAGAGCTCCTCAAGCGCTGTCCGCCGCATGATATTATCCTGACGGCGGAGGCCAAGGGGATTCCGCTCGCCTATGAAATGGCCCGGCAGGAAAAGGGCCGCTATGTAGTTGCGCGCAAGGGAATAAAGCTTTATATGACCGACCCGGTTTCTGTGCCGGTCAAAACAATCACGACGCAAAACGTCCAGCAGCTTTATCTTTCCGGCGAGGACGCGCGGCAGCTTAAAAATAGGCGCGTGCTCATTGTGGACGACGTAATCAGCACGGGCGAAGCGGTAAACGCGCTGGAACGCCTTGCCGCAATGGCGGGCGGACAAATTGCCGGGAAAGCCTGTGTGCTTGCTGAGGGGGACGCCGCGAAACGGAGCGATATTATTTTTCTGGAGCCGCTTCCGCTTTTCTTTCAAAATCAATAGAAGACAGCCGTGGCGGAATGTGAATTTCGTACACGGCAAGGGGCGGGAGCTATCCCGCCTCTTTTATTTTATAAGGAGGGAAATCAATGAAACGCCCATTTGCCGTAATTGGAATTACCTTTTTAGCGGCGCTTACTTCGGCTTCTGTATTCGGAGCGCGTGCCGGGGCAATTTTGGCATGCGTTTTTGCGGCGGGCTTTGGCGTTTCCCTCATTTTTTCTAAGCTGAGGAAGGAAAAAACAGTCCCTGCCGTGCTTATTACGGCGTGCGCGGCATTCGTCCTTTACCTGCTCGCCCTGCAAATATGTGTTGTTCCTGTCCAATCGCTTAGCGAACAGGCAGCCAAGCTTACAGGCGTAATTTGCGAAGCGCCCTATGAGCGGTATGGAAAGTTTTATTACGAGCTGGAGACAAGAAAAATAGAGCTGCCGGACGTACCGCAGGAAATCAAAATACTCCTGTCGTCGCCAAGCCCTATAGACGCGGATTTCTACGACGAGGTAACGTGTACGGCCGCCTTTTACAAGCCCACGGCAGGCAGCTCCGGCAGATATATGGCGAAAGGCATCTATCTGCTTGCGTCAGTACAGCAGGGCGGGAAAATATCGGTCAGGGAAACACAGGACAAACCGCCTTACTATTACGCACTTTGCGCAAGGAAGGCCGTCACTGATAAAATCTACACCTATATGCCGTCTGAGGAAGCCTCCCTTGCAGCCGCGCTTTTGCTGGGGGATAAATATTGCCTCGACCAAAATCTGAAGGAGGATTTTAACAAGTCTGGAACAGGGCACCTGATTGTGGTGTCAGGCCTTCATATGGCTGTCGTGGAGGGCTGCATTTACTTTGTCCTGCTCAAGCTCACGCGCAGGAAAAAGCTCGCCGCGGCTGTCTCAATTGTTGGAATCCTTCTCTTTATGGCTTTAACCGCGTTTACACCGTCCGTCATGCGTTCCGGTATTATGCTGATTGTTTATATGCTCGCGCAGCTCTTCAACCGGACGAGCGATTCGCTCAATTCCATTGGAATCGCCGCGCTCGTCCTGACGGCCTTCAATCCGTTTGCGGCGGGGGATACCGGGCTTTTGATGTCGTTTTGCGCAACGCTCGGCATTATCCTGTTTTTTCCGGCAATGGATGGTTACATATGCGGCAAGCTTGAAAAGCTCCGTTTTGGCAGGAAGGCCGTCCATTTTATACTTTCCATCCTGCTCGTTTCCTTAAGCGCGACGGTCGCTGCTTTCCCGGTTATGTTCTATGCCTTTGGCTCCTTTTCCCTTTATTTTTTGCTGTCAAACCTGCTGCTCATCTGGGCGGCGCAGCTCCTTTTATACTGCTGTCTGCCAATGGTGCTGCTAAGCTTTGCGGGGCCGTTGTCGTTTTTAGCTTTCCCGTTCGCGTTTGCCGCCACGTGCGTTAGCGCCTATATGATACAAACCGCCGTATTTATTGCAAAGCTTCCCTATGCGTATATCAGCATGGACCAGAAATTTTTAAGCCTTTGGTTTGCCGCAACGCTTCTGATGATTGCGATGGGAATTTTGAGTAATCGGGGCTTTCGCCCGGTCAAGCTCATCGTTCCCCTGTCGCTTGTGGTGCTGCTGTGCGGCTGCGCAACCTTTGCTGCTTTTCAGCGGGATGCCGTACACCTGCGCGTATTCGACGCGGGAGACGGTATCTCAGCAGTGCTCGAAAAGAATGGAAAGACGGCGCTGCTCGCCTGCGGCGGGGATATATACAGTTCCCCCCTGCTGTGGTTCTATGATGATAAACCGGAGCCGCCCGATTTTATGCTGGTCGCCTCTGGAAAAAGGCTCAAAAGCTATGCGGCGGATTTGACAAACGAAATTGACGTGGAAAACATTTTGTTATATGATACAAGCAGCAACAAAACGCTCAAGGAAGACCTGGCGGAAATAGGCGGGCGGATTGAAACCTTTACTGACAGCAGGCGTGTTCTGCTATGGAACGACGTTAAGCTTGAAACGGCCGCTATCGGCGGAAATGTCTGGACGTTTGTGCAGACAAAGCAGAAGAGCCTGCTTGTCTGCCCGGACGGCGGCAGCTTTTCTGATATTCCCGCCGCGTGGCGCAAGGCGGATATTTGCATCGTATCCATCCCGCCTGAGCACGTCGAACTGTTAAACGCGGGGTGCACCGTAATCTCAAGCAGTGAGGAAAAAGCGCCTGCTATCGCGCAGCTGCTTGCCCCGTACCAGGAGCGTCTGACGGCCCCAGCGGTAAACGGGGATACACTGATTCAACTATATAAGCCCTGAAAGGGAGTGAAAATATGGCCGGCCTTACGGAAGCGGAGCTGAAAAAGGCGCTCAAGGAAGACGCGCCCGGACAGCTCTATTACCTGTACGGAAATGAAAAGCTTTTAATCAAGCTGTATTATGATAAGCTGGTGGAAAAAATCGCGGGGAAGCATCCCTCCGATTTTTCTTTCCATACGTTCCGTACACTCGACAATATAGACCAAATCGCGGTCGCCTCTGGAGCCGTCCCGTTTATGGGCGGGCGAAATTTCGTCGGCATTATAGACGCGGACGCTTCAAAGCTTTCAGACGGTGAGTTTTCAAAGCTTATGGAGCTGTTGGAAAATATTCCTCAAGGCACGGCGGTTGTCGTTGCCCAGCTTACCGCCAACCCGGATATGAGCAAGGCCAAGAACAAAAAGCTGCTTGCCGCCCTTACCAAGCTTGGAGACGCCGTACAGCTCAATAAAATGGGGGAGACGGCGCTTCAAAAGCAGCTCGTTTCCTGGGCGCTCAAACGCGGCGCGGCGCTCAATCAGGCGGACGCCGGGCGCATCGTTTCCTATTGCGGGACGGATTTGCAGAATTTGCGCAATGAGCTAGACAAGCTCTGTGCTTTTACGGACAACGGGGAAATCACGCGGGAGGCAATCGAGCAGGTCGTCGTTAAAAACTTTGAGGCGCGCGTATTCGATTTATCGAAATACGTGGTAACGGGCGACTGTGACAACGCTTACAGGCAGCTGGACCAGCTTTTCTACCAGAAAGAGGAGCCTATCAGCATTTTGGCGGTGCTGTCCTCCACCTATGTTGATATGTACCGGGTGCGCGCCGTTATAGAAAGCGGCGGCAAGGCGCAGGACGCCGCGGAAATATACGATTATAAGCGAAAGGAATTCCGGCTGAACCAGGCGGAGCGCTACGCGAAGAAGCTGCCGACACAGGCGCTGCGCGACAGCCTCTCCGTCCTGGTTGAAACGGACGAGCTGATGAAAAGCACGCCGCGCGACAACGCCCTGCTGCTCCAGGAGCTGATTGCGAAGCTGCTGATTATTTCAAAAAGGGAGTATGCCGGTGATTAAGATAAAACAGGCGGTGGTCGTTGAGGGAAAATACGATAAAATGCGCTTGAGCGCATTGATAGACGCGCCGATTATTGAAACGAACGGGTTTCGCGTTTTTCGCGACAAGGAAAAGGTAAGCCTTATCAAAAAGCTGGCGCGGACGCGCGGGCTGCTGATACTCACCGACAGCGACGGCGCTGGCTTTGTCATCCGCAATTATCTGAAAGGGCTTGTCCCGCCGGAAACAATAAAGAACGCCTATATTCCGCCGATACAGGGAAAAGAAAAACGAAAACAGTCCCCATCGAAGGAAGGGACGCTCGGCGTAGAGGGTATGGACGAGCAGACGCTTTTAAAGGCCATACGGCAAAGCGGCGTGGAATGCGGCGAAGGGGAAGCAATTCGTGTTCCCTCTATTACGCGGGAGGATTTTTACAGGCTCGGCCTTTCCGGCGGTGAAAACAGCGCGCAAATGCGCAGGGAGCTGCTCAAAAAGCTTGAACTGCCGGAATATCTGTCCGCAAAGGCGACGCTTGAAATGCTCAACTGCCTATTATCCCTGGAGGAGCTGGAGGGGCTATTACAAGAGCTTTGGCCTTGATGAATTTCATGTAAACAAGTAAAATTTTCCCTTGACAAATTGTGCCATTAAAAGTATAATAGAGACATAAATTGAGAATGATTCTTAATTTTGTAAATTTTACAAAGAAATGGGGTTTTTAACATGGATTTAAAAGGTTCAAAAACAGAAGCCAATCTGCTGACCGCCTTCGCGGGCGAGTCTCAGGCGAGAAACAAGTATACATATTTTGCGTCAAAGGCCAAAAAAGAAGGCTATGTCCAGATAGCCGAGCTCTTTGAGCAGACGGCGAACAACGAAAAGGAGCACGCGAAAATCTGGTTTAAGCTGCTTGACGGCATCGGAACGACTGCTGAAAACCTTGAATCCGCCGCACAGGGCGAGAATTACGAGTGGACCGATATGTACGCGACCTTTGCAAAAGAGGCAGAGGAAGAGGGCTTTGACCACATCGCGTACCTGTTCTCTGAGGTTGCCAAAATTGAAAAAGAGCACGAGGACCGTTACCGTGCGCTGCTCAAGAACGTAAACGAAGGAGAGGTCTTTGAGCGCGCCGGCGTTCAGGTTTGGGAGTGCGGCAACTGCGGCCATATCGTTATCGGCACCAAGGCGCCGGACGTATGTCCCGTCTGCGCGCATCCGCAGTCTTATTTCCGCATCCGCGCTACCAATTATTAATAATTAGCGGATACGGTAAGCAATCATCAAACGTTCTAGCAGGGAGAAGAGCATTGCGCTTTTCTCCCTGCTTTTGTTTGAATATGGCAAGGTTAACAGCGGCGTGGGCCTTCTTTCTTAATTTAGCCGCTGGATAAATTCGTTTGAATGAAGCAGCCTGTACGCTTTCCACAAAAGCGGTTCCATTATCTGGGACAATTCGACGAAATCATATTTTCTCTCTTGATTTATTTCTGGTTTCAAGGTATAATGTAACACGTTTGAACTTCATCCAGTAAAAGCTTTAAATCGATAAAGCAAGAGGGGGAATCACCATGATTATGTGGATTACGCTGATTGTTTATGTCTGCGTGATGCTCGGTATCGGGTTTTATTGCAGAAGAAAGACGAACAGCGTTTCGGAATTTGTGCTCGGCGGCAGAAGCATCGGGCCGTGGATGACGGCGTTTGCTTATGGTACGTCCTACTTTTCGGCTGTCGTCTTCATCGGCTACGCGGGCCAGTTCGGTTGGAATTACGGCCTTGCGGCTACATGGATTGGCATTGGCAACGCCGTAATCGGCAGCCTGCTTGCCTGGGCGGTGCTCGGCAACCGCACGCGCGTCATGACAAAGCACCTGAATGTTTCCACTATGCCGGAATATTTTGAAAAGCGCTATGTCTCGCGCGGGCTCAAGCTGTCCTCCGCGCTTATCGTGTTCATTTTCCTGATTCCGTATACCGCTTCTGTTTACAACGGACTGTCGCGCCTGTTCGAGCAGGCGTTCCATATTGACTATTCCGTCTGTATTGTCGTAATGGCTGTGCTCACAGCCGTTTATGTTATCCTTGGCGGCTATATGGCGACGGCAATCAACGATTTTATCCAGGGTATTATCATGCTCGGCGGTATAGCGGCTGTCGTCGTGTGCGTGCTCTCCGACCAGGGCGGCCTTACAGGCGCGCTGTTAGGCTTAGGGCAGATTTCAGACACGGGCGTGCCGCAGAACACGCTCAATACCTTGTTCGGGCCGGACCCAATCAATTTGTTCGGCGTCGTTATCCTTACGTCGCTCGGCACCTGGGGATTGCCGCAGATGGTACATAAATTCTACGCCATCAAGGATAAGCCCGCCATCCGGCGCGGCGCTGTTATCTCTACCATTTTTGCGCTCGTCGTTGCGGGCGGCTCCTATTTTATCGGCGGCTTCGGCAGGCTCTTTACGACGGCGGGAGAAATCGCAAGCCCCGAAACGGGAAAGCCGGTGTTCGATATGATTATGCCGACGCTCCTCAACAAAGCGGTGCCTGAGCTGCTGTTCGGCATCGTCGTGGTGCTCGTGCTGTCCGCGTCTATGTCGACGCTTTCCTCTCTGGTGCTCACCTCCAGCTCGACGCTTACCATCGATATGATTCTGCCGTTCATGAAAAAAAGGGGCAAAGAGGTCGGCGAAAAGAAAAAGGTATTCATTATGCGTATCTTTATCGCCGCGTTTATCCTGCTTTCGGTAATTATCGCGCTCAATAAAAACACCTATATCACCACGCTGATGTCCATCTCCTGGGGTGCGCTCGCGGGTGCGTTCCTCGCGCCGTTCCTATACGGCCTGTTTTCCCGCAAGGTCACAAAGCTTGCCTGCTGGGTCAGCTTTATCTCCGGCGTGGGCATTACGGTTGTATCGATGTTCCTGTTCAACCTCGGCTTTTTCCCGGAGCTTACGAAGGCGGCGGCTTCGCTGCCGCTTAACCTCGCTTCACCCATCAACTGGGGCGCGATTGCCATGCTTGCGGGGCTTATCCTCGTACCGCTCGTCAGCCTCTTTACCAAAAACAAAAAGCAGGCGCAGATTGACGAGGTGTACGACAGCTACAAAAAAGAGCTAAAATCGCGCTGATTCGTCACACTGCATAATTTCACGGCGCTTTTTTCTACCGCAAACGTTGTCGGTTTATGTTATAATATAAAATAACGTTATTCTCACGCAGGATAAAAAACGCAAAGCATTGCATATGGGTTTTCCGTGTGCAATGCTTCCATGCGTTTTGGAAAAAGAAAACCGGCTGATGAAAAGTCATTGCCGCGCGTTCGTGCGGCTGCCATAAAGGAGTGTTTATTTCATGTTCCAGAAGGATATCGAAACCATGCCGCGCGCACAGCTTGAAGCGCTGCAGCTTGAAAAGCTCAGGGCAATGGTTTCCTACTGCTACAACCAGATTCCGTTTTACCATAAACGGCTTACAGACTGCGGTGTGCTCGACGGGTCAAAAATCAAGCAGCTTTCCGACCTGCAATATATCCCGTTTACCACAAAGGAAGATATCCGCGAGAATTATCCGTTTGGCATGCTCGCTGTCCCGATGAAGGACATCGTCAGAATCCACGCCTCCTCCGGCACGACGGGCAAGCCGACCGTCGGCGTTTACACCAGGCAGGATATCGACGTTTGGTCGGAATGTGTCGCGCGCGTAGCGGTGGCGGGCGGTGCGACTGCCGACGATATTATCCAGATAAGCTTTGGCTACGGCCTTTTTACCGGCGCGCTGGGGCTACACTATGGGCTTGAAAAAATCGGCGCGACCGTTATCCCCGCTTCTTCCGGCAACACGGAAAAGCAGCTGATGATGTTCCGCGACTTTGGCGTAACGGGGCTGGTTGCAACGCCTTCCTATGCGCTGTACCTGAGCGAGGCGGTTAAGGACTCCGGCTACCCGATGACAGACTATAAGCTGCGCCTTGGCATTCTCGGCTCCGAGCCGTGTACGCCCGAAATGCGCAGCCAGATTGAACAGAACCTAAAAATCCGTGTATCGGACAACTATGGCTTGACGGAAATCGGCGGCCCCGGCGTATCGGGCGACTGCGAATACCGCAGCGGCATGCATTTTGCGGAAGACCATTTTATCCCGGAAATCATCAACAAGGACACAGGCGGAGTTTTAGGTGAAGGTGAGGTCGGAGAGCTTGTCGTCACGACGCTTTCCCGCCAGGGAATGCCGGTGCTGCGCTACCGGACAAAGGACATTACAAAGCTTACATACGAGCCCTGCGCCTGCGGCAGGACGCACGCGCGCATGGCAAAGACGATGGGCAGGACGGACGACATGCTCATCATAAAGGGCGTAAACGTGTTCCCGACGCAGATTGAAAGCGTTCTTCTTGAAATGGAGGCCATCGGCCCGCACTACCAGCTCATCGTCAGGCGGGCAAACTTCAAAGATAACCTGGAGGTCAAGGTAGAACTGATAAACGGCGACCTGCTCGTTAATTTCCGCGAGCTTGAAGCGCTCCAGAAGAAAATCCACGACCGCCTGAAAAGTGTGCTGGGACTGGAAACGAAGGTCACGCTCGTCGAGCCGAAAACGCTCGAACGCTTCCAGGGCAAGGCCAAGCGCATTCTCGATTTAAGGAACGAGGGAAACTGACCTTGCAGAAATTGTGTCTTGTGTTCTCCTGTCTCGTTTGGTAAAATAATAAGGATAAGGTGCAGGGCCCCGCGGGGCTTTGCAGAGAGATGAAATACATATAAGGACTGATTGTATGAGAAAGCTGATGCTCGGCAATGAAGCCGTTGCAAGGGGATTATATGAGGCCGGCGTGAAAATTGCGTCGAGCTATCCCGGTACGCCCAGTACCGAAATTACGGAATACACAGCGCTTTACGATGAAATCGACTGTGAATGGGCGCCCAATGAAAAGGTCGCGGCTGAGGTCGCGGCCGGCGCGTCCTTTGCGGGCGCGCGTTCCTTCTGCGCGATGAAGCACGTCGGTTTAAACGTCGCGGCAGACCCGTTCTTCACGATGAGCTATATTGGCGTGAACGGCGGCATGGTGCTTGCCGTGGCGGACGACCCCGGCATGCATTCCTCGCAGAACGAGCAGGACTCCCGCCATTACGCGATGGCGGCGAAGGTACCCATGCTGGAGCCCTCCGATTCCGCGGAATGTAAGGATTACGCAAAGCTTGCCTATGAAATAAGCGAGCGGTTCGACACGCCCGCCGTACTGCGCCTGACCACGAGGGTTTCCCATTCCAGGAGCCTGGTTGAGCTTGGTGAGCGTCAGGAGCTCGATTTAAAGCCATACGAGAAAAATCCGCAGAAAAACGTTATGCTGCCCGCGATGGCAAAGAAAAAGCATGTGATTGTGGAACAGCGTACAAAGGATTTAACGCAATACGCGGAAACCTCCGGCATCAACCGTGTGGAGATGAACAGCACGAAAATCGGCGTCATCACCTCCGGCATGAGCTACCAGTACGCGAAAGAGGCGCTCGGCGAAAACGCCTCTTACTTAAAGCTCGGCATGGTGTTCCCGCTGCCGGTCAAGCTGATACAGGACTTCGCTTCTCAGGTCGACACGCTCTACGTCATCGAGGAGCTGGACGACTTTATTGAAACGCACTGCCGTAAAATCGGCTTAAACCCAATCGGCAAAGAGGTATTCTCCCTCTGCGGGGAATTTTCTCAGAATATCGTGCGCAAAAACATTTTGGGGATAGAGCAGCAGAGCGACGCGCTCGACATGGATATTCCCATGCGCCCGCCGGTCATGTGCTGCGGCTGCCCGCACCGCGGCCTATTCTACGCGCTCAAGAAATGTAAGGTTTATGTCAGCGGCGACATCGGCTGCTACACGCTCGGCGCGTCCGCGCCGCTTTCCATGATGGACACCTGCGTCTGCATGGGTGCTTCCGTCTCGGCGCTGCACGGCTACAATAAGGCGCTTGGAGCGCAGGCGGAGAAAAAGTCCGTCGCCGTCATCGGCGACTCTACCTTCATGCATTCCGGCGTGACCGGCCTCATAGACATTGCGTACAACGCGACGAACTCCGTCGTGATTATCCTCGATAATTCCATTACCGGCATGACGGGCCATCAGCAGAACCCGACGACCGGCTATAATATTAAGGGCGACCCGGCGCTTGCCGTCAACCTGGAAGACCTTTGCCGTTCCGTTGGAATCGACCGGGTGCAGGTTGTAGACCCGTACGATTTAAAGCAGACGATTACAGTCATCAAGGAGGAGCTGGAGGCGGACGCCCCCTCCGTCATTATTTCGCGCCGTCCGTGCGCGCTGCTCAAATATGTTAAGCACAAGCCCGCGCTTACAATCGATAAAGAAAAATGTATCGGCTGTAAGGCCTGCTTCGGAATCGGCTGCCCCGCCATCAGCATGAAGGACGGCAAGGCTGAAATCGACCATACCCAGTGCGTAGGCTGCGGCATCTGCGAAGGCCTGTGCCCGAAGCACGCCATCGAGCAGTAAGTCCGGAAAGGAAGGAAACAAATTATGGATAACAATGTAAAATCAGTTTTAATTGTCGGCGTCGGCGGACAGGGCACCCTGCTTGCCAGCCGTCTTCTGGGCAACGCCATGCTGCGTATGGGTAACGACGTAAAGGTTTCCGAGGTGCACGGGATGAGCCAGCGCGGCGGTTCCGTCGTCACCTATGTACGTTATGGCGAAAAGGTGTATTCCCCGATTCTCGAGGAGGGCGAGGCCGATTACATTCTGTCCTTTGAGCAGCTTGAAACGGCGCGTTTCCTGCCTTATTTAAAGAAGAGCGGGACGATTATTTCAAATACGCAGACAATCGACCCGATGCCCGTCATTACAGGCATGAAGGAATACCCGCAGGGCATTATGGAGGCGCTTGCGGATAAGGGCGTGAAGCTCGTGCAGGCCGACGCTCTGACGCTCGCCGAAGAAGCGGGCTCGGTCAAGGCGGTAAACGTGGTACTCATTGGTGTGATGGCGAAGCATCTCGGCCTTGAGAAGCAGGTTTGGCTGGACACCATAAAGGAGACCGTTCCGGCAAAGTTTGTCGAGATGAACCTCAGGGCGTTTGAACTCGGCTACGCGCAGTAACAAATATAAATGCCAAAAGAGGCGGGAGCTACTCCCGCCTCTTTTTTATGCCGTGAAGGCGCTCAGCAGTCCTCTTCAAGAAAGCGGATAAGCGAGCAGTTGAACTGCTCGAGCACATCGTAAAACGCGCCATGCCCTGCTTTTTCAAACGGGAACAGCCTGGAGCCGCGTATGTTTTCGTGCATGATTTCCGCCATGCCGAACGGGCATATTTTATCCTCCCTGCCGTGGAAAATGCCTGTCGGCACATGGATGCAGGCAAGGTCGTCGAACAGGCACTCGTCACGCAGGGAGACAAGTGATTTCATTTCTCCAATGCCGGAGGCGCTGTTGCTGATACCGAGCAGCCAGCTCATAAACGCGTCGGAATGCTTCTGTTCAAAGAAAATGCTGCCGAAATATTTATTGAGCGCGGGCCTGTCGCGGCAGCCGAGCGCGATAAGCTTGTTTGTGTCCTCCACGGCGTTCCCGTACGGATTGCGCGCGGTCTTACTGTAAGAGGGTACAGCCGCGTCGAGCAGGCAAAGCTTAGAAACACCATAGCCCTTATAAAGCGCCATATACCTTGTTGCGATTGCACCGCCCATCGAAAAACCCAGCAGCGCAAAGCATTTTAAATTAAGCGCGCGGATTACATGGTACAGGTCGGCCGCCATTTGGTTATAATCATAACCGCAGGCCGTCGCGTCCGACTTCCCGAAGCCGCGCAGGTCAAGCGCAACGACGCGGTAACCCGCTTTGAGCAGCGCGGGTATCTGGTATTCAAACATTTTATGGGACAGCGGCCACCCGTGCAATAATACAATGGTTTTATCGCAGCCTTTTTCTTTTAAATCGGTAACCGCTATTTTCGCGCCGTCGTTTGATTTGATATAAATCATAGTGAAGCCCCCTTATATAATAGAACCAGCCGCCCGCAACACAGAACACATGGAGGGGCGGCTTTTCGGTGCTAACAGTATATGAAACGCAAGCTGATAAAGTGCGCCGTATTCTGTAAAAGAAAGGGGTTGACAGCTCTAGACTATTGTGATAGTATATAGACGAACGAAATAGTCTGGAGGCGGGACCGATGGATAAAATCAAGCTGTTTGAAAGCGAGCTCAAGCTCATGGAGCTGCTTTGGCCGCAGGAGCCCACAACGGCAAAGGAGCTGAGCCTTTTCGCGGAGGAAGCCTACGGGTGGAATAAAAACACGACCTATACCGTCATTAAAAAGCTGGTGGAAAAGGGCGCGGTCAAACGAAGTGAGCCCGCGTTCCAGTGTTCTTCTTTGATTCGCCGGCAGGACGTTGCGAAGGAAGAAACGAACACCTTGATTAACCGGCTGTTCGGCGGCTCTAAAAAAGCGTTTTTTTCCTCTTTTTTGGAGGATGAAAGCCTGACTGCCGAGGAGCTTGAGGAGCTGAAAAAGATGATAGAAAAGCGGTGAGGATATGGTAGGACAGCTCTTTTACTGGGCGCTCAATATGAGCATCAGCGCAGCCCTTGCGGGGCTTGTTATTTTACTGCTGCGCAAAATCAGGCGGATTCCCCGGTTTGTACCGTATGTTCTTTGGGCGGTGCCGCTGATTCGTTTTTGGCTGCCGTTCGGTATTACAAGCAATTTCAGCCTGCTTAACGTACTTTCCTGGATTACCGCCAGGTCGGTGCCTGTGCTTGACGGCAATTCCTTGACAATGCTCAATAGTATTGCGCTTGCGGAAAATTACAATCCATTTACCTTTCGGGATGAAGGGCTTGCGCAGCTTTTTTTTATTGCCGGCCTTATCTGGCTCGTAGTATTTGCGGCGCTCTTTCTCGCTTCGGCAGCGCTTTACTTTATGACAAAGGCGGAAATCAAGGACGCGGTAAGGCTCGGTGGCAATGTGTACGAATCGCCGAAGGTCACCGCTCCCGCCGTGTACGGCGTAATCAGGCCGAAGATTATCTTGCCTGATGGTCTTGATGCGGAGGTGCGTAAATATGTGCTGCTCCACGAGCAGGTCCATGTCAAAAGGCGCGACAACCTGCTGCGCTGCGTGGCTGTCGTAACGGCGTGCCTGCATTGGTTCAATCCGCTGTCATGGGTTTTTCTGCGCTGTTTTTTTGCCGACATGGAGCTTTCCTGTGATGAAAAGGTGCTGAAAAAAAGCGGGGACGGGCAAAAAAAAGCTTACGCGTTTGCGCTCATCGGAATTCAGGAGAAAAAAACCGTGTTTGCCTCGGCGTTCGGCGGCGCGAAAACAAGGGTGCGCATCGAGAATATTTTGTCCTACAGAAAAATGACCGTCTTTTCCATAGCTTGCTGCGCTGTATTTATTGCGGTATTTGCCGCCGCGCTGCTGACCAACGCCGTCGTGTAAGGAGGACGTTATGAAACGAAAATACCTGTCTTTTTACCTGGGCTCCCTGTTTCTTATTCTTGCGGTGAGCGCCTATCCGCTCTATATGGGCGTAAAAACAATGCTTTACTATATGTCTGAGGGCGCTGTCAGGGCGGAGGATTACCCCAAATATGTTATCCCTTACGCGCCTATGTGCGTCGCTATTATTTTAGCCGCGCTGCTGCTGCCCCTGTTCTACCGTTTATTCAAACGGCATTCCCTTTGGGTATCGACCATGTTTGGCATCCTTATTTTTGCGGCGGGGGAGCTGTTCTTCGAACAGATAAAGGTCATTACCGGGTTTGAAACAGAGTTTTTACCCATAAGCTCGTGGCAGATGAGCCTGTGCGTCGCGACGCCGGAGGCGCTGCGCGCGATAGGGGAGCCCACCTTTGCGCAAAACAACCCCGTGTTTAAAATACACTTTTATTTTATCGCGGTTGTAATTATCGCCGCGGTCATCATCCTGCTCTATGGCTTTACTCATATGATTAAAACAAACAATCCGGCAAAGAAAAAACCGCTGATTGTAGAGCTTATCTGCGTTTCCGTTTTTATTGGGCTGTGCGTTTTTGCCTGCCTGACAGCCTTTTACCGCAACGGAACGCTTTCCATCTCACCGCTGTCTTCATTTTTGACAAGCTTTTTCTTTGTCGTGCTCGGCGTAACGGTCGGAACCTATTTTGGAAGCCTTTTATATGGAAAGAGAAGGCTGTTTTCCGTTGCTTTACCGGCTGTAACGGCAGTGCTCGCGACAATTGCCATGTACTGCGGCGAGCTGGCTCTCATGGGCGGAAAGCTGTTTTCCTTCGGCAGCGGATGGTTTTTCAGCCCGCTTCTGCAAACCCCGTTTTCCCCCTGCGACATCCTTGTGATTCTGCTGCCCGGCGCTGTAACCTATGGCATAATGGTTCTGCTTAACAAAACATTGCAAAAAGAGGCGGTATAAATGAAGCGTACAGTGGTTTTTATATGTATTCTGGTGCTATTTGTGCTTTCCGGCTGCTCGGGCGGCTCAGGGCAAATTATACTACCGACAGACGCGCAGGGTATTTACACCGGATTTTCCGACGTTCCCGAAAGCTGTACGCTGGAGGAAGCGGGCAAGTTAGGGTATTATGCAACGCTTGATTTGGAGGATTCCCAAAACCGGGACGCCTGGAATAAATTTGTCGGGAACGCGCAGAGTGGACGGGACGCTTATATCAGGCTTGCGCAGTTTTATTCTGATAATGCTGAAAACAAGCCGTTTTATCTTGACTTATACCATCAAAACGGCTCTTATTATCTGTTTGATGAAAGCGCAGGCAAACAAAAGCCGGAGCCGTATCCGTACTTGCTGACACTGAGAGGCACGGACGGAATCCCTCCAAAAGAAAACTCTGCCGTTGTTTTGTCGCAGGACAATACGCTTACCTTCACAGAGGTCATGAAATCGCTTTATTCCAGCACGGTTGACGAGAACGCAAACAAATTCCGTATCGTTTTATTCCGCACCCCTGCAAAATTTTAATCATACCGCTCCCGGCTGCTTTTAAAGCGGCCGGGAGTTTTTACTGCAAAAAAAACGGTTTGTTTTTAACATTTTAATAGAAATTATCTTATGCTTGAAATTGTATTTTTTTGCTTTATAGAAAACGTTTACATGCCAATTTTTATTCACATTGCAATAAAAAAACAGGAAAAGATTGTTCATCAATCTGAGAAAAAAGTGTATTTCTTTTTATTGTTTTATGTTATAATTTAGGGTAAGAATGGACGGGTTTTAAAACGCTTTTGTGAGATAATTAAAACTCGTCCATTGAACTGTAAAAAAGGAGAGGATTTTTTGAAAGCAAGAAAACTCTTGGCGGCTTTCCTGTGTGTACTCATGGCTGTTTCGGTTATGGTATTGCCCACACAGGCGGCGGTCACAGGAGACGAAGCGACAGGGTACACGAACAAAACAGAACCCTACAGCACCTACAGCGGCAGTGACCTGGGCGCAACCTACACAAAGGCGGCAACGACCTTCAAGGTATGGGCGCCGAGCGCTACCAAGGTCCAGATTAAGCGCTACACGACCGGCTCCGACGCGGAGGCCGGCGCGGCGGTAATCGAAACGAAGGACATGACGAAGGATAGCTCCAACGGCGTCTGGTCCATCAAAATCAGCGGCGACTTAAACGGTACATATTACACCTATCTTGTCACCGTCAACGGCAAAACAAACGAGACGCAGGACGTTTATTCCATCGCGACGGGCGTCAACGGCGAGCGTTCGATGGTCGTTGACCTTTCCACGACCGATCCCGAGGGCTGGAACAGCGATTCCCACCAGCTCGTGAAAAACCAGACGGACGCGGTTATCTGGGAAGTACAGGTGCGCGACTTCTCCATCTCCAGCTCCTCCGGCGTAAGCGACGCGCATAAGGGCAAATACCTTGCCTTTACGGAGAGCGGCACGAAGGTAAACGGCACGGACGACATCTCCACCTGCGTGGATTACCTTGTAAAACAGGGTGTCAATTACGTGCACTTAAACCCTGTGTATGATTACGGCTCCGTTGACGAAACAAAGCTCAACAAGCCGCAGTATAACTGGGGCTATGACCCGGTCAACTACAATGTTCCGGAAGGCTCTTATTCTACGGACCCGTATAACGGCGAGGTCAGAATCAAGGAATTCAAGCAGATGGTTCAGGCTCTGCACGACAGGGGTATCGGCGTCATTATGGACGTCGTTTATAACCATACCTACTCCACGGCCTCCAGCTTTGAGAAGACCGTTCCAGGCTACTATTACAGAATGAACGGCAGCACGTTCTTAAACAGCTCCGGCTGCGGTAACGTAACGGCGTCCGACAAAACGATGTATCGCAAATTTATGCTCGATTCCGTCAAATACTGGGCGGAGGAGTACCACATTGACGGCTTCCGTTTCGACCTGATGGGCTGCCACGACGTTACGACGATGAACCAGATAAGGTCTGAGCTTGACAAGATCGACCAGCGTATCATCGTTTACGGCGAGCCGTGGATGGCCGACTGGGCTACCAATGGTATCGCAAGCTCCGACGCGTGCATTATGGACAATGCTTCCAAGGTAAGCGAGCGCGTCAGTATGTTCAGCGACAAAATCAGGAACGCCCTCAAGGGCGGCACGGACGACGCCACAAAGGGATATATCCAGGGAATCGCGACCGATACGAACGCGATTAAGGCCGGCATGATGGGCGGTGCAAGCACTACCTTTGGCAAATGGTCGCGCCAGCCCTCCCAGTGCGTCACATACAACTCGGCGCATGATAACCTGACACTTTGGGATAAAATCTTAAAATCCAACAGCCTTTCGAATTATGATACGACGGCTAACTCCGTCCTTTCACAGAACAGGCTGTCCGCCGCGATTGTCCTGACCTCTCAGGGTATCCCGTTCTATCTGGCGGGCGAAGAGTTTGCAAGGACGAAGCATGGCGACCACAACAGCTATAATGCGCCCGACAGCGTAAACCAGATCGACTGGACAAGGGTGAAGAGCTACAGCGATTTAGTCGAATACTATAAGGGCCTGATGAAAATCAGGGCGAATTATTCCCCCTTCCGCGACCCGACGACGGCCTCCGGCAACACGACCTATTTTGTCGAGAACGGCAGCGCCATCGGCTACACCATCCAGAATAAAACGGCAAACGCCGCGAAGGAATGGGGTACGGTAGCAGTACTTACAAACAACACGACCTCCGCGAAATCCCTCACCCTCAAGGTGCAGAGCGGCGCTGCGCTTCCCTCAAGCTGGGTAATCGTTGCAAACGGCACGCAGGCAGGCACCAAGAGCCTAGGTACGACCGGCTCTACAGTCAGCGTTCCCGCACGGTCCGCCATGGTCCTGGTCGACGCGGCAAGCTTTGCAAAGGTTACGATTCCGGAGACGAGCTACAAGACCGTAACGGTCAAGCACGTCAACCAGAAAACAGGCGAGGTCTTGAAGACAATTACCTCCGACTATGAGGTCGGCACAACTTACAGAACACAGCCGGACAGCGACCTCCTGTTCGACTACAACCTCGTAAATACTGAGGGTGTTACGAGCGGTACCGTTACGGATAACGTAACAGTCACCTATTACTATACGCCCGACTCCGTCCCGAGCTACACGCTGACGGTCAAGTACGTCGACGGCACGGGCAAGGACCTCATGCAGGCCAAGACGCAGAAGCTAAAGCAGGGTGTTTCCTACAGCGAGCAGCATGAGACAATCGCAGGCTATGAGCTCGATACGGCGAAGTTCCCGAACAACGCGTTCGGCGCGATTTCCGCAGACACGACGGTCACCTATACATACAAGGCGACCGCGTATGATAAGCTCAAGGTACACTATTACAACGGCAATGGCTGGGCGAACCCTTATATCTATGCGTATGACGATTCCACCGGCCTTGAATTGCTGACAGGCGCATGGCCCGGAACGAAGATGACAGCCGATTCCTCCATGGGAGCAGGCTGGTTCACTTATCCGGAAGTTGACGTACCGCAGGCAAAGCTGATGTTTACAGACGGCAAGGCCTCCGGCACGCAGCAGGAGCCCGGACAGAACGCCCCCGGCTATGACGCGACGGGCGAGGTCTGGGTCAAGGACGGCGGCACCTCCTTTAACACAAAGGTTGTCGTCAGCTACATCAACCAGTCAGGCAAAAAGCTTGCGGACGATAAGGTAATCGAAGGCAAGAAGGTAACAACCTCCGATTCCTATACCACACAGGGCCTCGCCGGAGCGGGCGAGCCGGTACTCATCATGGGCGCGCCTGAAGGCAACTGGGGCGTAGGCACAAAGAACGTCGTTTATGTTTACAACGACGGTACCGAGCCTCCGACCAACCCTGATACAAAACCGACTGATCCCGACACGAAGCCAACCGACCCGGATACGAAGCCCACGGATCCCGGAGAAAGCTATATGCTCGGCGATATCAACAGCGACTGGACGATTTCCCTCGCGGATGTTTTGGTTATGCAGAACTATCTCGCGGCGAAAATCCGCCTGACTGACAGGCAGATTTTTGTCGGCGACGTAGACCGCAACGGTCAAATCGATTTGGTCGATATCCTCGAAGTTCAGAAATATCTTGCAAAAATGCCCACTAACTTTGAAATCGGCAAAATTTTTGGAGACGTACCTACAACAGACCCGACACAGCCTCCTACTGCGCCTCAGCCGACAGACCCGCAGCCCACACAGCCGCAGCCTACCGACCCCCAGCCGACAGACCCGCAGCCGACCAATCCGGAAAGCCAGGTCGTCACGCTCTATTTCTCCAACGGGGTGTGGTGGGAAAGCGTTTATGCGTATGCGTGGCGTGAAGCTGACGAGAACAAAAATCAGGAGTGGCCCGGCGAACAGCTTACCTCTATCGGCAAAAACAGCTATGGAGAAGATATCTATTCTATGACCATTGACCTGAGTGAATATGACAAAATTATATTCAACAACGGCAATGGCCAGCAGACACAGGATATTCCGCTGTCCGGCGCTTCCGACAGCCTGGGCTATTACTGCGATAAATCGGTACAGAACGAACAGGGCCATTATGGATTTGGCACATATGAGTTCGACCCCTCGTTTATCGTCTGATTTTCTATAATAAAAAGACTCCCTGCGTTATCGCGGGGAGTCTTTTTACCGTTTGCCTGCTGGACCATGTTTTGTTTATCTTGAATAATTGATGTCTCCTAATTTATGGAATACGCCAAACTTTCTCATGTTTGGTTTGTTTTCCTTTACGATTTTCCGGTTTGTTGCTATACTTAGGCACTGAAAGCTTTCTTTCAAAGAACAACCAAACCGGAAAGGAATGTACCATATGAAAAAAAGACTATTGGCCGTGCTTCTTGCGTGCGCGCTGCTGTTCACTGTGACGGCGTGTACCTCAAACGACGGACCCGGAGCTTCTAAGGCATCATCCGCACAGAACAGTACGGCGTCAGAGGAAGAAACGCAGCCTCAGTCCGGCAAACAGCTCGCTACGCAGGGTGAATATGAGCTCGCCTATGACATTGAGCACGGTGCGATACTGCATGCGTGGTGCTGGTCGTTCAATACCATAAAGGAAAATATGAAGGATATCGCGCAGGCGGGCTATACCTCCATTCAGACGTCGCCAATCAACGAATGCAAGGTCGGCGACAACGGCGGCATGCAGCTGCAGGACAAGGACGGCAGCGCAAACAAGGGGAAATGGTATTTTCATTACCAGCCAACCGATTACGTTATCGGCAACTACCAGCTTGGCACGGAAGAGGAATTTAAAGAGATGTGCGCCGAGGCGGACAAATACGGCATTAAAATCATTGTCGACGCGGTCGTGAACCATATGACGAGCGATTTTAACGCAATCTCTGAAAACGTGCTGAATCTGTCGGACGAACCGTTCCATCAAAACGGCAGCGTCAGCAATTATAACGACAGGGAAGAGGCGACACAGGGCAATCTGCTCAGCCTTATTGACCTCAATACGCAGGATAAGGACGTTCAGCAATACATTCTGAAATACCTGAAGTCCTGTATCGAGGCGGGCGCTTCCGGCTTCCGCTATGACGCGGCAAAGCATATTGAGCTTCCTGACGACGACAAATCCTATGCGAGCGACTTCTGGAGCGTCGTCCTTGACAACGGCGCGCAGTTCCAGTACGGCGAAATTTTGCAGGGCGGCTCGGACCGCATCAAGGATTATTCTAAAATTATGAGCGTGACGGCGTCCTCCTACGGCGGACAGGTGCGCAGCGCAATCATCAACAAATCGCTTGAAATTGTAAACTGGTCGAACTATGCGGCAAGCGATGTGGATGAAAGCAAGCTTGTAACATGGGTGGAATCACACGATAACTACTGCAACGACGGCTCCTGGGCGCAGCTCGACGAGCAGGACGTCAAATGGGCCTGGGCGCTGATTGCCGCAAGAAGCGGCGGCACGCCGCTGTTCTTCAGCCGTCCCGCGGGCGCCAGCTTGGACGACCAGTGGGGCAACAATGAAATCGGCAAAAAGGGCAGCGATTTGTTCAAGGATAAAGAGGTAGCCGCTGTCAACCGTTTCCGCAACGTGATGGCGGGGCTCGATGAAACGCTTTCAAACCCGATGGATAACGAAGAGCTCGTTTTGATAGAGCGCGGTGACAAGGGCGCTGTCATCGTAAACGTAAGCGACAAGGACGCGGCACTCAAGGATATTCCTTCGGTGCTTGCGGACGGCTCCTACAAGGAAAAGCTTACGGATACGGAATTCACAGTATCCGGTGGAAAGCTTTCCGGTACTGTAGGGGCGGGCCAGATTGCCGTAATTTACTGATGCATGGTAAACAGGGAGGGGGCTCCGGCTCCTCCCTGTTTTTATCTGGACAGATTTGAATATTCATATTTGGTAAAAATAGTCGAAAAACGTATTGAAAAAACTTGTTCTAAAAGGCGCTTTATGATATAATGGCACCTGATTTTGTTTGAGGAGTTATGTAAATATGTGGTTTATTTTTTCCCTGATTACGGCGCTTGCCTGGGGCGGCTCCGACCTGTTTTCCAAAATGGGCACCAACCCAAAGGACAAGTACAGCCACTGGCGCATGGTCATTATGGTCGGCCTCGTCATGGGCGTCCACGCGATTATTTATACCATTTATAAGACGAACACAGAGCCGGGCTTTATCTATGAGCCAATCAATATGCTCAAATACCTGCCCGTCTCGTTTATGTACATATTATCTATGACCATCGGATACGCGGGGCTTCGGTATATGGAGCTTTCCGTTTCTTCACCTATCTGCAATTCCTCCGGCGCCGTAACGGTTTTGCTCTGCTTCTTTATTCTGGGGCAGACGATTACCGTCCTGCAGGTTGTGGCGGTTATCTGCATACTTGGCGGTATCCTGCTGCTTTCCCTTTACGAACGCCATATGGACGAAAAGGAACGCCTCAGGCGGAAGGTCGTCATCGACAAGAAATACCAAATCAGCTTTATCGCGATTTTACTGCCGATATTATACTGTATTATCGACGGCCTCGGCACGTTCGGCGACGCGCTTGTGCTCGACAACTGGCTGTCGGAAGACCAGGCCAACATCTCTTATGAATTTACTTTCCTGCTTTGCGCAATCGGCGCGTTTATTTATCTGGTTTTCATCAGGAAACAAAAATTCAATATCTGGAACGAGCGCGTCAAGGGCGCGGGCGCTTTGTGCGAAACGGCGGGACAGTTTTTCTATGTGTTCGCAATCGCGGACAACGCTATCGTCGCGGCTCCCATGATTTCGTCCTACTGCGTGTTTTCTGTACTTCTTTCGCGCCTTTTCCTCAAGGAAAAGCTTGCGAAGAAGCAGTATCTCATCATCCTGCTCGTTATGGTTGGTATTGCACTGCTGGGCGTAGCGGACGGCCTTTCGGGCGACGTATAGGCCAATATAAAATATAAAAAGGGGCTTCTGGCTTGAAGCCCTTTTATTGTGCACTAAATATTGAAAATGAAAAGCCTCCGGAATATCGTCCGGAGGCTTTCGCTTATCTGACCCTCTGTTTTTTGTTGACGGCGACGATGCCGCCGATAGCGCCCGACAAAAGCATGGCAATTCCCTTTATGACTGTCGCGATTGTCACACTCTCACTTGAGCTGCATACGCCGACAATGACGACGACGAGAAAGAGCACAAGCCCCGTTAGAATACCGTACATCATACCGCGGCACCGCGCGATGCGCACCGCGATATAACCGCCCGCAAGCGCCCCGAGCGCCCCGAATACCATCGTGATGGTTCCTACTGCGCTTCCCGGTACGCTTTTCATCTGGGCAAGCGCGAACGAGGCAATCAGCAGCAGAGCGGTACAGATGACAAGCCCCCCAACCACGCCGAACATAACCGCCTTTACGCCCTTGTTCATACTATTTTCTTTGCCCTTCACAGCAAGGCCCCCGTTCTGTCTTGTTTACCGCTCCAAAAGGCATAAAAAAATACCTATGGAAGGATTTCTCATTCCATAGGTATGCAAAACGAAAAGGGATTATACGCGAAAAATCGGGATTATTCCTCGTCGTCCTTCTTCTTTCTCTTAAAGAAGCCGCCGCCCTCGGACTTAGCCGCCTTATCGTCAGCCGGCTCGTCCTTAATGGTATCGACTGTGGAAATTGCCCAGCGCTTGAGCTGGATTTTATTGCGGTCAGCCGCTGTTTCGATTACGATGGAGTCCGTTTCTTCCTTAATGCTGATGACCCTGCCCATGATGCCGCCGATGGTCGTAATCTCATCGCCGATTTCAAGGTTGTTGCGCATGGCCTGTTCCTGCTTTTTGCGCTTGGACTGCGGGCGAATCATAAAGAAGTAAATCGCCGCGAAAATCGCAACATAAATAAGAATCATCATCCACATGGAACCGCCGCCCATTCCGGCAGCGTCACCACCGGAGCCGCCCGCCGTTGTGGGCATACAGGAGCAAAGCGTCACCATCAAAAACGCGATGGCTGAGATGGTCAAAGCTATTCTTTTCTTCATTTAAATTATCATTCCTCTCGTAAATAAGCGCTCAAAGCGCTGGCTTTTAACATTATAACATAATTATGCCCACTTGCAAGCAAAATCTGTCAGATTCTTTTCCCAAGTATTTCCGAATAGGTACGGCGGAAGCTGCCGAAGGTTCCTTCGTCGAGCGCCTGCCTGATTTTTGCGGCGAGTGTGTTATAAAAATACAGGTTGTGCATGACCGCAAGGCGCATACCGAGCATTTCCCCGCTTTTGAACAGATGGCGCAGGTACGCGCGTGAAAAGCTTTGGCAGACGGGGCAATCACATTGCTCGTCGATAGGGCGTGTGTCAAGCTCATATTTAGCGTTCATCAAATTGCGGCAGCCCTGCCAGGTAAACAGGTGGCCGTGGCGCGCGTTTCGGCTGGGCATAACGCAGTCGAACAAATCGATGCCGCGGTACACGCCCTCAATGATGTTGACGGGCGTTCCCACGCCCATCAGGTAGCGCGGCCTGTCAGAAGGCAGGTAAGGGTTCAGCTCCTCTAAAATATGGTACATCGTTTCCGCGGGCTCGCCGACCGCAAGGCCGCCGACCGCGTAGCCGGGCAGGTCGAGCTCGCGTATCTGCTTCATGTGCTCAATGCGCAAATCGTCATAAATACCGCCCTGGTTAATTCCAAAGAGAAGCTGGTTCCTGTTGATGGTGTCCTCTTGGGCATTGAGGCGCGCCATCTCTTCCTTACAGCGTACAAGCCACCGTGTCGTCCGCTCAGAGGAACGCTTGGTATAGTCATACGGGGCGGGGTTCTCTACGCACTCGTCGAACGCCATGGCAATGGTGGAGCCGAGGTTCGACTGGATACGCATGCTTTCCTCCGGACCCATAAAGATTTTATGCCCGTCGATATGGGAGGAAAAGTACACGCCCTCCTCCTTAATGTTACGGAGCTTCGCAAGAGAAAACACCTGGAACCCGCCGCTGTCTGTCAAAATCGGCCCGTCCCAGCGCGTAAACTCGTGCAGCCCGCCGAGCTTTTTGACGGTTTCGTCGCCTGGGCGCAGGTGGAGGTGGTACGTGTTGCAGAGCTGCACCTGGCATTTCAAGTCCTTTAAGTCTAGCGCGGACACCGCACCCTTGATTGCGCCGCAGGTCGCTACGTTCATGAACGCGGGCGTCTGTACCGTGCCGTGTACCGTCTTGAACTGCGCGCGGCGCGCGCGGTCGTCTTCTTTTAAAATTGTAAACATACGTTACTTCCTTATTTTTTATTACTGCTGCGGTATGACCGCAAAGAAAACGAGGTCTTCACTGCCGTCGTTTATCAGGCTGTGGCTGTGCCCCTTAGGGCAATAGTGGCAGTCGCCCGCCGTGAGCGTTTCTTGTCCGCAGTCATAAACCGCCTTGCCGTTCCCGCTTAAGATATAGACGATTTCGCTGCCCATATCGTGCGTGTGCATCCCGATGGAAGCGCCGGGTACAAGGCGACCGAGCATAATGCGGTTGTGCTCGTCTGTAAACATTTTCGCTATGGTTTCCTTTTCGCCGCCGCGGAAATTCTGGATGCGGGTTTCTTCCATGCTATTAAAATCAAGCTTCATTTTAAAGTCAACTCCCTTTCCTCCTCCGGGTACTTCATGTGCCAGGAATTACGTATTTCAGTCATCATGCGCATGACGTCAATGGTATAGGGGAGAAGCATTTCATCGGCTTCCCCTGAGACGGCGCGCTCCATATCGAGCACTTCATAAAGCAGGGCGTCCTGCGTGCTGCCGGCCTCGATTACCTCCTGCCGTCCGTCCCGCGTATAGGTGATAACGGCCTTTTGCGCTCTTGGGTAATCGTACACCTCGATATAACCCTTATCGAACGCGAGCATGGCGCGTTTGGGTTGCTTTGCGTGAAGGGATAGTGTTACGGCTGCCATCTCCTGCTGTTCGTTCATTAAAAGAATTCCCGCCTGCTCGTCCACGCCGGTCGGTGCGAATTTTACCTGGGAGACAATCTGGTTGGGCGCCTCCGTCATAAAATACCGGATAAAAGACAGCGCGTACACGCCGATGTCGAGCAGGGCGCCTCCCGCTAAATCACGGCTGTAAAAGCGGTTAGCCATGTCGTATTCCTTGTAGCTCCCGAAATTCACCTGAATCATACGCAGCGGGCCGAGCACACCAGTTTTAATAAACGTATGAAGCTTTTTGCAGAGCGGCATGTGGTAAATGGTCATTGCTTCCGCCAGAACCAAACCGTTTTCTTCCGCCGCGTTTACCGCCTGTTTCAGCTCGCCTGCGTTTAGCGTAATCGATTTTTCGCACAGTACATGCTTGCCGTTTTTAAGCGCCTCCAACAGGAAGTGAAAATGCGTATTATGTGGGGTCGAAATATAAATAATGTCGATGTTCTCGTCAGCAAGCATCTCATAAAAATCGCCGTACACTCTTTGAATTCCATATTGTGCCGCAAACGCCTCGGCTTTTTCCTGCGTCCGGTTGCTGGCTGCGTACAGCGTGCGGCCCTGTGTCTGAAAAGCTCTTGCAAGCTCGTTTGCGATGGCTCCGCAGCCAAGCACCGCCCAGCGGTATTCTTTCATTATAGCACCTCTATTCGTTATAAACGGCAAATGATTTTATAAAATCAGCATTGCGTCCCCGAACGAGAAAAACCGGTATTCCTCTTTGACGGCTTCGTTGTACGCGTTCATAATACTGTCACAGCCCGCAAAGGCCGACACCAGCATAATCAGCGTGCTTTCCGGAAGGTGGAAGTTCGTAATCAGCCCATCGAGCACCTTGAATTGATAGCCCGGGTAAATAAAAATATCCGTCCAGCCGTCGCAGGGAACGACCTTGCCGCCGTTTTCCGTCGCGACCGCCTCCAGGGTGCGGCAGCTCGTCGCCCCGACGGAAATCACGCGCCCGCCGTTTTCCTTCGTCCGCGCGATTAGCTCCGCCGTTTCCTTTGGCACCTCGTAATGCTCGGAATGCATCTTGTGGCTTGTAACGTCGTCCACCTTGACGGGGCGGAACGTGCCTAAGCCCACATGGAGCGTGACAAAGCCGATTTTAACACCCTTTGCCTTTGCTTTTTCGAGCAGGCCGTTTGTAAAATGCAGGCCGGCTGTCGGCGCGGCTGCCGAGCCAAGCTCCCTGCTGTATACCGTCTGGTAACGCTCTTTGTCCTTCAGCTCCTCCGTAATATAGGGGGGCAGAGGCATCTGACCGATTTTATCGAGCGCGGAGAAAAAATTCTCCTCGTTTTTACATGTGAATTCCACCAAACGGTTGCCGTCGTCCAGTACTTCTATGACCTTGCCCGTCATAATGCCTTCTCCAAAGATAAAGCTTGTGCCCGCCTTTGCGCGTTTTCCGGGACCCGCGAGGCATTCCCATATATTGCCGCGCGCCTGTTTTAAAAGCAGGAATTCCACGCGCGCGCCCGTGCCGTCCTTGATTCCATAAATACGCGCCGGAAGCACGCGTGAATCGTTTAAAATCAAGCAATCGCCTTCCCGCAGCTTGTCCAAAATATCATAAAAATGTAAATGCTCGATTGCCCCGTTTTCCCTGCCGAGCACGAGCATGCGCGAGCTGTCACGCGGCTCGATAGGCGTCTGCGCAATCAGGCGCTGGGGCAGGTCGTAATAAAAGTCGCTTGTTTTCATGCGGATAAGGTCCTTTCACAAAAGATTCACTTTTTTAAAATTGACAACATACACTAAGAATGGTATATTAGAATGGTATAAAGTATGGGGTCAAAGCGCGTTTGCGCGCCGCCCCGGAAGGAAGCCGCAAAGGGGCGACAGGTACGCTCCGGCAGCGGCTGCTTCTTCTTATTATATTAAATAATACACCGGTTGACAACTTTTTTCAGAAGTTTTTCAATTTGCGTGGGTTCTGGGAGGATTTACGATGAAGCAATACAAGGTAGGCATTATCGGCGCGACGGGTATGGTAGGGCAGCGGTTTTCCCTGCTGCTTGAAAACCATCCGTGGTTTACGGTTACGGCGCTGGCGGCAAGCGGGCGCAGCGCGGGAAAAACATATAAAGACGCGGTGGCGGGCCGCTGGGCGATGACGCAGCCGGTTCCCGAAAAGCTTGCTGAAATGGTCATAATCGACGCGGCGGAAATAGAGAAGGTCGCGTCCCTTGTCGATTTTGTATTCTGTGCGGTCGACATGAAAAAGGAAGAAATCCGCGCGCTTGAAGAGGCGTACGCAAAGGCGGAGTGCCCTGTCATCTCAAACAACAGCGCGCACCGCGCAACGCCGGACGTTCCGATGATTATCCCGGAAATCAACGCGGAGCACGCGAAGGTCATTCCGGCGCAGCGTAAGCGCCTCGGAACAAAAAAGGGCTTTATCGCTGTCAAGTCGAACTGCTCTTTACAGAGCTACGTCCCGGCAATCGCCCCGCTGATGGATTTGGGCGTGAAAAAGGTGCTTGCCTGTACCTATCAGGCAATTTCCGGCGCGGGCAAGACGTTTGAACGGTGGCCCGAGATGGTAGACAACGTTATCCCGTATATCGGCGGCGAGGAAGAAAAGTCCGAGCAGGAGCCGATGAAAATATGGGGCCGCGTCGAGGGCGATAAAATCGTAAATGCCGACAGCCCCTCCATTACGTCGCAATGCATCCGCGTGCCTGTAAGCGACGGGCATACGGCGGCTGTTTTTGCAGAGCTCGACAAAAAGGTTTCGATGGAAGAAATTATAAAAAAATGGGAAAGCTACAAGGGCAGGGCGCAGGAATTAAACCTGCCAAGCGCGCCGAAGCAATTCCTGCATTACTTCAGAGAGAACGACAGGCCGCAGATTAAATCGGAGCGCAACCTGGAAAACGGCATGGCCGTTTCTATCGGGCGTTTGCGCGAGGATACGCAGTATACGATTAAATTCGTCTGCATGTCCCACAACACGCTGCGCGGCGCGGCGGGCGGCGCTGTTTTGATGGCGGAGCTTCTCTGCGCGGAAGGCTATCTGGACTGATAAATAAACATAACATAATTTATACAAAGCAATTGGGGGTTGCAGAAATGAGAAATCCTGTTTTTACAGGTTCGGGCGTTGCGATTGTAACGCCGATGAAGGCTGACGGCTCAGTTAACTTTGACGAGCTGGGAAGGCTCATAGACTTTCAAATTGAAAACGGTACGGATTCCATCATCTCCTGCGGGACGACGGGGGAATCGGCTGTACTCAGCGACAAGGAGCACTGCGACGTCATTTCCTATACGGTTGAGCGCGTAAACAAGCGCGTCCCGGTCGTCGCGGGAACCGGCAGCAACGATACAAAATACGCAATCGAGCTTTCCAAGGAGGCGCAGCGCCTCGGCGCGGACGCGATTTTATCGGTTACGCCTTACTACAACAAAACCTCTCAGCAGGGGCTTGTGCGCCACTTCAATATGATTGCGGACAGCGTGAACATCCCAATTATCCTATATAATGTACCAAGCAGGACGGGCTGCTGCATCAAGCCGGAAACATATGTACCGCTTTCCAAGCATGAAAACATCGTGGCGACCAAGGAGGCAAGCGAAAACATTTCCGCCATTGCGAAAATTTTTGCGTTGTGCGGAGAAGATTTCGGCGTTTACTCCGGCGCGGACGACCAGACGGTTCCAATCATGTCCTTAGGCGGCATCGGCGTTATTTCGGTCCTTGCAAACCTCATGCCGAAGGAAATGCACACCATTACAAAGCTTATGCTTGACGGCAAGTGCAAAGAGGCGGCAAAGCTGCATATCAAATATCTGGAATTGATGAACGTCATGTTCTGCGACGTCAACCCAATCCCGATTAAAGCCGCGATGAACCTCATCGGCTTCGACTGCGGCGAATGCAGGATGCCGCTCGTTGAAATGAACGACGCAAACTTTGAGAAGCTCAAAGCCTGCATGGAGAAATACGGGCTGATTTAACGTGGCTTCGGAGGAATGATAAATGACAAGGATTATTTTAAGCGGCTGCAACGGCAAGATGGGGCAGGCAATCGTCAAGGCCGTAGCCGACAGGGATGACGCGGTCATCAGCGCGGGCGTGGATATTTTTACGGACTGCGGTTATGACTTTCCCGTATTCAACGATTTTGAGAAAATTGATACGGAAGCGGACGTCATTATAGATTTTTCCAATCCCGTCGTGCTCGACGGGCTGCTTTCCTACGCGCGGGAGAAAAAGCTCCCCGCCGTCATCTGTACGACCGGCTATTCCACAGCGCAGGTACAGCAAATTAAGGAAGCGGCGAAGGAGATTGCCGTATTCCATTCCGGCAATATGTCGCTCGGTATCAACCTGATTATCGAGCTATCTAAAAAAGCGGCGTCTGTTTTCGGCAGCGCGTTCGATATTGAGATTGTGGAAAAGCACCATAACCAGAAAATCGACGCGCCAAGCGGCACTGCATTGATGATTGCGGACGGCATTTCAGAAATTATGGATAAAGAGCCGCAGTACGTTTACGACAGGCACGCCTACCGCAAAAAGCGTGAGAAAAACGAAATCGGCATCCACTCCGTGCGCGGCGGCACAATCGTCGGCGAGCACGAGGTCATTTTTGCCGGCCACGACGAGGTGCTGTCCATCAAGCATGAGGCGCATTCCAAAGAGGTGTTCGCCGTCGGCTCCATCAACGCGGCGGTGTTCTTAAACGGCAGGAAAGCAGGACTTTACAATATGTCGGACCTGCTCGCGTCGAAATAAATTCGGAAAGGGCTGACCTTTTATGACCCCGCAGATTACAGTGGAAGAGGAAATCACGCTGGTTTCCTTACACAATATCCCGGCGGAAATGGCTGTCATTGCGGAGATTTTTGAAAAAATCGCTTCAATGGACATCGACGTCGATATTATTTCGCTGTCGCCCGTCCAGGGCGCGCAGACGAGCCTTTCCTTTACCATCAAGGACGAGTCGCTCATCAGGCTGCTCGAATATACAAAAAGCCTGGAGGGCGGTAAAGCCAAGGCGATTGTAAGCGGCGGCAACTATATCATATCTGTGCTAGACGAGGGCATGGCGCAGAAGCCGGGCGTTGCGGCGAAGCTGTTCCGGGCGGTTTCGGCGGTTAACCCGGATATTCGTATCATCTCGACGTCTGAGGTACAGATTTCACTTCTCGTAACGAACGCGGACTTTGAAAAAACGCTTCATGCGGTCGAGCAGTGCGTAAAGGCATTATAAACTCAATAGAATCGTTGGGGCGGGAGTCTGCTCCGGCCCGCGCGTTTTACTTGTGCCGGCCGGCAGGACCCGCCTTTTTATTCCTGTAAACGAAGGAAGGTAAGAAGAAACAGTGGCAAAAAAAGAAAAAGAACAGCAAAAACCGCCTGTAAAGGAACGGTATACCATGCCGTACAACAACCGGGAGCTAAGCTGGATGGACTTTAACCTCCGTGTGCTGGAAGAGGCGACGGAAAAGGAAAACCCCGTGATGGAGCGCTTAAAGTTTTTGTCTATCACCGCATCAAACCTGGACGAATTTTTTATGGTGCGCGTCGCGGGTATTATGGAGCAAATCCACCAGGGCTATACGTACCCCGACCCGGCGGGACTTACGCCCTTAGAGCAGATGGACAGGCTGTCCGCTAAAATACACGACTTTTCAAAGAAGCAGTATAACTGCCTCAACCGCTCCATACTGCCGGCGCTTAAAAAGCACGGGCTTCAAATTCTGACGGTAAGCGCCTTGAGCGACAAGCAGAAAAAATTCATCGGCGACTACTTTGAACGGCTCGTTTTCCCGGTGCTGACGCCGATGGCGGTAGACACGAGCAGGCCGTTCCCGCTGCTTGCAAACCGCAGCCTTAATATCGCCGTGCGCCTGACCGACGAGGAAGGGGAGTCTGTGTTCGCGGTGCTTCAGGTGCCGTCTATCCTGCCGCGTTTTCTGGAGCTTCCCGCAAATGAGGGCAGGGCGTTTATCCTGCTTGAAAGCATTATTATGGATAAGCTGCCGGAGCTGTTTGAGCTTTATAATATCGAGGCGTTCTGCACGTTCCGCATAACGAGGGACTCCGACCTCGACATCGACGAGGAAACGGACGACCTGATGGAGGAAATCCAGAAATCGATTAAAAAACGCAAGCGTGGCAAGCCCGTGCGGCTGGAGCTATATAAAAAATGCGACGAGGAGCTCAAATGCTTTTTAGTCGATATGCTCGACGTAGGAGAGCAGGAAATATACGAGCAGCCCGGTCCGCTCGATTTGACGTTCCTTTCTAAATTTGCGTCGGCCTGCGGCACGCCGGACCTGTTTTTTGAGCCGATTGTGCCGGTAAGCCCGCCCGCTGATTTCTACGGCTACGACAATATATTCGACGCCATCCGGGAAAGGGACAGGCTGGTACACCACCCGTACGAAAGCTTTGACGCGGTGCTTCGCTTTGTAAAAACCGCGGCTGAGGATGAAAACGTGCTGGCAATCAAGCAGACCTTATACCGCGTAAGCGGCAATTCGCCGATTATCGCGGCGCTTATCAAAGCGGCGGAAAACGGCAAGCAGGTAACGGTGCTCGTGGAGCTCAAGGCGCGCTTTGACGAGGAAAACAACATCCACTGGGCAAAAAAGCTCGAAAAAGCAGGCTGCCATGTTATTTACGGGCTGACGGGGCTTAAAACGCACTGTAAAATCTGCCTGGTCGTGCGCCGCGAGCACGACGCCATCCGCCGGTACCTGCATATGGGCACGGGCAACTACAACGACATCACGGCAAAATTTTATACGGACATCGGCATGTTCACCTGCAAGGAGGAATACGGCACGGACGCTTCCTCTTTGTTCAATGTTTTGACAGGATATTCCATCCCGCCGGAGTATAATAAATTTATCGTCGCGCCCACAGGTATGCGCATATTCTTTGAAAATATGATAAAAAAAGAGACGGAAAACGCAAAACAGGGGCTTGCGTCCGGCATTACGGTCAAGGTCAATTCCCTTGTGGACCCTTCTATCATAGACCTTTTGTACAAAGCGTCGCAGGCGGGCGTGAAAATAAAGCTGATTGTGCGCGGCATTTGCTGCTTGATTCCGGGGCTAAAGGGTATCAGCGAAAACATTACGGTGCGCAGCATCGTCGGGCAGCTTTTGGAGCACAGCCGTATCTTTAAATTTGAGAACGCGGGCGACCCCGTTGTTTACATGGGCAGCGCCGACTGGATGCAGCGCAACCTCGACAAGCGTGTGGAACTTGTGTTTCCGGTGGAGGATGAGGCGCTCAAGAAACGCAGCCTCGCAATCCTCGACTTGCACCTGTCAGACACGGTAAACGCGCGCATCCAGCTTTCTGATACAACGTATCTGAATATCGACAAACGCGGCAAGCGCGTGGTGAACTCCCAGACGGAATTTTCCGAGCTTGCGAAGAAGGAGCTGCGCAAGAACAAGAAAATCAAAGAAAGCAAAACGGTCGGCACGCCGATTCTGCCGGCCCATATCCATACAGGGGATAAAAAATAAAAGGACAGGGAAGTGTGACAATGTACAGGGTAGGGATTTTAACGAGCGGCGGCGACTGCCAGGGCTTAAACGCGTCCATCCGCGGCGTCGCAAAGGCATTATACGGCCATTTCGGGAACGAGGGGCTTGAAATTTACGGCATCATCGACGGATACCGCGGCCTGATTTACGGCGAATACCGCCTGATGAAGCAGGAGGATTTCTCCGGCATCCTCACGCGCGGCGGCACCATTCTCGGCACCTCCAGGCAGCCGTTCAAGCTTATGCGCGTGGTGGATGAAAACAGCGTCGACAAGGTCAAGGCGATGAAGGAGCATTACAATGAATTAAAGCTCGACTGCCTTGTCATTTTAGGCGGAAACGGTACGCAGAAAACGGCGAACCTTCTCTGCGAGGAGGGCCTAAACGTCGTATCCCTGCCGAAAACCATCGACAACGACCTGTGGGGCACCGACATGACCTTCGGCTTCCAGAGCGCGGTTGACATCGCAACGAACGTCATCGATTGTATCCATACGACCGCCACCTCCCACGGCAGGGTGTTCATCGTAGAGGTTATGGGGCACAAGGTCGGCTGGCTGACGCTTTACGCGGGTATCGCGGGCGGCGCGGACATTATTTTGATACCGGAAATTCCATACGATATCGATTCCGTGATTGAAACGGTCAAAACGCGCACGAAAAACGGCAAAAACTTTTCTATTTTGGCGGTGGCGGAGGGCGCCGTTTCCAAGGAGCTTGCGGCTATGCCGAAAAAGAAGAAGAAGGCCGTGCTTTCCGAGCTGAAGTACCCTTCGATTTCCTATCAGATTGCGCAGGAAATCGAGCAGGCGACAGGACAGGAGACGCGCGTCACCGTTCCCGGCCATTTCCAGCGCGGCGGCAGCCCGTGCCCGTACGACAGGGTGCTCTCCACACGCTTCGGCGCGGCGGCGGCGCAGCTGATTATTAATAAACAGTACGGTAATATGGTCGCCCTTGTAAATAACGAGGTCGTCCCCGTACCGCTTTCCGAGGTCGCGGGAAAGCTCAAGAGCGTGCCGGTTGACTGCGAGGTCATAAAAACCGCAAAGCAAATCGGCATTTCTTTTGGAGAATAAGTACCGGGCGATGCGCACGCGCATACGTTTTTGGCAGATATTATAGGAGTAAAGCTTTGGTTATTTTAATCGGGGGAGAAACCCACACGGGCAAAACGCTGTTGGCGCAGAAGCTGCTGGAGCAATACCATTTTCCGTATACCAGCCTCGACCATATTAAAATGGGGCTTATACGCGGTTATAAAGACTGTGGGTTTACAGCCGGCGGCAGCAACGAAGCAATTACAGAAAAGCTATGGGGCGTTGTCAGGGGAATCATAGATACCTGCCTTGAAAACAAGCAGGACATTATCCTTGAGGGCTGCTATCTTCCGCCGGAAGAGGTAAAAAAACTGCTTTGTAAGGAGATTGCCTGTATCTATCTTATTTTTTCACAGGACTATATACACAGGTGCTTTGATAAAATTATCGCGTATGAAAACATAATAGAAAATCGGCTTTTCCCGGCTGATATTGATAAGCAAGCCATCCTTACGGCAAACGGCAGGCTCAAGAAAAGCTGCGAAGGCTTAGGCGTTCCTTTTGTGGAAATCAAGTTGGATTATGAAAAAGACATATGCGCCGCGTATGAAATAATGAATCAAAGCGTTCAAAAAAGCCGTAAATAAGCGGCATATGCCGCCGGGCAGAAATAAAACCACTGAAACGAGAAAGGGGAATTTCAAATGGAAGAATATGCGTCGAACGCCCCGAATGTGGGCGCTATGAATAAGCCGGTCGATGTGGAGGTGGTTCAGCAGGAAAGAAAGCGCTGGCTTCTCTTCGGGCTGCCGTTTACCTTTACGAAGTACACGCTTACCAACCGGAAGATTTTGATTAATTCCGGCTTCTTTACGAGCCGCGAGGATGAAATCCTCCTATACCGCGTGCTCGATATGACCCTTTCGCGTACCCTCTTACAAAAGCTGTTCGGCCTTGGTACAGTCACGGTAGAGGCGCAGGACAAGTTCCAGCCGACGCTTGTTGTAAAAAATATCCGCAACTCCCAGCAGTTCAAGGACAATCTTTCCTATCTTGTAGAGGAGGAAAAGCTGCGCCTTCGCATGCGCAGGGGAGAAATCATAAACGACGGCTTCGGCCACGAGGACGGCGAAACGCCCGACAGCACCGGAGACGACAATTTCGGCGACGGCTACGACGGAAGGTTTTAATAAATAATTTAGAAAACGCCTGTTTTTCAACAAAATCAGGCGTGCGCAAGCCTGTACACATAACATCTCGTATCTGCATATCATGGTAGTAAAAAGAAAACGAGGTGATATATGTGGGCAAGCAGTTAATTATGCTGACTTCCATCACATATGCAATGAAAGGCAGGGCAATCCTTTTAAATGAGGGGATTTCTGCCGATATAGAACGTACCCCGAAACGCAGCGGGGAATACAGCTGCGGCTACAGCCTTTATGTGCCGCATAAAACAGACGAGGCGGAACAGATTTTGAAGGACAACGGTATTATGGTCCTCGGCCGTACGGACAGGGAGGCCATGCCGTGATTTATCTGGATAACGCCGCCACCACCTTCCCGAAGCCGCCGCAGGTTTCTAGGGCGGTGGACGAGGCATTAAGAGTATATGGCGCAAATCCCGGGCGCAGCGGCCACAAACAATCGATGAGAGCTTCCAAAGAAATTTATGATTGCAGGGTAAAGGCCGCCGCGCTTTTTCACGCGCAAAAAGAGGAGCATGTGGTGTTTACGCTCAATTGCACCCATTCGCTCAATATCGTGTTCAAAGGTCTGCTGAAAAGCGGCGACCACGTCGTTGTAAGCGACATGGAGCACAACTCCGTCATGCGCCCGCTCCACGAGCTTGAAAAACAGGGAGTAACCTTCTCACAGGCTAAGGTTTTTCCCTGCGACAACGACAAAACGGTCGATTCCTTCCGCAACGCTATCGGCAAGGATACGAAGCTCGTCGTATGCACGCATGCCTCGAATGTTTGGGGTGTGCGCCTGCCGATTGGGCGCATCGGCGCGCTGTGCCACGAGTACGGCATTCAGTTTATGGTAGACGCGGCGCAGACCGCCGGAACCTTACCGCTCAACGTACAGGATATGTATATCGATTACCTCTGTATGGCGGGCCATAAGGGGCTATATGGCCCCATGGGGACGGGAATTCTAATAACAGCCTGCGCGGAAAGGCTTTCCACCCTCACAGAAGGCGGAACAGGCAGCAGCTCGATTTCATTTGAGCAGCCGTCTGAGATGCCGGACAAATTTGAAAGCGGTACCCCGAACCTTCCCGGCATTGCCGGGCTGAAGGCGGGTATTTCTTTTGTGACAAACGTAAAGCTGGAAAATATCGCCCGGCACGAGATGGAGCTTGTGCGGCGTTTATACGATAGATTCAGTAATACGCCCGGCGTCCTCCTCTATACGGAAAAGCCGAGCCTGGATTACTTTTCCCCTGTGCTTTCCTTTAACGTAAAGGGCTACGACAGCGAGACAGTGGCCGATTTTCTCAACCGCAATTACGACATTGCCCTGCGTGCGGGGCTGCACTGCGCGCCTTCGGCACACACCGCAATGGACACGCTCGAAACGGGCGCGGTAAGGGTAAGCCCTTCTTACTTTACAAACGCGGCGCAAATCGACCGGCTGGCCTTTGGCGTAGCACACATGAGAAAAAGCGGTATCTGACAAAAAAGTGTTTGCAACAGGATTGTTTTGTGATAAAATAATAAAATGAACAGGCAGTGGGTTCTAAAGTAAACGGAAGGAAGAAAATCATGGATTATATTATCTCGTTTTTCAGCTCTTTTCTTTCCATTATCAAGACCTTTCAATTCAAAGATTTTGTGGATATTCTCTGCATTACTTTTGTAATATACGGTATATTTAAATTGGTAAAGGAAACGAGGGCGGAGCAGCTCCTGAAGGGCGTTGTAATTCTGCTCGTTGTTTATTTTGCGGCGTTTGTATTCCAGCTGACGATGTTTACCGCGCTGCTTAAAAATTTCTTCGAGTTCGGCGTTCTCATTTTATTTATCGTGTTCCAGCCGGAAATCAGAAAGGCGCTCGAACAAATCGGGCGAAGTAAATTCTCTAAAAATTTCAAAAAATTCGGCCTGCAGTCCAAGCAGGACGATGAGCTGATTGCACTGCAGCGGAAAGTCATCAGCGACGTCTGCGACGCCGCGATTTTGTTCCAGCGCAGTAAAACGGGCGCGTTGATTGTCTTTGAACGCTCGACAAAGCTCGGCGATATTATCGATACCGGCACTATTGTTGATGCTTCGCCCTCGGTTTCTGTCTTTGGCAACCTGTTTTTCAATAAAGCGCCGCTGCATGACGGCGCCGTCGTCATCCGCGACGGCAGAGTATATGCGGCGGGCTGTATTTTGCCGCTTACCAAGAATGAGGAAGTCGATATAAACCTCGGCACACGCCACCGCGCGGCGCTCGGCATCAGCGAGGTATCAGACGCCGTCGTCGTCGTCGTTTCGGAGGAAACCGGAAACATCTCAATCGCCTACCGCGGCAGGCTTACGAGGGACTATACCCGTGAGGCGCTCATGGAACGCCTGGAGGAGCTTATTCTTCCGGCAGACAAAACGGACATTGTGGAGCTGATTCCCATTTTCTCGTCCAAGAGAAAGGAGAAGAAGCATGAGCAAAAATAAAAAGACGAACAACGCAAGAAGCGCGGCCGATAAGAAGAAAAAAACAGGTAAACCAAAAATTACGCTCGATAAGCTCTTTAAGAACAATAAATTTCTTCTGGCCTTCTCCTTTTTGATGGCATGTATCCTGTGGCTCTTTTTCTCGCAGAATTCCGGCGTGGACACGACAGCTTCGATTTCTGATATTCCAATTTCCATCCAGCTGAGCGACCAGGCCAAGGAAGACGGGCTTGTCATCTTTACAGGAGCCGATACAAAGGCTACCGTCCAGATTTCCGGCAACAGGCTGACGCTCGGCACCGTGACGAAGGAGGACATCCAGGTCGTGGCGGAGCAGGCCGCCGGTACGATTTTGACGCCGAACACCTACAGCCTGGAGCTGACGGCGAAGAACAACAGCGTAAAAACCTTTAAAATTGAATCGGTTTCCCCGCAGTTTGCAAGCGTTTACGTCGACCGGTACAGCCAGAAGACGCTCGACATACAGGATAAAATCGAATATAAGGTAGACCCGACCTATTATGCCGCTTCTCCCATTCTTTCCGCGGATAAAATTACGGTTTCCGGGCCGCAGTCAGAGGTGCTGAAGGTCGCTTCCGCAGAGGTTGTCGGTACGGTCGACGGCGTTCTGACCTCCACCTATAAAAACGATTATAAGGTTATACTGTACGACGCGGCCGGCGGTGAAATTAAAAACGAGCTGATTACGACCAGCGCGGATTCCGTGACGGTCACAATTTCTGTCCTGTCGATGAGCAGGCTGCCGCTGGAGGCGACGTTTACAAATGTGCCTGCCGGCTTCAATACGGATAATTTTGCGAAAATGGTTCCGGAAGAAATTGAGATTGCCGGGCCTGAGGATACCATTGCCAAGCTGGGGTCGGTTGAGCTGGAGCCAATCGATTTTACCGAGATTTCGCCCGCGAATACCACATTTACGCGAGAGGTAGCCCTGCCGAACGGCTGTAAAAACATCAGCAATATTACGCAGGTAGTCGTGACGCTCGATTTATCGGGCTATTCTACAACGAGGCAAACGGTAAACAAATTCAGTTTTAAAAACCTGCCGGGCGGCTATACGGCTACGCCTACCACCTCAGCAATCGACGTAACAATCGTTGGCCCTGATAATGCAATTGAGGACCTTGCCTCTTCCGACCTGTCTGCTGTAATCGACCTGAAAAGCTTGGGGCAGGATTTTGTCGGTTCTACCGAGGTGCCAGTCACCATAGAGGTAACAGGCGCAAAAAATTGCTGGGCGTACAGCCGGGTAAGGTATACCGCAAATATTACTGTCAGCAAGAACGAATAAATTTATTAAGCCCCACGCAAGCTTTGCGCGGGGCTTTTTGCGCGGATATGCGGCTTTTCCCAAGAGAGGGACGGGCCGCTGTAAATTTGCCCCGTTTCACACTTGTTTGACTATATCTTATGTGATATAATTTACGCAGTAAATCTGAATTTTGGAGGGATGGCCCCAATGCTTACAGATATTGAAATTGCCCAGCAGTGTAAACTTCAGCCCATCGCGCAGATAGCGCGCCAGCTTGGCATTCTTGAGGAAGAAACCGAGCCGTACGGCAGGTATAAGGCAAAGCTCAACGACCGTTTGTTTGAGCGGCTGAAGGACAAAGAGGACGGCAAGCTCATATTGGTCACGGCAATCAACCCCACGCCGGCGGGCGAGGGCAAGACGACTACGACAGCGGGGCTGGGGCAGGCGATGGCGAAAATCGGCAAGAACGCGATTATCGCGCTGCGCGAGCCTTCTTTAGGGCCGGTATTCGGCGTAAAGGGCGGCGCCGCGGGCGGCGGCTATGCGCAGGTGCTCCCGATGGAGGACATTAACCTCCACTTTACGGGCGACATGCATGCTATCACCAGCGCGAACAACCTCCTGTGCGCCATGCTCGATAACCACCTGCAGCAGGGGAACAGTTTAAAAATAGACCAGCGCAGGATTTTAATCAAGCGCTGCCTCGATATGAACGACCGGGCGCTGCGTAATATTATCGTTGGCCTTGGCGGGAAGATAAACGGCGTCCCGCGTGAGGATGGCTTTATTATCACGGTAGCAAGCGAGGTTATGGCAATCCTGTGCCTTGCGAACGATATAGAAGACTTAAAAAAGAGGCTCGGCGATATTCTGGTCGCCTACACGGTAGAAGGAAACCCGGTTTTTGCGCGCGATTTGAACGCGCAGGGCGCGATGGCTGCGCTTTTAAAGGACGCGGTTATGCCTAACCTCGTTCAGACGCTGGAAGGGACGCCCGCCATCATGCACGGCGGCCCGTTTGCGAATATCGCGCACGGCTGCAACTCTGTGCGTGCAACCAGGCTTGCGCTCAAGCTTGCCGATTACTGTATTACAGAGGCGGGCTTCGGCTCTGACCTCGGCGCGGAAAAATTTCTCGACATCAAATGCCGGTATGCGGGGCTTAAACCGAGCGCCATCGTCGTGGTCGCTACCTGCCGCGCGCTCAAATATAACGGCGGCGTGCCAAAGACGGAGCTTAAAAATGAAAATATCGAGGCGCTGGAAAAAGGGATTGTAAACCTTGGCGTTCATATTGATAATATGCGCTCCTACGGCGTGCCGGTCGTCGTCGCAATCAACCGGTTCGATACGGACACAGACGCGGAGCTTTCCTTAATTGAGCGGTATTGTAAGGAAAAGGGCGCGGATTTTGCCTTATCAGAGGTGTTTGCAAAAGGCGGAGAGGGCGGCATGGAGCTTGCGCAAAAGGTATGTGAGGCGGCTGAGAAGCCCTCTGCCTTCAAGCCCTGCTATCCGCTCGATATTCCGTTAAAAGAGAAAATAAACGCGGTCGCCACAAAGATTTATGGGGCGCGCGGCGTTACCTATACGGCGCAGGCGGAAAAGGCAATCAAAGAGGCACAAGCGCTCGGCGCGGATAAGCTGCCCGTCTGCATAGCGAAAACACAGTATTCCTTGTCCGACGACCCGTCGCGGCTCGGCAGGCCGGAGGATTTTGATATTACGGTCAGAGATGTGCGCCTTTCAAACGGCGCGGGCTTTGCCGTCGTCTTTACGGGCGACATTATGACGATGCCCGGCCTTCCGAAAGCGCCCGCCGCGCAGAAAATCGACGTAAATGAAAACGGCGTAATTTCCGGCCTGTTTTGATTGGCATAAATTTTAAGGTTCAGGGATTGAAGTCTTGATGATAACAATAAATAGCGCAAGTGAGCGCGAAACAGAGGCGCTCGGTGAAAAGCTTGCCGGGTTGCTTACGGGCACAGAGGTCTTTGCCCTGTTCGGCGGCCTCGGGATGGGAAAGACAGCCTTTACGAGAGGGCTTGCAAAGGGACTGGGCATAGGGGACGGCGTTTCCAGCCCGACCTTTGCGATTGTAAACGAATATAACGGCAAATTCCCCGTTTATCATTTCGATATGTACCGGATTACCGGCTGGGACGATTTGTATTCCACAGGCTTTTTTGATTATCTCGGCAACGGCGTGCTCGTCATCGAGTGGAGCGAGAACATAGAAAACGCGCTGCCAGAGGATGCTGTGCGCATCTATATTGAAAAAGGCCCGGATGAGAACAGCCGCATATTCCGGATTGAGGGGGACATACGCCTATGAAGCTTTTAGCAATCGATTCCACGGCGGGCCCCGCGTCCGCCGCAATATATGAGGACGGCAAAATCCTCGGTGAGTTTTTTATCAACACGAAGCTGACACACAGCGTCACGCTCATGACGATGTGCGAAGCGCTGCTAAAAAACACGATGACCGAAATGAAAGAAATCGACGCGTTCGCCGTTTCCGCAGGTCCCGGCTCGTTTACGGGCGTGCGTATCGGCGTTGCGGCAATCAAGGGGATGGCGCAGGCGCTTAATAAACCGTGCGTCTCCGTTTCCGCATTGGAGGCAATGGCGCAGAACCTCATAGGAACCGACTGCGTCATATGCGCCGTCATGGACGCGCGGTGCAGACAGTTTTATAACGCGCTGTTTGAAAGCAAGAACGGGCAAATCACTCGCCTGACGGCAGACAGGGCGCTTTCCTCAGAGGAACTCGCGCAGGAGCTTGAACAATTTTCAGGGCGCGTTATCCTCACGGGGGACGGAAGCGACGTTGCTTTCAGCCTGATGTCAGACCGGCTGACGCGGCTGGAGGCGGCGCAGGAGCAGCTGAAATACCAGCGTGCGTCCGGCGTTTGCTTTGTGGCCGCGCATAAATATGAGCAGGGGCAGACGCTTACTGCGGCGGAGCTTCAGCCGGTCTATCTGCGCTTGCCGCAGGCCCAGCGGGAGCTGTTAAAGAAACAAAAAATGGAGGGTTCAGGGAAATGATAGCAATCGGAGCGGACCACGGCGGCTTTCAAATCAAGGAAGCCGTAAAGAAGTATTTGGATGAAAATAGCATACCTTATCAGGACTTCGGTTCATATGACGGACAGGCTGTCGATTATCCTGAAATCGCCGTTGCGGTTTCGCGCGCGGTGACAAGCGGCGCGGCGGAAAAGGGCATCCTGTGCTGTGGAACAGGCATCGGCATTTCGATAGCTGCAAATAAAATCAAGGGCGTGCGCGCGGCTGTCGTTTCAGACGAATTCAGCGCTGAAATGGCCCGCCGCCATAACGATGCGAATATCCTCTGTATGGGCGGCAGGATTATAAACGGGGAACAGGCCGTGAAGCTCACCGGTATCTTCCTGAACACACCGTTTGATGGGGGCCGCCATGAACGAAGAGTTTGCATGATAACGAAAATTGAGCAGGAAGACGATTGATAAAACCAGAAATTGCTTTGGAGGCTGTCATGGAATTTTTTAAATGTACAATGGACGCTTTTTCGGTTATCGGCAAAGAGGGTTCGACGCAAGCCGGCGACGGCGTTGTCCAGCGGCTTTGGCAGGACGCGGACAGTCATTTTGACGAGATTGCGCCTTTTGCAAAACGTACGGATGAGGGCCTTGCCGGTTTATGGGGCTTGATGACCGGCCCCAAACGGGAATTTGAGCCGTGGGAGGATAACTTTACAAAAGGCTTTTATCTGGCCGGAGTCGAGGTGGAAGACAGTGCGCAAGCGCCGCGGGGCTGGACAAAATGGACGGTTCCGGCGTTTGAATATATTTACTGCAAGGTTGGCGCCGACTACCGGCAGGCGTTTTCCGGCGGGCTTGCCCACCTCAAGGAAAATGGCTTTGAACTTGCGGGCGCGGTGCAGGATTATACCTGCCCGCAGGAGCAGCAGGCCTATTTGTTCTTCCCGGTCAAACGGCTGTAAGGGGAGCCGGGGATATTTTAGGACGAACGATATATAAACAGGAAATTTGCGGTACCGCTATGGGTACTGCTCAAAATAAGTGAGGGTTTCAGAATGGAAAAACAGGTAACCGTATTCAACCATCCGCTCATCCAGCATAAGCTGACGTTTATGCGCGACAAGAACACAGGCAGTAAGCTTTTTCGCGAGCTGGTCGGCGAGGTGGCCATGCTCATGTGCTATGAGGCGACACGCGACCTCGATTTGAAGGAAATTGAAATCGAGACGCCCGTTGCGCCCTGCAAGGCGAATATCATCGCCGGCAGGAAGCTTGCGTTTGTACCAATTTTACGCGCGGGCTGCGGCATGCTCGACGCCATGCTGCAGATGGTGCCCGCCGCGAAGGTCGGACATATCGGCCTTTACCGCGACCCGCAGACACACCAGCCTGTAGAGTATTACAACAAGCTTCCCGCGGACATCCACGAAAGGGACGTGTTCGTGCTCGACCCGATGCTCGCAACGGGCGGTTCGGCGGTGGACGCGATTTCGATTATCAAGAAAAGCAATCCAAAGAGCATTAAGTTTTTGTGTATCATCGCGGCGCCCGAGGGAATCGAGGCGCTCACGGCGGCGCACCCGGACGTTCAGGTGTTTTGCGCCGCACAGGACGACCATCTCAACGAGCACGCTTACATTGTTCCTGGCTTGGGAGACGCGGGCGACAGGATATTTGGCACGAAATAAAAGCGCTTAACGACGCGCCTTAACGAGAAAGAGGAGCTGCTAGCCAATGGATAGGGAAGAGCTTAAATCCATGCTCAGGGAGAAACGAGAGCTCTCGTTTTATACCGCACTGATTCAAAAAGACCTATGTGTTCTACCGTTGCTGTTCGATTTGCTCGAGCGGGAGAAAAGTGCTGTAAAATATCTTTGTGAAAAGATTGTAAGGCAGCTGAGCGAGCAATCGCCTGAGATGTTGTACCCTTATTTCGACCGCGTGGCGGCGCTGCTTGAAAGCCCGAACAATTTTATCAAATGGGGGGTTATCCTGTCTGTTGCAAACATGCTTTCTGTTGACTGCGCGGAAAAATGGAAGAGCGTTGAGGATAACTACCTTTCCTTTTACAGCGCAAAGGAAATACCGGCGTTTGGCAACGCGGTAAAAAGCCTGCCGAAGCTTCTGGGCGTTTATCCTGAGCTGGAAAAGAAAATCGTACCGGTATTGCTCGGCATTGATGGGCATGTTTTTTACCACAAAGGCGAACCGTCACAGGATTGCCTGAATGTCGCCAAGGAGCATATAATCGATTGTTTCTTTCAGATTTATGAAAAATCAGCATATCGAGGAGAAATGCTGCGGTTTGCAGAGGATAACCTGCAAAATCCGCGCGCGGGAGTAAGAAGCCGGGCAAAGCGTTTTTTGAAGGAATATAGAGCTTAAAACACGTAACAAACAAGAATAAGGGTGCAGGATTTAATCCTGCACCCTGAATTTTTGTAACCTAAAACCCCCGGCTGTGCCGGGGGTTCAAAAAAGCTTAAGCGATGAATAGGAAATAAAAACTCCTTTTGGTAAGATAAGAGTGCGGCCTGACAACTGCACAAAAAACCAAAAGGAGGACATTCAAGAAATGAATGACAACAATAGTCTAGCACATACAAGATGGAACTGTAAATATCATATTGTATTTGCGCCGAAATATCGGAGGAAAATATTCTATGGGGAACATAAAGTGGAAATAGGAAAAATATTGAGGGAACTATGTGATTGGAAAGGAATAAAAATATTAGAAGCAGAAGTATGCCCAGACCATATCCATATGCTGGTGGAGATACCACCGAAAGAAAGCGTATCAGGGTTTATGGGATTCCTTAAAGGAAAAAGCAGCATTTTAATACACGAGAGACATGGAAACCTAAAATATAAATATGGGAATCGGAGCTTCTGGTGCAGAGGATATTATGTAGACACGGTAGGAAAAAATACAAAAAGGATTGCAGAGTACATACAGAATCAACTTAAGGAAGATGAACAGCGTGACCAACTGACGTTGAAGGAGTATACAAACCCGTTTACGGGTTGCAAGTAGTAATCCTTTCGCAGGTGTCAGGCCGCAAAAAGCGCCTGCAGGCGCTGCTAGTATCAGAGCCTTTCAGGCGTTTCTGCAAAGCCACCGGCTTTGCCGGTGGATATTTACTTCTGCTAAATCAGCATTCTTCCATCACAATATTTACAGATAAGCATGTCGCCCTGTTCATAAAACGCGTTTGGAAGATACGCCTCTGTTGAGGTAATGCATTTGGAGTTCTGGCAGCGTTGTATATGCGTATGAGTAAGCGGCTCGTCGTCTTTAAGCGGCTTTTCGAGCATCAGCATAATCAGCGCCATACGCGCGTACATGCCGTAAACAGCCTGCTTAAAGTAGATGGCGCGGCTGTCGTCGTCGACCTCGTATGTAATTTCATCAACGCGCGGAAGCGGATGGAGGATTTTTAAATCCTTTTTGCCGAGGCTCAGCTTTTTCGTATCGAGCACGAAGATACCTTCCTGCTTTTTATATTCCTCTTCACTTGCAAAGCGTTCGCGCTGGATGCGCGTCATATAAAGTACGTCGAGCATCGGCATGGCGTCGCGCAGGTTGTTGATTTCCTCATATTTACAGCCCGCCGCGTGCAGCGCGTCCTTGATGTAATTCGGTATGCCAAGCTCGTCCGTCGAGATTAAAATAAACCGGTTGTCCGGGAAATGGGACATCGTTTTAATTAGTGAATGCACAGTGCGCCCATTCTTCAGGTCGCCACACAGCCCGATACATAGGTGGTCCAGGCGGCCCTTTTCGTTGTACAGGGTCACTAGGTCGGTGAGCGTTTGTGTCGGATGAAAATGTCCGCCGTCGCCGCCGTTTATCAGCGGGACGCTGGAAAAGAGGGAGGCGGCCTTTGCGCTGCCTTCAAGAGGATGGCGCATGGCGATGATATCGGCATAGCCGCTGATGATTTTAATCGTATCCTTTAAGCTTTCGCCCTTTGCGACAGAGGAGTTCATGGGGTTGTCAAATCCAATCGTCCGGCCGCCCAGCCGCAGCATGGCGGTTTGAAACGACATCTGCGTCCGTGTAGAGGGCTCGTAAAAAAGCGTTGCCATAATTTTGCCCTTGCACGCTTCACAGTAATCCCCGGGCTTGTCCTTGATTTTCCCCGCCAGCGTAATAATTTCCTTCAGGTCGCAGAAGGGAAGGTCTTCCAAATCGATTAGATTTTTAATCAAACAAAACACCACCAAATCTATAGCTCACGCTAAGCTTATCCTGCTTATTATAGAGCCAGCCCTATATAAAGTCAAGGAAAACCAGGTGTGGGTTTTGTCTGCCAGATTGAAGGGTCAAATGTCCTCCCAGCCTATACGGAAGCATTCTCAGCGGCTGAGCCGCCGGCCCAAAAGCTTGCTCTATGCTATCGTTCGGGTGAAATAATATATTTGCCAAGCGCGCGCAGCTCCGGCCTGCTTAGAATTTCTTCCAGTTTTTCTAGCCCGCAGACTTCATAAACCATGCTTTGCACGTCAAGCCTGCCGGAATCGATTAATTCAAGCGCGCGTTTCTGTGTGTAGGGATTGATATAAGACGCCTTCAGTACCAGCTCCTTTTGGAAAAGTTCAAACGGCTTTACGCCAATTGTTTCATCCGGCTTTGTCAGGCCAAACATCATAACGACTGCCTTGTTTCCGGCAATATCAATGGCCTGCTCGATTGTGGAGGGCCGCCCGACGCACTCTATTACAGTATGTATCCAGTTCATTCCCTGTGCGGATAATACGGCTTTTGTATCCTCGTGAATGGGGTCGATGCATATATCCGCGCCCAGCCTCCTGCCAACCTCGCGCTTGCTTCCTACTGGCTCCAGTAGCGCTATCTTCGCGGCTCCGGCTAAGCGTGCCAGCTGTATCATCAGCAGCCCTATCATTCCGCCGCCGATTACAACGACCTGGTGGCCCGGCCGGATTTCGCATAAGTCGATTCCGTGCAGGCAGCAGGCGACAGGCTCTGCCATTGCGCCCTGTTCAAAGCTGGTGTTTTCTCCAAGCAGGTATATCTGGCGCTCATCTACAGCGCAATATTCAGCAAATGCGCCGTCTCTTTTCGTTCCATAGCCAATCAAGCTGCGGCAGTAATGCGGGATACCGCCGCGGCAGGCGTCGCAGGTTCCGCAATAGCAGTTGGGGTCTACGCAGACACGGTCGCCTGTTTTAAAATTCGTAATATGCTTTCCGGCTTCTACGATAATACCGGAAAATTCGTGTCCCAGGATTGCCGGCGGAGTTACCTCGACGGAGCCCTTGTCTCCCTCATAAATATGTACGTCTGTACCGCATACGCCGCACGCCTTCACCTGAACCAACACTTCATTTGGCTTGATTTTGGGCTTCTCACATTCTTCGATTCTCAAATCGTGCTTACCATAGAATACCGCGCCTCTCATACAAAAACCACCTTACCTTTAAAACTTATACGTTAGTATTACGTATAAGTTAAGTATAAGGCTGAGAATGCCTTGTGTAAAGGGATGGAATAGCCAAACTTTTCATATTTCCTTGTACAGATTCACAACTGCTTGTATCCGTTTGCTTTATCTCTAGATTGCGATTATAATATATGAAAAGATTGATATGCCGGGCGGTGAAGGTATGAACGATAGGGGAATGACGACAAAAGCGGTGAAACAAATCAATAAAAACAAGGTTTATGCGGAAATCTACCGTGGAAGGTCCGTATCGAAAATGCAGATTGTTCAAAAACTGCAGATGGGTTTATCTACCGTTGACCAGAATCTCAAAGTCCTTGAAGAAGAGGGGCTGATAGAGAAAGAAGGCTTCTTTGAATCGACCGGGGGGCGAAAGGCAAAGGCAATCCAAATATGCCGGACGGCAAGGCTTTCAATTGGAATCGGTATTCTGAAGGAGAAGCTTTACATCGTCGCAATCGACCTGTACGGTACCGTGCTTCAGTCAGCCGTTTTATCTATTCCGTTCCGCCACACAGATACATACTACGAAAGGCTGGGGAACGAAATTGCTTCCTTTATTTTCGCGCATGGGCTTGACTCCGATAGGATTCTAGGTGTATCGGTTGCGGTGCAGGGCAGTATTTCCCCTGACGGCCAGGCGGTAAGCTATGGGGCTATCATGCACAATGAACGGATGAGGCTATCGGATTTTCAAAAGTATATTCCTTACACATGCCGGTTGGAGCACGATTCCAAAGCGGCTGCGTTTTTAGAGCTATGGAGGCATCCTGATATTATAAGCGCGTCGATGTTTCTCTTAAACCACAATATGGGCGGCGCCGTTATAATCAATGGCTTGGTACACCAGGGGCTCCACATGCAAAGCGGGAACTTTGAGCATCTATGCATTGAGAAAAACGGGCCTCTTTGCTATTGCGGAAGCCATGGCTGTCTAGAAACCTACTGTTCAGTGAATGCTTTGGAAAAAGCGGCGGGCATGGCGCTTCCGTTATTTTTTGAAAAGGTAAGAAAAAAAGAGAAAGCCCACTTAAAAACTTGGCGCAATTATCTTAAATTTTTGGCCTTAGCTATGCGGAATGTCAGTGCTGTAATCGATGGGAAAATTATAATCAGCGGTTATTTGGCGCCGTTTTTGATAAAAGATGACGTCGCTTTTCTTTTACAATATATCAATGAGTCCAACGCTTTTCCGGTTTCCGAAGATCAGCTTCTATTGGGTACACAGGGGGAGTATACACAGGCAGTAGGGGCGGCGTTATATCAAGTTAACACGTTTTTAAAAGGCCTGGATGCTTCACCTTTTCCTTGCAGGGAGTAAAAATATTAAAAAAGGGTTCTGTAAATGTTTTCAAATACATCCCGTCAGAATTTTAAACTCGGTAAAACAACGCTGGATTAAGTCTTGATTTTTTATAGAGTTCACGTTATAATAGAAAAGTTCCATGGATGTAATAGCAGACAAAGATGGCTTAAAATTACAGTGATTTTGTTTTCCGCAAAGCCCCGGAACCGGCGCAAACCCAGTTGCAAAGCCGCTTTTTACAACTGAATAGCTTTGGTACATTCGTTTGTTCTCTCCTCCAGCTCTCTCCAAACCTTTGGGAATGGAAGCGGGCCGGAAAGAGTGCAATAGATGTGCCGGTGTGATGGAATTGGCAGACGTAGTGGACTCAAAATCCACCGGTGGCGACACCGTGCCGGTTCGAGTCCGGCCACCGGCACCACCAATTAAGCCCGAAAAACCTAGATACAGCAAGGTTTTCCGGGCTTTTTCTTTTTTACCCGTCTGCCTTTTTCTCTTTCGTTTTCTGTTCCCCGCCGGGCTGTTCTCTATATAATATTATTCTGAATCGACTACCCTTAAATCAATAGTTTAAAGCGCGCAGGAAATGGTTTCGGCCATTACTGCGCTTTTAATTTATATAAAATATCATCAAAAAAGGCTCCTGGTTAATTTTACACTGATAGAGATAAGATCGGTGTTTGCAATCAGTACTTTGATTCTATTGGTAAATTATTCCTATATATACCAAAACGTAATTTGTAAAGGCCCGTTATCAGCTTTTATCTAAAACGTTTTAATAAAAACTTCGGTGTTATGTCCAGAGAATAAAAATCAGAATTGGTATATTAGACAGTTTTTCTACTCGATTTTTAAAAAACCAGAGCTTTCTATTGTGCTAATTAACAAAAAATATAATTTAAATTAAAAAAATTATAAGCTTATTGACTAAAAATTTATCTTGTGCTATACTGAGCTCAGGAAAACAGTTAAAACCTTTTAATTAAATTTTGGAAGTGACGCTCCATGAAAGCAACCATAAAAGACGTAGCCCGAAAAAGCGGCTATTCTATTGCAACCGTTTCCCTAGTCATGAACAACAAAAATGTAAGTATCCCGCAGGAAACGCGCGACAAGATTTGGAAGGCCGCGGATGAACTAGAGTACCGGCCCAACCAACTGGCAGTGAGTATGATAACAAAAAAAACCAATGTGCTGGGCTTGATTATTCCTGATAACAGCAACCTTTTCTTTGCCGACCTCTCTAAGGCAATTGAGATAGCTGCAAAGCATGCCGGATATAACTTGATTTATGGGAATTCCAACAACAATTCCAAGCGGGATATTGAATACATGAAAATGTTTGTAGACCGGCGTGTAGACGGTATCATCTATGCGAAATCTACCACCTTAAACTGTGAGAACGATAGGGACTGTATTCGTTTTATCCAAAAGGCAACTACTCCGATTATAGCTGTAGACCGTGTAGTAGAGGATAGCAGCGTTCGTTCTATTGTACTCGACCACTTTCAGGGAGGCTATCTTGCCGCCCGCCATTTGCTCCAATTAGGGCATACGCGCATAGGCTGCTATACTGGTCCCCATAGCCTGAATTCCTCACAGGAACGCCTCAGCGGATGTAAATTTGCGTTTGCTGAGCAAGACATCCCTTTTGACGATTCCCTTGTCTATGAGGGAACCTACCAAATAGGATGTGAGCAATCTGCTTTAGCCTATTTTCTAAATAAAGGGGCGACCGCCATTTTCGCTTTCAATGATATTATGGCATATGGGATTTACCGCGAAGCTCGCCAAGCCAATTTATCGATTCCGAAAGACCTGTCTGTAGTTGGTTTCGACGATACCTTTTTCAGCGAAATAATACAGCCTTCTTTAACTACTGTCCGCCAACCCATCCGCCAGATGGGGAAATGCGTAGTAGAAACACTGCTCAAGGCGATACAAAAGGAATCAGACCCGGAAAAGCATAATTATGTATTTAAACCGGAGCTTATCATACGGGAAAGTACAGCTTCACCGTCAGGAAAAGAGGGATATTGTGAAGATATTAAGTTTGGGATCTCTGAATGTTGACCGTGTTTATAATGTAGAAGAATTTGTAAGCGCGGGGGAAACCATTTCCGCTAAAAAATTTGAAATTTTTTTAGGAGGAAAAGGCTTCAATCAATCCATTGCCATAGCCCGGGCCGGAATCCCTGTTTACCATGCCGGAGCAGTGGGAGCGGACGGAGCAGATTTAATCGGTTTGTTGAAAAGAGAAAAGGTTCATGTGGATTATATGCAGCAGTTGGATTTCCCCAGCGGCCATGCCATTATCCAGTTGAACCATAAGGGGCAGAACAGTATCATCGTCTATGCAGGCGCTAACGGCGCCATAGAGCGGGCTTATATAGAACAGACGCTCGCGCGGTTTGGGCAAGGCGACCTTCTGTTGCTCCAGAACGAGATTAGCAACGTAGGCTATGCGATTCAAAGGGCGCATGAAAGAGGTATTCGGGTTGTGTTTAACCCTTCGCCTGTAACACAGGACCTGTTTGACTATCCGCTGCATCTGGTAGACTGCTTTATACTCAACGAACTGGAAGGTAAGGCTCTTACCGGAAAAACAGATTATGAAGAAATTCTGACCTCTTTACATAGTAAATATCCACGCGCGACGTTGGTACTAACAGTGGGAAGAGACGGGGTGATTTATCGGGACAGCCGCCAAAGCATCCGCCATGGAATCTACAACGTTCCGGTCGTCGATACCACCGCGGCAGGCGATACCTTCTGCGGCTACTTCGTGGCTGGGCTGTTCCAAGGGGACTCTTTAGAGAAAATTTTGGAAAACGCGTCAATCGCATCCTCTATCGCGGTCTCCCGAAAAGGAGCGTCCGCTTCTATACCAACCAAGAAGGAGGTGACGGCTTTTCGGAAAATGTGGGAAGAGAAGCGCCGGGCTTCTGTCCGCTGACTGCCTGACTGGCGCTTACGACAAAATAACAAATATGTTTGATTGAAGAAAGGAAATGGATGACATGAAAAAGTCGTATCGAATTTTTAGTTTAATTCTGACGGTGTTATTATGCACGTTTCTGTTTGTGGGCTGCGGCGAAACTCCCGCCCCTTCCTCTGGAGATACATCTTCCGGTGGAATAAGCTCCGGCGGCGCCGATAAATTTGTAGTTTATGCCCCGCTTTCCGGTGAATTGGGCGACGAAAGCTTTATGGATTCCGCCAACCGCGGTTTGGAGTGGGCGCGTGACCGTTTAGGCTGTGAGGTCAGGGTCATCCCCGCTTCTACAGACGACCCCCAGGCATGGGACCGCAATTTGCGCGAAGCGGCGCAGAACGATTCTGTAAACCTGATTGTAACCGGCGGTACCGTGGTAGCTACCACATTGGAAGAGATTGCCCCCGACTTCCCGAACAAGCCATTTATAATTTTTGATGCCGAATCAAACGGCGATAACGTTACCGGCATTGTTTATAAGCAAAACGAAGGCGCCTTCCTGGCGGGAGCGTTGGCTGCTTTGATTACGAAAAACGCAGATAAGTTCCCTAATGCCACAGGCAGCAACAGGGTTGCCATTGTAGGCGGTGAGGATATTCCCGTAGGCCGCGATTTTATTGCAGGCTATGAGGCCGGCGCCAAATACATTGACCCCAATATTACGGTTGATTCCCGCTTTGCCGGAAGCTTTACCGACCCTCAAAAAGGCTACGATACAGCAATGGCCGCTATCAATGACGGCGCCGATGTTGTGTACCAATGCGCGGGGCCTGCCGGACTTGGCGTCCTGAAAGCCGCCGCAGAGGCGAAGCGTTATGGTCTGGGAAGCGACAGCAACCAGAACCATCTGCAGGAAGGCTTTATTCCCGCCAGCGTAATTAAGGCGGTTGATCAAACCGTATTTGATGCGATTTCTCAGGCGAAGGAAGGCAAGCTGGAACTGGGCAAAACCATTATAGGTGATGTCAGCAATAAGGGCATGGACCTGGAAATGGACGAAGAAATGGTTCCGGAAGATATTCGCAGCCAGATTGAAGATATTAAGGCGAAGATTACCTCCGGGGAAATCAAGCCCGCGAGCTATTATGATAATAATTAATTTATGATGAATACGAAGATGAATACGATGAATAAAAGTCCGGCGGGGCAGCCCGTGGCGGAATTCAAAGGGATAGTAAAACGCTTTGGTGATAAGGTTGCGGTGGACCATATCGACTTGGATTTAAAGCGCGGAGAGGTGCTTGCAATCTGCGGCGAAAACGGCGCCGGAAAATCCACGCTGATGAACTGTCTTTTTGGGCTTCTGATACCGGAAGAAGGTGAAATCATCATCGAAGGCAAGCCGGTCAAGCTGGAAAATCCGCGCCATGCGCTTGATTACGGCATTGGTATGGTCCATCAGCATTTTAAGCTGGTGCCGTCCTTCACTGTGGCGGAAAATGTGTTTCTGGGACACGAAGAAACAGAAAAAATTAACCGGGTCGATGTCAAGAAACAAAACGAAATCGTAGCGGAGCTTTCACAGCGGTACGGCCTGCAAATCAATCCCACCGACCGGGTGTCTAACCTGTCTGTAGGACTGCGCCAAAGGGTGGAAATACTGCGGGCGCTGTCAAAAGAGGTGAAAATCCTTATCTTGGACGAACCCACGGCGGTGCTTACCGCCAGTGAGGTCGATAAGCTCTTTGAGGTGCTCAAGCGCCTGACCGACGACGGCATGTCCGTAATCCTTATTACGCACCGCCTCAACGAGGTAGAGCAGATTGCCGACAGGGTCGTCATTATCCGCCGCGGCAAAAAAATTTCTACCCATGAGCGGGGAACCTTTACACAGCATGAGCTGGCTACCTTGATGATTGGAAAGGAACCGACCCCGCCCAAAGAGAAGACTGTCCATAAAATGGGCGGCGTAGTGCTGGAGGGTAAAAACCTGGGCGCCTTTGACGTCCATGGCGTCAATAAGCTGAAGGATTTCAGCTTCCAGCTGCGGGCGGGGGAAATCCTGGGCATTGCGGGCGTGGCCGGAAACGGCCAGTCCGAACTGATTAACCTGGTCACAGGCATACAAAAGCCCCACAGCGGCCAGGTGATGATTGACGGTAAAAACATGACCGGGCAGCCTGTGTCTGTCTTTCGTAAAAACGGCGTCGTATTGATTCCTGAGGACCGGATGGTGCGCGGAACCAGCCGTTATTCCAACATTGCGGACAATGTGGCGGCAGGGCTTCTGGACGACCCGACCCTTGGAAAGTTCGTTTTAAACCGTAAAAAGGTAATTGCGCGCACAAAAGAGCTGATTGCGCAGTATGACGTGCGCGACGCTTTTCCCAGCACGATTATCCGCCGCCTTTCCGGCGGTAACATCCAAAAGGTAGTTTTAGCCCGGGAGTTGTCCCGAAATCCCAAAATCGTGGTGGCGGCAGAGCCGACCCGCGGGTTGGATATTGGCGCTATCGAGTTTGTACACAACCAGTTAAATAAATTGAGAGACGAAGGCGTGGCAATTCTTTTAATCTCAATGGAGCTTGGAGAAATTTTGGAATTATCCGACCGTGTGATGGTTCTGTATGACGGCTCCCTGACGAAGGAATTCAGCGGGGCATTGCCTGATGAACGAACCATCGGACCATATATGTTAGGTGTTCAAGATGAAAGAAAAGTTGTTTAAATCAATATCTCGATTATGGAAAAGCTCCTCCCGTCAGATAAGCGCAGTAATTCTGAGCTTTATTGTGGCGATTTTAGCCATAGCTCTTATATCTAAAGAGCCGCTGACAGCGTTTTCCTCTTTTGTGCTTAGTTCTTTCACAGATATTTATAATTTTGGCAACATGATCTCAATCGCGACGATATTGATTGTGACAGGTCTTGCCTCTATGATTGGTTTTAAGGCCGGAGCATTTAACATGGGCGGAGAGGGGCAGCTGTATTTGGGAGCCATGGTTTCTGCCATAATAGCCATATTTAGCCCCCTGCCTCCATTCCTGACCATTACCCTGGCTTTATTGGGCGGCACCCTGGCCGGCGCTTTGTGGGTGTTGATTCCTGCCATCCTGAAGATTTCTTTAGGAATCAATGAAATCGTTACGACCCTCATGTCCTCCAATATCGCTATCTTCCTGACAGCGTATTTGGTAAACGGGGCGCTGCGCAATCCCAACTCTGGCGCGCCGGAAACGGTGCGCCTGGACCGCTCGCTCCGTCTTCCCCAGCTCATTCCCTCCACCAAAATCAACGTGGGCATTATCATTGCACTGCTCCTGATTGCGGCTGTCTATTTCTTCTTTTACCGTACAAAGGGCGGTTTGAAGGTGCGCATGGTCGGAATGAACCCGTTGTTTTCCCAGACGGAAGGCATCCATGACAAAAAGGTGCTTTTCTATTCTATGCTTTCAAGCGGCGCGTTTGCCGGCCTGGCGGGCGCTTTAGTCACCATGGGCATTGAATACCGCTTTATTTCAGGTTTTTCTCCCGGCTATGGTATGCTGGGCATCACAGTGGCGCTCATCGGCGGCCTGCATCCAATCGGTGTTTTAATATCGGCGATATTCTATGGAACGCTGATGAACGGAGCCACCACCATGCAAATGAGTACAGACGTTCCCTTTGCTTTGGTATTCCTCATCCAGGGTATCGTCGTTATGCTGGTAACCAGCCAAAACCTGAAATGGCCCAAAGCGCTCAGAATTAAGAAACAACATAAAGGGGGGACGGCCGTATGAGGGAACTGGAGCTCTTTTTAGCTACTGCCTTGAGCACGATGACCCCTATACTAATTACGGCCATCGGCGGCGCGTTTGCAGAAAAATCCCGGACGACCAATATCGGCATGGAGGGCATGATGCTCATATCCGCCTTCTTTTCCATGGTAATCGGGTTCCAGGCCCAAAGCGCGTGGGTCGGCCTGCTAGGCGGAATCGCGTGTTCTCTATTGGTATCCTTCTTATTTGCCCTGATGATTTTTTATTTGGGATGCGATAAGATTATCGGCGGAATCGGGTTAAACCTGTTTGCGTCAGGCCTGACCCTGCTGCTCATGACCGTCTGGTTCAATGAACCGGGAACCTATAAGCCCAAGGGAATGCCCACCCTGCCGGTGGTTGATATTCCGTTCCTTGAAAATATCCCGGTTATCGGCCCTGCTTTAAACGGGCAAAGCGTACTGTTCTTTATAACCATTGTTCTTGTATTCGTATTGCGCTATGTCATGGAAAAGACCCAATATGGGTCATGGGTGCGCGCGGTTGGTGAGAATGAAGCCGCGGCAAAGGCTGCTGGAATTTCCGCTTTGAGGGTGAAAATCTCAACTTTAATGATAAGCGGTTTTACCGCTGGCATTGGCGGCGCGTTCCTTTCGATTTCCACCTTGGGCCTCTATAGTCATAACATGACTTCAGACCGCGGCTTTATCGCGTTGGCGGCTACGATTTTCGGAAACGGCCGTATTGGAGGCACCGCAATTGCCGCCATGATTTTTGGTACGGCGGAGGGCGCGGCTATTCGGCTTCAATCAGAAAATATGCCGGTTCAAATTTTGTCCATGCTGCCATACGCGGCTACCATCTTAGCGCTTGTAGTTTATGGCATTCGGAAAAAACGCAGGGGTGAAAGGGAAAACCTGGAGTCCTACGTTCCGTCTGTCGTTCCAAAGGATTAGCAGAAAAGGCCCGTTTGGGCGGAAAGGAGTAAAACATGTCGGAAGGTTTGGGGATTCAGTCCCTGCATCATATCGGTTTTACTGTAAAGGATGTGGATATATCGAAGGGGTTTTATGAAAAACTCGGCTTTCAATTTTATGACCGGTGGGTGGAAACACCGGAGGAGTGCGCACAGGGTATGGGCTTCCCCGGCTGCGCCATTGAGCCCATACAATTGGTCGGTTATGGATGTATGCTGGAATTTATCCAGTATACCGAAGGAAAGGGGCCGCAGGCCCCGGTTCCGGCCAATCAAATCGGCGCGGCGCATACGGCGTTTTTGGTAGATGACATTTACCGGTTTGTCGATACGCTCAAGGCTCAGGGCGTAGAGTTTGTCAGCCCCGTTATCGAGCATGAATTTGCGCCGTGGGTTCAGCTGATTGACCCGGACGGCATCCGTGTAGAGTTCATGCAGCTGAGAAAAAAATAAAAGAAGGTGTTTAAATGGTCGATGTCATTTTAGATATTGATTCAGCCGGCGATGATATTCTGGCGGTTCTTTACGGCGCTTTTCACAGCAAAATCAATTTACTTGCCGTAACGACCTCCTGCGGGGCAAGCGGCAGTATTGAGCAGGCCTCCTGGGTGGCGCTCAACACGCTGGAAATTGCCGGCCGCACGGATATTCCGGTTTACAGCGGCGCGCAGGGGCCGCTCAATCCGCAGGCCGCTGAAGACCTGGAGTCCCCTGTCCACTTTGACGACGAGCTCCGGTGGAAGTTTGGAGACCGGCTGGACAAATTCAACACGCCGGCAGAACGTCCCGCAAAAATGCCGGAAAGCATGGCAGCGAGTGATTACCTGGTGCAGGCGTTCAATGAGCGGCCCGGCGAAATTGCTTTGGTAGTGACCGGCCCGCTGACCAATATCGCCCTGGCGCTGCAGACGGATTCGGGCATTGCCCGGAAGATAAAGCACGCCTATATTATGGGCGGGTGCTTCCAAACGCCGGGAAACATTACCCCCGTTACGGAATACAACATCTGGGCCGACCCGGAGGCAGCAAAAATCGTGTTCAATTCCGGGATGCCAATCACCTGCGTGCCACTGGATATTTGTGAAGACAACCGCTTTGCCTGCGGTATGTTCACACGCGACCACATAGCGGACCTTGTAAACCAGGGCTCGAATAAAGCAGTGGAGTTTATAGCTGATAAGTTCCCCATTTATATCGATATTTGGCGCGAGTATTTCCAATTAGGCGGGTTCCCGATGGATGACGCCATCGCGCTGGCCTTGACAGTAGAGGAAGACCTGTGTAAATATACAGACCCCGTATACATCGATATTGAGCTGGAGGGCGCTCTTTCCCGCGGGCAGACAGTCGCTTATTTCGGCCGCCAGATTCTTAAAACCGGGCAGGGGAAAGAGCAGAACTGCCGTATTGCCACATATCTGGACGGGCGGCGGTTTATCGACGGCTTTGTTGACGCCATACTGGAAAAGAAGTAAAATACAAAAGGTTTCCCAAGCATGCCGGGGATAAGCTTTGAAGGCTCGTCAACGGCATAGCTTGGGATAGCATACAGCAAAGGAAGTTGCCTATGGGGAAAGGAAAATATACCTTACGCAGTATTGTTGTACGGTGCTTGGTCATTATGGTTGGAGTCGTGGTTTGCGGGTTTGGCGCCGCCTGTTATGTTACGGCAAATTTGGGCAGTGACCCGGTAACAGCCTTTGTACAGGGTCTTGGCAATGTGTTCCATTTAAGCTTCGGAATGGCCATGAATGTGTTTAACGCGGCCTGTTTCCTCCTTATCCTTATATTCAACCGAAAGCTAATCAATATTGGAACGATACTTTATACATTTTCTTTGGGCTTTTTCAGCGATATGTTTATTTCACTGCTGAACCAGGGGATGGGAGCCTCGCCTGGCCTTGCCATTCGTATCGTGGTGATTATAGCCGGAACCTTAGGTATAGGAATCGGGCTGGGCCTTTACCAATCCGCTGAATTTGGCATCGGCCCCTCAGACGCTTTAAACCAGACGATTTCCGCCAAGACGAAAATCCCGCTCAGATGGGAACGGATTATTTTTGACGGCGTTATGGTGTTGGGAGGCTTCCTGATGGGCGGCGTCGTGTTTGTAGGAACAATTTTAGGTATGCTGGCGGTAGGCCCGATTATGGCCCCAACCATTACACATTGCAGTAAGCTTGTCAACCGGTGGGCAGGCGGCGCGCCGTCTGAGTAAGCTGTTAGTAAACGCATACGGTGGTTCAGTTTCCGCATGTATTGCGGGCTCAGACTTTGTTGGCTTCAGTTAAAATCTTTTTTGTACCGTAAATATTCGTATATTGCCGAAAGAAGTCGATTGCTGCAAAGCGGTCGGCTTTTTTAGTTTATAAGCCTGCACACCGGACAAATTAAAATTGAAAAAGACGGGAAAAAACAAGACGGCTTCTGCTATAATTTGAGACGAGGTGATAGAAAATGAGTTGGATCAATGACGTGCAAAAATCGATTAACTTTATTGAAGAAAATTTAATGAACACTTTGTCTGTTGATACGGTTGCGGAGCATGTTTTTTCGTCCGCAAGCAGCCTTCAAAAAGCTTTTTATGTTATAACAGGCCATTCGGTCGGGGAATATGTGCGCAACCGGCGGCTGACGCTTGCGGCAGAAGAGCTGCTGCACACAAATGAATCCGTTTTGCATATCGCTTTAAAGTATGGCTATGAAACCCCTGAAAGCTTTTCAAAGGCTTTTGTGCGGTTTCATGGCGTAATACCGTCAGAAGCAAAGAATAATGCAGGTTTGTTAAAAAGATTCCTACCGCTCACAATCGATGTCAGTATTAAGGGAGGATTTGAATTGACTCGAAAGATTATTACAAACGTAGAAAAAATTTATGAAAACAAAACAGAGAATTTTATGTTTCCCAGCTGCATGCGTTCTATTATGAGCGCGCTGGGGGAGGATAAAAATTATGATTTTTTGTTTTTTGCAGGAGCTTCGGGTGATTTGTTTACGCAACTGTGGATAAATCCCAAATGGCAGTATAATGACTCATATTCAGGAGCATGCCATCATACAATCAGTCCCATTCACAATGCTTTTACGGCCTGCGGCTATGACTACGAGTACGTTCCAAAGGCTGAGCTGCAAAAAAATAAATCAAAATATATCCGTAAAATTACGCAATCCATAGACAACGGCGTACCGGTATTAACCTTCGGTATCGTCGGTCCCCCAATATGCTCGATTATCTTCGGCTATGATGAAAACGGCGAGGTTTTAATCGGATGGTCGCAATTTACCGATGAACCTCACCCGGAAAGTGACGGCCCGCATGAAGAATGCATGGCGAAAAATTACTTTCAAAAACGCGGCGGTTTAGAGAAATCAGACGGGCTGGTTTTCATCGGAAATAAGAACAGTACGCCCAGTGCTGCTGACGGTATCCGCGGAGCCCTGAAAAACAGTTCGAAGCTTGCCGGCTTGCCTGAAACCCAAGGTTTGTATTCCCAACAAATCGTTTTTGGAAAACAAGCGTTTGACGCGTGGGCGGATTCACTTCTTGACGACGCATATTTTCAGGACGAAAGCAGGCTGCCGGCTCCCCTTGATACTTATATGAGCTGTATTGTTCAGATTGGGACGAACCTGCATTATATGCAGGAATATCTAAACCGCGCGTGTGAAATGTGCCCCGATATTTCACCAATGATTGAGCGCTTTAGAGAAGCATATCAGGCGGTTGGAGCCGCCTTTCAAAAAGTAACGGATTTTCAAGGTGGGTACTTTTTTGAGGAAGACAGAAAAGCTCTATTGAATAAAGGCTTTCGGAGAGAGCTGTCTAAACGGGTTGTATATTTAGGCGAATGCTATGAGAAAGCTGCCCGGGTTTTTGATTCCTGCATATGACAGCAAGCGGCTGTCGAATAAAAAACAGCTTTCTTTAAATTTGGCTGAATACCTTCGAAGGGCGGAAACGAAAATACGTTTCCGCCCTTCTTTTCTATTTGGATGGATAAAAAAACATCCACGAATATTATGAAAAAAGACGCAATTGCGCAGTTCCCGGTTTTATTTTTTAGTCCAGCAGCGTCAAGCCTTTGCTTTTCATCGGCAGCCGGGGGTTTGTGTTGACTGAGCCGGTTCAAGATGATATATTGATTTTATCAATCCTGACCTCGGCTAAAACATTTTTTGGAGGAATGCTTATGATTAGCACAAAGAGCCTAGGCCTTACTTATAGGAGCGGGAAAGGTATTTTTGACATAACCTTCACTGTCCCACAGGGAAAGGCCACCGGCTACCTGGGACCGAACGGGGCGGGGAAAACCACTACAATCCGCTTTATGCAGGCAAACAGCGGCAGCTGTACGATTCAGGGGCTCGACTGCTACCGCGCCGCCGCGAAAATAAAAAAATCCTGGGCTATATCCCGGGAGAAATCGCTTTTCCCGGCGGTATGAGCAGCAAGGAATACCTGAAATACCTGTGTGACCTGCGGAGGATGAAGGATACCTCGAGGATGAAATCGCTGATGGAACGCTTTGAGCTCGACGCAAAAGGCAAGATAAAGCGTTTCTCCAAGGGGATGAAGCAAAAGCTGGGGATTATCTCCGCCTTCATGCACGACCCTGAGGTGCTGATTTTAGACGAGCCCACCAGCGGGCTCGACCCGCTGATGCAAAACGAGTTTATCTCCCTGATACTCGAGGAAAAGAAGCGCGGCAAAACAATTTTGATGTCCAGCCATATGTTTGAGGAGGTAGAGCGCACCCGCGACGATGTGCTGATTATCAAAGACGGAAGGTTGGCGGCGAGGTCGGATGTAAACGCGCTCAAATCGTCAAGGCGCAAGGCATTTGTCGTACAGACCCCTGAGCCTGAAAGACTGAAGGAGTTCGGTTATGAAATGGGAAGGGTAACGGACGCAGGCTATGAGGTCTATGTTATGGGGGACGAAACAGACGCGTTTATAAAAAAGCTCGGCGGAATAGAGGTGACGGGGCTCGATATCAAATCCCAGAATCTGGAGGATATCTTTCTCGACTATTATGCGGCGGAGGCAAAAAAAGAATAATGAATCTGACAGTCTTTAAAAACACCTGCAAGCAAAGCTGGAAGCTCCTTTTGATTTTTCTTTTCGTGCTATGCTTTTACCAGGTCACGATAATCGGCTTAGTCGACCCGAACGATATGGGAAAGGTTCAGGACCTTTTCGGCTCGATGAAGGACTATATGGGCGCGTTTTCCATCAGCATACCCGACATGAGCACACCGCTTTCCTATACCGCCTCCGTCTTTTTCAGCATGCTTATCATGGCGTTTACTATGGTTTTTTATGTCATCCAGGCCAACTCCCTGATAGCAAAGCGGGTGGACGACACTTCTATTGCCTGTACGCTCAGCGCTCCGGTCAAAAGGACTGCGCTGGCGCTGACGCAGGGCGTGTATCTCATTTTATCCATGCTTGTCCTGTTTGCCGGAATTTTAATAAGCGGCGCGCTGATGCTCGGTACGACAGGCAGCTATGATTTCAGCGCATATTTAAATTTGGTAGGCGTGACCTTCCTGCTTTGTACCTCGGTCGCCATGCTCAGCTATTTTTTGTCGGTAGCCTTCTGTGATACGAAGCTTGGTACAGCGCTGGCGGTCGGCGTTCCGATTGCCCTGGTCTTTATCAGCTTAATCGGCGGAGCCGGGGGAGACAAAACGGAATGGCTGAAAAAATGCAGCCCGTTCGGTTGGATTGATTCAGTAGGCATTGTAAACGGAAGGGTCGAACATGGTGGATGTACCCGGCGTTTGGCGGCGCAATCATTGTGCTGCTGCTAGCAAGCGTCGCCGTCTTTTATAAAAAACGCCTGCCTGTCTGATTAGTTTTCATCACGCTGCTTCATATAGTACATCACCGGAAGAAGTTATTCTTCTGGTGATGTGTTTTCATTTACAAAAAAGCATCTGCTGAAAACAGCAGATGCTTTTTGCAGCCTATATCCGGCAAAAAATGTTTATACAATGGTGACTGCTTCTTCCTCTTCTTCGAGTTCAATTTGGCTGTCTGTGCCGTTTTCAGCGGCGTTGTCCGTATCGAGCAGGCGGAAATAACGAATAACGGCAATCATAATGACAATCAAGCCAAGCTGCGCGTCTGTTTCGTCGGGGCATTCGCCAGCTTTTCGCGTCTGCGCGTTTGTCTGTTCTATCTGGTTTTGAAAACCCAGAAGGGAGCTTAAAATAATCAAAGAGGAAGCAAGCCGCATCGTCAGAGAATCCGGGCATCCGCCGGTTTCGCAGCAGCCCTCGGGCTGTACGCTTTGAAGCAGCTGCACGCGGTCTACGTCGAGCGCCTGGTATTGCAGGAGCAGCCCGATAAAAATGCGTGCCATAAGCTGCTGGGAATTGTCGAGCAAACACAGCTGCTGTTTGATTTCCTCCGGCAAATCTTCAATGCTTTTGCACTTGCGGTCCTTTAATGCGTTCATATTTTCACCTCCAGCAAAAAGTGTTCCATCTTTATTTTATGATAAAAATCTGGATTTGCCTTACTTTTTCGCCAAACCCATAAAAAACAAAAGAAAAAAGCGGCAGGCCGCACGGATAATTCCGCGCGGCCTGCCTTAACCGAAAGCAATATATGAAATAGTAACTTAGATAACACCCTGGGCAATCATTGCGTCGGCAACCTTTTCAAAGCCCGCGATGTTCGCGCCGACAACATAGTTGCCTTCAAAGCCGTATTTCTTTGCGGCCGCGGCCATCTGGCTGAAAATGTTTACCATAATGCCCTGCAGCTTGCTGTCTACCTCTTCAAACGTCCAGGAAAGGCGCATGGAGTTCTGCGTCATTTCAAGCGCGGAGGTCGCAACGCCGCCCGCGTTTGCCGCCTTGCCGGGGGCAAAAAGGATTTTGTTGTCGAGGAACACGTTGGTCGCATCGAGCGTGGAGGGCATGTTCGCGCCCTCGGCTACAGCAAATACGCCGTTCTTGACAAGCCTTTCGGCGCTTTCCTTATCAAGCTCGTTCTGCGTCGCGCAGGGGAGCGCAATATCGCAGGGAACGGACCAGTCGAACCTGCCCTCGTGGTACTGGGATGCGGGGCGGTAGTTCTTATACTCGGTCAGGCGCGCGCGCTTGACCTCTTTGATTTCTTTAATTGCGGCAAGGTCGATGCCCTGCTCGTCGTAAATCCAGCCGGTAGAGTCGGACATGGTAACGACCTTAGCGCCGAGCTCAAAGGCCTTCTGCGTTGCGTAAATCGCAACGTTGCCCGCGCCGGATACGCAGATGGTCTTGCCCTTGATGTCTTTGCCGTTCTGCTTGAGCATTTCCGCTGTGAGGTAAAGCAGGCCGTAGCCGGTGGCTTCTGTCCTTGCAAGCGAGCCGCCGTAATTGAGGCCCTTACCGGTCAGGACGCCCTCGTAAATGTTTTTGATTTTCTTGTACTGGCCGAACATATAGCCGATTTCACGCGCGCCCGTGCCAATATCGCCCGCGGGAACGTCTGTGTCCGCGCCGATATGGCGGCTAAGCTCCGTCATAAAGCTCTGGCAGAACGCCATGACCTCGCGGTCGCTCTTACCCTTCGGGTCAAAGTCTGCTCCGCCCTTACCGCCGCCGATGGGCAGGCCGGTCAGCGCGTTTTTAAAAATCTGCTCAAAGCCTAAAAATTTGATTACGCCGAGGTTGACGGAGGGATGAAGCCTCAGGCCGCCCTTATATGGGCCGATTGCGCTGTTGAACTGTACGCGGTAGCCGCGGTTGACCTGTACCTTGCCGTTGTCGTCCACCCAGGGAACACGGAACATGATAACCCTTTCCGGCTCTGTAATTCTTTCCAATATACTTTCCTGCTGGTATTTGGGGTTCTGCTCAAATACGGGCTCGAGGGAAGTCAGAACCTCGGTCGCGGCCTGGATGAATTCCGGCTCCGCGGGGTTCTTTGCTTTTAATCTTTCTAACTGCTCGCTTACATAGGACATGGTAAAAACCTCCTTTAATTGTTGGAACGTAAAAATACGTCCCGGCAGTCTGGCTGCCCGGACGCATCCTGAAAAACAGCCTCGTTGCTGACGTGCTTCATCATAGCATAAAAAAAATGTTTTTGCAAGATTTTTTTAAAATCCTGCAAAAAATAGCATCCAAAAAATTCCTGTATCTGAACCGACATTTTGGCTAACTTCAAAAATTGTCTAATAAATGAAGATAAAAACAGAAAAAGTAGATTTAACCTGTTGCGATTGCAGGGTGATTGGTTTATAATAAGTTTTGGTTTTGACAGAAACATTTTATTCATAACTCAAAGGAGGACTTTCCAGTGGAAAAGGGCAAAATGATTTACGAGGGCAAGGCAAAAAGGGTGTTTGAAACGACCGACCCGGACCTTTGCATCGTTTCCTACAAGGACGACGCGACGGCATTTAACGGCCAGAAAAAGGGCACGATTACCGGCAAGGGCGTCGTAAATAACAGAATGTCGAATTTCATGTTCAAGCTGCTTGAGGAAAAGGGCATCAAGACCCATTTTGTCGAGGAGATAAACGACAGGGAAACCGTCGTCAAGAAGGTCGAAATCGTCCCGCTGGAGGTCATCGTCAGAAATAAAGCGGCAGGCAGCCTTTCTAAGCGGCTCGGCCTTCCCGAGGGTACACCCATGAAAACGACCGTGCTGGAGTTCTGCTATAAGGACGACGACCTGGGCGACCCGATTGTAAACGAGTACCACATCCTCGCCGCGGAGCTTGCGACGAAGGAAGAGGTGGACGCGATTGCTGAAATGGCGCTCAAGGTCAACGAAATCATGGTGGAATTCTTTAAGAGCGTCAACATCGACTTAATCGATTTCAAGCTCGAGTTCGGCAGATTCAAGGACGGCATTGTCCTTGCGGACGAAATTTCCCCCGACACCTGCCGTTTTTGGGACATCCATACACAGGAAAAGCTCGACAAGGACCGTTTCCGCAGGGATATGGGCGGCGTCGAGGAGGCATACGCAGAGGTTATGAAGAGAATCGGGCTGTAATTTGAATTTTGCTTTGAGGTGAACGGATTGGACTTCTCTTTGGAACAGTTCAGGAGCGAGGGCCTGCATGAGGAATGCGGCGTCTTCGGTATATACGGCGACGGCACCCTTGACCCGGCTTACGCGGCATACAATGGGCTGCTCGCATTACAGCACCGCGGGCAGGAAAGCTGCGGCATCGCCGTCAACGACCGCGGCGTCATCAGCTACCATAAGGATATGGGCCTTGTCACAGAGGTGTTTTCAGGCGGCGTGCTCGACGATATGCAGGGACAAATGGCGGTAGGCCACGTGCGCTATTCCACAGCCGGCGGCAGTGTGCGGGAAAATTCCCAGCCGCTCGTCATGCGCTACATCAAGGGCGTGCTTGCTATCGCGCACAACGGCAACCTGACAAACGCGCTGGAAATCAGGCGCGAGCTAGAGCACCGCGGCGCGATTTTCCAGACGACCATCGACTCCGAGGTCATCGCCTATATTATCGCGCGTGAGCGCATTAAATGCCATTCCATCGAGGAAGCGGTGCGCCGTACCATGTACCAGATAAACGGCGCGTATTCATTGATTGTCATGAGCCCGAGAAAGCTAATCGCGGCGCGTGACCCGCATGGGTTCCGCCCTCTTTGTATGGGCAGGGCGGGGGACAGCTATGTTTTCGCAAGCGAAACGAGCGCACTCGACGCGGCGGGCGCCGAGTTTGTGCGCGACGTCGAGCCCGGTGAAATCGTCGTAGTGGACGACAAGGGCGTGCATTCCATCAAGGACCACTGCGGCGGCAAAAAGGCGCTGTGCGTTTTTGAATATATCTACTTTGCCCGCACCGATTCTGTAATCGACGGCATCGGCGTATACGAGGCAAGGAAGCAGGCCGGAAGAATTCTGGCCCGCACCTTCCCGGTAGAGGCCGACCTCGTCATCGGTGTGCCGGAATCGGGCATCGACGCGGCAATCGGCTACAGCGAGGAATCCGGCATCCCCTACGAAAAGGGTATCGTTAAGAACAACTATATCGGCAGAACGTTCATCAAGCCCAGCCAAAAGGAGCGCATGAAGAGCGTGCGCATCAAATTAAATCCTTTGGGTACGTCGGTAGAGGGCAAGCGCGTCGTCATGCTCGACGACAGCATCGTCCGTGGCACCACCTGCGACCGCATCGTCAAGATGCTCAAGGATGCGGGCGCGAAGGAAGTGCACCTGCGCATTAGCTCCCCGCCCTTTATGTGGCCGTGCTATTATGGGACGGACATTCCCTCGAAGGAAGAACTGATTGCCTGCAACCATACGGTGGAGGAAATCGGCAAATTGAGCGGCGCGGATTCCATCGGCTTTTTACCCGCCGAATCCCTGCCGGAAATGCTCTTTAACAAGGACTGCGGCTACTGCGACGCGTGCTTTACGGGCGATTACCCCGCTGAAACCACGACGCGAATGCTTGAGGGCAAGGAACGCGGCGGCATGAGCTTTAAAAAATGCTGATATAAAATAGATAAAAATAAAAAAGCAAAACCGTACCACCGTTTTGGGGCGCGGTTTTCCTGCTTTGAAAGGTGTTTTACAGTATGAGAGACGTTTACGAATCCCCGCTTTCCGAGCGCTATGCGGACAAGCAGATGAAATACCTGTTTTCCCCTGATATGAAATTTCGTACCTGGCGCAGGCTCTGGATTGCGCTGGCGCAGGCGGAGATGGAGCTCGGGCTTCCTATCACACAGGAGCAAATCGACGAGCTTGAGGCGCATAAGGACGATATTAATTATGACGTTGCGCAGGAGCGCGAAAAGCTCGTGCGTCATGACGTGATGTCGCATGTCTACGCCTACGGTGAGCAATGCCCAAAGGCAAAGGGTATTATCCATCTGGGAGCGACCTCCTGTTATGTCGGGGACAACACCGACGTTATCATCATGACGGAGGCGTTAAAGCTCATCCGTAATAAGCTTATCACCGTCATTAAAGAACTGTCCGCTTTTGCGGATAAGTATAAGGATTTACCGACGCTTGCGTTTACGCATTTCCAGCCGGCGCAGCCTACGACTGTCGGAAAGCGCGCGGCGCTCTGGATTCAGGAGCTTCTGATGGATTTGGAGGACGTCGAGTACCAGCTTTCAAAAGCAAAGCTGTTGGGCTCAAAGGGCACGACCGGCACACAGGCAAGCTTCCTGGAGCTGTTTGACGGCGACCATGAGAAGGTAAAGGCGTTAGACCAGAAAATAGCCGAAAAAATGGGCTACAGCGGCTGCTTTGCCGTTTCCGGCCAGACCTATTCCAGAAAGCTCGATTACCAGATGCTCTCCGTTTTGAGCGGCATTGCGC